>JAABUZ0100009462.1_pt1 | contig 11141 bp, 13 predicted proteins | sample 5562091 | NCBI WGS metagenome assembly JAABUZ01 (sample SAMN12813069, study PRJNA571459) | rock metagenome | isolation source: Antarctica rocks | place: Antarctica: Victoria Land, Linnaeus Terrace sud | collected 2015-12-21
CCCGAAAGGCACCGACCTCTCGATCCACTCCGCCGAGGACCTCGACTGGGTCGCCCAGGAACTCAACGACCGCCCCCGCAAACGGCTAGCGTTCAAGAAGCCGAACGAACTGATCGGCGACCTGCTGATGCAATGACCGCCAGAATCCGCCGTTCCACTTGCGGGACGCGGCTGGAAGCTAGCGCCAATGGTCAGGTCCGCGCCTCACTCGTAGTCCGGGCTGTCCTCGGTGTGCGGTTCCGATCGGGTTACAGGAGGTTCAGTCACGCGGGCGATGCTTTCCTGCGGATGGTGAGGAGGTGGGCGGTGAGGGCCACCACGCCGAGCGCGGCACCGACCAGTGGCAGGCGGTCGGGGGTGAGCTGGCGGTCGAGGAGCAGGCCGCCGGCGGCGGCTCCGAGTGCTTGGCCGAGGTAGATGCCGGAGGAGTTGAGGGAGATCACGACACCGGGCAGGGCGGGTGCGAGCGCAGTGAGCCGGTGGTTATTCGGGGTCGCGACGGCCCAGGCGGCGGCCCCGTTGACGGCCATCACAACTAACACGGCGACCACAGAGGTGGCTGCGGTCAAGGCGGCCAGGGTGACGGTCAGCGTCGTGATGGCCAGCAGCAGGGTGCGTCCGGGTCCGTAGCGGTCGGTGAGGGCGCCGCTGCCGAAGGCGCCGACGGCTCCGCCGGCGCCCCAGACGAGCAGAACCGCGGCCAGGGTGGTGCCGGTGATGTGCGCGGTGTGGGCCAGCACGACGGCAATGTAGGTGTAGACGCTGATGCTGGCGGCGCTGGCGAGCAGCATCACCGCGACGATGGCCAGCACCCGGCGGTTTCCCAGCAGCGCGAACCGCGCACGCAGCGGCACCGCGGGCGGCAGAGCCAACGACGGCAGGGTCGCGAGGATCCCGAGCAGGGCTACCAGGCCCACGACGGCGACGAACACCAGGCTGGCTTGCCAGGAGATCCGCTGGCCGATGGCGGTGCCGACCGGAACGCCCAGCACGGTGCCCACGGTGAGCCCACCTAGCACCATCGCCAGGGCGCGGCCGCGGCGCGCCGGGGCAACCAGGGCCGTCGCAGCGGCGGAGGCGTTCGGCGTGTATAGGGCAGCGCCCAGGCCGGCCGCGACCCGGGCTACGAGCAGCAGCGCGAGGGTGGGCGCGGCGGCCGAGGCGAGGTTGGCCAGCACGAACAAGCCGAGCGCGGCGAGCATCAGCGGCTTGCGTGGCAGTGCGCCGGTGATCCCGGCGAGCAGCGGCGCGGTCAGGGCGTAGGTGAGGGCGAACACGGTGATTGTCTGGCCGGCGGCGGCCGTGCTCACGTGCACGCCGCCGGCGATGTTGGGCAGGATCCCGGCCAGTACGAAGCTGTCGGTGCCCATGGCGAAGCTGCCCACCGCCAGCACCGCGACCGGGCGCAGCGAACCACCGCCCGCGGGTCTCGCGGCCTCAGCGGCCTCGGTGGCCTCGGGGTCGTGCGCCGTGGATCCGTCCTCTGTCGCGGTGTGGTCGGGGTAGGTCATAGGTCCACACTGAGGTCAGCGCGCCGCCTGGTACAGAGGGGTGCTTATACTGGTATAAAAACCACACGCACCATCACGACACGGCGGTGCGGGAGAGGGTTCGATGTCAGACATGGCCCGTCGGCAGGAACTCGCGGTCTTCCTGCGTTCCCGCCGGGAGGCGGTCAGCCCGCTGCAGGTCGGGCTGAGCGCCGGCTCGCGGCGCCGCACCCCCGGCCTACGCCGCGAGGAACTCGCCCAACTGTCCGGAGTGAGCGTGACCTGGTACACGTGGCTGGAGCAGCAGCGCGATATCACCGTCAGCCGCCAGGTCGTCGACGCCCTTGCTCGGTCACTGCTACTGACCGCCGCCGAGCGGCGGCACCTGTTCACCTTGGCCGGCCAACCGTTGCCTCCCGAGTCTTCGCCGCGGCGCCCGGTGGTCGGAGCGGCGCTGCGCACGCTGGTGACCACCCTGGACCCGAACCCGGCCTACGTCATGGACCAGTGCTGGGACCTGCTGACCTACAACCGGGCCTACGACGCGCTGGTTGGGGGGCTCGACCACCTCGACGAAGCCGAACGCAACGGTATCTGGCTACTGTTCACCCGCCCGGCGATGCGCACCCTGCTCGCCGACTGGAGCGGTGAGGCTCAGCAGCTGATCGGCCAGTTCCGGGCCGCCAACGGCGCCCGCATCGACCACCCCCGCGTCCGTGCCCTCATCGAGGGGCTGCAGCAGGCCAGCCCGGACTTCACGCGTATGTGGGCTGAGCACCCCATCCGCGGGTTCGCCCCGGCCCGCAAACACTTCCACCACCCCGCCGTCGGCCCGCTCACCCTGGACTACGTCAAACTCGCCGCACTCGAAGACCCCGCACAGCACCTGCTCACCTTCGTGCCCGCCGACCCCGACACCGCCGCCCGCCTACCCGACCTACTCGCCCACGCCAGCCCGCAGCCAACAAATCCGGCGTGAGCGCCCAGCCGGAGCGCGCCGGGTGGCGCCGGAGACCGCCATTGAGATCGCCGCGCCTCGCATGTGCCGCATGCGGATGATTAGTGGGACGTGCGAAACCCCGTTGGAACCATTAGCCCTGTTGGCGTTGCGCGGCAGGTGGGCCAGGAGGGACCGTCTGCGGCCCGCTGGTCGACTGTGACTTGTAGCGGTAGTTGGCACACTTCTGGCAGCGCTGATCGGCCGTCCTGCTCGGAGCTTCCAGCGTGGCTGCGGCCCAGATTGCTCCAGTCGCGTTCCTGCTGGTGGCCTGGGGGCTAGAAAGGGACGCCGGCGCGGTGCGTGCGGGCGAGCACGCACACTGCGCGGCGCAGCCTTCCCTGCAGGCCGGTCGAGGTCAGGGTGCCGTCAGCGACGCCCTGGCAGTAGGTGCTGAGGGACATGTCGGTGCTCTCGGGCTTCGGGGCGGACGGGCTTCGGGGCGGGCGGCGGGCGCCTGGCCCCACGGCTAGAGGGCGTCCGGCCGACAGTGACCGTCGTTGACCACCAGCAGCGTCATGCCGAGCAGGCAGCGGCACCAGACGCTGCCGGTCCCGCTGTGAGGGTCGACCACGTCCGCAGCCTACTTGGGGCGCCGCCGAAGGGGGCGGGAACAAGCCTGCGGCCGGTTGTTGCATACCCGGGGGGGTACTCTGGCGCAGACCGGCGACGAGGAGGACGAGATGGTGACCGAGGTGGGTCTGCCCGACCTGGAGCAGGCGCTGAACGACGGAGCGCTGCTGCTGGACGTGCGCGAGGGCGTCGAGTACGCCGAGGGGCACATCCCGGGAGCGCAGCTGCTGCCGCTGTCGGTGTTGCCGGTCCGGATGCACGAGCTGCCCCGCGACCGCCCGTCTACGTCGCCTGCCAGGCCGGCGGGCGCAGCGCGCAGGCCGCCGAGCTGCTCACCCGTGCCGGTGTCGACGCCCGGTCGGTCACCGGCGGCACCGCCGCCTGGATCAGTAGCGGCCGGCCCTCCCAGACCGGCTCCCCGCGCTCCTGACGAGCGCCCCACCGCGAGAAGGAGAGAGCAGGCTGATGAGCACCGCCACCGAGACCACTGAGCTGGACCCCGCTGGGCTGGACACCGTGCAGCGCGACGGCCTGACCGTGACGATCCTGGAGACCCCCGACCTGGGCGACCGCAGCTACGTCGTCGACGACGGCGCCGCAGCGCTGGTGATCGACCCGCAACGCGACCTGGACCGGGTCGAGGCTGTCCTTGCCGCCCGCGGCGTCAATCTGGTCGCGGTCGCCGAGACTCACCTGCACAACGACTACGTCTCCGGCGGCCTGGAGCTGGCCCGGCGCCACGACGTCGACTATCTCGTGCCGTGCGAGGCCGAGGTCGCCTACGAGCGGACCCTGGTGTGCGGGCAGGACGTCCGGCGGGTCGCCTCGATGACGGTCCGTACCGTGGCCACCCCCGGGCACACCCCGCACCACGTCTCGTTCGCGGTCGGCGCCGGAAGCGGGCTGCCGGCTCTGGTGTTCACCGGCGGGTCGCTGCTGTTCGGCGCAGTGGGCCGCACCGACCTGGTCGACCCGGACCTGACCGAGCAGCTGACCCGAGCGCAGTGGGCGTCGGTGCGCCGGCTCGCCGACGAGCTCCCCGCCTCAGCGGCGGTCCTGCCCACCCACGGGTTCGGCAGCTTCTGCTCGGCGACCCCGACCTCGGGCACCGCCTCGACGATCGAGCAGCAGCGCCGCGACAACCCGGCGTTCGCGCAGGACGAGGACACGTTCGTCCGCGAGCTGCTCGCCGGCTTCGACGCCTACCCCGCCTACTACGCCCACATGGGCCCGATCAACGGCGCCGGCCCCGCCCCGCTGGACCTGTCGCCCGCCGCCCAGGCCGACCCGGCCGAGCTGCGCCGCCGCCTGGACGCCGGCGAGTGGGTCGTCGACCTGCGCAGCCGCGCCGCCTTCGCCCACGGCCACCTGCCCGGCACGTTCAACGTCGAGGGCAGCGGCAACCTCCCGACCTACCTCGGCTGGATCTTCCCCTGGGGCACCCCGCTGACGCTGCTCGGCAACACCCCCGAGCAGGTCGCCGACGCACAACGCAAGCTCGCCCGCATCGGCCTGGACCGGCCTGCCGCCCAGGCCACCGGGACTGCCGAGCAGTGGGCCGACGGCCGGCAGCTGGCCTCCTACGACCTGGTCAGCTTCGCCGACCTCGCCGCCGCCCGCGACCTCGGCCCGGTGCAGGTGCTCGACGTGCGCAGCCGCAGCGAGTGGGACAGCGAGCACATCGACGGCGCCCAGCACATCCCGCTGCACCAGCTCGCCGACCGGCTCGACGAGGTCCCCGCCGGCCCGGTGTTCGTGCACTGCGGCAGCGGCTACCGCGCCTCGATCGCCGCTTCCCTGCTCGACCGCGCCGGCAAGACCGTGACCGTCGTCGACGGGAACTTCGCCGAGGCCGAGCCAGCCGGGCTCCCGATCGCCCGCTGACAACGGAAGGAAGCGCCTGGCGACCCCGGCGTTGACACCCAGCAGTACCCCGCCGGGTACCCGTCGCCCCAGGAGGAACCGTGCAGCTGCCCGACGACGCCGTCAAGACCGCCATCACCCGGCTGCGCCGCGCCGAGGGACAGGTCGCCGGCGTGATCCGAATGCTCGAGCAGGGCCGCGACTGCAAGGACGTCGTCACCCAGCTCGCCGCCGTCTCCCGCGCCCTGGACAAGGCCGGCTTCAGCATCGTCGCCAGCGGCCTCAAGCAGTGCGTCGCCGAAGGCGGCGAGCAGGGCGAGCTCGACCTCGCCCAGATGGAGAAGCTCTTCCTGTCCCTGGCCTGACCGGCACGCCGCCCGCGTGGCCTTCCGCCCGCCGCGCTCGAGCCAGCACACGAACCACCGACCCGTGCAGTGGCTCCCCGCTGCCCACCCGAGAGGACAACCATGAGCGCCACCCCCACCCGCATCGACCCCCTGACGCTGGCCGAGCGCCTGGCCACCGGCTCCACCACCGTCCTGGACGTCTGCACCCCCGGCGAGCACGCCGCCGCCGCCATCCCCGGCAGCCAGCTCCTCCCGCTCGACCAGCTCGAGCGCGACCGCATCGTTCCGCTCGGTCCAAGTCTTGTTCTCGCACATCGCATGTGGGCACTCGAAGATCCGCTTACGCCACTTGAGGATTACCGGGGTGCCGCCGCTGGGCAGATCCCTGACGGTCACCGTCCAGCGGTCGTCTTGCGCGACGGCGTTCCGCCTAGCCGGTCAATAAACAAGTGCAGCAGTCCCAGGTTGTGGCTACAATTCTGGCTATGACTACGTTGCCGCTCGCGACCGTCCGAGACCGTCTGTCTTCCCTCGTCGACGACGTCGCTCGCACCCACGACGCCTTGACGATCACGCGCAACGGCACGCCCGCCGCCGTCGTCCTCTCGATCGACGACTACGAATCGATCATGGAGACGCTGGCGCTGCTCAACGACCCGGTCGATCAAGAACGCCTCGCCGAGGCCGAGCAGTCGGTGAGTGACGGTGATGTGATCAGCGGCGAGGACGTGAGGCACCTCGTCGCCCAGCGAGTTCAACGCCCCACCGGCGCCGCGTGAGATACGGCGTCGAGCTTGCCCGACCCGCGCGTCGCGCCCTGACCGACGAACTCCCCGTAACTGTGGCTGCCGCAGCGTGGGAACTCATCGACGGCCCGTTCCGCGATAACCCTCATCGACTCGGGAAACCGCTACGCGCCCCGTTCGCGGGACACTGGGTCGCTCGCCGCAGCAGCTACCGCGTCCGCTACCGAATCGACGAGGAGCGCCATATCGTCATCGTCCTTGACGTGCGCGGACGCGCCGACGCCTACCGAGCTTGAGGCGCACCGCGTCCCGCAACGCGTTTGGTCTATCAGGCGCGGTCGTGGAGAGTGACCTGGTAGCCGTCGGGGTCGGCGAAGGTGAAGGTCCGACCGAAGGGGCCGTCGATCGGTGCGGAGACGATGGTGTGACCGTCGGCGGCGAGAGCATCGTGAATGGCCTGGACGTCTGTGGCGTGGAGCCAGATCGCGGCACCGATGCCGGGCTGAGCAACGGATGCGAGATCGGTGCCGGGAACGACTTCGCGCAGTGCGAACGCAACCGGCTTCGTCTCGAAGACGACGGCGTGCGGAGGTCCGGCCTGCGAGCGGACGAGGCCGAGGTACTGCTCGTAGAACGCCTGCGAAGCGTCGAGGTCGCGCGCTTGGAGCGAGATGAAATCGGGGCCGGTGGCGGGCATTATGATGCTCCTTCTTTTCGTGTCAGCTTTCTGACACAGGTCAATTTATGTCAGAATTCTGACATGAGTCAAGACGGTGTCGGCGTCGACCTGGAGACGTCACGGGGCTACCTGCTGAAAGAGGCGTCCAGCGCCCTCCGCGCAGCCATGGAGGAGGTGCTGCGGCCGCTCGGAATGACCGTGACGCACTACTCCTGCCTCGAGCTGCTGGCTCAACGACCGGGCTTGTCGAACTCCGAGCTCGCGCGGGGCGCGTTCGTGACACGGCAGTCGATGAACGTGCTGCTCCAGGCCCTGGAACGAGAGGGCTACGTGACCAGGCCTGCGGAGGCACCCGTCGGGAAGGTTCTTCCCACGCGGCTCACGCCTCGCGGCCGACGCAGCCTCGACAAGGCGACCGTAGCGGTCCGGTCCGTCGAGGTCAGAATGCTGGCCGGCATGACCGAGACCGAGCAGTCAGACGCGTTCCGGATCCTGCAGAGCATGATCCACTCCCTGCGCGATGGCAACGACGGCGCATAGCTCGTTCCCCGGCGCACGTCTCGTCGCGCCCGGATAGGAGTGCAGCCGAGCGAGAAAATCCGTGCAGGCGACCTCGAAAACCGACAGACGGGGTGTGAGTAGTAGCGCTGCAGGATCGTGCGCTAAGCCGCGAGCTGCTGGCTCGCCCGGTCCCGCGGTTTGGTCTTAAGTCCCCGCGGTGGTGCCGGGTCAGCTCGGGGCGCCGCCGCTGACGAGTAGTTGCTGTCCGCTCGTCCAGCGGGCCAGCCTGCCGGTGAAGAACTCGACGGCGTCGGCGACGTCGGCGACGGTTCCCATGCGCGCGCCGAGCGGGCTAGCGTTCTGCACCATGGGGCGGAGCTTGTGCTCGTCGGCGTTGCTGGTGAAGTAGCCCGCGCCCTCCGTCGCGGTCGCGACGACGGTGTTGACCGTGACGCCCCGTGGGCCGATTTCCTGCGCGAGGACCCCGACCAGGAAGTGTCCGGACAGCTTGCTCGATGTGTAAAGACCGAAGCCGGCGTGCGGGGCGAGCGTCGAGCTGGACCCCACATACACAATCGAGCCTCCGGTGTCGACCATGAGGGCCGCCTTCTGCAGGGTGAAGAACGCGCCCTTGGAGTTGACGCCGAACATCCGGTCATAATCGGCTTCGGTCACATCGACTATAGGCCCGAGGCCCTCGTCGAGGCCGGCGTTCGCAACGACGATGTCGAGGCTGCCGAACTGGCTGCGGGCGGCGGCGAGAAGCCCCTCGATCTCCGAGGGCTTCGACACGTCAGCGCGGACGTGCACCGCCCGGGAGCCCCCGGCCTCGATCGCCGCGACCGTGGCCTCGGCGCCCGCGAGATCGCGCGAGTAGTTGACGACCACGCTGGCGCCGAGGCGGCCGAGGCGGACGGCCACCGCCCGCCCAATGCCACGGCTGGCGCCGGTGACGACGGCGACCTGTCCTTGAAGATCTGTCATGACTCGTGCTCCTGTCTGGTTCGCGGCCACCCGTCTGGTGGTCGTAAATCTTGCTCGTCGGTGTTCGCTATGCCGCTCCGCCCGTCCGGGCGCGGATCTCGGCGTGCTCCGCGGTGCCGGTCGTCTCGGTCAGGCTCCGGCGCCGCCATCGACGGGGATGATGGCGCCAGTCACCATCGCTGCCCGGTCGCTGAGCAGCCACGCGGCGACCTCGGCGACCTCGCGGGGCTCGGCCATCCGGCCTAGCGGGATCGCGGCGGTGCTGGCTGCGATGACACCGGGAGTGACGGCTTCCCACTCGTCCATCATTTCGGTGGCCGTGCCGCCGGGGGTGATGCCGTTGACCCGGATGCCCTCGGGGGCCCAGGTCACTGCGGCGGTCTCGGTGAGGCTGTTGAGCGCCCGCTTCATGGCGCCGTACGCGGGCAGTGGCGGGATCGCGCGGCGGCTGCCGATGCTGGAGACGTTGACGATCGCCCCGCCGCCCCCGCCGCGCATGAGGGCGGCCTCGGCGTTCATGGCAGTCCAGTTCGCTTTGAAGTTGACGTTGAACTGCTCATCGATGTCTTCGTCGGTCGTGGAGTCAAGTGGGCCTGGTCGTTGCTGGGCGACGGCGCCGTTGTTGAAGGCACAGTCGAGGCGGCCGTGCAACTCCTTGACCCGGTCGACGGCGGCGCGGATGCTGGCCCTGTCGGCGAGGTCCATGGTGACGGCGTCGGCGGCGCCGCCGCCGGCGCGGATGTCGGCGACGATCCGGGCAAGGGCGTCGGTGCTGCGGGCGGCAAGGACGACGGCGGCACCCTCATCGGCGAAGAGCCGGGCCGCTGCCGCCCCGATTCCGCGACTGGCGCCGGTGATGAACACGACCTTGCCCGTGAGCAGGCCGATGGGTGCGATGCCGTTCGTGTGTGTGGTCATGCCCTGAGCGTGCGACGCATCGCCACCCTCACACAGGTACTGGCTGTACTACCTTGCGCGACCGCTCGCTGACAGAATTAGGGTGTGGACAGACAAGAGTTGGGCGGGTTCCTCCGCAGCCGCCGCGAGCGCCTCCGGCCCGAAGACATCGGACAGCCGCCGGGCCCGCGACGCCGTACCCCCGGCCTGCGCCGCGAGGAAGTCGCGGTCGGCGCGCACATCTCCACCGAGTACTACGTGCGGCTCGAGCAGGGCCGGTCGCCTCGCCCGTCCGGCGAGGTCCTCGCCGCCATCGCCGGGGCGCTGCGGCTCACCGACGCCGAGTCTGACCACCTCCACGTCCTCGCGGGCACTGCCCCGACCCGCGACCGCCTGCACGCCGAGACGTGCGACCCAGCATCCTCGCACTTCTCCAGCGGCTGCCGCAAACAGCCGGGGTCGTGCTCTCCGCCGCGTTCGAGGTGCTCGCCTGGAACAACCTCGCGGCCGCCCTGATGGAGGACTTTGCCGAAGTCGCGCCCGGGGACCGCAACCTCGCACGCCGGGCATTCCTCGGCCCGCCGCCCCTCGACCCCGCGACCCTCGGCGGGGCGCTGTACGGCATCGCCGACGCCGCTGCGTTCGGGCACCAGGTCGTCATGGAGCTCCGCTCCACCGTCGCCCGGTACCCGGCGGACCCGGCCGTGACCGGACTCGTCCACGAGCTCCTCGACGCGAGCCCCGAGTTCGCCCGGCTCTGGGACCGCCACGACGTGCAGGCCGCCCCCATGCTCACGAAGACATTCCGCCACCCCGTCGTCGGGGAAATCACCGTCGACTGCGACTCGCTCGCCCTCACCGACCGCGACCAGCACCTCGTGCTCTACACCGCCCCACCCGGATCCTCCGCCAGCGACGCCCTCGCCCTCCTCGATGTTCTCGGATCCGAGACCTTCCAACCCAGCACGTCTTAAAACCAAGCCGCAGCGAGCCAGCAGCGGTGTGATGGGACAGCTAGGCAGGAGCGGGACCGCCGGGAGACATCCAGTCGAAATGTTGCCAGAACGCCGCCGTTTCTTGTGACCTGCATCTGGGGTGTGCCCCAACTAGACGTCAGGGGTCCGGCCGTAACGACGTCAGGTTAGGGTCGGAACGCTGGTTGATGGACGCTCGTGCCTGTGGGTCTTGAAATTCAGCCTGACACTTCCCCACCCGGGTCGCTTGCTTAGCGCACGATCCTGCACCGCTGCTACTCATGCCCCGGTTCTCTCGGTGAGGACTTGGAACAGCAGTTCGGCGCCGTGTCGGTCGAGTTCCATGTAGCCGAGTTCGTCAATCATCAGCAGGTCGACCCTCCCGTAGCGGGCGATGGTCCGACGAGGCGTGTGGCGAGTTGTATTTGACCCTGAACCCCTTCTCGGCTGATCCGATCAGGTCAATATCGCTACGGTGGCCAGGACGAGACCGAGCGCGGTCGCGACCGTGATCAGGATGATGAGGATCGGCAACGACGTCGGCCGCAGGTTGTGGGGGTCCTCGGGTAACTCGTCCATGGCTGACCTTCATGGGTCAGAAAGGGAAAGTGGTCACCCGCGACGCTACCCTGCGTAGGACGTCGTGCGCGCGCCGTAATTGAAACAAGTCACCGACCCTCGGGACTTGAAGATCCGCCTATGTCGTAGTGACCCGTCCAGGCCGGCACCCCGGCTACCCGCTACTGTGCCGCCACCGGACGGGACAAGTCTAGGCCCGGAAACTCGGTGCTTTGACCCCTGTGCTCCCGGCGCCGTTGGCTGCAGGATTGCGGCTTCAGGGCGCGTCGGATAACGATGGCGGATTCTGGCGGTCAGCGCAACAGGAGGTCGCCGATGAGTTCGATCGGCTTCTTGAACGCTAGTCGTTTGCGGGGTCGGTCGTTGAGCGCGGTTGGCCTATCGGGCTCTTCGGATCTGAGCGTGGTTCATGGTCTGCGGTAGGGGCGGGTGCCGTCGGCGGCGAGCAGGATGCGCAACCGGTAGTTGCTGAAGTTGCGGAAGCCGTGGGCGAGGCGGCGGGTCTTCTCGA
>JAABUZ0100009463.1_pt1 | contig 11139 bp, 22 predicted proteins | sample 5562091 | NCBI WGS metagenome assembly JAABUZ01 (sample SAMN12813069, study PRJNA571459) | rock metagenome | isolation source: Antarctica rocks | place: Antarctica: Victoria Land, Linnaeus Terrace sud | collected 2015-12-21
CGGCGGCTCGGGGTCTGCGGCGGGCGGCGGGTCGCCGCCGTCGTCGTTAACGGGGTCGGCGGACGGCAGGCGCAGCAAGCACACGCGGCAGGAGCGGAACAGCACCGCGTCGGGGTCGGTCAGGCGGGCGGCCTCCAGCTCGGCGTCCAGCAGCAGCGCGATGTCGTCTTCGTCGGGCTTGCCCAGCCTGCCGCCGCCGTGCGCTTTGAGCGCGTGGCATTGTGTGGTGGCAGCCGGACCGGGCCGGGCATCGGGAGGTGTGCGATTTGCTTTGCAGCACCCAACAAGACTGGAGCACGTCGCTTTCAACACATCGTGGCATGTTTCATTCCTGCCACGCCTTGCAGGCCCCATGCGCGGGCCTGCTAGCGCAGCCTGATCACATGTTGATAATGTGATGTGGGAGGCTGCTGGCAGTAAGGCGTTCTGCCACCGCTGGAACCCGTTTCGCAGCGCAGCAGCGGCAGGACGATGGCACAGCTTTTAACCCCTGCGCACATTGCAGAGCACAGTACAAAGCATCCCCGCGTGCGGCCGGCGCAGGCGCCAGAGCCGCGCGCAGCGCGCCTGGGCGCACGGCCAAACTCGCTGACAAGCTCCTTGCGCGCCCACGCCGCCAGCTCCGGGATGTCCATGTCCTCGACACGCATGCGGCCGACGATGGCCTCGATGTCCTCCACCGTGCTGAGCTCGTAGTACCTGTGTGCGGGCGCGGCGGCCTGTCATAGGGTATACTCTAACATATAAAGTAATGTTAACCTCGGGCGCGCCAGCGCACAAGTGCTGCATGCGAACCGCGCTCGCCGGCCCATGACGGGACGCGACAGCTCCTCCCGGCATAAGCGCAATTGGATGGCGCAAGCGTTCCAGCTCCTTCACAGAAGCGCGCGCCCGCCGACCCCATCGCCCCCGTGCACTGACTGCCAGGCCGGCGGCGGGCCGCACTCATCGCCGTAGCAGTCCACGCGCGGGTCGGCGGCGATGGCGGCCGGGTCGCGCGCCAGGTAGTGCCGCGGGCGCAGCCGCACGTACGCCTTCTCCGCGCTGCACTGCAGCAGCCAGTCCAGGCGGATGACGTCCTTGTTGACCCACGTACGCCACTCATACCCCTCGGCCTCCGCCGGCGACGCGATGACGTGCGTCACGCCGCTGCAGTGGTTCTGCGCCACCTGCGCGCGCGCGCGCGGCGGGCGCCTCTGCGGGAGCGGCCGGCGACATCAGAGGTCTCGGACAGAGCGGCAGATGAGCCTGCTGATGCTTCTATTGGAGCCTGCGGGGGCCAGCCCAAGGCGCGGACCGGCCTCCTGCAGCTGCGAGGGACCGGACATGCAACACTAAGATGTGTTTGACTCTGGGAGCAAAGGGAGGAGCGCACCTTGCCGCCCAGGCGCTTGACAATGCCCTCCAGGCCCGCCTTGCAGTGCCCCGACTTCCTGCAGCAGCAGAAGTGCACCATCGCGCCGGCCAGCACGTCGGTCTCCACCGCCACGTCGCTCAGGTCGCACGGGCAGAATTGCGCCACCGTGCCGCCCGCCGCGCGGCGCGGGCCCGGCGCCTTAGCCGCGTTCTTGCGGCCGCGCTTGGTGCCGTCGCCGCCGCCGCCTGCGCGCGCACGCGCCCATGGCCTCCCTCCCATGCCTAAGAGGGCTGGCTGGGCCCCAGTCCACTGGCCAGTTGCTGTGCTGGCGCGGGGCGATTGGCCTGCCGGACCAGGCGTGTGTGCTGCAGCGCAACAGCGGCCGCCTGTTGCAATGCGCACTGCCGCCCTCGTGGGCGCATGCGGTCATGGACTGGTGTTCTGCGGTACTTCACAGTCTATAAAGACAGCAGTGAACAGTGCCAGGCCTGGTGACCCCATGTTGCACCTAGGCACGGCAACAACCTCAGTTTGGGCCGTATTGCAGTCCGGGGACAGCCATCCTGAGACCTGCTAACAGACATGTCAGCGAACACTTCCGCTGGAGTGGCCATACTGGGCGGGATCCAGCTCGAGATATAACCCGAACACATGATATGATCCTGAATTACAACCGTGTATCAGCCAACTTGGCTGCTTACGGCCATGATATGCGTGGGGCAGCCACCTGTCACACACCGCGTGCTTATGCAAGGACATGAGCAAGCCTGGAAAAAGTGCTTGCTGCGATCGCAACGCTCAGCAGCCCGGGCAGACGGCGGGCGCAGCAGGAGCGCGCCGTGCGCGCTCTCCTTCTTGACGACCATGTCCTGGAGGTCGATGCAGGTGTTGATGTGGGTAAAGTTCTTGTCCTCGCGCACGGCGTTGACGCGCGGGAAGCGCAGCGACAGCTCCGACGCATACAGCACTGACTTGATCATGCGCACGTCGCCGTGGACCTGCGCGCGCGCGCCGCCGCTGGCAGCGCGCCAGATGCAACTGCACACAGCCGCGCAGGCCGTCGCATACGCAAACTAGGTGAACGTCTGGGCGCTCGGCAGCTCGATCATGCTGCTGCTGCCAGCCTCCTTGGCTACGAAAGCCGTACGGGCTGCGACTCTGGCATGCAGCGGGCGCCCGCCACAGGCCGGCAAGGCGGCTGCAGCGTGGAGCAACGCCCGTGGCAGTCATGGAGTGCGCATAGGCAGGGCGCAGCCCGCCAGGTAGCAGCACAACCTTGCGGCTGGAGCGGGCGGTATGGGGCAGGCAGTCAGATGTAATGTCTACAAATGTTTGCAACGCACATCACCAATGCTCAGGGCAAGCTCACCCCATGCCTGCAGGCGGCCGCGCGACTCCCGAGAGCCGCGCGGCAGCCCAGGCAGCGCCTCGCAGGCCGGGCCGCGCCTTGAGCACGATGGACTTCGAGGGGTCCCTGACCCATGCGTCCGGCGTGACCTTGGGCGACTTCACGACACGGTAGTTCACCGGCACGCGCGTGCCCGCGTCGCAGGTGTACGCAAGATACGGCTTGAGTTGGTCGGTGATGGTCTGCAGGGCGCGGTCGGTCAGGCCGCTGCCCACCCTGCCGCCGCGCCGTGGCACCGCGCTCGGTTCCCGGGCCCGCTGCGAGCCTCCACAGCAGAGCGCCGCCGTCGACGAGCCCCAAAGGCAGCACTCTCACCGAGCGTGGCGGCAGCTTATGTGCATTGGCTGGCGCCTCACCGCAGACGCCCTGGCAGCGCCCTGCGGCCAGCGCCGCCTGCATGACACACACACGCACCGCGGCGCTCGCGGAGACCTGCGCGAGCGCCACTGAGGGAGGGGCGCGCACTTGCAGAAGGACATGTATGTTGACGGTTCCGCGGTCGAGCCGTCATATGGCCGCTCCAGCAGCGCGAGCAGGAACTGCGACATCATGCCGCCGCGGCGGTCTCCCGTCCCGCTCCAGCAGCCGATGATGAGCGCGTCGATGTCCACTTTCTGCGCGCCGCACTGCCCCGGTGTGATACAGAAGCACACTGCTCGGCTGCCGTGTCGAGCGCGGTGCTCCAGCCAGGATGAGCAGGCACAAGGAGTTGCGCTGCGGCGCGGGTGCCGTCTGCGCCAGCCGCCGGCACTGCGCCCCGTCGGTGTCCCCTGCTGCCAGCTGCGGGAGGCAGCAGAGGACAGGGCACTGTCTCAGTCACTGGGCGAGCACACACGCTGCCAGCGCTCGGATGCACGGGAGCTGCACCGCTTCAGCATGCTGTGCATATGATGCAAGGGGCATCCCTACGTCTGCAGACTGCGCCAGTGCATGAGAGTGTCTTTGGTGCGGGCAAATTGCCAGGAATGCGTGCAGCATGCGCGCGCGGCATGCAGCATGAGGGCCGCGGCCCCCGGCGCGCGCCTCGACATACTCCGGCTTCACCTTTATCCAGCTGCCGGAGCGGTCATTTAAGACCCAGGGGCTGTCCATGCGCTTGATCACAATGCCCTCCTCCTGTGGGGCCCACACGCAAGTTCTTGAGTCTGCGCACTCCGTCGCGGGCATGCTCGCATCTTGACAGGCGCCGTTTCAGCTACTCCCTGCTGCGCGGTGCAGGACATCATGCAAGGTCGCGACCCGCTGCCGCATCTCTGCTAACCCACTGCCAAGATGCCTACAAGTTAGACACTGTTTCAAGGCCTTGAGTCTGTGGGAATGCAAAGGCGGGCCGTCGCTCATTGAGCCTTGAGCGCGCGCCTTCCGCTGCATGACCTGTTCAAATAGCTCCTGGATGTCCTCCAGGCGGGAGGAGTAGCGTGGCTGCGGCATGCCCTCCAGCAGCGCGTGCCCCGGCAGCAGCTTGACCACGCGCCCGGTCATGACCGTGCCGGGGCCCAGGCGCTGGCTCTGCCCGCCCGCCGGCTCGTCCTTGAGCACGCGGTCCAGCAGCGCGTGCCGCTCGTGCAGCGGCCGGTTGATCACCGACTGCCGCGCGCCACAGCCGGGCGTCACAGCCCATGGCGGCCGCGCCGAGCGGGTGTGCGCGGCGCCGTTGCGGCCGGCTGCGCCCGCTTAGGCGGCCAGCGCTGCACAGACGCTGGCGCAGCCAGTAACATCAGCATGCTGCCTAGCCACACCCTGACCCTCGCTTAGAGACTGATTGATATTGGCTGCCGCTCGCCGGCGCCGAGAAGTCGCTTCAGCACGCTGACAGGCACTCGCCGCCAAGCTCACAAGCACTTCAACAATCTGCCCTGACGGTTCAGCACCGCGCTCAGCCCCATGCACAGCACCTGTGGCTGTGCCACGCCAGCCAGCTGGCTGGCGCGCGGGGCATGGCCCCGTTCGCCGCGCGCGCGCCACGCGAGGCACCCGCGCCGCGCCTGCTCGTCGCAGTAGAGCACGTCGAACGCGATCAGGATGGCCTCCAGATCGCGCACGCAGGGCTTCTCGTACTCAGGGTCGGCGCAGTTGAGCGCGCCCTCCCAGTCCTGCATGTCCAGCAGGGCGTCCGGCGGCAGGCCCGTCGCCGCGGCCTCCATCGCCGTGCGCACACCGCCGAACGGCTCGAACATGAGCCTGCGCGCTGGGAGGGCAGGCCTCTCTGGCAAGTATATCCATATCTGATGCAGGCGTCCTGTGGGCGCTCGGGGACGCCAAGCTGTCCAGGCCAGCGCAGTCATGCCCACCGGCACACATTGCTTCCCACCGTGTGAGACGATACAGCACCAGGAGGGTATGCATTTCTGGGCTGAGCTCCGGCCTGGCGGCCGGTCGCTGCGTACAGCGCGCAAGACGCGGATCTGCCAGGCCATAGTGACGGAGGCCGAGCAGTGTGGCACTAGACACACCAGACCTGCTTCAAGGGCCAAGGCCTGGTGATCTTTCACTCTTTGGCTGTCGACGCTAGGATCGTCCTACCCTACCCTGCCTTGGCGAGGCGCGCCTGGCCTTGTTCCAAACTACTATCTCGCAATCCATAATGACCCGCTCCTGGTTGAGCTGGTCCCGGACCACGCGGTCAAAGGCGGAGTAGCTGGCCATGGCGCCGTGCTCATTGCGCGCGCGGCTGAAGTAGTGCACCGCGTCACCGACGCGGTGCACCTGCATGCGGTTGCCTGCACGGCAACCCATCAGGGCACTCTATCGGGCTGCCGCAATCACGTATGGATAGAATGGTACCACTGTGCTGTCTGCCCGAGCAGTGCACTGGTTGCGCGTGCGCCCAGCGTCATGGGGGCTTGATGCTGTGGCTGCAGTCGCACAGAGCGCGCCTGCAGCATGTGCTTCGCTCGCACTATGCAGCGTGTGCCCCGCCGCACCACCCCCCACACTGCCGTAGCTCCAACAGCCGTGCACAGACATGCATGTCAGCGGAGAGTAACACCACCCTGATTAACCATGAGCTGCTGCAGACCAGAAAGCAAGGATGGGGGCCAGCAGGCGCGAGGCGGCACGGCGGCGAGCAGTGGGGCAACCCGCCCTTATGTTACATTCAAGGTTAGGAGGTGATTTTGCAGGGGCCGCGCGGCGAGGCAGCGCACCGTCGTACTTGGCCTCCACCACAAACTCCTTGCCGCCCATGAGCTTGAAGGCCTCCTCGAGCGTCCGCGCGGCCCGGCACAGCTGCGGGCGCGCGGCGCTGCCCGGCGTGATGTCCTGCGCGCCGCCGCGGGCGCAGTCAGCGCCTGGGGCACAGTCACCAGCTCAGCCTGACGCACCAGGTGCGGAAAGCGCGCGTAGCATGCACGCAGCCTGATCGCTGGCGGGCCTCGCCATGCGCAGCCTGCACCCCGTCCGTCGTCCGCAGGCCCTGGCAGGGCGCCCTGGACGGTGCGCGCGAGGGTCCCCTGGGCAGCATGGTGCGCACAGGGGGGCCACCTGGCGCGGGAAGCGCTTGGTCTTATCGCGCAGCGTGAGCAGGACCTTCTCCAGGTTGTCAGTCACGTTGACCATGTCCAACGCGTCCGGGTGGTACTCCTTCAGCGCACTGTTCTCGGACAGGCGCACCTGCGCGGCGCTCGCTTCACTGTCTACCCCGCAGCTCACAACGCCGCGCCCGCCCTTGCCATGTGCACCCGTGAAGCACCACAGCACGCGCCCGGCGCGCCGGCACATGGCGCAGAGGAACATGCGGGCCGTGAGAGGCCCAGCGGAAACAGGGTGAAGCGCGTTTTTTCCGGCGCTGCAAGGTGAAGCCCAGCAGTGGTCATGCCTGACCACGCAGGACCTTGCATGTAGGTCAACCTTCTCATTGACAGCAGCACCGCAGGGTTTATACCGAGTGGACCTCGTCCCTGGGCATGCATGCCAGTGGTTGGTGTGCACATCTGCATTTTCAATCACACAAACAGATGTGTTGGACAAAGACTCGCAGCGCGCCTTGAGCTTGCCCAGGATGATCTGGACAATCCACCGCATCTGCTTGGGCGTCGTCTGCCGCATGATCCTGCCCAGCACGTCCGCCTTGGTGGCGGCGGCGGCGCCGCCGCCCTGGGGCGACGCCTTTGCGAACCTCCCGGAGCGGTCGGCCACCACCAGCTCGTCCAGCAGCGCGTTGAGCGCGCCGACCTTCAGGGTGAAGCGGCCCAGGTACGCCTCCGCGTCCTCACGCGACGCGCTGGCTGGCAAGTCCGGGTACTCGCACCGGTGCCGGAAGATGCGCTGCCGCGTAGCCGCGCACGGCGGACTCAGCACGGGCGACAGCGCGCGGGCGCGCGCTGTGCGCCGTTGACGCCCGCGGCTCAACGCAGGAGGCAGGGTCACCTCCTCCACGGTCTTGGCGAAGTTGCCGGCGGTCTTGGACGTGACGTCGCGCCAGGTCCCGACGGCCTGCGCGTCCTTGCTGGACTCCGCCAGCCCCGCGGCTTTCAGCAGAGCGGTGGTCAGCGCCTTCTCCTGCAGCATGTACTTGCCGCGCTTGCGGTCCAGCTGCGGCAGCAAACAAGCGGTTAAGGCTCGGTCCTCATTGAGCGGCGTGCAGTCCCGAGGTGAATGCGCAACTGTCCTGCGCCTCGTTGCCACAGTGGTGTGCGCACCGCGGGCAGGAGCAGGCGGAAGACCTGGTAGAGGTCATCCGCCTCCCGGTTCAGGTACGTCTCGAGGAACAACCTCAAATGCCTCACGCGCGCCGCGTGGTCAGATGCCGACGCGCAGGTCTCAAGGAAGCCGCGGATAGTCTCAAAGCTGAGCAGCGCATTCTCGCGCACTTTCTTCTGACTCATCGTCCCGCTCCTGGAGGGGTGCTGCCAAACGAGCGATGCGGCTGTGCACGGCCTGCACTGAGGCGTGCGCCGTCTCAGAGCGCTACCTCGGGATGTTCGACTTCATGTGCACAGGTTGATAAGCACAAGTCCAAGGTGGCAAAGACGATGCATGCTGCGCCTGCTGCGCCTGCTGAGCAAGCCCTGCGCAGGTTCCCGTGACCTTGGTTTCGGTGCCGCACCACCGGCGGTGCAGAGCGTCTACGTGGTTCAGTCAGAGTTCTGGCGCCTGCGTGCACGAGCTTCCTGCATAGCTGCTGGCTGGAGGAAGCAGTTGCTGTGGTGTTTGCGCCAACAGACCTGTGCGCCTTGCGCTGGCGGCCAGACTTTGCAGACTCCGGACACAGGTGTCAGCGCAGCTGTGCGGCTCTGCCCACAAAGCGCCACGTCTGCTGCCACGCAGCCGAGAGCGTGAGCACAGCCAGCAAGACGTATAGGCAACACACATCAGCTCAGCTCAGCTCAGCTCAGCATCAGCTCAGCTCAGAGAGCACTGATGCTGCGAAGAGGGTGTTGATATCTCTGGCTTCTAAGGGCCCGAGCCTCGCTCAGCCTGCAGCGGCGCGGCGTAATGGAGGAGGCGCAGGTTCTGACGTGCTGAGCACGCTGGGCACGCTGGGAGGCCAGGATGTGGCGACCGCATACCAGCGAGGAATTTTGGTGCGCACTGACGGCGGGATTGGGGTGGCGTTGCGAAGCAGAGTACAACTCTCCCTAGGGCGCCCCGTGCACTGGCCTCGGTGAGGGCCAGAGCTGCTGCGCGCTGCAGGGAGCTCAGCATGCCAGCGCTCCTGCTTGAGAAGCACGTGAAGTGTGCGCGAGCATGGCTGCTTTTTCTTGTCTGCGCAGCACGCAGTGCTGTGATGCAGCCTGTGGCATGTGCGCTGTTGGTAATGAGGAGCTCGGTCCACACCGTCACAAAGTGCCACAGTGTAAGAGTATGCTGGCCAAGCCCTCACCTCATGAGTGGTGTTGCTCCATGCACACAGCGGTACCGCTCAGGTCACCAGACAACCGGAGACCCCACCGGCATTCCTTCGCGAGGTGCAGTGCAGCCTTTTGAAAGGCGCACACGGCACACGCAGCATACGCTCTCAAACTCGCGCACCAGGACCATCCAAAACGGCGTGCTCTCATGTTTCCCCTCGGACAGTATCCGCACTGGCAAGCGCAGGGAACTCGGCTGCCGGCAGCACAGGCACAAGCCCGCAATGTGCAGGGCCCCTGTCCGGTGACAGCAACTTCTCCCTGTCGGCAACGCGCTCCCATGCGTACCTGCACACACGCCAGGGCTGCGAATCCGCCGGGGAGGTTTGCAGCACTGCAATGCTCATACTGACTTCGTCGGGCCTCCCGGGCACACCCATGCCAACCCTGCAGCCATGGACTGACAACATCACTCAGGCAGCGCTTACCCACAGCCACCCGCGTGCCTATGGCAGCACTCCGTCCCTGCATGACGAGGTGGAGCTGCATCGCCCCTGGCCGCGCAGCAGACCCGGAGAGCACGCAAACTGCTGGGACGCCCTGCAGCCCAAGTGCGGCAGCATATAGCTGCGCAGCTGCCAGTCAGGGCTCGCGCATGGCAGGGCGCGCTCTTCAGCGTCCCCACAGAATGCCGCATGCGTTGGCAGGCTGCTGGTAAAGCTAGGGATAGGGCCTCAAGCGCGCCCGACGAACCCTGCCATGCCCCGAGACCGCGCGCCCCGCAGAGGACACATGCCTTCCCGGCAGACCCTGTGCGCCCTGCGCGGGCTCTGACCCTAGCTCAGATCTGCTTGCCCAGGTCGACCTTCTTGCGCACAGCCTGCGCGCCGTGGTACACGAACGCGTCCAGGATGCCCGACACGGTGAACACGCCGCCCACGATCGCGCACACGCTGGTCAGGAAGTGCAGGAAGGACGTGCGCTCCTCGCGGTACCGCACCTGCGCCGCCGCGCGCGCGCCGCGCGGCTCACGCCGGGCGCGTGCGGTGCTGTGGGCGCGCTCCGGGCAAGCCCGACCACAGCGGAGAAGCGATCAGTCACGTCAGCACGCTACACAGTGTCAGCAGGTCACTTGTCGTGATAATCACAGGTGAACCAAGCATAGCAGGTCCAGTAGGAAGAGAACACACAATGGTCAGGCACTTGGCACATGTCTGGGGGTGCGTGTCAGCGTGTAACAGGCTGCAGACCACAGCAGCGACGCATGGCAGCCGCAGTTGAACGATCCGCCCGGCAGCTAGCGTTCTGCTCTGCCCCCGAGAAGGTGGGTGCCTGGCAGGGTCCAATGCAAAAGGGTAACAGCTCGTACAAGAACAACACGCCCGGCAGCTGGGTGCCCTGCTGTGCCCCCACAAGTGTTGGCGACCAGGCAGCGTCCCGCACCTAGATGGGCGACAGGTTGCACAAGCTCAAGCCGCCCAGCAGCTGGGCGCCCTGCCCTGCCCGCGAAAGGGTGTGGTGACCCGGCAGGGCCCCGCGCCTTGATGGGCGACAGGTCGTAGAAGAAGAAGACGCCCGGCAGCTGGTGCCCGCTGGGCACGTCGCTCTGCTTGAAGTGCTCCGTGACGGAGTACTGGTTGGTCTGGATCGTGCGGTTCCGGATGTCCTGGTAGATCGTCGGCACGATCTGCGCGGGGAACGCCGCCCGTCACGCAGCCCCTGACCTGGCCCCGGCGGTGAAGCCGCCAGACCGCGCGTATCTGATGGGTGAATGCCAAGGTGACACTCTGCACGCTTCAGGGCATGGCTGCCTCCACAAACGTGCTGCGCGTTTCAGTGTACGCAGCGCAACGCCGCCTGCTGAGCACTTTAGCAGGCTTGGATGAGCGGCATGCGCGCCAGGCAGTGCTCAATCTGCTCAATCGAGACTCGTGGACGGTGAGTGTGCAGTGCTGCACCGGACGCCATTCTGGCTTTTTTTTTAAAATATATATATATAATGATATGCGCTTTTGCATAGATGCGTCAGCGCCTTCCTCAAGCAGCAGCACAGGGCGCACGCCGCGCAGGCGCGCGCGCCGCGCGCCGCAAAGCCCGGGCGCGCGCCTTGAGGTAGTACTGGTACGCGCCGGTGCGGCCCTCCACGTTGCGCGGGTTGTGCCGCGGCACGCGCACGCGGTCCAGCGGGTTCTTCATGCCTGCGCGCTCCCCGGCGGGCTTGACCCGGCCGGCAGGGTTTGTTGGGCGCGCCGGGGCGGCGTCAGCCTGGCCGGCAGGGCCCGGGCCTCCGGCTGCTGTGCCTGGTGTCACACAGCAGCCACGGGCCAACGGCGCTAGCGTTGGTGCATCCCTAGCGCACGCGGCCGCACCCGGGTACTCAGCGCCGAAGGACAGCTTATCGATGACGTGGCTGGTGTCGAACTCGGTTGTCTGGAAGGGAATGAGGTCGTGCACGTGCATGCTGCCCTGCTGGAAAGACTTGCCTGGCGCGATGTGCACATTGCCGGCAACCTGCGCGGCGCCACGGCCCCCGGTAAGCGGCCGCCAACCCTATATCCTGACCCACTCGCCACCCGCTGCCG
>JAABUZ0100009464.1_pt1 | contig 11137 bp, 12 predicted proteins | sample 5562091 | NCBI WGS metagenome assembly JAABUZ01 (sample SAMN12813069, study PRJNA571459) | rock metagenome | isolation source: Antarctica rocks | place: Antarctica: Victoria Land, Linnaeus Terrace sud | collected 2015-12-21
GCAACAGCTCCCCAAGCGCGGACGACATCAACAAGATCCTGGGCTCAGGTGCACGCCCTGAGCTGCTGCTTGCGGCGTGTCTCCCGCCTGCGCTGCGAGTGGCAGCTGGGCGTACAGCGTTGGCACTTGCAGTGCAGCGTTTGACAGCGGCGACGCGCGTCCGCAGTGGGCATTGAGGCAGACTCTGGGCGCCTGGACAAGCTGCTGGAAGAGCTGGAGGGCAAGGACATCGCCGAGGTCATCGGCGCCGGCATCAGCAAGCTGGCGTCCGTGCCGAGCGGCGCCGGCGGCGGCATGGCGGCTGCCGGCGGCGGCGGCGGCGGCGGTGGCGCGGCTGCTGGTGGCGGCGACGCAGGCGCGGCCAAGGAGGAGGAAGCGGAGGCAGAGAAGGAGGCAGAGGCGGAGGAAGAGGACGACGGTGCGCCCTGGCCCGCCGTGGGAGTATGCAGGAGTGGGAGCGCTGCCGCACCCAGCTTGCACACTCTCGAGTCTCAGCTGTTGAAATTCCAACGGTTGGAGCTCTTGCCTGCCTGCTTGAGGCAGGCTCACAGGTTGAGCAGTAGTGCGAGGTGTCTGGAGCTAGTGTACTGCGCACCAAGTCTGGAGCACGGAGTGCCTGTGGCTGAGGGCTGGTGTGGCCGGCACGCAGACATGGGCTTCTCGCTGTTCGACTAGGCGGCGGCTCGTACACAGAAGCACTGCACAGTCGCCGGGGCGTGCGCGCGGCTGGAGTGGCTGCGCGCCCTGAATTGGCGCTGTGTGCCCCCCGTGTCAAGGCTGTAACAAGCGATGACGCGCTTTGCATGCACCGTGTCATGCCTCGCCCGGACAACGCTCCATGCGGCAGAGCCATTAAAGGGACGAGGGTGGCCGTGGCATGTCAGGCATGAGCAGGCTCGGACCAGGCCGCGCATGTGTGCCACGCCGCGCACGTGCGCCGCAGGTGGTGATAGACGTGCGCCCCGTTCTGTCGGGGCCCCTGCTGGATGTGTCTGGCCAGGCGCGCCCCCCGCGCCACACTCACACACTTCAGACAGTGCGTGCTGCAGATGGGGTATGCTACCTAGCATCAGGACCCTACCCCCTGATGCGTCGCCTGGCCGCAGATGGTTATAACGCAGCGCGCCGCGGCGGCGGCGCGGGAGGCCGACAATGGGGAGGACCGCGCAGGGCTCCAGCCCGCGCTGCTTGGGCCGCACACGCGGACGCTCACGTTCAAGCTCACCCACAACGCGCTGCACGTGCTTGCGCAGCGGGCAGCGTAGGCGCCGGCCCGGCTGCTGGCTCACCGGCGGGGGCTGCTGGCGCACGGTGACATTCTGCAACCACTTGCTTCATTGTAAAAAGCTCGTAACACAGGTGCTGGTTGTCGCCCGCAGGCCAGCCACGCGGCCGCTCACATGCGCCGCATGCTCGACCAGCTGCGCCCATGCAGCGCCGCCGTCCACATCACGATGTACCAGCGTCGCCAGGCACAAGCCCTGCGTCCGAGCATGCGGGCGTCACTGCAAGCGCCCGTGGGACGCTGCCGCGTCACCTGCTCACCGGCGCACGAGGCGTGCAGGCGATCTGCAGCCGCGCCGGCACGGCACAGCGCGCATGGCCACCTGGTGCCTGGACGGCAAGTCCAGCAGCTGCAGAATGAAGGCGCTCCATGCGCGGCCGGGCGCCTGGACTGCGGCCAGTGCCTGCGCGCTCGCAGCAGCACTGCGCCTGAGTGCGATGCACGCACTCCAAGGGACGACTGCGCACGCTACGGCGTGTGCGCGGGACCGCACCGAGAGGCTGTCGAGCGCGACGCACACACGGCCGGGGCCGCTCTGCTCCGCCCGCCGCACAGCCTGGCGCACGCGGGCCAGGGCATCCTGCAAAGCACCTGCGCCGCCCTCACCGGGCGTCCGCGGGCCTGCCGAGCCGTGCGTGCCCAAAGCAGGCGGGCAGGGCCTCACCGGGCCGCTCGGGCACGTCCCACAGCACGTCGCTCGCCAGGGACTCTATGTGTACGGGGGCGTCGCCCGAGCGCAAGCTGCCTACACCGCCCTGCCACGTGCCACGGGCCCTGTGAGCAGCAGGCTGGGAGGCTGCCACGGCCGGCGTGGAACCAGCGCCTCCGCGCACCAGCTTGCGCAGGACAGCTTGGTGGTGGCCGGCGCTCTCTTGTACAGCAACCAGAACCACCTGTCGGACGCACAGTCAGGCCGGAGCAAGGATTGCTGCTGCTTCTGCTGTGACCACGAGTGCATGCCTTCATCTTGCACAGACACGCTTCTCGCACAAGCCAGGACACCAAGAAGGCGCCGTCAAGCAGCAGCGTGTCCTTGATAAGGACTACACCGGCCAGCCGGCAGCTTTGAGTGAAAATCTGGCTGTCCATTGTGCAGCGCTGCGTGAGCACGTCAGCCGCCCCGACACAAGTGCGGCTCACTGGCGTGCGTGTCCAGCACTCCTTGTACAGTAACGATAGGATCTCTGTGAGCCTCAACTTGAGCTAGAGTTCTACTCCTGCAGCACTTACTTGGCAGTCACCTTTCAAGATTGCTGAGGGACAAGCCCCTTGAGCTCTTGCGCAGCAAGAGGGAAACAGCTACCTCACGAGGTCCGTCTTGAGGTAGTCTGTGAGCAAGACCTACTCACTGCTTGTGGTCCAGCCTGTAGCAGGACTGCGTGGTGGCCATGGAGATGCTCACGGGCTATGGGTCTGACGCCTCAAGCGACGGCGAGCGCGCTGCCTCGCCCGCGCACGCTGCAGCGCGCGCCGGTGCGCAAAGTGCACCAGCGTGTGAGTCCTCGCCCGCAAGTATGCATCTCTGCTCAACTCATCGGGTGCTGCCGCGCAGCCGCAGCGCCCGGTCACACGGAAGAGCGGCGCGGCCTGCTGACGGCGCTGCCGCCGCCATCCACCAGCGGTGCTGCGCAACTCTTTGCCGGCGTGCCCGCTCCCAAGCAGCGCGCCAAGCTGCCCGTCTCCTTCCGCCTGCCGACCAGGGCCCCGATAGACAGCGACGATGAGGTACGCCCGCTTCAGGGCACTGGCAGTGTTACAGCCGCACTCGGCCCCTTGTCCCCCTGCAACGACGCGAGCGCCGCAGGAGGACCGCCCGAAGAAGAAGCTGCGGCCGTCCTCCAAGGGCGTGCGGCTCACCGACTTCCTGCCCGCGCCCGCCAACGACGCTGCGCTCGCGCTCGGCTCCGGCAAGGCGCGCAGCCGCGCCCTTGCCAGCCCTGCTCGCTGCCGCCGCCCTGCTCCTTGCCGGTGCTGACGCGGCCGCTGACGCGCCCGCGCGGCCCCGCAGCGCGTGGACGTCGACAGCGACGAGGAGTTCAAGGACGTGGCTGCGCCGCTGCCGCCGGCGCCGTGGGCCGGCACGGACGCCGCGTACGACCCTGCGGAGGGCGACGTGGCGGGCGCGGCCGCGGCCGGCCCGCAGGCTGCGGCGGGCGGCAACGAGGCCTACAGGGTGGGCCCCGGCGGCGCTCCAGGAGCGTATGCAGGGCCGCAGCATGCGCCGGCAGGCGCGCAGCTCGGCGCTGCGGCGCCGGCGCCGGGGCCGCACTGGCCGGCGCACGGCGCTGGCGCGTACCCTGCCGCGGGCCCCAGGTGCGCCCCACCGCGCACCTGCAGGCCTGGGGCGCGCAGCACGCCGGCCGGCCCTGCAGGGCAGCGCCTGGTGCTGCAGGCGGCCGCCATGCGCATGCGGGACAGGCCGCTCAGTGCCTGCTCCAGAGTCGGGCGCGCACTTTGCCTGGTGCGGGCGACTGACAGACGCCGGCAGGAGAGGCGTGCACTGCGTAGGAGGCACTATGTTTGCGCCGGTACTGCACAGCAGGGCGTGTGGCCGAAGAGTGAGCAGCGCTGTGCTGCAAGAGCGGCTGCACATGTAACCCTGGCGCCAGCCTGATGCCCTGCACGCCGTGCGGCCGCAGCGTGCCGGCCGGGGCGGCGGAAGTGGGCGCCGACGGGCCGCGCATGCTCGCCGAGGCGCTGGCGGCGGAGGCCTCCAGCGCGGCCAAGCGCAGCAAGGACCCCTTTGCCGACCTGGGCGTGAAATTTGTCGAGGTGCGCGGGCGCCCGTTGCCGACCCAGGGCGTGCGGCGGCGTTGGCATCGTCTGGCGCTCGCGGACGTTATTTCACCCCTTGCGGCCCTCATCAACCCATTCAAAGTCGTGGCATCAGGCCCTGCGTCAAGCCTTGGTGGCTGGCCCGCGAGCGCGCCCGTCCTCAGAGGGCTTCGCCTCTTGCCTACAGCGCGCGCGGCGCGCACCGCGCAGGTCAAGCAGGAGAAGCTGCGCTACATCGACCCGGTGGCCAAGGAGGCCACGAACGCGACGCGCACCGCGTTCGGCGCAGACTACGAGGCGCGCCTGCGCGCGGAGGCCGGCGCCAAGCCGGACAAGCTGTCGCGGCGCAAGCACCAGATCTCCTCGCTGTACCACAACGCAAAGATGAAGGCGCGCCCGCCCGCTCGCCCCGACCTGCCTGGCAGGGGCCCAGGGCGGTCTGTGCAGCGCTCTGGAGCAACAGCTCCATCTCTGCTTCATCCTGCCCATACGGCGGGCCGCCCATGCCAGCCGCCCTGCTTGCATTCGGGGCTCCCAGGGCTGGCTACGGGGCCGACGGCGTGCACGCCTGCACCGGGAGCACCAACGGGGGGGTGCCGCGGGCGCGCAGGAGCTGGAGATGCTGGACATGCGCAGCCAGGGCATGAAGACCAAGGCGCAGACGCAGGCCAAGTATGGCTGGTAGCGCCGGCCGCCGCGCAGGGCCCGCGCTGTAAGTTTCACAGTGTGCAGGCCTGCGGCATGAGCCGAGGCTGGCTGTCGAGGCACAGCGCGAGTGCTTGTAGGGATGGCGTGTGTAAGCAGCGACCCGCTGTCAGGCACCACAGGACGCAAGCGAGCGCATGCTGCAGCGCCTGCTTTACACCGGGCGCGGCCGGGGCGCATCCACAGGCGCCTCTCTAACAACAACCTGACCTATCCAGCCAGTCTCGGGCGCACAGGCCCTGCGAGGCAGAGGCGACAGGGGCAGGGTGCCAAAGCAACAACGCTGGGTCTGCACCGCCATGGCCTCCCCTGTGCACGTGCTGTTCAGGCCCGTCAGCATGTCATGCATGGTCCAGACAAGTGTACTGCACAGACACAGGTGCGCACGTGTCGCTCCAAACATCAACAAAACGGCTCTTCAACTCCGATGCAAAATTACCTATGGCTGACCACTGGCAACCGGGACGTGGCACACACGCCGCCCCCGCTCCTTGGCAGGAGGGACAACCAACACAGCCGCAACTGCTCAACCCTGTGTGGCGGCATGCAAGCCTGCAACCCGGGACGCTCCGTCCTCATGTATGGTGAACAAGGGTTTGACTGGTGCACCGGCAAGCAGCACCACTGCATTGCCGCTCCTGGGCATGCGCCGCCGGCCCGCATGCGGCCCCACATGCGTGTAGCTAGCGCCCGGCACTTGCAGTTTCCGCAGCAGGCGCGCCGCCAACAGGGGCCACAGCGGCGCCTGCAGGCGCGTACGCGGGCGCGATCGACAGCGGCCCAAAGCCCTGGTACAGCCAGTCGGGCGGCGTCTGCGCGGCGTGCCCGCCGGCCACGCAGTCGACGATGCCGCCCAGCAGCGCGCCGGACGCCCAGGCGTCCGACGCCAGGCGCGCGCCCGCGACCGCGTTGAGCATGTACGAGAACGTGGGGTTGCGCATCGGCGCCGCGATGACCGGGCCGATGAAGCAGCAGGTCGCGTTCTTGTACTTGGTGCGCGCCTGCGTGGCCGAGCGGCTGGACAGCGCGTTGGGCGGCCCGCACGTGCGCCCGGCCGCGAAGAAGGCGCCCAGCAGCGCCTCGGCCGCCTCGTTGGTGCTGTTGGCCGCCAGCAGCGACGACGCCATGCCCTCGCCCAGCTGCGCAGCGCGCCAGACGCCTAGTAAGCACCGTGAGACAGACTCTAGTCAGCACCGTGACACAGACTCTGTGCTGCACGCAGGTCACCTCGTTGAGGAGGCCACAGCTCTATGCGCCATGCGCTGCTGCCACACCGCAGCCAGAGACGGTGCAAAGCCGGGCCTGACCAGCTGCATCCGCGCAATCCGGCCTGCAATCCAGGCCAGTAAGTAGTCGGCCTGTAGGCGCGGGGCCGCGCACGAGGGTGTTGAACGCAGCCGAGTGCGGCGGCACAGGGCAGCCGCCGCCGTAGGTCAGGTTCTGGTTGAGCATGTAGGCCAGCGTGCGCGCTACGGTCGCGTCGCCCGCGTCGTCGCCCAGCATCCCGGACACGACCTGGCCAAAGGTGGGGCTGTCGCTCAAGACGGCCTGCAGCTCGTTCGCCTTGGCCGCCAGCGCGGGCACGTCGGACCGGACCACCGACCACCAGGGCGGGCTGCGCCCAGTGCCCAGGAACGTCGTCTGGTTGAAGAGCGCGCCGTGGGCAGCGCCCAGGCAGCACAGCAGCGCCACGGCGCCGTGCACGGCGGCCCGCATGCTCCTGCGCAGGTCGCCCCATGGGCCACCGTTTCAGCTGTGGCGTTGGCCGGGGCCCGGATGCAGGGGCGCCCCCGGCACTGTGGGCAGGCCGTCTCAGGCGCATAGCAGCTCCTCCTGGTGCGGCCAGCGACAGTCTGCATGAGGCAGGAGCACCACAAGACAGCAGCGAGCACCACGTGCGCAGGCCACGCACCCAAATCTGAAATCCTGCATTGCCCCGGCGTTGCCAAAACGGTGCGCAGCTGGCACCTGTGACGGACAGACAGGTCGCTGCTGGCTGACCCGCGCTGCACTCTTGTGTACGGCCAGCCCTGACTCGTTGTGCGCGCGCTGTCGTACATGCTCGCGCCTGCCCTAGCCCTGGCAGGTGGAAGGGTTCAGCCACCAAAGCGCAACGTCGGGCTACTGAGAGCGCACCCGCGCTGCCAGCCACTCCTCTCCCTGCACCCCTGTACCCACAATGTTGGGCCACCGGCTGGCCGGCGGCTGCGGGTTTGCGGGCAATGCCGCGTGCTTCTGGGCAGCGAACCAGCGCGCCGCAGCGGGCCGGGCGGCGCTGGCCGTTGTGGCCAAGGAGTCGCGCATTGGGAAGCAGATTGTCCCGGTCCCGAAGAGCGTACAGCTGACCCTCACGCCGGAGCTCCTGAAGGTCAAGGTGCGCTTGCGGGGCGTGCCCCCTCCCCCTGGCGTGAGACGTATGCGGGCTGTGGCGGGCTTGCTGCGGGGCGCCAGCGGTGCGCCAGGCTGCGAGCGCTGCCAGGCAGACGTTTTCTGCTGCTAGTGCCGAGCGCAGAGGGCATCTTTATTATGACGTGGAGCTCTTGCTCAGCTGCGCTGGGGCGCAGGGGCCCAAGGGCGAGCTGGAGTTCCCCATCCCGGAGCTGGTGGAGATAAAGCAGGCGCGCCTGGCACGCGCTCCTGCGAATCACCGTCCCCGCCGGACCTGCGTGGGGTCTTGGTAGAGGTAGGGCGGCGCGGCGGGGGAGCCACGGAGTGACAGGAGGCTGGCGGCACGCAGCTGGAGGATGGCGCGCTGCGGGTGCACAAGAAGGTGGACACGCGGAGGGCGGACGAGCTGCACGGCCTGACCAGGTGTGAGGACGGATCTCCTGGAGGTGCCGGGGTTGCGAGGCAGCGTGTATGGACGGCGCTGCCCCCAAGCAGCGGGCTGCGCACCGCTCCCGCGGGCCGGGCAGACAGCGGAGCGGTGCGTGACAGCGCGGTTCACCTTCTGTAACCCACAAGGAAAGTGGACAGGTGTGGCAGTGTACGCGGTGCGCAGCTGTGTGCCCCCCACGCGTGCCACCAGCACCTGTCTGGCCGTGGCGTCCGGCGGTGTGCCCCGCCCCTGTCCGGGGCTGCTGAGCCTGGCCGCGCGCGCAGGGCTATGGCGAACAACATGATCCTCGGCACGTCCGAGGGCTGGAGCAAGACCATGCAGCTGATCGGCGTGGGCTACCGCGCGGCCGTGTCGGGGAAGACGCTGACGCTCAACCTGGGCTACAGCAACCCGGTCGTGTTTGACATCCCGGCGGGGCTGTCGTGCTCGGTGCGCCCTGCGCTCCGCCATTTGCTTGCACAACCCTGTTCCTGTTTGTCAACGATGTTCCCGTTCGCGGGGCCGGGCGTTTGCCGGCGGCGTCCTGCCTGGCACGTCCGCCTGCGCGGCCATTGCTGCACCTCCAGCATGCCCAGCGACGTTTGCTCGGCAGTGCCAACTTGGCACACCAGGCCAATCAGCAGGCTGGCTCTGTGGCCTCGCACCGGCATAGGGCTTCTGTCTCGGCACGCCACCTGCCAGTGCCAGCGGGTCTGTGGAAAGGATGCTGGACACGGAGCGGGCGGCGCGCGCGCAGGTGGAGAAGCTGACGACGCTGACCGTGTCGGGGTACGACAAGGGCGACGTGGGCCAGTTTGCGGCGAAGATCAGGGAGAAGCGGCCGCCCGAGCCGTACAAGGGCAAGGGCATCCGGTATGTGGGCGAGTACGTGCGGCGGAAGGAGGGCAAGCGCGGCAAGTAGGCCCTTCACGAGACATTTGGCTCGCGGAGCGCGCCTGGCTGGGCTCCTTACAGCGGCGAGGTGGTGTGTGCAGGCGGGATGCGCCTGCCTTGTGCCCTGTGGGCGCGCGGGAGCTGGCGGGTGTGCTTTTTGGCAGTTTGCATGCAACCTGGCTGTCAGCGCGCCCCGTGCACAGGCTGTGCTTGGCAGTCTCTGCTTTTGTTGAGACGGCTCTCTGTAACGGATGCTGCACCACTGCTGTCAGTCCACCTTAACATTCAGGTCAACGCTGTGCTATGTGTGCGCGAACACAAAGACCATGCCTCAAATGCCTCAAATGCCGGCATGCACAGCATGCCCGCCCAGGCGGGAAAGTAGGGCAAGTACAATCCAAAACGGCCGGCTCCAGTGGAGCCAGTGGAGCCAGTGCAAGTCTTGAAGAGTCTCCATGGTGATGTGCGATGTCAATGTGTGAGCCATGCCGTGCGTGGACCACGCGAGAGTGAAGCACGTACCGACCTGCTTGTAGCAGACGATGGACGATGATGTCGTTCTCACGACGGCAGCAGACGCAGAGGTCCCGGCGCAGGTATTCACGCCCGGCTTGGCTTGACCAGCAGTGCACACGCAGGGCGCAACAGCACGCCGTGCAAGTCCTGCTGCTGCCAATCCAACAGCGCCCGGGGCACCAGCGTGGCTTCCGCCGGACCTGTACCTGGGGCCGGTCGCTGCGGAGTGGGGCAGTGTTCACATTGGAAAGGACGTCCGTGGACGGCGCGGACCCCCTGCGCAACGGGGAGGAGGACCTGGAGCGCGGACTCCATCATGCCGTCTCGCGCACGTGCCGCGCGGCCGCTGACGCGCCGGAGGCTGTGCCCGAGCAGTCGCCCTTTGCTGCGGACACGCTGCAGGACGAGGCAGAGGTGCGCCATCTGCGCCAGCCTCAGAGGAAGGCGGCCCCGACCCAGCACACACCCGGACGTCACGCTCAAGCGCCAGCACTGCAGGCCCATGTTTGCTTTGAGGCAGGCAGCACTGTTGGCGTGCTCGCCGTGCGCATGCGCCGTGGGGTGCGCCGGCCACAGCGGCAGCCGCAGGACAGGACAGGCCCCAGCAGCGGTGCGCGCTCGCAGGCGCCGCTGCTGGCCAAGGGGGCGGGCGCGCACGGCGGCGCCGAGCTGTGCGGCGACGTCTGCGGCGGCGCCAGCGGCAGCGTGCCGGAGACGCCGGAGCAGGCGCGGCTGCAGCGGCGCATCCGCTTCGCGATGCACACCTCGCTCGTGGCCAACGTGGCGCTGCTGCTGGCCAAGATCGTCGCGTTTGCGCTGTCGCGCTCCAAGGCCGTGCTCGCCAGCACGGCCGACAGCTTCGTGGACATTGCCTCGCAGGCGCCGTCCCGCTCACCCCTGCCGCAGCTCCGCGCACCGCGTAGAGCAAGGGACTTGAGCAAGTGCTCGCATGCTCAAGCGTGTGTGCGGCAAATGTGCGTAGCTGCCGTCTTGCAGCGTCCGGCGTGTCCCGACCGAGGCCAGCATGGTGATGCCGTGCGGGGTGGAACGCACAGATAATGCATGGCTGGCACCACATGCTTTGCACGGGGCAGGGCATGACGCAGCGCGCGGAGGCCGCAGGTCGTCATCGCATTTGCAGAGTGCAAGATGGCGCGCGCGGACCCGCGCTTCCCGGTCGGCCGCACGCGGCTGGAGACGGTCGGTGCGGGCCCTGCAGCGGCTGCCGCACTTGAACACGCAGCAAAGCTGCTGCCTGATCAGGCCCTGTGCGCGCCCCTGCGCTGCGCCTCTGTCGCGCCCCTGGCGCTCACAGCGGCGGCCGGACGCGCGCGTGCTGTCGCAGCTGCTCCCGTGTCACTGAGCCACTGGTAAGCCATGCGTTGTGCCGTTAGTTGAGGACCGTGTCTGCCGTCCCTTGTCTGTCGTGAAGGGCGCGCCGCATACCTGTGGTGTGCGCCGCGCTTTGCAGGCGTCGTGTCGTGCGCCGTAATCATGACAATCGCGACGCTGGCGGTCATCGAGTCGGCCGTGCACGACCTGCTTGCCGGCTTCCTGCACGGTGCCGCCCAGCGCCACGCCTGCAGCAGGCTCCCCGACTCCGCGCCTGCTCGGGCCGGAGGCACGGCAGCGCGCCTGCAAGTGCCTGCGCTGCCACAGGCCGTGCCTGGTATTGACAGTGGGCATGGACACGGGGCCTCACACCGTATGGCAGGCGGTGCGCGCGGTGCGCGCCGCCTCGCTCTGCAGGGCAGCACTCTGCCGCCGCCCGCGAACTGTGACATGCGCGCCTGTCATCAGTGGCGGCGCGCGGCCGGCCCTGCAGGCGTGGTGCCGGACATCCAGCTGGGCGTGATCCTGTACACCATCCTCGGCGTGGCCACCGTCGTCAAAGTGGCGCTGTACGGTGCGCGCGCCCTCCCGTGATGCCCGGCGGGCTGTGCATGGCCCCCGCCGATGCGACCAGAGGCGCCTGGCTGGGGCCAAGGCCGCCAGCGCGGCGGCTGGGCCGCGGGGCTTGGGCCGCGGGGGCTGCGCTGCGCTGTGCCGCCCGAGCGAGGCAGGTCTGCGGCAGGCGGCGCGCCGGCGCGCCGCGCCGCGGCCTGTGGGTGAGGCCTGCGGCCGGCGCCGGCAGTGTACTGCGT
>JAABUZ0100009468.1_pt1 | contig 11131 bp, 8 predicted proteins | sample 5562091 | NCBI WGS metagenome assembly JAABUZ01 (sample SAMN12813069, study PRJNA571459) | rock metagenome | isolation source: Antarctica rocks | place: Antarctica: Victoria Land, Linnaeus Terrace sud | collected 2015-12-21
GTTCCTCATCCCCGCGGTGTTGGGCGGAGCGCTCGCCGCGATCTCGCACTCCAGCAATACCAGCACGCCGCCCCCGTCCTGCGCGAACGGCTCGAACTCGATCGGCGTCTGCACCGCTCGGTAAGCAACGCAACGACGTAGCGGGAAGGTCTAGCTAGCCACCCGCTGCGACTCGACTGCAAATTCCTGAAGCATCGCTTCGATATCCTCGGTTTCGGCGAGTTTTGGAAACATTTCCTTAGGGCTACTGAGGAGATATCCTTGCACCCCGTGGATGCCGCGCTGACGAAGACTTTGTATTTCGCCGCCGCACACGAAGTCCAACATCTCTCGATCTTCAATTCCTTCAGCAATGACGTACGCGTCGGTCGCGTGGGCGATCGCAACGATGCCGGCGAGCACGCCGCGGGCATTTTTATTCGTTAGCGCTTTGACGACGACTTCGCGATCGATCTTCACGAACTCGATCCCTAAACGGCTCAATATCTCGAGCCCCGAATTGCCGGCTCCGGTATCGTCGAGCGCGAGCCGGAAGCCGACGTCCTGTAGAGCGCGGGCCGCTTTGATGACGGCATCGACCTGCGTGATCGAGCGTTCCGTTATTTCGATAACGACGCGCGCGGGCTCGATGCCGGCCGCTCGTACGGCTTCGGCGAGTTCGAGCGGATCGAGGCGGCCGTGGTCGAGCGATTGCGGTGAGACGTTGATGAACAAGAGCGCATCGTCGGGCAATTCTCGTGCTCGGCCGAGCGTGGCTTCGCGACAGACGGTATCCAATTCGTGCGCGCGTCCGATCCGCTCCGCTAAATCGAACGCGTCCTGCGGTCCGCCGAAACCATACTTGGGATGCGGCCGCGCCAGTGCTTCATACGCGAGCACCTTGCATCGCTCCACGTCCCAGATCGGCTGGAAGGCTACGCGCATCGTGCGGTCCTCGATCATCTGGCGCAAGCTGTGAATCTTGTTCGCCGAGAGCAACCACATGCCGTCGAGCGAGACGTCGAAGGCGGTCACGCTGTTGCGGCCGGCACGTTTGGCAGCATACATCGCCGCATCCGCTTGCGCTCTGAGGGTTTCCCCGTCGCACTTCGAGCCCGTTAACGTTGCGAGCCCTATGCTGACGGTACAGCCGTATGGCAACGCTTGCACTTTCGCCCGAAGGCGTTCCATCAGTACTTTAGCTTCGTCCAGCGACGTATGCGGCAGAATCACGGCGAACTCGTCGCCGCCGACGCGGTAACTACGGTCCACGGTCCGGAACGAGTTGAGCAACGCGGCGAGCGCGGCGAGCACGCGGTCGCCCTGCAGGTGGCCATCGCGGTCGTTGATGACCTTAAAGTCGTCGACGTCGAGTAATGCCAACGATAGCGTCTCGTCGTAGCGGTTCGCGCGCGATACTTCTCGATGAAAATCTTCCTGATAGGCGCGATGGTTTCCGGCGCCGGTAAGGTTATCGATCAACGCCGCCTGCGCGGCCTTGTCGAGTTCGGCTTGATGGGTCGCCTGCAGGCGTTGCCGATAGCTCGTCAAGATCATCAGAAAGACGCCGAGGCAAATGAGCCCGAGGACGGACAAGCCGGGCGTCACGGTAATGACCTGGCGCTGCGTCTGACCGAGTATCGCCAGGGACCGCTTTGCGATCGCGGCGTGCGTCGTAGCGCGTTCATCGACCGCTCGTTCGATGCGTGCGAACGCGGGCGCGACGACAGCGTGGTCGATCGCGATGGCCTGCGCGGTAGCGTGCCGATTTACGGCGCCAAACATCCGTTTCGTGCCCGCGATATACGCTACATGGGCCTCCAGGATAGCGTCGGCGCTCGAGCGGTCTTGGCCGTTGCCGAGCGTGCGGACCGTTTCCATGGCCTTCACGAGGGCGGTGCCGCTCGCTCGGTGCGCCGCGGAAATGGCAGCGGCCGGATCCAGGCGGTATTGGCGTTCGAGCGACTGTTCGGCTCTGACGGCGTCTCGCGCAACCAGAAACTGGTCGGATAGAGACTCGGCGTTCGTCGCTCGCGTCGACGCTTCGCTCGTCGCGCTCGATACTTCAAAAGCGTACAGCATCGAACCGATCAGTACGGTCACGAGAATGACCGAGACGACGCGACTCAATACCGAGAGGCGCGTCAAGCGGATCGCCCGGGCAGCGACGAGGCGAAAACCGGTGGACTGAGGCGGATGCTCACGACGTGACCATCGGTTCTGGGTCGCGGCGTACTTAGTAAACGAGCCGGCGAAAGCCCGATTGGGGCGGCCATCACGCGTTGGGAGCGGTCGGGCGCAGCCTCAGCGCAAGCGCCGCGTCACCGGTTCGCGGCGTTAGGCGAAGCGGCCCCGAACCGTCGCGCTCGCACGCTTTCAAAAGCACCGGAATATCTTCGCTCTGACGCGGCTCGCTAAAGAGGAAGCCTTGACCTTGGATGCATCCGAGCGCGCGGAGGCGGCGGAGTTGTTCCGGCGTTTCGATGCCTTCGGCAACCGTCGTGATGCCGAGGGCTTCGCCGAGCCCGATCACGGCGTGCACGATCGCGTCCGACTCGACGCTCTGGAGCATATCCGCGACGAACGAGCGGTCGATCTTGATCTTGTCGAATCGAAAACTGCGGATATGGCGAAGCGAGGAGTATCCCGTACCGAAGTCGTCGAGCGATATGCCGACGCCGAGGCTCCGCAGGTCGTGTAGCGCAGCGAGCGTCTTGTCGTTTTCTTGCAGCAGGACTGACTCCGTAATCTCGAGATCGAGCCGGTGCGCCGCTAGGCCCGACTCGCGCAGCGCGTCGATCACGGTACCGACGAGGTTTCCGGTTTTGAATTGAACGGGCGAAAGATTCACCGACAGTCCGACGTTCGGCGGCCACGTTGCCGCCTGACGGCATGCCGCGCGTAACACCCGCGTGCCGAGCTCGACGATCGCTCCCGTTTCCTCGGCGAGCGGGATGAATTCGCCCGGACACAGCAGGCCGCGCTCGGGATGCCGCCACCGCACGAGTGCCTCGAAACCGGCGATCTCGTTTGAATCCAGGCGCATCATCGGCTGGTAGAACACGGTGAAGGCGTCGTCGAGAAGCGCCTGTCGCAGCTCCAGCTCCAGCGTCCGTTTCGCTCGTACGTGCAGCTCCATCTCGGGCTCGAAAAGCCGGTACGTATTGCGGCCCTCGGCCTTCGCCCGATACAGCGCGAGATCGGCGTTCTTCAGCAGCCTATCGGGATCCGTGCCGTCCTGCGGTGCCAGCGTGATGCCGACGCTGGCACTGATTGCCAGCCGTTGCCCGTCGAGGTCGTACGGCGCGCCGAGCGCTTCGACGATTCGCCGTCCGTTCGTCGCTGCTTCGTCGACCGTTCGCACTCCCATCAGGACCATTGCGAACTCGTCGCCGCCGAGCCGCGCGACGGTGTCCGCCGTTCGCACGCAGCCCCTCAGGCGTTCGGCGACGACTCGCAGCAACGCGTCGCCGATCGCGTGGCCGAGCGTATCGTTGACTCCTTTAAAATCGTCGAGATCGATCCATAGCACGGCGGCCGTCTCGTGGCCCGCTTCCACGAGGCGGAGCGCCTGACCGAGCCGTTCGTGAAAGAGCACGCGATTTGCAAGACCGCTGAGCGGATCGTGGCATGCCAATAGGGCGATCTGCGCTTCCGCGGCCTTGCGTTCGGAGATATCGCGCACGACGGCGATAACGGCGTTATCGGAGTCCGCCCGTAAATCGCCCGGTGCGGATCCAGTGGCTACCCAATGCGCCTCCACCCAGACGTAGCTGCCGTTCTTGTGCCGCAGCCGATACGTATGTGTATCTCTGCCGCCCCGGATGAGAAAGCGACCGTACTCGGCCGTGACGCGTTCCCGATCGTCGGGGTGCAGAAACGTTGCAAAGTCGCAGTCGATGATTTCGCGAGGTTCGAAGCCAAGGAGCGTTTGCGATGCCGGCGAGACGTAGGTGCGCGTTCGGTCGGCTCGCGTGCGCACGATCATGTCTGCGGCATGTTCGGCGAGCAGAGGATAGCGCGTTTCGCTTTCGCGCATTGCCTCCGCCGCGGCGTGGCGTGCGGCGATCGCAGCCGCTTCAGCGCTTCTGTGATTCGATATGTCTTCGGTATGAACGAGGAATACGAGTGGTTCGCCGACGTCATTACGGATCAGCGAGCGGTGTTGACGCACCCAGATCGAGGAGCCGTCGCAGCGGCGCAGCCGCGTCTCCGCATCGATTGCCGCCGTGACACCGCTGCTGAGCCGCTCGAGCGACTCGGTCAGCGCGGCGAGGTCGTCGGCATGTACGACGTCGCAAAAATAGCGAGCCTGCAGGGCGGCCGTGTCGTATCCGGTTATGGCGCAATAGGCCGGGTTCGCCAGCACGTAACGACCGTAGGTCGCGGGCCGCGCGCTCGTTAGCGAGATGCCGAAGGGCGCGCGGTCGAAAGCGAATTCGGCAAGCGCCGAGGTCTCCAGTTTGAGCCCGCTTTGTTCGTCGCCCGACGCTGTGATCATCGACTACTTCCTAAAGGGAATGCCCAAGGCGCTTAAGGCGAATCGCGGCGCCGAAGAGATCGCTCTTTTCGTAATCGGTGCGCCAGGCTCGAGAGAATAGCGCCGCCCGTATCCACGAGCGGCAGGCGGCGAGCCGGCATCGAGCGATCGTGCTGATTTTGCCGGCCACGGCCCGGCCCGGCCTGCGCAGATGGACGCAGCTCACACTTCGTCTCCTCGCAGATGAAAGCGAGCCAAGCTCCGTCGACGAGTGGTTTTCGGCCGAAATGACGGGCCACTTCTGCGAGCCGGTGCTTCGCGCGTTCATATGACGACCTTCGCGATACCGGCGGCTGATGTGAACGCTTGCGTTGCGCTCGCCGGGGCAGGGAAGTTACGGTGTCGGACTGCACGATCGCGATCGCCTGGAACCGATGCAACGCTTCGGCCTCACCGCAGCCCGTGCCGATCATCACTGGCGCGCACATCGTCGGCTTCTCGAGCGAAGGCGCGTACCGCTGGATGTCTCGCGCGTCTCCCGCGAGCGTCCGAAGACGCGCGGAATTGGCATTGCCCGGTATACCGCTTTAATCGCCGCCACGAGCGGCCAATCGGTCGGCAGAGATTCGCGCTTCTTCGCGCGAGTCGAGCGATAATGACGTGTCTGCGGAAGGCTTGAGGCCGTACGTCCGGCCGAGGGAAGGCCCTACGAAAGATTATGCGACGATGCGTTCGATCTCTTCGGCCAGCAAGGGCACGGGCGGCACTTCCCCATCGGCGCTATGAACTTGATACGGTCCGCTCGGGTCGGATCGTTTGAGAACGCCCGTGACGATGTTGCCGGCCGAATGGTGCACGGCGACTTGTTTGCCGACGAACGGTGCGAGTTCTTTTTCTGTCATACCGCGTTCGTACCCCAGGCGGCATCGAGCTACGCGAGCGTGCCGTAACCGGGTCGCTTCATCTTCGTAACGCATGACGACCCGGTACGCGGAATCGCCACAAGAACCGATGTCGTCAGGAAGAGTGCCATCGCAGATGGCTGCGTACTTCGCGTTGGCGAGTACGTCGCGCAGCCCGCGCCGCAGGGCCGCGACGACGTGCGGTGCGCTCGAACGCGCCGTCACGAGTGGCGGCGTCGGCGCGTCTCGGCGATGATGCGAAGTTCGCAAATCGCCGCCGGACGGTGGCGATCATGGCTCTTCCACGACGCCGCACGGCGCGGGGCATCCGGCAAACGAATGAGACCGGTACCCGTCGGCACCGGTCTCATTTCGAAGCCCTTCCGTCGTGAAGCGAAGGCTAGGGCATCAGCACGCGGTCGATGACCTGGATGACGCCGTTGCTCTGATATACGTCGTACGTGTTGATGTGCGCGACGTTGCCCTTCGAATCGGTGATGGTGATATTACGCGGGCCGTTCATCGCGAGCGCGAGCGTTTCGCCCTGCAGCGTTTTGAGGCTCGCTTTGCCCTTACCGTCTTCGATCATTTCCGAGAGCGCCTTGAAATCGAGCTTTCCCGCCACGACGTGGTACGTGAGAATCTTGGTCAGCATGGCTTTATTCTCGGGCTTGACGAGGCTGTCGACCGTGCCGGCCGGCAGTGCCGCGAAGGCTTCGTCCGTGGGCGCAAAAACGGTCAGCGGACCCGGGCCTTGCAGCGCAGAGACCAGACCGGCGGCCTTAACGGCCGCAACGAGCGTCTTATTGTCGTCGGAATTGACGGCGTTGGAAACGATGTCTTTGTTCGCGAACATCGCGTGGCCGCCCACCATTGGGTTCGACATGGACGTGGACGGAGCGTCCATCTTACCCTTATCCTGCGCGAGCGCGGGCAGGGCGGAGCTTAGCAGCACGGCGACGGCCAGCGCCGAGGCGGAAGCGCGTACGTTCATAGATTACCTTTCGAGCGAGTGTGCCAGGATAACGCGCGCGGCGGTATCCCGGATTGGCGAGCGCGGCGAGCGGCGCGGCAAGACGGAGCTTAATTTGCTGTTACCGAACCCTTAATGTCCGCTCGCTATCCTCGTCGTATGAGCGCTTATTTGAAGCGCGGTCTTCCTGCGACCGCGTCCTTGGCCATGGTCGGCATGCTATTTGCCGGATGCAGTACCTCCGCCGGGAATTCGGGGACGCCCGCCATGAGCGCGCCCTCGAGCTCCCAGCAGCTCGCGCAGTTCCAACAAAAGATCGCTCACGTGGTCATCATCTATCAAGAAAATTGGGGCTTCGATTCGCTCTACGGCAAGTTTCCCGGCGCCAACGGCTACGCTAACGCCACCAGCATCACGGCGCAGATCGATACGAACGGCGTACCGGTCACGAGCATCCCGCCCGTGCTCAACGGCTCCGCGCCGGATCCGCAATTCGCGGCTCTCAACGCCGCAAAGGCGCCCGTCGCTCCCTTCGATATCAGCGCCTACGTCCCGACGACGGGCATGACAGGCGACCCGAACCATAATTTTTACGTTCAACAGGCGCAGATCGACGGCGGCCGCATGGACCGCTACCTCGCATACAACGCTGCCGGCCAGGGCGGCTTGACGTTCGGTTATTACGACGCGACCAACATGCCCGAAGGCAAACTTGCCCAGCAGTACGTCCTCGCCGATAACTTCCATCAAGACGCGTTCGGCGGTTCCTTCCTCAATAACATGTACGCCGCGTGCGCGTGCACGCCGCAGGTCCCGCTCTCCGCAATTCCCGCGACTAAAATCGAGCCGGTCGATGCCGGCGGCAACCCGGCGGCGTTGGGTGGCAGCGAAGGTCGCACGACGCCCGACGGCTACGTCGTCAATACGTCGTACACGACGCAGTATCCGCGGCTTGAAAATTTCGCGACGACGAATAAGATCGTTCCGCCGCTAAATAATCCGACGCTCGGCGATCGCTTGAGCGACGCCAACATCCCGTGGAAGTTTTATGCGGGCGGGCTCGATAACGCCCTTGCCGGAAATGCGGATCCGACGTTCCAGCCGCACCACCAGTCGTATCTATACTTTGCGAAATACGGACCCGGGACGCCGGGCGCGACACACATCGTCGACGATTCGAATTTTCTCAAGAACTTGAGTGCCGACGCGCTGCCCGCCGTTTCGTGGATCAAGCCGCTCGGCGCAAACAACGAACATCCCGGCTATGCGAATATCGCGACGGGTCAGATGTTCGTCGCAAATCTCGTCAGCCAGATCCAAATGAGCAAGGCGTGGAAAGATACGCTGATCGTCATCGTCTACGATGAGGCCGGCGGTCATTACGATCACGTCTCGCCGACGCCGACGGATCGTTTCGGCCCCTCGACCCGCGTGCCCGCGATCTTCATTTCGCCCTTCGCTAAACGGGGCTTTATCGATCACACGAATTACAGCGTCGCATCGATTCTCAAGACGATCGAAGTCCGTTACGGCCTCACGGCACTGACGGACCGCGATCTCGGCGCCACGCCGCTTTCGATCGCGGCGTTCGACTTCACGCAAGCGACGCCGGCCGCATTCGCCCGCACGTCGCTCGGCGATATTCCGCGTGTTCCGCCTCCGCCGCTGCCGCCGCGTTACGCGGGCCACTCGATGACGGAAATGGACTACGATCAATAGCCCTATCCGGCGCGCGTCTTAAGCGGCTGCGGGCTCGCGACCCGCAACCGCCGCGCTGAATTGTTCGAAATCGCGCTCGGCTTGGCCCGCATAGGTGTTCGCAAACGAGAGCAGCGCGCGGTCGAAGGTGGCACTTTTGCCAAGATAGCCTGCGATCGCAGCGGCGTTACCGGAGCGCGCGTGTACCGCGGCGAGCGCGTAGGCGCACACTTGGCCATAGGCGCGCAGCCCGGCGGCGTCGACACCGTCGAGGTTCGCCGACGCTTTGAAATCCTTGAATTGCCGGATGTAGAAAGCGCTTTTTCCCGACGAAGCCCAGCCCAAAAATACGTCGCTCGCATGTTGGATGAGTCGCTGTCCGCGCACGACGCGTTCGCCGCCGTTGGCATAGACGCTCGGCTGCAAATGCTTTGCCAGCACCGATTCGCGCGCTTCTTTAATCTGAAGCAGCAACGGATCGTGATCGTCCGCCGCGAGCAGCGCGATGCCGCAGCGCGTCCCGACGCTTCCGACGCCGACAACTTTGATCGCGTGGTCGATAAGGTGATAGCGCGAATACAAGTGCGCGATGTCGTCCGAAAGCGAGGCCGCGTAAGCGTCGAGAATCGCCTCGATATCGAAGCCGGTGCGGTCCGTCTCCTGGGAGTGGAAGAGCCGCGGGGGATCGTCGCGGAAACGCCACGTGCCACCGACTACCTCGGTGAGCTTATCGACGACGCTGCGAATGGGCTGCGTCGCGGCATGTTCGACGATGCGCGCACGGCGGCGCCGGACGTCGGGCTCTGCGGCGGCATCGAGAATTTTCGCGGCATCGATCCGTGAGTACCACACATCGAGCGCCGGCATCGCGGCGAGATCGGCCATCCGCGCACGATACGCCGAAACCGTCGCGAGCGTCGCCGCATCGGTATCGCGCACGCGCAAGCCGGCGTTGCGGCCGGCGAGCGCGATACTCGTCGCGAGCCGCTTGATATCCCACTCCCACGGGCCGGGCAACGTTTCGTCGAAGTCGTTGAGATCGAAAATCACGTTGCGTTCGGGGGTCGCGAACCCGCCGAAATTGAGACAATGCGCGTCCCCGGCGGCTTGGACGAGCAGGCCCGTGACGGGCGTCGCGGCGAGATCGGCCGCCATGACCATGGCCGTTCCGCGAAAGAACGTGAAAGCGTTCTCACCCATGCGTTCGTGCCGCACCGGCAAGAGATACGCGAGCCGTCCGGCCGCCGTCGCTTCGACGAGGGCGAGCGGGTCGGCCCGGTCCGGCGCCGGCGCCCAGGCGCCATGGGCGGCCCGCGGGACCGCCGCGCGTAAGCCCTTTCCGAGGGCCGCGCTCCGTTGCGCCGCGCTCGTGGTCAATTTCTGCATCGTCGCCTCGACATTGCGGCCACGTTACCGTGCGCTGCTGTCGCTTCCTTGCCTATCTTACTGACTTCGGGCCGTCCGCCGCATCGCTACGCGCTGTCGCGACCTGCCGGCTCCGCGTACTGCCGGTACATTTCCAGATGCTCGCGCCGCGCCTCATTCAATTCGGTTTCGAGGATCTGCTCTTTCGAAAGCGGGCAGGCACAGCGATAGTCCCCACAGCCGCCCCCGGCGTGTACGACGACGCTATGTTTACACCGGCACGTGATTAATGAGTCCATGCGTTCTGAACCGTCCTTCGGAAAGCATCGACGGCTTAACGCTCCGCTCGGTTCCCCGCAGACCAACGTCACGCGAAGCGGCTGCGGAGCAGGCGGCACGTAAAAACGGCGGTCCGGAGACCGCCCGCGAAAAGGACCGTAGAAGCGGAGCGCTCGGTTCGCCGAGCGCTCCGCCGGTCGATTACATCGCCGGTTTGCCGTTCATCATCATTTTCGCGCCCATGGCGTCGGCTTTGGACTTACACGCCATCATGGTTTTATCGCCGGACTTCACCATCATCATGTGCGATTTCTTATCCGTCATGCTGTGGTACATTTTCGTCTTGGTGTCGACCATGACCATCATGTCGCCCGAGGCGCATTTGGTCTTCATCATTTTTTCTTTCATCGCAAGGGACGGGGCGCTCGTGCCCAGGGCAAGACAGGCGACGAGAGCACCGGCAATAAGATTACGCATATGAACTCCAATAAAAAGTGCAAGAAGGTAGGCTACTGATGTAATTGCCCCCACCTAAGCCGAGAATCCCGCCGGGCGCGGGCCGCAAAGCGCTAAAAGCTTACTGTCGGGCGATCGAAACGCTGCTGCCGCGCAGAACGAACTTTTGGATCTTCCCCGTGGCCGTCTTCGGCAATTCGGCGACCACGTGCACGGCTTTGGGAACTTTGAAGCCCGGGAGGGTCGCCCGCGCGAACGTCCTGAGCTCGTCTTCGGTCGCGCTTTCTCCGATTCGAAAGACGACGAACGCGTGGGGCGATTCGCCCCAGCGGTCGTCGGGCATCCCGACCACGGCGACTTCCTGGACGCTCGGATGGCGTAGCAGAACGCCTTCGACCTCGACTGACGAGATATTCTCTCCGCCGCTAATGATCACGTCCTTGATCCGATCGCGGATTTCCGCATAGCCGTCGGGATGAACGACCGCGGCGTCGCCGGTGTGGAAATACCCGCCGCGAAAGGCGTGCGCCGTCGCAGCGGGGTCGTTGTAGTAGCCCTCCATCACGACGTTGCCGCGCACGACGATCTCGCCCGTCGTCGCGCCGTCGCTGGGGACTTCGTCGCCGCGATCGTCGACGACGAGAAGATCGCCCGACGTCAGAAGTTCCACGCCTTGACGCGCTTTGAGCCGCGCGCGCTCCTGCCGCGACAGCGACGCGTGCGCGCGCAGCGGTTCGCAATACGAAATGAACGGGGACGTTTCGGTGAGTCCGTAGACTTGCGTTATGTCCCAGCGAAGTTCGTCTTCGACCCGCTCGATCGTCGCGGCGGCCGGAGGCGCCCCCGCCGTGAGAACCCGGATGCCGGGCCGCGCCGTGCGGCGCAGCTCCTCCGGGGCGTTCGCGACGCCGATGAGGACCGTGGGCGCGGCGCATAGCAGCGTCACGTTTTCGGCAGCGGCGAGCGAGAAGATGCGCGCGGCTTCGACTTTGCGCAGGC
>JAABUZ0100009469.1_pt1 | contig 11130 bp, 11 predicted proteins | sample 5562091 | NCBI WGS metagenome assembly JAABUZ01 (sample SAMN12813069, study PRJNA571459) | rock metagenome | isolation source: Antarctica rocks | place: Antarctica: Victoria Land, Linnaeus Terrace sud | collected 2015-12-21
ATCCTCTCATCGGCCTTAGTCTGCAACGACAACCGTGGTCAGATCCCCGATGTGGAGGTGTTCGTGCTGCTGGTGTGCCGGTTCCAGCGACCGGATCCCGAGGCCGACGCCGCGGGCTTCCGCGACCGCGCCCGCCGGGCGGTGACGCTGCTCGGCGCGCAGCCGGGATGCCTGGGGGTCGAGTTCGCCCGCGCCACCGAGGCACCGTCGCGCTGGGTGCTCGTGGCGACCTTCACCTCGGCCGCGGACTACCGGCGGGCGCTCTCGCCCTTCGCCGTCCGCGAGCACGTGGTGCCCTTCCTCTCCGAGGCGCTCACCGACGAGCCGGCCACCTTCGAGCGGTTCCTGGGAGCCGACGCCTCCGGCCCGACCGAGCACCGCGGCGTCCTCGACCGGCCCTGAGCGCCGTGCGGGTCGCTGGCTACGCTGGGTAGACCGCCCGACTGCCCATCCGACCCGGTGGGCACGACCCGCCACCCCGGAGCAACGCGTGCCCACCCCCACCGGAACGGCCCGGATCGACACCGTCGTCAACCTGTGCAAGCGCCGCGGGTTCGTCTTCCCCTCCGGCGAGATCTACGGCGGGACGCGCTCGGCGTGGGACTACGGGCCCCTCGGCGTCGAGCTCAAGGACAACATCAAGCGTCAGTGGTGGCGGGCGATGGTCACCGCGCGTGAGGACGTCGTCGGGCTCGACTCGAGCGTCATCCTGCCGCGTCAGGTGTGGGCGGCGTCCGGGCACGTGGAGACCTTCACCGACCCGCTGGTCGAGTCGCTGGTCAGCCACAAGCGCTACCGCGCCGACCACCTCCTGGAGGCCTACGAGGCCAAGCACGGCCACCCGCCGGTGAACGGCTGGGCCGATGTCCTGGACCCCGACACCGGCGTCGTCGGGCAATGGACCGAGCCCCGGGAGTTCTCCGGGCTGATGAAGACCTTCCTCGGTCCCGTCGAGTCGGAGGAGGGCCTGGCCTACCTGCGTCCCGAGACCGCGCAGGGCATCTTCGTCAACTTCGCCAACGTCATGTCCAGCTCGCGCCGCAAGCCACCGTTCGGCATCGCGCAGATCGGCAAGAGCTTCCGCAACGAGATCACCCCGGGCAACTTCATCTTCCGCACGCGCGAGTTCGAGCAGATGGAGATGGAGTTCTTCGTCGAGCCCGGGTCGGACGAGTCCTGGCACCAGTACTGGATCGACGAGCGCACCCGCTGGTACACCGACCTCGGGCTCGCCGCGGACAACCTCCGCCAGTACGAGCACCCCAAGGAGAAGCTGTCGCACTACTCCACGCGCACCGTCGACGTGGAATACCGGTTCGCCTTCACCGCCCGTGAGGAGTGGGGCGAGCTCGAGGGCATCGCCAACCGCACCGACTTCGATCTGACCACCCACTCCAACCACTCCGGGGTGGACCTCTCCTACTACGACCAGGCCACCGACTCGCGGTACCGCCCGTACGTGATCGAGCCGGCCGCGGGCGTCGGCCGCCCCATGATGGCGTTCCTGCTCGAGGCCTACACCGAGGACGAGGCGCCGAACGCCAAGGGTGGCGTCGACAAGCGCACGGTGCTGCGCCTCGACCACCGCCTCGCCCCGGTCAAGGCCGCGGTCCTGCCCCTCTCGCGCAACGCCGACCTCTCCCCGGTGGCCCGCGACGTCGCGGCCCGCCTGCGCCGTACGTGGAACGTCGACTTCGACGACGCCGGCGCCATCGGCCGCCGCTACCGCCGCCAGGACGAGATCGGGACGCCGTTCTGCGTCACCGTCGACTTCGACTCGCTGACCGACCAGTCCGCCACGGTGCGCCACCGCGACGCCATGACCCAGGAACGCGTCGCGCTCGACCAGCTGGAGGGCTACCTCGCCACCCGCCTCCTGGGTTGCTGACCCGGCCACCCCGACCGTCCATGGGGCCCGCCCCCATTCGGGCCCGCCCCCACCGGGAATGAACGGCGCGTTCGTTCCCGAAGAGCGGTACGAACGTGCCGTTCGCTCCACCGGGGACGGCGCGCGGGCGAGCGGCGGGGCGGGCGAGCGGGAGGCCGGAGCGCTGCACGGCGCCGGTGGGCGTCTCGCCTACCCTGAGGACCGTGACCGCAGTGGGCGACGTGCTTGACGGCGAGGGACCGGTGGGGGTCGTACGGATCCTCGCGCGGCACGGGTTCGGCACGGTCGAGCCCGGCCAGTTGCTGGCCGCGCGCGGGGACGGGGTGGGCGGCGTCCTGCTCGGCGGAGTCCTTCTTCGGGGGGCGCTGGACGCACAGGCCACCTCCCTCGCGGTCGGGGCCGCGCGCGCCCCGGCCACCCTCGACGCCCACGTGGCCGAGCACGACGCCGTGGCCGCCGGCCTCGCCTGCGCCGGCGGGGCGACGCTGCTCGGGCACCCGCTCGCCGCCGCCCCCGCCGCCGCGCTGGCGGACGCCTTCGCCGCCGGTCGGCCCGCCGCGCTGGTCTCCACGGCCGACGGCGTCGCGTCGGCCGTGCTGACCGGGCCCGAGCTGGAGGAGCTGCACGGCTCGCTCGGTGCCCCCACCCTTGACGACGCCGCGGCCAAGTACGTGCGTCGCCTCCTGCGCCGCGGGGCAACCGTCACCGAGACCGCCGAGCTGGAGGCGACCGCGGTGCTGGTCGACCTGTGGGTGCCGGTGCCGACCGTGGTCTGCGTGGGGGGTGGGGCGATCGCCGTGGCCCTGCAGGCGCAGGCCGACGTCCTGGGCTGGGGCTTCGCGCGCGCCGACACCCTCGACGAGGCGCTGGACGCCGTCCGTGCGTTCACCGACGCCGACGTGCTCGTCCTGCTCGACCACGGCCCCGAGTTCGACGCCGTGCTGCGCGCCGGGCTGCGTCGGGAGAACGGTTGGCCCGGGCGTGGCTTCCTGGGCGCGCTGGGCTCCCGGCACACCCAGTCCGCCCGGCGGGAGCGCCTGCTCGCCGCCGGCGTCCCCGAGACCGACCTCGCCCGCGTCCGGGGTCCCGTGGGCCTCGACCTCGGGGCCCGCACCCCGGCGGAGACCGCCGTGTCCATCGTCGCCGAGGTCCTCGTCGCCCGCAGCGGGCGCGACCCGTCCACGCTCGCCGCGACGGGCGGGCCGATCGGCGCGTGAGCACGCTCGCGCACCCGGCGCTGCGATGGGCTCCACGGATCCTCATCGGCGCCGTCGTCCTCGCCGTGCTGCTGGTCGGCGGCACCGCGGTCCGGGTCTGGCAGCTCGGCCGCGTCGACGAGCGCGAGCGGGTCGACATGATCCTCGTGCTCGGCGCCGCGCAGTACGACGGACGCCCCTCTCCGGTCCTCGAGGCGCGGCTGCGGCACGCGAAGGCGCTGTACGACGCGGGCGTCGCCCCCCGCATCGTCACCGTGGGCGGCGGGGCCACCGGTGACCAGTTCACCGAGGCGGAGGCCGGCCAGCGGTGGCTGGCCGACCGCGGCGTGCCCGGACCCGACCTGCTCGCCGTCGACTCCGGGCGGGACACCCTCGAGAGCTTCGAGGCCGTCGCCACCGTCGCCCAGGAGCGCGGCTGGCGCAGGACGGTGCTGGTCAGCGACCCGTGGCACTCGCTGCGCTCGCGGGTCATGGCCACCGACGTCGGTCTCGAGGCGACCACCTCGCCGACGAAGAGCGGCCCGATCGTGCAGACCCGCGGGACCCAGCTGCGCTACATCGTCCGGGAGACGGGCGCATTGCTCTACTACCACCTCACGCACGGCTCCTCGGACTTCTCCGACGCGGGCCTGCAGTGACGGGGCCCGGGACGGCCCGGCTCCTGCCCGAGGCACCCAAGGACGGTCGTGACCGGCGCTCCCCGGGCGCCCGCGACCGCGCGCGGGTCCTGCACTCCGCGGCGCTGCGGCGGCTCGCGGGCAAGACACAGGTCGTCGGGCCGGGGGAGGACGCCGAGGTCACCGGGGTCCCGCGGACCCGCCTCACGCACTCGCTCGAGGTCGCGCAGATCGGGCGCGACCTCGCCCTCGACCTGGGCCTCGACCCCGACACCGTCGACGCGGCCGGTCTCGCCCACGACATCGGCCACCCCCCGTTCGGCCACAACGGCGAGGCGGCGCTCGACGCCGCAGCCACCGACTGCGGGGGGTTCGAGGGCAACGCCCAGACGCTGCGGCTGCTCACCCGGCTGGAACCGAACTCCCTCGACGACGAGCGCTGCCGCGGCCTCAACCTCACCCGCGCGACGCTCGACGCGTGCATCAAGTACCCGTGGCCGCGGGCGGTCGGGGGCGGGAAGTTCGGCGTCTACGCCGACGACGCCGCGGTCTTCTCCTGGGTGCGCGACGGGGTGCCGCCGCCGCGCGCCCGCGCCCGCTGCGTCGAGGCCCAGGTCATGGACTGGGCCGACGACGTGGCCTACTCCGTGCACGACGTCGAGGACGCGGTGCTGGCGGGGAGGATGTCGCTCGCCGGGTTCGCCCGCGACGCCGGGCGCAGCGAGCTCGTCGGGCTGGCCGCGGAGTCATCCTCGCCGAGGGTGGATGCGGCGGGCACGGCCGGCGTGACGCGGCTGGACGACGCCGAGCTGGAGGCCGCGGGGGAACGGATCGCCGGCATGCCCGCGGTCGTCGCGGCCGCGCGGGAGCCCGAGCGCTCGCTCGCCGCGACCGTCGCTCTCAAGCGGCTGACCTCGGTGCTCGTCGGCCGGTTCGCCGCGGCCGCGGTCGAGGCGACCCTCGGCGCCGAACCCGCCGCCGACACCGCCGCCGCCGCCGTGCTCGCCCCCGGGCACGGCTCCGACCTCGTGGTCCCCTCCGCCGTCCGCGCCGAGGTGGCCCTGCTGAAGGCGGCGGCGCTGCGCTACGTCATGCGCGACCCCGCCCGCCTGGCCCGGCAGGCCCGCGAGCGCGCGCTGCTCACCGAGCTGGTCGACCGTCTCATCCGCGCCGCGCCGGTCGCCCTGGACCCGGCGCTGGTCGGAACGTGGGAGGCTGCGGCCGACGACGCCGAGCGGCTGCGCGCCGTCGTCGACCAGGTCGCCGTCCTCACCGACGCGCAGGCGGGCTCGTGGTGCGCCCGGTTGCGGGCGGGCGCAGCGGCGGTGGTCGGGCCACGAACGGGAGCGCGATGACGGTCGGGTCGGTAGGGACCCGCGCGGAGGACTCCGCGCCGGGGCTCCTGCGCCGTCCTCCACGGACGACGCCCCTCGCCGCGCGTCCCGATCTCCTGCGCCGCCGCCCCGCCGCGCTCACCGCGCTGGCGCTCGGTCTCGCCGTCGTGGCCTACGCGGTGCTCATCTGGCAGCGCCGCTGGATCTCCGACGACGGCCTGATCTTCCTGCGCACCGTGCGTCAGATCCTCGACGGCAACGGCCCGGTGTTCAACGCGGGAGAACGCGTGGAGGCCAACACCTCGACGCTCTGGACGGTCCTGCTCCTCGCGCTCGCCGCGCTCCCGGTGCGTCTGGAGTACCTGGCCGTCGGGGCCGGGCTGGTGCTCTCGGTCCTCGCCCTCGCGCTGGCCCTCGACGCCGCCCGCCGGTTCACTGGCCACGGGCGCGTCGTCGTCCCGGCCGGGGCGCTGGTGGTGCTGGCGGTCCCACCGTTCTGGGAGTTCGGCACCTCCGGCCTCGAGACCGGCCTGTCGTGGACCTGGCTCGCCGGGACGTGGTGGCTGCTCGTGCACCGCTCGCAGCGCGAACCGCGGTTCTTCGCGGGCGCCGCGGCCCGCCGACGCCCCGGGCGGGCGTGGCCGACGGCGTTCGTCATCGGTCTCGGACCGCTGGTGCGCCCCGACCTCGCCGTCGTCGCCGTGGCCGCCGCGGTCGCGCTCGCCGTCCTCGAGCAGCCGCGCAACCGGCGGGGGCGGTTGCGTCTGGTCGGGCTCGCCGCGGTCTGCGTGGCCGTCCCGGTAGGCTATGAGATCTTCCGGGCGGGCTACTACGGGCTCCTCCTGCCCGCCACGGCCCTGGCGAAGGAGGCGAGCGTTCCCCGGTGGGGACGCGGGTACGTGTACCTGCGCGACACCGTCGGGGCCTACTGGCTCTGGCTCCCCGCCCTGATCCTCGTCGTAGCCGCTCTCGGGCTCGTGCGGCCGCGGCTCGCGCGGATGCGCCCCCCACAGACCGAGGCCGCCGGCACGACCGACCCCAACGGAACCGGCTCCACGGCGGCCCGCCGGACCCGCGCGTGGGACCGGGCGGGCAGCGTCGCCGTGGCCCTGGTCCCGCTGCTCGGCGGCATCGGGATGGTCGTCTACGTGGTGCGGGTCGGCGGCGACTTCATGCACGCGCGCATGCTCCTGCCGTCGATCTTCTGCCTGCTGCTGCCGGTGATGGCGCTGCCGGTGCGCCGCGCCACCGTCGTGCCGCTGATGGTGCTGCTGGCCTGGGCGCTCATGGCGGGCACGTCGCTGCGCCCCAGCTACACCGGCATCGGCGCCTACGGGATCGCCGACGAGCGCGGCTTCTACCGCGAGCTCCTCGCCACGCCGCACCCGCTCACCTCCGACGACTACCGCGTGCACCCCTACGTCCTCGGGGGCGTCGAGCGGGTCCTCGACGCCCCCGGGCCCGTGCTCGCGCTGCAGGCGCGGGGGCGCGGCCCGGCCGGCCCCGAGTGGCAGACGATCCCCCTCGCCCCCGGGCAGCCGAGCGGCATCGTCTGGCTCAACCTCGGCGTCGCCGGTGCCCTCGCCCCGCTCGACGTCCGCGTGTCCGACACCGTCGGCCTGGCGAATCCGCTGGCCGCGCACCTCACGCTCGTCCCCGACGGCCGCGTCGGGCACGACAAGAGCCTGCCGCCGGCGTGGCTCGTCGCCGCCGGAGGGGGGACCGCGCCCGACGAGCGGGCCGTCTACCCCGAGGACGTCGCGGCCGCGGCGCGGGCGCTGCGGTGCCCGGCGCTGCGCGAGCTCGACGCGTCGGTGCACGCCCCGCTGACGCCGGCCCGCTTCTGGGCCAACCTGAGCGGCGCCCGCGAGCGGACCGCCCTGCGCTTCCCCCGCGACCCCGTGGTCGCCGAGGTCGCGTGCCGCTGAGCACCACCCGCACCGGAGGAGCTCATGAGCCAGCTGATCACTGTCGACGGCCACACCCCCGTCGTCGACGACGCCGCGTGGATCGCGCCCGGCGCCGTGGTCGCCGGACGCGTCAGGATCGGCGCCGAGTCCGCGGTCTGGTACACCACGGTGGTCCGCGCCGACATGGAGTCGGTGACGATCGGCGTAGGGACGAACCTGCAGGACGGCACGGTGGTGCACGCCGACCCCGGGTTCCCGGCCGTGATCGGCGACGGCGTGAGCGTGGGGCACCGCGTGGTGCTGCACGGCTGCACGGTCGAGGACGACTGCCTCATCGGCATGGGAGCCGTCGTCCTCAACGGCGCGGTCGTCGGACGCGGCTCGCTCGTCGCGGCCGGTGCCGTGGTGAGCCAGCGCATGGAGATCCCGCCCGGCAGCCTGGTCGCGGGGGTGCCGGGGAAGATCCGCCGCGAGCTCACTGAGGAGCAGATGGAGGCCAACCGGACGAACGCCGCGGCCTACCGCCACCTGCTCGGCGTGCACCGTTCGGCGACGGCCTGACGGAGCGCTGCGGCGGCCCTCGTCTCGCCGCCGCTACTCCGACGGATCGACCTGTCAAAATGCCGCCCGCGTGAGCTCGGCGCGGACCTCGGCGGCGGCCTGGACCATCGCCCGCATTTTCCCTTCGGCCGAGAGACGGGGCAGGTACTTGAAGCCGCAGTCGCTGGCCAGGACGAGCTTGGTGAGGTCGACGTGAGGCAGGGCGCGGCGAATGCGCTCAGCGATGATCGCAGGGGTCTCGACCTCATGGGTGGACAGGTCGAGCACGCCGAGGATCACACCCTTGCCTCGTAAGGGCTCGAGAGTGTTCGGGTCGAGCCCGGACTGGGCGGTCTCGACGGAGATGTGGTCGACCGGGGTGTCGGCGAGCTCCGCGAGGAAGGAGTAGCCCTCAGGGCGGGCGTGGATGATCGCGGCGTAACCGAAGCAGATGTGCATCGCGGTCGGGCCGGACGCTCCGTCGAGGGCCCGGCTGAGGACCTCGACGCCGTACTCGCGGGCCGCCTCGGGTCGGGCCTGGAGGTAGGGCTCGTCGATCTGGACGATGTCGGCGCCGGCGGCGAAAAGGTCGGCGATCTCCTCGCGGACGACGTCGGCATAGGCGAGTGCGACACTGCGAGCGTCCGCGTAGTGGTCGTTCTGCGCCTGTTGGGACATCGTGAACGGCCCCGGCAGCGTGATCTTGGTGGTGTGGAGGGTGGCCGCGCGCAGGAACGCGGTGTCGCGGGCCTGGATCGGGGCGGGCCGAGTGATGTCCCCCGTGACCCGGGGAACGGGGTTGGGGTGCCCGGAGCGGTCGAGCGCAGCGCCGGGGTTGTCGACGTCGACCCCGCCGAGGGCGGTGGCGAAGTGGTTGGAGTACGACTCGCGGCGGATTTCGCCGTCGGTGACGATGTCGAGACCGGCGTCTTCCTGGGCGCGGATGGCGAGCAGGGTCGCGTCGTCCTGGGCCTCGACGAGGTGGTCGGGCGCAACCCTCCACAGCTCCTTGGCCCGCACCCGTGGGGGGAACCGGCCGGCGAGCTTCTGCCGGTCGATCAGCCACGCGGGCTGGGGCATGCTCCCCACGATCGAGGTCGGCAGCAGTGGCGACGACGGCATCGGTCCTCCTGGTGAGCGGTTGGCCCCCGCGTCAGGTTGCGGCGGTGTCCCAGTCGATCGGGGAGTGCAGCACCCCCGGACCGGCGGTGGTCATCATGATCTCTGGCACGAAGCAGCGGCTCGAGGTGCGCAGCAGGAAGAGCACCGCCTCGGCGACGTCGGAGGCCGGGATCATCTGGTCCCGGATGGCAGGGTCGGCCCAGGCGGTGCCGGGGGTGTCGACGAAGCCGGGCATCAGGGCGGTCACCTGGACCCCGTGCCGGCTGAGCTCGGCGTGCGCGGAGTGGCTCAGCGCCACCAGCGCTGCTTTGGTGGCGGCGTAGACCGAGCCGTTCGGCGGGTTCTCTCGCGCGGCGAGGGAGCTGACGTTGACGATCAGCGCCTTGCCGTGGCGTTGGGCTGCCGCGCGCAGAGCGGGGATGCTCACCTGGATCGACCGGTAGGCGCTGCGGAAGTTCAGCGCGATCTCCAGGTCGAGCGCTTTCACCGAACGTTCGACGATCGGACCCACGAAGCCGACGCCGGCGTTGTTCACCAGGAGGTCCAACCCCCCGAACTGGTCGAGATGCCCGGCCACCATGGCGTCGACGGTGCCGTCCCTCGTCAGGTTCACCGCATGGGTGGCCACCTGCCCGCGACCGAGGTCGCGCAGCTCCTCCGCGGCGGCGTCGAGCTTCGACACCTCGCGGGCCGCAACCGTGACCCGCCATCCCTCGTCGACCAGGGCCCGCGCGACGGCCAGCCCGATGCCCGACGACCCGCCGGTGACCAGGGCACTGCGGTCGCTCACGAACGCCTCCTCGTGACTCATTCTGGTGTGACCCTTGACTCATCTCGTCGCATGCGCAGAATAGTCGACACCATAGCAACCCGATAGCTCCGATGAAGGAGGCCGCATGACGAGCGAGTTCCTGATCTCCGATGTCCGGCTGTTCGACGGCGAGGACGTCGTCGAACGGGCTTCGGTGCTGGTGCGGGAGGACCGCATCGTCTCCGTCGACCGGCCTCCGGGGCGCCCGGGACGCCCGAGGGAATGAGCGTCGTCGAGGGCGCAGGCCGGACGTTGTTGCCTGGCCTGTTCGACGCGCACGCTCACCCGACTCCCCCTGCCCTCGAGCTCGCCATCCTGTTCGGTGTCACGACCGAGCTGGACATGTTCACCACCCCGGAACGGCTCGGGGGCCAGCGCGAGCAGGCGCGCACCCGCAACGACGTCGCCGACTTCCGCTCGGCCTCCACGGGCGCGACCGTGCTCGGCGGGCACCCCTCGATGCTCATCGGCCTGTCGTTCCGGGACCAGTTCCCGGTCGTGAACTCGGTGGACGACGCCGCGGCGTTCGTCGCCGCCCGGGTCACGGAGGGCGCGGACTTCATCAAGTTGCTCATCGACGACGGCTCGGCGATGGGGCACCCCTCGCCGACCCTCACCCGCGAGATGGCGGGGGCGATCGTCGAGGAAGCCCACCGGCACGGTCTGCTCGCTGTCGCGCACGCGACCAGTCGGGACGGTGCGGCCCAGGCGGTCGACGCCGGGGTCGACGGCCTGGTCCACGTGTTCATGGACCGCGACGCCGACGACGAAATCGTCCGCCTCATCGCCGATGCCGGCATCTTCGTCATCCCGACGCTGTCCACGATGGGTTCGCTGGCCGGGGACCTCACCGGCGAGGAGCTCGCGCACGACGCCCGCACCGAGGGGCTGATCCCCGATGACTGGCGCGGCAACCTCTGCCGCTGCTGGGAGTTGGGCTCACCGAGCCGGCTCGCGCACGCAATGCAGGCCACCGGGCGCCTCCACCACGCTGGGGTGCCGCTGCTCGCGGGGACCGACGCCGCCGACGTCGGCGTGCTCGGCACCGCCCACGGGGTGAGCCTGCACGGCGAGCTGTCCCTGCTGGTGGACGCCGGGCTGACCCCGATCGATGCGCTGCGCGCCGCGACGTCGACGCCGGCGGACCGCTTCGGCCTCACCGACCGCGGCCGGGTCCGCTCCGGTCTGCAGGCCGACCTCGTCCTCGTCGACGGCGACCCGACGACCACGGTCACCGACTCGCTCTCGATCGTCGAGGTGTGGCGGCGCGGCACCCGTGTCCCCCGCGAGCTCTCGGCCTCGCTGACCCCGCCACCGTTCACCCCCGCGGCGGCCGCCACCCCCACCGGGTGAGCACACCCGCTCGCTCGACCCGGCACATCGTCTGTCACCACCTGCGAAGGGACCCGATGCACACCCCCTCCCCGTCGCGGACCCGCCGCGTCGCCGTGCTCGGCGGTGGCCCCGGCGGCCTCTACTGCGCCCGCCTACTCGCGCGGGCCCGGCCGGACTGGGAGGTCGAACTCCACGAGACCTATCACCCCGAGGACACGTTCGGGTTCGGGGTGACGACGGCCGCGAGAGGCTGCCCGGAGACGGCCATGTAGCTGCCCGCCGGCGGACATGAGAGTTGCCCGCTGGTGGTCATGGGATTTGCCCGACACGACGTCGTTCGCCTCGCCGCGTCCCGC
>JAABUZ0100009470.1_pt1 | contig 11128 bp, 13 predicted proteins | sample 5562091 | NCBI WGS metagenome assembly JAABUZ01 (sample SAMN12813069, study PRJNA571459) | rock metagenome | isolation source: Antarctica rocks | place: Antarctica: Victoria Land, Linnaeus Terrace sud | collected 2015-12-21
AACTGCTGACCAGCCAGCCGAGCGCGTGGAAGGACGCGGTGAAGGATCGCACGGTGCGCGCCGCCTTCGCCTTCCGCATCACGGACAAGACGACCAAGGCACTGATCGGCAAGTGGACGCAGCCGGTCGTCTACACCTACAGCGGCAAGGACGCGCAGAGCACGGATACGATCTTCAACACCACGCCGTCCACCCCGCCGGTGGCATCGCAGAACCCGATCCCGACGACCTTTGCGGCCGGCAAGGTGACGCACCCCTTCAACATCGCCGTCGTTGGCTGGGTTGTCGTCTCGGCACCGACGAGCGGCGCGGCAACCACCACGGGTGGAACGACAGCGGTCGCCACCGGCACCGGTGGCGCGACGTCGGCAACGGCGCCGACCACGCTCCCCCAGACGGGCGTCGCGCACTCGACCGGCCCGAATGTCCTGCTACTCGTCGCGCTCGGCGGCGGTGTGCTCCTGCTCGCTGGTGGCTTCTTCGTCATGCGACGGCGGGCCACGTTCGTGCAGCGCTAAACAGTATCGTGCATGTGAGAAGGGCGGCATGGATGCCGCCCTTCTCCCTTTTTCTCGCCCGCACCCGGCGGACAGAACCCGTGGTGCGTCCATCGGCCTCTATCTTGCAGGATACACTGCATGGTCTCTCGCACACGCATGCAACCGATTATGTTTGATCGCTTGGAAAGGAATCGTACAGGATGAGTTCCCTCCGCTCCGTCTCGTCATTGCAGGCCGTCTCGCGTCGCCATGTCTTGCAGGGGGCGGCCGCCCTCGCTGCGACATTGATCAGCACAGCCTGCGGGGTGGACAAGGCTGCCACGCAGACCACTGCGGCACGCGTCAACCCGACGGGGAGTGCGGCTGCCCCTGCCGCCGCGACACGCGCTGCGGAAGCAGCCGCCGGATCAGCGACAACGGGATCGGCGACTGCCGTTGCCGGGTCGGCTGCCGCGCCCGCTACGAAACCCGTCACACCCGCCGCTGCCGCCTCGACGACGAGTGGGACAGTTGCCGCAGGCTCACCGGGCGCGACTGCCCCCGCCCCAACGCTCCCCGCTAATGCGACACCCAACGCGCTCGCCGCCGCGCCACCACCCGGCGCGACCCCGACCGCCGGCCCGGTGATCGGCAGTACGGCCGCGCTCCCCTCGCCCGGTCCCGCCGAACTGGCCGCCTTCAACAAAGACCCGAATATGAAGGTGCTGGACGCGGTGGACTGGGAGGCGCCCCTCGCCGCCCAGCAACCCTTCCTCACCGATACGAAATCCTTCTTTGTCCGCGCCCACTACCCCTTCCCGACCGTCAAACAGGAGGAGTGGAAACTCTCCATCTCCGGCCTCGTGGCCAAGCCGGTGACGCTGACCTACGACCAACTGACGAAAATGCCCGCGAAGAAACTGACGGCGTGGATCGAGTGCGCGGGTGACGGGCGCGGCCGCTTCAAGCCGATGGCAAGCGGCGGCCAGTGGCAGGTCGGCGCGGTCTCGAACGCCGAATGGATGGGCGTCTCGCTCAACGACGTGCTTGCGATGGCGAGTCCGAAGTCCGGTATCGTGGATATCGTCTGTAGCGGTGCGGGCAATAGCCAGTGGTCGCGCGGGCTGAACTGGGCGAAGGCGAAAGACCCGGACACGATGCTCGTCTGGCAGATGAACGGCGAGCCGTTGCGCATTGAGCAAGGCTTCCCCGTGCGCCTGCTCGTCCCCGGCTATCCGGGCGTCGCGCAGGTCAAGTGGATCACGAACATTAATCTGATCGACAAGCCGTACGACGGCTACTTCAACACGACGCTCTACACCTTCATCACGGCGGATGGCAAGAACCTCGGCCAGCTGACGACGATGCCGGTGAAGTCCATCATCACCTCACTCGCGCCGAACGCGGGTGTCAAGAGTGGCATGCAGACGATCTCCGGCAAGGCGTGGAGCGGCACAGGTGGCGGGATCACCAAGGTTGAGGTCTCAGCGGACGGTGGCAAGACGTGGAACGCAGCGAAGATCGCGCAGCAGGCGGGGCAGTGGAGTTGGTACGCCTTCGAGTACCAGTGGGACGCGAAGGACGGCAACACGGTGCTGACCTCGCGCGCGACGGATGCGAAGGGGAACGTCCAGCCGGAGATACCGCCCTTCAACAAGAACGGCTACCAGTACAACGGTTGGTGGATGGTCCCCGTGACCGTTGGCGCGTAGGCAATAGTGAACATCGCACCTGCCACCGCAGGTGCACGATGCGCCGACGCTCCTGCACTCACTGCACCGCGCTCGTCTCGCCATTGCTCAACAACATTTGCCGGAGGCACAATGAAGCGACGCTTTTCACCCTTCCTGATTCTCGTTACGCTGATGGCACTGCTGCTGCCGACGGTCGTCCTCGGCGCGATGGCGGGTCCCACCCTCACGAATGTGCTCACGATCGAGCAGACGATCCCCCAGGGGCCGGTCTTCCTCCGGCTGATCGAGGTGACGGCGCCGGCTGGGACGACGCTGCGCTCCCAGAGCGCCGGGATGGTCTACGGCCTTGATGGCGCGGCGGCAATCGCGCTCCCCGGGAAGGCGGCGACGAACGTCGGCGCCGATGTGGCGGTCGCTCTGCCCGGCGGGGGCGAGCAAACCGTCCAGATCGGGTCCGGCCTGGCGCGCTTCCTCTTCTTCTCCATCGTGCCGTCGGCGCAGGGCGCCCCGGCAACCTTTGCGGGCAGCGGCGCGACCGAGCGCGTCGTTTACACCAGCGCCGCCACGGTCACGGACCTAGCGCCCGGCCCCTATGACTTCACCGTGCAGCGGGCGGTGTGGGCACCGAACGCGCCGCTCACCGGCCCGCATCATCGGACGGGCGTCGGCCTCTACTACATCATTACGGGGACATACACGATCGAGACCGGCGGGCAGACACGCGACGTGCCGGCCGGCGGGACGAACCTGGAGGGCAAGGGCGAGGTCCACCGCAACGTCAACCGCACGAACGCACCGGTCCAGGCGGTCTTCTTCACGCTGACGCCCAAAGGTCAGCCGATCGTCGTTCAGGACACCCCGTCTTCGGGAGCGGCGCCGCAGCCGGGCGGCACGGGCACAACGACGTTACCGGCGACGGGGCAGGCGCGTCCGCGCGGCATCGCTCATGCGGAACTGATCGCGATCATCGGCGGGGCAGTGCTCCTCATCGTCGGCACGACGTTGCGTCTCCGACGGACGGCTCAATAGCAGACCGTATGGCAGTGCGGCGTACGCGCCGCATCATGTGACTGCAGTAAATGATGGGGGAACGGATGGCGACGGTCACCGCACCGGATAGTATCCTCGCTCCCCCGTCAACGTACGCGCCGCATAAAAGCGTCGGGGCCCGACCCCTCTGGGATCAGAAGCATCCGGACAATCAGGACTGGATGCATGGCGCCACTGATGGGCGCGGAATGATGGACGGGAAAGGCGCGTCGTCCCAGTCTCGGATCGTTACTCGCTGGAGTCATGCGCTCTCATGCGATACGTCCTGACCCGCCGCGCGAAGGAGGCACATCATGCATCGGCGTCGCTTTCTCACTACGCTGATCGGCTCACTCACCGGCCTGTTGGTCGCGCGCCGCGCGCGGCCTACAGCTATCCGCGCTGCATCGCCGTCACCGGCGAGTGCTGCGCCCCCGACCGGAGCCGCGACACCCGTCGGGACTCCCTATCCCCTCGTTGCCCTCCCGGGCAAAGCGCCGTTGGGCCAGGTCTACGACCGGCCCCCGAACTATGAAACGCCGACCCCGAAGCTGATCGGCGAGAAGAACTACCCCTTCACCGATACCGAGTATTACTACGTGCGGTACCGCGAGGCACAACCCGCCGTGATCGCCCCCGACGCCTTCCGCTTGCAGGTGGATGGCGATAGCGTCCAGAAGCCGCTCACGCTCACCTTGAAGGACCTGCAAGGATTCCCCCGCGTCGAGGTGGGCGCGGTCGGCGAATGCACCGGCCTCGGTCGCGGCCTCCTCCGTCCGCTCGTCCCCGGCGTCCCCTGGACAAAGGGCGACCTGTCCTGCGCGATGTGGGCCGGCGCGAGTCTCAAAACGATCCTCGATGAGGCGGGCATCAAGCCCGGCGCCGTGCAAGTCGCCTTTCGATCCGGGGGGACGACAATCGCCTTCAAGAAGCCGCAGTACTGGCGCGTCTATCCCCTGGCAACGGTGCTGCAACCCGATGCGCTGCTTGCCTATGAGATGAACGGGGGGGAGATACCGCTCTTCAATGGGGCACCGGTGCGCCTGGTGGTTCCGGGAAGCTACGCCCCCCTGTGGGTCAAGCAACTCGTTCAGATCGAGGTCCGCAGTACGCCGCAACCGATGGAATGGTCGGGACGGCCGATGAGCCCGGCGAAGGTCAAGACGTACTCGCTGATCACCGCGCCCGCAGATGGCACGCAGGTACCAGTGAACGCGCCGCTCACGCTCACGGGTCTCGCGTGGGACGGTGGGCAAGGAATCGCGAAGGTCGAGGTCAGCCTCGACGACGGAAAAACCTGGGAGGGGGCGGATGTAGAAAAGTCCTACGGCACGTACGTTTGGCGGGTTTGGCATCACACAGTGCAACCACCGCAGGCGGGTGAATTCCGCATCCTCAGTCGGGCGACGAGCGTTGACGGCGCCACCCAGCCGATGGATCCCGATCCGGCGGTCCTGAAAAACGGGGGCAGACAGAACAACGCGATCCGCACCTTCGCCGCAGTGCTGACGGGGATGTGAGAGGCGGCAGTTTCGATGGACCTCGACAAAACCGCTGATGTAGGAAGGGGGACGTGATGTTTCACTGGGTGCCACGGTGGCTTCTTTTCACAACCGCGCTCCTCCTTGTTTTTTTCGTGGCGCTCATCGCCTTGCCGTTTGTCTCTCCATCGTCGCCTGTGGGATCGCCCGCCGGGGTGCCACCGACCCCGGCGAGTGTGGCGGTCACGGGGTCGGCATCGCCTGCCGGTACGGTCGTGTCGGGTTCCGCGAGCGCGGTGGCGCCGCCAAGGGACACCAGCGCGGCCTTACCGGTCGCGCAACTCAGCCTGAAGCCGGGTGATGACGCGGCGCTGGTCGCGGCTACCTGCACGCTCTGTCACTCCCTCGCGCCGATCGTCCGTCACGACGGCTTCACGAAGGAGGTGTGGGCGAGCGAGGTGGGGAAGATGCGCCAGACCTATGGGTGTCCGATTGATGATGCGACCGCCGCGCGCATCATTGCGTACCTGCAAGCCAATTACAGCACCTCCCCGCCGCCGAGCGCCGCGAATGCGAACATGGCCGTCGCCATGCGTCTGCTCGGCAGGGGATAGCATCTGCCCAAGGGAATGCGGAGCACATCCGACTTCCTTCCCATCCTCTCGGGTGACAGGATGTTTCCGGCGCCGCGTTATTATTCAACCTCACCAAGGAGAGGAATACCCGCGATGGAGCAACGACAAGAACCGATCGAAGGGGCGAATGATAGCCAGGCGACTGAGCCGACCCGCACGGGCGATAACGTGCCGACGAGCACGATCACGCCCCAGGAAACCAAGACAATGGCGGCTGTCCCCATCACGTTCATCGGGATTGCCATGGCAATCGCGGTGATCGTCGTGATCATTTTTATCCTCGTCCGGTAGGGCGGTGTGCGACACAATGGCGACCACGACACGGACAAAGGCCTGATCAGAGGACACGACCGAGAGCGGCCAGAAGAGGGGCACGCTGCTCGCGATCGGTGTCTGACGACATGCGAAGGGGTAGCGTATGGGGACAAACAGCCTCTCCATCGTACAGATGAATGACACGTACGCCTATGTCGATCTCCACCCGGAGCTCTTCTGGCAGGGTGGCCGCGCCGTGTACCGCCCGGCGGGTGGCTATGCGCGGATCGCGGCGCTCGTCGGGCAACTGCGCGCGGACAGCCGGGGGCAATTGCTCTTCTGCGATGGGGGTGACGCCCTCCACGGCACCTATCCAGCCGTCTCAACCGAGGGGGCCGCGCTCGTGCCGATCCTCAATGCATTGGGGCTCGCCGCGACGACCGCACACTGGGAGTTCGCCTACGGCCCCGCGACGTTGCAGCGGCGTGTGGATGAGCTCACCTATCCGCTGCTGGCACTCAACGTTTACGAGGATCGAACGAACGCCCGCTGCTTCCCTGCCTCGACGATCACCGAGGTCGCCGGCCTGCGAATCGGCCTCATCGGTATCGCCTCGAACATCGTCGATAAGACGATGCCGCCCGCATTCAGTGCGGGCATCCACTTCACACTCGGACGCGACGAGTTGCCGCCCGTTATCGCGCACCTCCGCGCCGAGGAGCGGGCCGACCTCGTCGTCCTCATCTCCCACCTTGGCTTCCCCCAGGGTATGCGCCTGCTCTCCGAGGTGGGCGGGATCGACGTCTGCCTGAGCGGTCACACGCACAACCGCCTCGACGCACCTGCCCGCCAGGGAGAAACGCTTGTCATCCAGTCCGGCTGCCACGGCTCGTTCCTCGGCCACCTGGCGCTTGCGGTCGAGAACGGCAAAATCGTCGACTATCGCCACCGACTCCTGACCGTCGATGCCAGCATCACACCCGATCCCGCCGTGGACGCGCTCGTCCGGGATGCCCTCGCCCCCTTTCGCGAGGAATTGGGCGAAATCGTCGGCGAAACCGCCACGCCGCTCGACCGGAATACGGCCCTCGAAGCGACGATGGACAACTTCCTCCTGCACGCACTGCGCGAAGCGACCGGTGCGCAGCTCGCCTTCTCGAATGGCTGGCGCTACGGCGCGCCAATTGTTCCTGGGCCGATCACGATGAACGACCTGTACAACATCATCCCGATGAACCCGCCCGTCTCCACCGCCGCGCTGACGGGCGAGGAGATCATAGCGATGCTGGAGGAGAATCTGGAGCGGACCTATTCCCGCGATCCATACAGCCAGATGGGCGGCTACGTGAAGCGGTGTCTCGGGCTGACGGCGTACGTCAAGATCGAGAATCCGCCCGGCCAGCGCATCCAGCAGTTGTTCGTCGGCGAGGACGTGGTGCAGCCAAACGACACCTATACGGCCGCCTTCGTCACGGAGCAGGGAGTGGACCCGAAATACGGGCACAACCGCCAGCAGCACGGCGAGCGGGGGATCGACGCGCTCCGCGCCTATCTTGCGCGCCACCGACCACTGCGGATGGAGATGCATGACACGATCCGCGCCATCTAACGCGCCCGCTGACGAGCGGATGAGGGACGATCGACGCGCCTTGCGGTCTCGACTTCCCACGGGCTTGACACCGGAACAGACTTCTGCTACATTCGCATACAGCGATATGCGAATGGAGGAAACGACGATGGACGAACGCGAACGTAAACTCTACGCCCTGCAGGCCCAGCTCTGCCAGGTCCTCGCCGATCCCTCCCGCTTGGAACTCATCCACCTGATCGGCACGGGGGAGCGGACGGTCGGCGAACTGATCGCCGCCACGGGATTGCGGCAGGCGAACGTCTCCCAGCACCTCTCACTCCTCCGCCAGCGTGGGATCGTGGCGACACGCCGCGAGGGGACGACCGTCTCCTACCGCCTTGCGTACCCGGAGATTCTTGAGGCGTGCGCGCTGACGCGTCGCATCCTCGTGCGCCAACTCGAAGCGGCGCGCGAGCTGGTCGCGCCGACAGCGGAGGGCTAACGATGGGATTCGCACGATTCATGGCGACCGGCATCGGTCGTGGGATGCGCATCGTCGCCGGTGCAGCTCTGATCGCCGTCGGTCTGCTGCGCGTCCGGGGCGACCGTGGAGCGGTTCTGGCGCTCATTGGCCTGGTGCCTCTGTTCGCAGGGACATCCGACGTCTGCGTGCTTGCGCCGCTGCTGCGGGTGCCATTCAAAGGGAGTGAGGTCCGGGTCCCTGCCGATGGCCCGGACGGTATGCCATTGGATACCTCGGTTCGATAAGGAGCTTGCATCATGAACACGACCACTACCTACGGATTCAGCACGACGCTCGCCCTCCCCTTCGCGGAGGCGATGAGCAAGACGAAGGCGGCCCTCAAGGAGGAGGGCTTCGGCGCCCTCAGCGAGATCGACGTGCAGGCGACGCTCAAGGAGAAGATCGCCGTTGACTTCGAGCGGTATGTGATCCTCGGGGCGTGCAACCCGCAACTGGCGTATCGGGGCCTGCAAGCCGAACACGAGCTGGGCCTGCTACTTCCCTGCAACGTCATCGTCCACGAGCACGACGGCGGCACGATGGTCTCGATCGTCGATCCGGTGGCAATGCTCGGCGTCGTGGACAATCCCGCCCTGCAAGAGATCGCGAATGAGGCCCGTACCCGCCTCCAGCGGGTCGCCGTCAGCCTCGCGGGGACGGCCGGGACGGAAGGGGGCGGCCTGATGCCCTTGTATGAGTTCCACTGTCCCGACTGCGGCGCGCGGTTTGAGAAACTGGTCCGTCCCGTCACGGCATCGGCGGATGTCACGTGTCCATCGTGCGGGTACGTACCCGTCACGCGCCTCTTCTCCACTTTCGCAAGCGTCGGCGGGTCGTCCTGCGCGCCGCAGCCGGGTGGCGGCTGAGGACTGCGCCCGGGAGGCGGTCGGCCTGCGTGATGGTACCAACAATGCGCACGTCCTTCGTGCGCGAGAATCCGGGTCATGATATGAAAGGGACTGTATCGATGATCTTCAAGAAACTCCTGGGCGTGCGCCCAACACCGGGATCAAGCATCAGCGTCGCGGAGGCGAAGGCGAAGGTCGAGGCGGGCGATGCCCTGCTCGTGGATGTACGGGAACCGAATGAGTGGCACGCAGCCCACGTCGCGGGGGCGACCCACATCCCGCTTGGCACGATCGTCGCCCGGGCCTCCGCGCTGCCGAACGACCGCGAGATCCTCGTCATCTGCCGCACCGGCAATCGCAGCGCGATGGCGCAGGAACGGCTCGCGCAGGCGGGCGTCACGAACGTCACGAATGTTGAAGGCGGCGTGACCGCGTGGGTGGAGCATGGCTTCCCCGTCGCCACGGGAGAGGAGTCGGTGCGATGATCATTGACCGCATCTATACTCCCGGCCTGGCGCAGGTCGCCTACATCGTCGCCGACGCAGACGCCGGCGTCGCGGCGGTGATCGACCCGCGACGCGACGTGGACGTCTACCTCGACTGGGCCGAAGCACACCGGGTGCGCATCATCGCCATCCTCGAGACGCACATCCACGCCGATTTCGTCTCCGGCGCACGCGAACTCGCCGCCGCAACCCGCGCGCCGATCCTCGTCAGCCGTGACGGCGGGCAGGAGTTCGCGACCGATTACCTCGACGACGGCGACGATCTGCCGATCGGGTCGCTGCACGTGAAGGTGCTCGCGACGTCCGGCCACACGCCGGAGCACCTCGCCTACCTGCTCTTCGACCCGGCCCACGGACCCGACCCCGTTGCGCTCTTCTCCGGGGACGCCCTGTTCGTCGGCGAGGTCGGCCGGCCCGATCTCCTTGGTGAGGACGAGACGCAGCGATTGGCCACCCAGCTCTACCACACCGTCGAGCGGCTGAAGACGCTGCCGGACGATCTCGTCGTTTATCCGGGGCATACGGCGGGCTCCGCCTGCGGCAAGAAGATCGGCGACGCCCCGACGACGACCATCGGGCAGGAGCAGCGGGGCAACTATGCCTTCCACGCCGCCTCCGAAGGCGAGTTCGTCGCCAAGGTGCTCGCCGACATGCCGCCGTCGCCCACCTACTACCCCATCCTCAAGCGGGTGAACAAAGAGGGCGCCGTCCCGCTGACCGATCTCCCGCCCGGCAAGGCGTTGACACCGGCCGACGTGGTGGACCTCCGTGCAGTCGGCGGCCTGGTCGTGGATGCGCGCACCCCTGAGACCTTTGGCGCGGGTCACATCCCCGGCGCGGTCTTCGCCGGTCTGGGCCCGAACTTCACGACCTGGATGGGCTGGCTCGCCCCGTATGACCGGGACGTGGTTCTCGTTCTCGACGACGACCGCCGGTATGACGAGGCGCGTACCGAGCTGCACCGGATCGGCATCGATCGCGTCGCGGGCTTCCTCGCGGGCGGCATGCGGGCATGGGTCACCGATGGACAGACGGTCCGAACCTTGCCGCAACTCTCCGTTGCAGACCTCGCACGACGACGAACCGGGAACGACACCCTCGTGGTGCTGGATGTGCGCGGGGACGACGAGTGGAAGGCGGGACACATCGCCGGGGCAGTGCACCGCTTCGCGGGCGAGATCATCCAGGGCGCGACCCCATCCGTATCCGCAGACCAACCGACTGCCGTGGTCTGCGGCAGCGGGTATCGGGCGAGCGTTGCCGCCAGTATTCTGGCGGGGCGCGGCTACGGTAGCCTCGCGAACGTCACGGGCGGCATGGAGGCCTGGGAAGCGGCGGAACTGCCCGAGGAAGATGGGGAACGCGATGCGTGACCTGCTCTCCGGCCCCGCGCTCTTGCTCGCCGTGATCGCCCTCTGGTTCGTCCTGCAACGGTTCGTGCTGCCCCGATTGGGGGTGGAGACCTGAATGATGCCCGCGCGCCGTCCGGAGGACGGTGAGACCGAACGTCGGACCCCGCACAACGACGCCAGGCGCGAGTGACGGGGCCGCACGCAGCGCCGTGGCGGGACACATCCGCCCCATCGGGCCACCGTGGCCGTGCGAACGAGAAGACGAGAATCGGAGTATTGTTGATGCGCGCGTCTTATCCCGCTTCGGTGCATCGGCAGGTCGTCGCCATCGCCGTCGCCTCCCTCTTCGTCACGCTCCCGCACTCCTTCGAGGACTTCGTCGCCGGCGTCCCCGGCCGGTTCGGGTTGAGCGTGCTCGCGGCCGGGTTCCTCCTGGCCTGCGCCTACGCGGTCCATGTCGTCGGAATTGTCCTCGCCGCACGGGGTTCGGTGTGGGGCTACGCGATTAACCTGCTCGTGGGGATCGGCTGGCTGCTCGGCGCGGCAATCGACCACCTGCCGGAGATCGTCCGATCCGGGCCGTACCGTGCCGGCCTACCCTCCAAGGCGTTCGAGGTGGGCATCATGGCGGTCGCGACCGCGCTCATCGTCGTCTCGGCCCGCGCCCTCGGCGACGCGAGAAAACGTGAAGGGATTCGGTGAGCATGTCAGCAGGAGGTTCCATGAGCGACGATGACGTCATCGTGGTGGGGGCGG
>JAABUZ0100009472.1_pt1 | contig 11127 bp, 8 predicted proteins | sample 5562091 | NCBI WGS metagenome assembly JAABUZ01 (sample SAMN12813069, study PRJNA571459) | rock metagenome | isolation source: Antarctica rocks | place: Antarctica: Victoria Land, Linnaeus Terrace sud | collected 2015-12-21
TCCCGCTGGGGTTGATTGGCGTAATTGCCCTTTTCAATGCGCTAAAGACAGAGCCGCAAACTGCGCCGCAGAATGGTTCAACAGCAACGGCGTTTATGGGTCGGAATGAGCAACTTAGCTCGCCTCAGCAACCCCCCGTTCCCTCCGCCGCTGATAATCTGAAAGCCTCGATTCCTCGCACTCAGGCGGCCTTCCTTGAGGCAATAACCTCCGCACGACAGCAATATGCAACCGCGGCGAACGATATGGCTAAAGGAGCAGCACGGCCAGCACGAGCACGCCAGCTGTGCGCCGCACTCCAAGGACTTTCGGCTAACAACTGGGTAGGAAAAGTGAGTTCTTTGAGCACTAACGGGGAAGGACGAGGCGTTCTAGAGATTGATATCGGCTCGGGCGCTACCGTGAAAACTTGGAACAACAGCCTGTCCGATATAGCAGATAACACGCTAATTCAGCCTCAGTCAGCATTGTTCCGCGATGCTTCCAGGCTGAAAACAGAGCAAGCTGTGCATTTCGATGGAACGTTTATTTCGTCTCAGGTTGACTGTGTTAAAGAGAGCAGTCTCTCGCTATCGGGGTCAATCCGGAGCCCAGAGTTCATTTTCGTTTTCCGGTCCATATCGCCACTCATGTGATCTCTGGATAGATTTTCAGAGAGGGGCAAAGGATAGCCAATCAGCCCGCAAACCTTTAGGTCTTCTGAACAGTCCGATCGGCTAACGGAAAACATCTCAGATCACGCCGGCCGCACGCAACGCCGCCATCCGCTCGGCCGAGAATCCCAGCCGCTCGCCCAGCACCTCATCGGTGTGCTGGCCCAGCACCGGCGGCGGCAGGTGGTAGTCGGCCGGCGTCTCGGACAGGCGCACCGGGTTGGCGATCACCTTGACCCCGTCCGGCGTCGCGGCATGCGGCATGTCGACCACCACGCCGCGGGCCTGGACGTGCGGATCGGCGAACACTTTATCCAGCGTGTTGATGGGACCGCAGCCGATCTTGAGCGCCTCGAGCCGCTCGACCCACCAGTCGGTGCCATGCCCCTGCATCACCGGCGTCAGCGTGTCGGTGACCAGCTTGCGGTTGGTCACGCGCGCCGCGTTGGTGGCGAAGCGCTCGTCGGCGAGCAGGCCGTCGAGGCCGACATTGCTGCAGAATCGGGCGAATGTCGGGTCGTTACCGATTGAAAGCACGATAAACCCGTCCGCAGTCGGGAACACCTGATAGGGCACGATGTTCGGATGATCGTTGCCCAGTCGCGGCGGGTTCTGCCCGGTCGCCAGATAGTTCATGCCCTGGTTGGCGAGCCACGCCACATGCGTGTCGAGCATGCCGATATCGACCTGCTGCCCCTGCCCGGTCGCCTCCTTGTGGCGCAGCGCGGCCAGGATGCCGATGCAGCCATACAGCCCGGCAAACAGATCGGCGACCGGCACACCGACCTTCATCGGCAGCCCATCGGGCTCCCCGGTCAGGCTCATCACGCCCCCCATCGCCTGCACCAGCCCGTCATAGCCCGGCCGCGGCGCATACGGCCCGGTCTGCCCGAACCCGGTGATGCTGCAGTAGATCAGCCCCGGAAAGCGCGCATGCAGCTGCTCGTAGCCCAGACCATAGCGGGCTAGCGCGCCCACCTTGAAGTTCTCCACCAGGATGTCGCTGCCCTCGATCAGCTGCAAGGCGATCGTCTGCCCTTCCGGCTTGGCGATATCCAGCGTCACCGAGCGCTTGTTCCGATTGACGCCAACGAAGTAGGCGCTTTCCTTCGTGCCCGGCATGAACGGCGGCGCGAAACCGCGCGTATCGTCGCCGCTGCCGGGCTTCTCGACCTTGATCACGTCGGCGCCGAGGTCGGCCAGCATCTGCACGCAGGTCGGCCCGGCGAGCACGCGGGTCAGGTCGAACACGGTCAGCCCCTTCAAAGGGCCCGTCCTGTCAACCACGGTCCTCTCAGTCATGCGGATGCACCCTCATCCTCTTGTCCGGGTCTGTCGTTCGGCCCATTAAAGGCGCGAGACGTAAACCGCGCCGCCGAGGGACGCAAACCCATGCTCGACCAGCCCCATCGCACTCCAGCCGAGCCTACGCTCGACGAAAAGGCGCTGGCCCGCGCGCTCTCCGGCCACCACTTCATCGCCGGCCGCTTCGTCCCGGCCCGCTCCGGCAAGACCTTCGCCGTCGTCAACCCGGCCACCGGCGAGCAGGTCGCCGAGGCCGCCGAGGGCGACACCGCCGACGTCGAGGCCGCTGTCCTGGAAGCCGACCGCGCGCAGAAGCAATGGGCGAAGGTCCCGGCCCGCAAGCGCGGCGCCTTGGTCGCGGAGTGCGCGGCGCTGCTGAACGAGCACAAGGAGGAGCTCGCGCGCCTGATCGCGCTCGAGACCGGCAAGGCGCTGCGGACCGAGAGCCGGGTCGAGGCCGGGGTCGTGGCCGACATCTTCGAGTTCTACGGCGGCCTGGGCGGCGAGTTGAAGGGCGAGAGCGTGCCGTTCGCGCCGAACGTGCTGTCGGTGACCGTGCGCGAGCCGCTCGGCGTGGTCGGCGCCATCATCCCGTGGAACGTGCCGATGCTGCTGATGGCGCTCAAGGTGGCGCCCGCGCTGGTGGCGGGCAACACCGTCGTCGTGAAGTCGGCCGAAGAGGCGCCGCTGGCGGTACTGCGGGTATGCGAGCTGCTGAACCGCGTGCTGCCGCCGGGCTGCTTCAACATGCTTTCGGGCTTCGGGCCGGAGTGCGGCGGTCCGCTGGTGGCCCACGCCCTGGTCAAGAAGGTCACCTTCACCGGCTCGGTCGAGGTCGGCCGCATCATCGCCAAGGGGGCGGCCGAGAAGCTGGTGCCGGTGACGCTCGAATTGGGCGGCAAGAGCCCGATGATCGTGTTCGCCGACTGCGACTTCGACAAGACGGTGATGGGCGCCATTACCTCGATGCGCTTCACCCGACAGGGCCAAAGCTGCACCGCGGCGAGCCGCATCTACGTCGAGCGGCCGATCTTCAACCGCTTCGTCGAGGCGCTCGCCGCCAAGGTGGATGCGATGGTGATGGGCGACCCGCTCGACGAAAAGACCGATATCGGCACCATCATCAGCACCGATCAGTTCGACAAGGTGAAGACCTTCATCGACGAGGGCATGGCGACGGCCGGGGCGACCGGGCGCGCGTGCAGCGCAATGCCGAGCGATCCCGCGCTGAAGAAGGGGCTGTTCATTCAGCCGCACATCTTCACCGACCTGCCCAACGAGAGCCGGCTGGTGCAGGAGGAGATCTTCGGCCCCGTCACCTGCGTCTTCCCGTTCGACGACGCCGAAACCGTGCTGGCCCAAGCCAACGGCACCGAATACGGCCTGGCCGCCTCGCTGTGGACCAACAACCTGACCGTGGGCCTCGACCTGGCGCACCGGCTGGAGGCCGGCCTGGTGCAGATCAACCAGAACCTGGTGGTCCAGGCCAACCTGTCCTACGGCGGCGTCAAGAGCAGCGGCCTGGGCAAGGAGGCCAGCCTCGAATCCATGCTCGAGCACTTCATGCACAAGAAGACCATCATGGTGAACTACGCACCCTGATCGCCCTTTCAGCGCCACACTCCCCGACCTAACTGTGATGATCGACCCATCAGCAAGGCAGGCCCGCACTGACCGACATGGCTAGATCCGATCAAACCATCCCGCCCAGCCTCCAGCCGAAAGCCGCCGAGTACGGCTTCGACCTCGAAGCAGCGCTTCGTGCGGTCGTGGGCTTGCGAGCGCATGTGCCGGAAGACGCCTTCACTGCCGGCACGCTCGGGACCGAGCGGGCCGGCAGCGCCGTGCATATCCGCCCGGGCCTGTTCCTGACCATCGGCTACCTGATCACCGAGGCCGAAACGCTCTGGCTGACCACCGCCGATGGCGGCGCGGTGCACGGCCATGCCACTGCCTACGACCAGGAGACAGGGTTCGGCCTGGTGCAGGCGCTCGGCCCGGTCGACCTGCCGACGCTGCCGATGGGCGATAGCGGCAAGGCCCGGGTCGGCGAGCGCGTCATCTTCGCCGCCGCCGGCGGGCGGCGCTATGCCATTGCTGCCAAGGTCGCCGGCCGGCAGGAATTCGCCGGCTATTGGGAATACCTGCTCGAGGACGCGATCTTCACCGCCCCGGCGCATCCGTTCTGGGGCGGGGGCGCGGTGATCGACGATCAGGGCGCGCTGATCGGCATCGGCAGCCTGGTGCTGCAGCAGGGCGGTGACGGCTCGAAACGGCAGGACATGAACATGGTCGTGCCGATCGAACTGCTCACGCCGATCATGGACGACCTGATGCGCTTCGGCCGGGTCAACCGCCCGCCGCGGCCGTGGCTCGGTCTCTACGCGATGGAGGATGACGAAGCGCTCGTCGTCGGCGGGCTGGCCGATAACGGCCCGGCCGACAAGGCGGGGCTGCGCACCGGCGACCGCATCCTCGCCGTCAACGGCGCCGAGGTGCCGGATCTGGCCGGACTCTGGCGTGCGGTCTGGGCCACCGGGCCGGCCGGCTGCTCGGTGCAGGTGAGCCTCGGGCGCGGCAGCCGCAACACCTCCGTGACCATCCCGACGGCGGACCGCTCCGCCATCCTGAAGTCGCCGCGGCTGCACTGACCCCGTGCGGCTGAGGGCGGTCCGCGTCTGGATCGGCCGCGCGGCCCTGGCGGCCGTCGCGCTGGTCGCCCTGGCCGCTGCCGGCATCGCCGGCGCGATCTGGTGGTCGCTGCCCGGGAGCGATCTCCAGGCCGACATCCCCGGGCTTTCTGCCGCGGTCGCGATCCGCCTCGATGCCGACGGCATTCTCTGGATCACCGCGCAGTCGGAGCCCGACGCGACGGCCGCGCTCGGCTTCATGCACGCACGCGACCGGCTGTTCGAGATGGACCTGATGCGCCGCGCCGCGTCCGGCCGGCTGTCGGAACTGGCCGGCGGGCTGACCCTGCGGATCGACCGGAGCAATCGCGCCCTCGGCCTGCGCCGCCGCGCCGAAGCCGAGCTCGCCGGGCTCGACCCGGACACGCGGGTGTTGCTCGACGCCTATGCCACCGGCGTGAATGCCTGGATCGCAAGGCGCGGCCGGTTCGCCGCACCGGAGTTCATCCTGCTCGGCGCCCCCGAGCGCTGGACTCCGGTCGACAGCCTGCTCTGGGGCAAGACCATGGGGCTCTATTTGGCCGGCAACTGGCGCACCAAGCTGTATCGCGCCGCACTGGCGCCGAAGCTGCCCGAGGCGGTCCGCCGGGCGCTCTGGCCCGGCTGGGCCGACACGCCCCGCCCGGATGCGGCCCTGATCTCCCCGCGCCTCGCCGCGCTGATCCCTTCCTTCCCCGACGCCTTTACCCTGCCCGCCAGCGCCAGCAACGAATGGGCGGTTGACGCGAGCCACAGCGCGACCGGCGCGCCGCTGCTCGCCGGCGACCCGCATCTGGCGCTCAGCTTCCCCAGCATCTGGTATCTCGCCCGGATCGACACTCCCGGCCGGGTGCTGGCCGGCGCCACCGCGCCCGGCGTGCCGTTCCTGATCATCGGCCATAACGGCCGCATCGCCTGGACCTTCACCACCACCGGGGCCGACACGCAGGACGTGTTCGTCGAGACCCCGCTCGACGGCGGCACCTACGCCACCCCGGACGGGCCGCGTCCTTTCATCGTTTATGACGAGATCATCCACATCCGCGGCGCCCCCGACGAGACGCTGCGTGTGCGCGAGACGCGGCACGGCCCGGTGCTCAGCGATCTCGACCCGGCCGCGACCGATACGCTCGCCATCGCCATGGCCAGCCTGCAGGCGCCCGACACCGCCGCCACCGGGCTGCGCGCACTCAACCATGCATCGACCGTCGAGGAGGCCGGGCGCGCCTCCGAAGCGATCAGCGCGCCAGTGCAAAACCTGCTGGTGGCCGACCGCGCCGGCATCGGCCAATTCACCACCGGCCGCGTGCCCCTCCGCCGCGCCGGCGACGGCACCGTCCCGGTCGCGGGCGCCGACGGCGCGCATGACTGGACCGGGTTCGCCTCCGGCGCGGCCCTGCCCCGCGTGGTGGCACCCCCGAGCGGCCGCATCGTCAACGCCAACGAGCGCGTGGCCGGGCCCGACTTCCCGGTTTTCATGGGCGCCGACTGGTTCGGCGATTGGCGCGCCCGCCGCATCCGAGCGCTGCTCGACGCAACGCCGCGGCCCGACGCCGCCGGCTTCGCGGCCATGCAGGTCGACGTGACCAGCGCGTTCGCCCAGCAGATCATGCCGGCGCTGCTGGCGACCAGGCCGCAGGACGAAGCCGGGCGGCGCGCGCTCGACCGTCTCGGCCGATGGGATTTCTCGATGCGGACCGACCAGCCGGAGCCGCTCCTGTTCAATACCTGGGTCCGCCGCTTCTTCGCCGACCTGCTGGTCTCTCTCGGCATCCCCGACGCCCCGGTCGGCCCGGCCATCGACGTGGTCGGCCAGGCGCTCTCACAAGGCGGCGCCGCGCTCTGTGGCGGCGACTGCGCTCCGCTCCTCGCCCGCAGCCTGGCCGAGGCCACGACCACCCTCGGCGACGGGCAGCAAACACGCTGGGGCGGCCCGCACCAGGTCGCCTTCGCCCATCCCCTGCTCGGCCGGCTGCCGCTGATCGGCCGCTGGTTCACCTGGCGCCTCGCCCAGCCCGGCGACGACAGCACCATCTTCCGCGGCAGCCCCAGCCCGCCCGGCTGGGAGTCGGTGCACGGACCCGGCTACCGCGGCGTCTACGACCTCGCCGACCTCGACCGCAGCCTGTTCGCCATCACGCCCGGCCAATCCGGCAATCCCTTCGGCGCAGACGCCGCCTCGACCCTGCAGCGCTGGCGCGACGGCACCAGCCTCGTGCTCGGCCCAGCCCCAAAAACGCTGCGCGGCACCATCCGCTTGCACCCATGACCACCGGCCTGTGCAATCTGCCGTTGACCCGGCGGTGCCGTTCCCTGAACATGTGAACCGGAACGCTTGCCCGATGACCTATAAGCCCCCTCGCCGGCCGCAATTCTTCTACACCACGGCCCCCCTCCCTTGCCCCTACGTGGCAGGCCGGACGGAGCGCAAGGTGGTGACGGAAATCACCGGCCCGGACTCCGAACGCCTGCACGATCGCCTCTCGCGCGCGGGCTTCCGCCGCAGTCACAACATCGCCTACGCGCCGGTCTGCCCCAACTGCCAGGCCTGCGTGCCGATCCGCATCCCGGTCGCCCTGTTCGAGCCCGACCGCGGCCTGCGCCGGATCAACCGCTACAACGAAGGCGTCGACGCCGCCGACGTGCCGTCCCGCGCCACGGCCGAGCAGTTCCAGCTGTTCCAACGCTACCAGCAGCGCCGCCACGGCGATGGCGATATGGCGACCATGAGCTTCTACGATTTCCGCGCCATGGTCGAAGACACCCCGATCGACACCTTCATCACCGAGTTCCGCGTCGGCGACCGCCTGATCGGCGGCTGCCTCACCGACCGCCTCGGCGACGGCCTCTCGGCGGTCTACAGCTTCTTTGCCCCCGATCTCGAGCGCCAGTCGCTCGGCACCTACGCCATCCTATGGCTGATCGACCGCGCTCGCCAGGAAGGCCTGCCCTACGTCTACCTCGGCTACTGGGTGCCGGAGAGCCGCAAGATGGCCTACAAAGCCCGCTTCCGCCCCTGCGAGATCCTCGTCGGCGGCACCTGGCGCATGCTCACCGACGTCGAGGTCGCCGAAGGCAGCGGCGCCGACCCGGTGCTCGTCCAGGAAACCGCCGGTTAGAACCGGACGGACGCGGACAGCGAGCCGAAGTTGAACAGGCCGGAACGCTGCCGGCTGAACTCGGGCGTCTGGAACACCTGCTGATACGTCACGCGCACGCCGGCGAGCATCACCGCCGCTCCCGCCACCGCCTCGCCGACGAACACCCGATGGCCCACGCTCGGGCTGCTGCGGAACGAGTTACCGTCCAGGAACAGGTCGCGCCCGACGATCTGACCGCTGGCGCCCGCGAACAGATACCAGGCGACTGGACGCGTCGGCGTGTAGGCGTCGCCGCCGGAGAAGCCCGGCTCGATCCGCGGCACGCCGAAATCGCTGTTCAGTCCCTGTCCAACCCGGAACACGAAGCCGCCCTGCGCATAGTCGCGCACGTTGCCGACGCCTGCCGAGATCGACGGCAGCACGTCCGTCTCCACCGCGCCGAACGCATGCAGCGGCAAGCGATAGGTGCGCCCGGCCAGCAGCTGCACGGTCGGCTCGTCGCGCAGCTGATCGTGCCAGCCCTTGGTGGTCGGATCGCCGATCAGGTCGTGGAACCCATTCTGCACCTGCCGCCCGAGCGAGCCCGGCCCGACCACGCCGAGGCTGAGCCCCAGCACGCTGCGCGACTGGTCCTTGTCGGTCAGCAACTGCACGTTGCCGCGCAGCCAGCCAGCATAGGGCCGGTCGTTCGGGTTGGGCGGGTTGGCCTGCGTGTTGTGCGGCGTGAAGATGGATTGGCTGAGGTCGAAGCTGACCCGCTGCACGCCGTCGCCCCAGACCGTCCGGCCCAGGCTGGCCAGGAAGTCCGGCACGCCGTTGGTGCCGGTCGTGTAACCGAGGCGCAGGCCGCTCGTGTAATACTCGTCCGAGGTGCCGCGCCTTGTCGAGACCGCGTCGTTCTCGATTTGCAGGGTCAGGATGCCATGCGGGTCCTGCGGCGGCTCGGCGCGCGCGTTCCCACCGACGACCAGCGCCCCGGCCAATGCTGCCGCCCCTATCCCGATTCGCATCCGCCATCCTACTCCGCTCACGTTCATCTAACTTGTCTGCCGCTTCCAGAAAACCCCTCCCTTGCCGGATGCCCCCTCCATGCGGTTAGCTGCGCCCGCCGAGGATGGGTGGCCGAGCGGTTTAAGGCAGCGGTCTTGAAAACCGCCGTGCGGGCAACCGTACCGTGGGTTCGAATCCCACCCCATCCGCCACTTCGGAACAAAGCTGGGCACTGCGCCCGGCAGCGTTCCGGCACCGCCTGCGGCGGCAAGCGTCCGCAGCAGGTCGCTTTTCGAACCCATGATGCGAACCTCACCGTCGTTGACCTCGACGCGCTGGGCGAGCGCGCGGAGATGGTCGCGGCGGTAGCCGCCGCTGGGAAGGCGCATCCGCTGGCGTGCGGTTTGCGCGAACTTTGCGAGCATCGGCGCGGTGATCGTCTTTTGACCCGCGCTTTCGAGCATGGCTGATGCGCGGTCTGCATCGACGCGCGACTGATCGCGGATGGCCTTGAGGCTGGCGATGCGATCCTTGAGGTCGGGGTCGTCGAGGTCGGCGACGCCGCTTTCGATCGCGTCATACAGCCGTTTGAGGCGCAGGTCGGTTTCGGTCGCGCGCTTGTTCAGCTCGGCGATATGCGCGTGGCGGCGCTCGGTGCGCTCCTGCCGCCGGTCGAGTACGGTCGCCAGCACCTCCTCAAGCCGAGCCGGGTCGAGCAACCGGTCTTCAAGATGTCTTGCGACAAGATCGTCCAGCTTCTCCATCGGGACGGTCATGCCGGTGCAGGCGGTCGGTCCCTGCCGGGCCTTGGTCGAGCAAGTATAGTAGCGATATCGCCCGCCCTTGCCGGTGCGGATGGTCATGGCCCCGCCGCATTTGGCGCAGTGTATCAGGCCGGTAAGGAGGGTGGGACCGCCGACGACCTGCGGCGGGGTGACCTTGGGGTTGCGAGCCTTCATGCGCGCCTGCACGGCGGCGAACGTCGCCTGGTCGATGATGGGCGGCACCGCGACGGGGATGACCTCCTCATCGGGCTTGTTGTCGCCGTTCTTGGTGCGGCGGTTGAACTCGTGGCGGCCAACATAGGTTTGGCGCGTCAGCATTCGGTGGACGGTCCCGATCCCCCAGCGTCCGCCGTCGCGGGTGAAGATGCGGTGTTCGTTGAGGTGCTTGGTGATTGCCTTGACGCCCATCGGGCCGGACGTGCCGTCACCCTCCAGCGCGAGGCGGAACGCCAGCCGCACCGTGTCAGCGTGCAGCGAGTCGATCTCCAGCTTCTTCTTGGTCTTGGCCCCGCGCTGCTCGGCAGCGACGACGCGGTAGCCGATCGGCGGCAGCGAGCCGTTCCAGAACCCTTGGCGCGCATTTTCCTTCAAGGCGCGCAAGACGTGCTTGGCGTTTTCCTTGGACTGATACTCGTCGAACAGCGCCATGATCTGGCGCATCATCACGTGCATCGGGTCGTCGCCCATCTCCTGGGTGATCGACAACAGGCGGACGCCGTTCTTCGCCAGCTTGCGAACATAGAACTCCAGCTCGAAGTGATCGCGGAAGAAACGCGAGAAACTATGCACGATCACGACCTCGAACGGCGCGGGCTTCGCCGTCCCGGCCTCGATCATCTGCTGGAACTCGGGGCGGCGGTCATTGGTGGCGGATGCGCCAGCGTCCACGAATGTCTCGACGAGCTGATAGCCGCGCGCCGCGCAATAGGCTTCGCCCTGCTTGCGCTGGTCAGGGATCGACACGTCATGCTCGGCCTGCCGCGCGGTCGAGACGCGCAGATAAAGGGCAGCACGAAGCGGCACGGTCATGACGGCAAACTCCTTACCTCATCGGCATGGCCCGAAAATCTCGTCGAACAGGTCGCCGAACCACGCCTCTAACACATCGACCTCCGCGTCGGTGACGGGCACCCGATCAGGCCAGTCGTCGGTGACGGTCCAGCTCTCAAGATCGTGCTTTGGCGGACGGCCCGGAAACGGCCACGGTTCGCAGAGCAACGCATGAAGCTGCTCGGATGCGGTGGGCGGGTGTTTGCGCAAGGCTCGGGCCATCGCGCCAGAGTCGCCGAACCAACTTGCTGAATGAATAGATCTTTTCTACGCCACACTACGCTGCGTGCTGTAGCGCGCAGATACTTGCGCGCGGCGGCGCGCGGCGGGTCCAGCAAAGGTTGCCGCGCCGTCATGCCGCTTTCTGGAGCGGCTTTGCACGGTCGATCCGCTGCCGCTCCTTCGGGCTGTGCATCGCATCCCAAAGGTCATTGCGTCGCTGGACGTTAAGCCAGAAATCGGGGCTGTTGCCGAACACGCGCGACAGGATCAGCGCGGTCGCGGCGGTGACGTTGCGGCGGTCGTTGCACAGCTCGTTGACGTGCTTGCGCTGCACGCCCATCGCCTCGGCCAG
>JAABUZ0100009474.1_pt1 | contig 11126 bp, 11 predicted proteins | sample 5562091 | NCBI WGS metagenome assembly JAABUZ01 (sample SAMN12813069, study PRJNA571459) | rock metagenome | isolation source: Antarctica rocks | place: Antarctica: Victoria Land, Linnaeus Terrace sud | collected 2015-12-21
CGGCCCGCCACCGTCGGGGTCGACCAAGGGTCGGTGGTCGACGCGCAGAAGGAACGCTACGGCGTGTGGCTATGGGCCGTGCTCATCGCCATCGTGCTCGCCATCGTCGGTGCCGTCGCCGGCAGCAAGTACAACGTCCTCGGACAGCTCAATGCGTTCCCCCGCATCCCGGTCAACGAAGGCACCCTCAGCAGCGCCGGCATCATCGCCCTGCTCGCCGTCGCTGTCGCCGCACTCGTCGGCGCGATCCTCGGCGGCCTCGCCGGCATGCGGTACCACCGCAAGGTGGACCAAGCCGGAGTCGAAGCGGCCCACCGACTGACCAACGGCTAACGCCCCGCGCCAACGCCCTCACCGCCTAGCGGGGCAAGGTCTCTACGGCTGCTCAGCGCACTAGCACCCAGCGCCGGCACACCCTCGACCCAGACCAGAAAGCCACGCAAGTCAACAAGGAGAACACCGATGACAGAACAACAATCCAGCGGTTCAGCCTCTGCACAGTTGAAGCAACTGATGACGGAGCGGCTCAACCAGGGTCTCGGCATGGCCGCGAAGGCCGCCGGTCAGCAGGCCGGCACGATGGCTCAAGCAGTGCGTCAAACCGGTGAGGAGATGCGTCAGCAGGGTCAAGACGGCCAGGGGAAGATGGCCGACCGGATCGCCCAACCGATTCAGCGGCTCAGCGGAAACCTCAGCCAGGCCGATCCCGAAGTCAGCAGTGACGTCAAGCAGCTGAAGCCGAAGCTCACCGAACAAGCGCAGCAGCTGAAGGTGCAGGCCAGCAGCCGGATCAAAGACCAGGCACAGACCCGCACCACAGCTGCTGCCGAGGGCGTCAACGCGGTCACCCAAGGAGTCCGGCAATTGGGTGAACAGCTGCGCGGGCAGGGCCAACAGACCCCTGCCCTGGTCATGGACGCTCTCGCTGAAAAGATGGAACCCGTTGCTGGCTACCTGAGCACCACGGATCCCGACAAGCTGCGAAGCGACGTCACGGCATACCGCCGGAGGGTCCAATTGAAGGTCACCTCAGCGGCAGAGAAGGTCAACCGCAAGCAGCAGGCCGCCGCGGCCAAGGCCACCCAGGCAGCAAAAACCACCGCGACACGGGTCCGGAACCAGCCAGCACTACCCATCGCTGGCGTGCTGTCCATCGCCGTGCTAGCGGCCCTGCGGACCCGGAAGTCCAAGGAACAGCCGAAGCCTGCTGAAGTGCCCGAGCTGCAGGACCTCGATTCCCAATTCGACGCGGCGCTCAGCGTGCCGGCAGCCCCGGCGGCGGACCGATGGAACCTCACCAGGGCACAACTCCGCGACGAGGCCGCAGCGGCCGGACTCGAAGTGGGACCTGACATGACCAAGAAAGAACTGATCGACTTACTCGAAAGTCAGTAAGCCAAACCGCACTTGGCTGCGAGGCTTGGATCTCTACCGCGACGACGGCCACCGCTCGGCGGCCAATCGACCCCGAGGATATTCGAAGCCGCCGTGCCCTAACAACGGCGGCGGTCCAAGGGCCGGCGGCCAATCAGCGGCTACGCGCGCTCACCGGGATTCGCTTTTCGGCGGCCGTCAGGATCAACGCGTTCATCTACCAGCGCACCCCAGCCGGCGGGGGGCGCTGGGTGAAAGCACCCAGTAAGGCTCACAGAAGTGAGATAAGCACATGCAGTTCGACAAGCAGCAGATCCTGGAGATGCTCCGCAGCCATGGCAGCACCGAGCCGGTCAGCCAGGCCGAGCAGGACCTGCCGGACCAGGTCGCGACACCGATCAGCATTCCGACCTGCTCGCAAGCTCGGCGGCTCCCGGCGGCATGAGCGGCCTGGGCGACAAGCTCGGCATGTAAAAGGCTGCCGAATGGCCCAGGCTCGACTGCTGAGCTGGCCACCAGCTGTGGCGTACACGGCCAGCTCCCTCGCACAACAGAGGACGCTGCACCATCTGGGTGTGGCCTCGACCTGTAGATTTCGAACCTTCATTGGAGTCAGCACCATGAGCGCTACCAGTGACACCGTCATCCGGTCCATGCACGACCTTGGCGCAGCCGCCTGGTTCGGCGGCTCACTGATGGATGCGGTCGGCGTCAACGGCGCCGCCCGGAACACCGGCAGCGTCGATAAGCCTCTGGCCGTCGCCGCGTCCGGGTGGGCGCGCTGGTTCCCGATCGCTGTCGCTGCGATCGGTTCCCACGTCATCGGGGGTGTCGGGCTGTTCGTGGCCAACCGAGGCCGGGTCGTCGGGCAGGCCGGTGTCGGCGCGAACACCGCGGTCAAGACCGCCCTCACGGGCGCCGCGATTGCTAGCACCGTCTACTCCGGCATCCTGGGGGCGCACCTGGCCAGCGAGGCCGACGCCTCCACCGGGGCGGCTACGGCTCCCGGCGCGCAGACTCCGAGCAGGGTTGCCCGGTCACAGCAACAGCTGCGGGTCCTACAGTGGGCTACCCCGGTGCTCACAGGTGCGCTTATCGTGCTCGGGGCCCAGCAGGGCGAGCAGCAGAAGCCGGCCGAGATCGCTAAAGGAGTCGCGGCCAAGGCCTTCCGCCCCGGTCGACGGGCCTGACAACCGCCTTGCCTTGACACCTTCCCGGCGGTTCGTCGCGTCGATCAACCGCACCGTCCCGAAGCGCACCAGTGCTGCTCAATGCCCCAGACTTGGCAAGACAGTGACCTGGAGTGACCTCACGGCTGACCGTCGAGGCCGCCCGCCCGATCCGCCTGGCAATCTCTTGCACCCCGCACCGCTCCGGCGCAGATCCGCGATCTCCGTGCGTTCGTTTAGGGACAAGTACCTCGACGAACGCGGGCTCGCCGGCTTGATCATCACAGCCGGATAGTGCACTGGCTCACCGACGGTGTTGCGGATGATGCGCCCATACCGCCAGCGTGTCCCGGTCTTTCGGTTCACCCCCACCAGAGCGCACGCCTCCGAGTTACCGACCCCCTGGCGGATCAACGCCACGAACTGCGCACGCTTCTCCGTCAACGCAACCCCCGGGTGGTGCCCGTCGACCCGCCCCAGATCCCGCATCGCAACCTCTCCTTGCCGCACGTGTTGCGACGTTCGCTCGATTTCGCCCCTGAAGATCCCGCTGCGTGACGTCGCCAGCCTGCAGTGCCGCCAGCCGAGCCTCGAAGGGACCCGGGAAACAGGATCTCCATCGCCTGCTCCAGCCGGCCCTGGGTGCCGAGCGGGCCAACCATGATGAGGTCATGGGTTCGGCGGCGGAACTGTCCGTCGAGCACCGGAGAGGCAGACCGCCGAAGTGGTCGCGGTGCAGATGGCTGACCAGGCGGCGCCTTCTCTCTCAACACGCGCGTCGTGTGTTCAGTTCAGTGAGGGAGTAGAGGCCCCCGGTGCCGCCGGTGCAAATAACCCCGGGGATCGCGCAGGGCCAGTTCAAAGTCGCCCGGACGGCGTGGCTACCGCAGATCGTCGCTCGCGGCGGTACAAGCCCGCAGACCCGCTTCCCACGCACGAGGGAAATCGTTGGCGTCCTGAGCAACCGGTGGCGCCGAAATACTCGCCGGTAACGTCACGGTGAGGGCGCCTTTGAATTGGCCCTGGTGTCCCAGCGTCGAAGAGGAGGACGTTCAGTGGTGTGTCTCGTGGGGACCGGAACCGGAACGCTCGGCTGGCTGGACTGCGGGAGGCAGTGCCGGTCTCGAACGCGATCGTGTGGATCGATCTGGCGGACCACAAAGCAGATGGTGGTGGTCACGGATCACGACTCGAGGGTGCTAGCCCGGAGGACGTTCCGGTGCAAGGCCTGGGATCTCGGGTCGGCGTTGGACTGGGCCCGCGTACGCGCTTGCAAGTCGGGTTTCGCCGGAGTCACGGTGGCGTGTGAGCCGAGCGGGCACCGGTGGCGGGTGCTGGGCCAGCTGGCCGCCGTACGGGGCATGCCGTTCGTGTGCGTGCAGCCAACACTGTCGTCGTGGGCGCGTAAGACCGAGGACCTGACCAGCGACAAGACCGACGACAAGGACGCGGTGCTGATCGCCCGGCTGACCAGCCAGTTGCGCTGCTACCTGCCCGAGCCGGTCGACCCGACGTGGGCGGCTACGTCACCTGGGCGCCCGTCGGGAGCAGCTGCTGGAGACGCACACCCGGTGTGTCCAGCAGATCCGCGACTTACTGGAGTGCGTGGGGCCGGCAGTGTTGGAGGCGGCCGCGCAGCCGTTCAAGTCGACCACCTGGGTTGCCGCCCTTACGGTCATCGTGGCCCGCGACGACGGGAACCTGGCCCGCTCCCGCCGGCTCGGGCTGGACCGGTTCACCCGGCTGGTCCGCGCCGAGGTGGTCCGCCGCGGGAAGACCAAACCGTGCCTGCGGATCGTCCGAAGGTGTTCGCCGCGCTGACCGACCCGACGATGCTCACCAGCGGCGTCGTCGAGCACCGGCAGGCCGCGTTGGAGCGGGTCGGCTGGGACCCTGACCGACTGGGACCGGGCCGGCACCGACCGGGGTCGACGTGGAGGCGCGCATGGTCGCGGTGCTGGGCCTGACCGACCTGGTCTGCTCGATCGAGGGCCTGTCCCCGGTCGGCGCCGCCGCGATCCTGGCCGAGACCGGCGACCTGCGCCGGTTTACCTCCGCCCGCGCGGTGGTCAAGCTCGCCGGCCTCGCCCCACGGGAACGACTGTCCGGCACGTTCGCCGGCAAGGCCCGCCTGTCCGGCGCCGGCCGCCCCCGCCTACGCGCGGCCGCCTGGCGGGCGGTGTGGGGATGCCTGCAGAACAACCGAGTCCACGCCGCCCGCTACCGGCACCTGACCACCCGGGAGGCCAACCGGCTTAAGCCGACCCAGGCCCAGACCGCCGTCGCGGCCGCGATTCTGCGCCAGCTGTACGCCGTTATCACCACCGGCCAGGCCTGGGACTCGCACATCGCCGCTCATGGCACCCGCAGACCTACCGTCGTGGGGGTGGTTGCCGCATAACTGGATTCGCGTGAGCCGTTCACGCGTCATCAGCCAGGTCGGGGCGAGCCTTCTCCGGCATAGAGAACCCACCGCGGTATCTCGACGACCATCACAGGCCGCCCCGGCCGTCGCCGGACACAACCCGATCACACGCTGCCGGGCCCAGCCCGATTACCGCTATGCAGGGAACCGACGACGAGCCAGGGCACCGACCAACCCCTTGACACACAGCAGGGCGAGCACCAGAAGCCATCGGAAGCCGCCAAGGGCTTCAGCGGCAAAGCATTACGCCTGCGCCGCCGCAGCTAGGCCGGCGCACGAAGCGAAGGCGGAACCTCTCCGGCTTCGGCGGCGGCTCTTGCCCCCGCCGGCGGAGCCGCGGGAGGCGAGATTGTTCCGCTCGGTGGTGCGCCCAGCCACGGTTCCGGGAATGCCTGCCCACGGTCGGCCTCGTACACCGGTCCCATTTAGGCACAACTGCAGCGAGTATCCGATCGAGTCCTTCAGGCGCGTCCCGTTCAAGGGTGCTTCGTGATCCTCTCAGCGCCGGGCGGTGTCCTTCGCCGTGTCCTTTTTGCGCTTGCTGCGTTGGCGGTCGACGCCCTTGATGCCGTCCGAGTCGGCGTCGTTCTGTCCGGGCATCGAGTCCGCCTTTACCGCGTTGCGTTCGCCCATCGGCTGCGGGGCGCCCTCGGTGGTGTCTGCCGCGGTCTGCTGCTCCGACTCGGCGTTGACCTCGGCGCCGAGCAGCACGGCATACACGGTCAGCCACAACCACATCAGCAGAACGACCACCCCGGCTAGCGCGCCGTAGGTTTTGGTGTACTTGCCGAAGTTGGCGACATAGAGCGAGAAACCGATCGAGACCAGCAGCCACAACACCGTCGCGGCGACGCTCCCGACGCCGACCCACCGGAACTTCGGGGCATCCCGGCTGGGCGCCCAGCGGTACACCACCGCCAACGCGGCGGCAACGGCGACCAGGACAAGCAGCCACCGGAGCAGCTCCAGCAGCAGCCGCAACGGGGTGCTGCTCACCAGGTTGTTCAGCAGCGGCGGCGCGACCGCGACCAGTCCCAGCGCCACCAGGAAGAAGACCAGCGCGCCGATGGTCAACGCCAGCGACAGCAGCTTGCGCCTGACCCAGCCTCGGCTCTCTCGCTCGTCATAGGCGGTGTTGACCGCCGACACCATGTGCCCGACCCCGCCGGAGGCGCTCCACAAGGCCAACAGCACCGACACCACTAGGCCGAAGCCGAGCCCCGCGCTGGAGCTTTGGGTCAGGCTCTGCAACTGGTCGGTGATCAGGGTGCGCGCCTCGGCCGGCAGCACACCGGCCAGGGACTGCACCTGCGAGGTCACCTGCGCTGGATCCGCGACCAGCCCATACAACAGCACCGTCGCGATCAGGGCCGGGAAGATCGACAAGAACGCGAAGAACGCCACACCAGCCGCCAGCAACGGCACCATGTCGGCGTTCGCCTCTTTCCAGGCGCGCTTAACGATTTGTAGCCAGCCGCGTGCCGGGATCTCCTTCGGGGTCTCGGCATCCACCCCGGGCACTGACTCGCCGGCGCCGCGCCCCTGCCCAGCCTGCACATCAGCGTTCCCGACGTCCATGCTTCTCCCCACCACCCAGAACTAGACCTATGTCCTTTACATCGTAAGGCTAGTCTCGGTAGGCGGCGGCGAGCTGGTCGTTTGGTCGCCGTCCGAGTTCGAGTTCGCCGATGCGTGCTGGCCAGACGCCGAGGTGCGCGGCGGCGGCGGTGAGGGTGAGGTTCTTGGCGCGTCGGGCTGGGCGTAGGTCGGTGTAGTCGGGGACGGTGCACTGCCCGGTCAGGGAGCGGAGGACCTCCCGTGCGACGGCGCGTTTGAGGGCGCGGAAGACTGCCTTGATCGTCCATCCCTTGGCCAGGTGGGACTCGCGGTAGGCGCGGGTGGTGGGGTCGTAGGACAGGCGGACCTTGACGATGTGGTGCAGGGCGTCGAGGGCACCTCTTCGAGCGCTTAGCGCCTATTCTTCCCCCGCCGGCGACACGCTTCGTTCGGCAGGTGGTCCACGTCCACGCCGGGATGGACCGTTCTCCGCCGCGTGCAGCGCATGGTCGATCCGGCGATGGGAGCCCAGAATACTGAGGAAGAACGCCGCCCGGAGCAGACCTTCGGCATGGCCAGCGTGATATCCCCGGCCTGGGTGATGAGCTTCAGACGCGAGCCGTTCCGCTCGCCGGTACACGAGGTCGTGCCCAGGTGGATCATGGGTTTGCGCCATCACCCTTGGCTCCCGGCGGCCTACGGCTGAGGCGCATCGGCGCCGGTCCTGTCCGTGGGGCCACGACGGCCATGCCGCTGGCTCCCACGCAGGTGCGGGCCGGGCCAGCCGCTGGCGGGGCCTACGAGGACGAGCAGGCTGGGCACGATGAGCGATCGGACAAGAAGGGCGTCGATCAGAATGCCGACGGTCATGGCGAAAGCCAGCTCGCGGAACGGTGTGAGGGGGATGAGCACGAGCATCCCGAAGCTCACGGCCAGGGTCACCCCGGCGGCGGTGATAGCCCGCCGGGACGACTCGGGAACCGCCGTGATCACCGCCTGAGGAAGCGGCAGCCGGCGCGCCTTGTCCCATACCCGGCCGACTCCGAAGATGTTGTAGTCCGACCCGAGGGAAACGAGCAGCACGGCGGCCGCGAAGGGGACATAGAAGGTCAGCCCCTGGTTTCCCGTGACGTCCATGAACAGGAACACGGTCAGCCCCAGGGACGCGGTGAGCGCGAGGACGCTGGAGGCCAGCAGCAAGAGCGGCGCGACCAGGGCGCGCAGGAAGCCGACGAGCAGCAGCAGGTTGACGATGACGCCGGCGACGGCGATGCGGATGAGGTCGTCACCGGTCGAGCCGACCAGCCCCTCGGCAAGCGCGGCGTCACCGGCGATGCTGATCGACTCCGACGAGAGGCCGCTCTCGCGGGCCAGCTCGGGCATGCGGTTCCGGAGGACGCCGAGGTCCCTGATGGCCGTGGCGTCGAGGGGGTCGTTCTCGAGGATGACCAGCATCCGGGCTGCGTTGCCGCTCTTGGCGAACACGACGTTGTTTGCCTCGCGGGTGAAGTTCTGGGCCGGGCCGATCACCCCGGCCACGCCGCGCTCCTTCGCGATGAGGCTCTGCAGGGCGGCCAGCTCGTCGACATGGCTGGTGATCCCCTTCTCCTCGATGAGGACTGTCGTCGGTGAAGTGATGCCCGGGGCGAACGCGTCGCCGGCCGCGCGCGAGGCGACACTCACCGGGTTGTCGGACGGCAGAGAGCTGATGAAGCCGACGCCCAGCTCCAGCTGTCGCACCGCAATCGACGCGACGCCGAGCAGGGCCACTCCGGAGACGACGACGACGGCGGCCACGGTGCGGTTGGTCAGGTGCCGGACCGGGTTGGCTCGCACCCGGCGGGGGGGAAGCGGTCGAGCAGACCGTCCCCTCGCGTCGCGCGGTGACGGGTCGGGTCGCGGGGCCAGAAGACCCAAGGCCCCAGGACGGCCAGGATTGCCGACACCAGGGTGACCGACACGGCCAGCCCGACCAGTACCGCCAGGGCCATCGCCGGGCCGAACGCCCGGAAGAACTCCGACTTGGCCGCGAGGAGGGCGGCGGTGCCCGCGGCCACGGTGACCCCGGCCACCGCGACGATCGGGGTGTCCGCCGCTACCGCCCCGACGACCGCGTCGCGCCAGTGCGGCGCGTCGGGCAGCCGGCTCTGCAGCGCCATGACGTAGAAGATCGTGTAGTCGGTGACCACTCCCAACAGCAGGGCCACCAGCAACGGCTCCAGCTCGGCTGGAGTCGCGACACCGAGAATGCTGCCCAGTATCTCGGACAGGTGGATGGTCACGATGAAGGACAGGCCGGCGGCGACGAGGGCCAAGAACGGTGCCACGACCGAGCGGAACGTCAACCCGACCAGGACGATGATGACCACGACGGTCAGCAGCTCGAGCCGCGGCAGGTTCTCGGCGACCAGCGCTGCCTGCTGAGCCCGCGCGGGAACGGAGCCGGCGACGCCGACGACGTGGTCCTCTGGCCGGTCCAAGTGCGCCTGGACGTACTTGTGGGCGGCCTCCTCCTGGCTGGCAAAGCTCGCGTTGGGGTCCATGAACAGGTAGGTGAGGACCGCCGTGTTGGTCTCCCCGGTCGTCCCGGCGAGGCGTAACGAGTTCGTCAGCGGGATGGCGCCGAGCAGCGGCGAGTCCGGTTTGGGCCCCTGGTCCAGCGCGATGCCGTCGAGCATCGACTCGGCCTGGACGTAGGGGGAAAGTCCGTTCGGGTCCCGCTGGACCACCGCGTTGCGGCTGGTGAGCGGGAACCCGAACTCCTGCACCGAGCGGAGCTCGGCGCTGATGGCGGGGCTGTCCAAGGGGATGATGCTGGCGAGCTCGTTCTGGTCGCTGCTCACCGGTGGCAGGACGAGGAGCACTCCCAGCGCGAGAGCCCAGACGACGATGACGCGCCAGCGCCAGCGGACGGCCGCCGCGGCATACCGCTCGGCCGGGCGTGGTCTCCCGGGTGCCTCGTCGTCATTGGCCGGCTCGGGTGCGGGCGGTGCCGGGCTGCTCCGCGCCGGGGAGCTCCTGCTCACGGCAACATCGTCCCGGGGCCTGGGTCGCGCGTATCAGCGCCTCGTTGGTTCGGCGCCACAGGCGCCGGGACGGCAGGTACGCAAGGAGGACGGGGCCCGCGGGACCGATCCCAACCGCGAGCCCGATGAGGATGCTGGCGATGCGGATGCTGTGTTCCGCGGTCTGCCCGCTCTGCACGATCCCGGACGCGGTGGCGCTCACCTCGTTGCCGAGCTGAGTGATGCGGTGGCCGACGAGCGGCGTGTCACCGAGGTCCTGCAACGCCCTGCCCGCCGTGCCGATGGCGTGGCCCGAGTCCATCACGCTGCCGCTGAGAGCAGTCAGCTGCCAGATCTCGTAGTACGTCGCCACCCCCGCAGCCGCCCAGAAAATCAGCCACAGCACGACGGCCACGTCCCAGCGGCGCACCGCCACCGACCCGACCTCGCCCCTCGCCGTCATGCCTCGGGTCTACCTCAAACGGCGGGCGAGCGCTAGGGCTAGTGGTCCGTCGTTGAATTGATCTGGTGGGTGAGGGCGGCTCGTCCTCGTTGGACCTTCTCGATGATCTCTGCGGCGGTGACCTTCCAGATGAATGGTTTGGGGTCGCCGTTCCAGTGGGTGGCCCAGAGCTCGATGGCCGCTTCGAGCTCGGAGACGCTGGTGAACACTCCGCGACGTAGGCGCCGGTCGGTGAGCTCTTTGAACCAGCGCTCGATGAGGTTGGTCCAGGAACTCGACGTAGGCGTGAAGTGCAGGTGCCAGCGTCGGCGGTCGCGGTGGGAGAGCCACGTGGTGATCTCCGGCGCCTTGTGTGCGGACAGGTTGTCCAGCACGACATGGACGGCCAGACCGCGCGGGACGCTGGCGTCGATCTGCTTGAAGAACCGCAGGACGTCCTTGGCGGTATGGCCTTTGCCGCAGTGCGTGAGGACCTCACCGGTCGCGATGTTCATCGCCGCGAACAGGTCGGTGGTGCCGTTGCGCTTGTAGTCGTGGGTCATCGTCCCGGCTCGCCCCGGCACCATCGGAAGACTCTGCTGGGTGCGGTCCATCGCCTGGCACTGGGTCTTCTCATCGAAGCTGAACACCACCGCGCGACTCGGCGGGTTCATGTACAGCCCAACAACGTCGACCAGCTTCTCCTCGAAGTGCGGGTCGTTGGAGATCTTGAAGGTATCGACCTTCCAGGGCTTGAGGTTGTGGTCAGCCCAGACCTTGGCGATGGTGTCCTTGCCGACCCCGAACCTCTTGGCAAGTGACCGGGTGCTCCAGTGCGTGGAGGTGTCGGCAGGCTTCTCCTGACAGGTGACCCGCACGATCTCGGCCACCGTCCCATCTGGCAGCACCGGCTTGCGACCGCGGCCCTTCGCGATCACCCCGACCCCGTCCACACCCTGGTCGGTGAACTTGGCACGCCAGCGTCGGACCGCGTCGGAGTCGACCCCGCACCGTCGGGCGATCTCCTGGTTCGCCACACCATCCGCAGCCCACAACAACGCCTTCGCCTGCATCACCGTCCGATGCGGCAACGACGAGGAGCCCGCCATCCGCTTCAACTCAACCCGCTGTCCCTCGGTCACCGGCAACGCCGG
>JAABUZ0100009476.1_pt1 | contig 11125 bp, 15 predicted proteins | sample 5562091 | NCBI WGS metagenome assembly JAABUZ01 (sample SAMN12813069, study PRJNA571459) | rock metagenome | isolation source: Antarctica rocks | place: Antarctica: Victoria Land, Linnaeus Terrace sud | collected 2015-12-21
CTCTGCCCACATCTGGGAAGCTTCTGCCCATCCAGTGCTGCTGGTCCACACAAGCAGCCGCAGCTCAATCTACAGCACAGGGCAAAACTGCTTGATTGACGAAAGGGACATTGACCTTATGCATTGCCAACATGTGTGCACTCTCCATGCCGGTGGCCATCTCACAGACGATATGAGCACAACATTGTCCCACAGACAGTATGATCAATGCTGCTTGTTGGCTCTGCCTAAAAAAAAGGAAATGTATCTGGCTTCATACCTTGAAGCGCCCATACCCATTGCGCATTGCAGTACATGTCTGCAAAGTCAAACAGCAATGGTATAGCTTGCACTGGCGAGGCAGTCAACAAGTTGATGGGGGTTATGCAAAGAATGTAGGTTTGGTGACTGGCCATCCGGACCACGCAGCCAGGGAGTGTGGATAAACCGACAGCAGGGGCAGCTGACCTCCTCTTGGGCAAGAGCCAAGTCATCGTTGACCATCTTAGGTAAGTTGAGGAAGCTCTGATGGTACACAATGCGCTCTTGCTCAGTCTGCTGTGTCTGAGCCTGCTGCAGCAGGTCTGACAGGTAGCTGATGACGACCTCAGCCTCGCTGTTCTCATCCAGCACCATCTCAGCTTGTGCAGCTGTGCGCATCTCTGCCACCTGCTTGATGATGCTCTGAGCACCTGTGATGGAGACATGACATATGTAAACCGCATGCTGGTGCTGATAACATAGCTACCCTGTGGCCAGGTTCTGCACTAAATGGTGCCAGGCTTCAATCCAGATGTATTCTCCCGCAACATGACACACATCACACATGGCAGAGGCGCACACATCATGCTACCCTGGTATTCTGTGGACCAAGGCCCAGTGCGCAGTGAGATTTCTGGTCTGGGAGGGTCTGCTGTGGGTACATATACTTGGATGCAAGACCCTGGCTGTTCACTCAATAAGATCTGTAGACATGCTCGTCAAGTTGATGGATGTCTAGGTTTACCGTTCCCCAGCTCCCGGCCAAAGGCCTCAGTCTGTTCTTCCTGATGAGCCTCTACATCTTCGGCTGCCTGTTGCAGAGCGTTCATATCGGCAGTAAGAGTATGGTAGGCTGCCATGTCCATGGCAGGCACAGTCATGCCATACTCCAGCACCAGCTCAAATGCGGCCTGCACCTGGTTGTACTGCTCATCCACCTTGCTCTGGTTTGCCTGCCAGCACAAGAAGGGTCACAAGTCGACAGTGTAGCACAGTATTGCAGCTGTTTGGCTGCTGATCTCTATGGACGTCAGGTTGTTCCTGATGCTCAGTCACAGTGAGCAACAGCGCCAAACTCTCACTACAAAACACGATGTGTACTGCAGGAAAACCTTGTGCCAACAAAAACCATTGTCCTGCAGCTTGCAGTGAAATTTCCATTTCTGTCAACAGCAGCAGAGAGCTCTGAGACACAGGTGCGCAAACCTCTGACCTTGAGAGTCTCCAGGAAAGCCAGTTGTTGCACGTAATCCTCTACGCTGCTTATGCTGGCCTTCAGAATGGATGTGGCGCTGTGAACCTGGTCAATGAAGGCAGCATACAGCTGAGCAGCAGCCCTAGGCAGGCACTGACCCAGCTGTGCCAGCAAAGCTGTGGGAGAAGGCAGCAGTGCAGTCTTCAACTGCTGTGCATCCACTCTGAACATCCCCACATCATTCTGCATGACACAAATCTTGGGCATTGACTGCAAAGATTGGTTTCAGATGTGGACTGACACATTGCTTGAATGAGGTCAGATGGGTGCATCACATGCCTCGCATGGCTTGGCAGTGGCACTGTCACAAGCAGAAAAGCATGGCAAGAACAAAGCCTGCATGGACAATTCAGGCATTCTGTAATGCAAAAACCTGCTTCAGCTGCTGCTGCTGCTTCTGGTTTGCTGCTCAGTAGTCAATAGGTGACCAGAAGGCTGTACCTTGTCACTCAGGTCATGAATGTCTTTGAGCTGACACCTCAGATCATCCATGAGGTCCTTGAAGGTCTTCAGGCTGATTCTTGCCCCAGCCTGCTGTGGCTGAATGGCAGCAACAGCAGGCGTACTGTTCTGCTGACCGTCATCCCGAGCAGTGAGGGCTGATTCAGTAACAGCCTGGCTGGCAGGCAGCAGCTGACCCGAGAAGCTTTCCACATAGGCAGCTGCCATAGCTGGCACATTCACTGAGTCGTTACGACGCAGCATGTCCTCAAATGGCGTGTATGACTGCAGCAACAGGCAGGTATGTCGGCATGATGAGATGCAAGCTGGCTGGCAAGTCCAACAGTATGTAGATGTCCACACTACGGACTCTGCAGAATGTTACAAGGCTCATTGCGCTGAGGTATATCATCACAGCACAGCAAGCAGTTGCTCAACACAAGCAAGCATCCCTTCAAAGATGTTATCAAGTTGCAGAACAGCAGACAGAGGACAATCCCAAGACATACCCAACAGGCTGGATAACCATCACCTAATGTTCTGCTGAAGTCACCAAAGTTGAGTATCAGCTTCCTTTCTCACCTGCCTGAATTCCTCAACTTGAGCGAAAGCAGCTTGCCACGACTGTGTCAGCTGAGCTACTAGGCCTCGGAGATCTCCGGCATCAATGAGGGCTGCCAAAGGGGTATGAGGGGGGTTCTCCTCGCCTGGGCTGGTGATGAGGCTGGTCACTTCATCTGCCTCCCACAGCCGCCTCAGACCAGACAGCACACCCATCCAGTCAGATAGCAACGCCTCCAGAGCCCTCTGCATGCAACCATCCTTTCTTTCAACACTTTGGCCCGAGTGAGCCAGGCCCACTTGCTTTGATAGAACAATTGACAGGGCGGTGATAGCAAATGCTGGCCTCAGCATTCTTATCATATAATGCTGAAGACCACACAGAAATAGCCTGTGTGGAGCCTGCAACAGCCTGGATGCCAAGCTGTGCATCAGTTGCTTGATGAGACTCACATTGGCTGTAATACTCACAACAACAAGGGCTGAATTGCTCAGCGAATACATGAGGCTGCCAGGCTATGAAGGAAGCCTCACCAGAAACTGAGAGAAGGATGGGGTGATCTTGGTGCCAGTGATGGTGAGGACAACCTCCACCTCAAAAATGCATGACCTAGCTGACTGGCTTGCAGCTTCGTCAGCTGTGCTCTCAGGGCTGCTGGCTGCAGCAGCACCTGAGTCAAGACTGGGCTGGTTGGATCCCTCATTGCTTATGACGGCAGCTTTGTCAGCTAAGCTTGACACAGGTGCAGCTACAGCTGCTTCCTGCTTTTTGTGGATGCCAGCTTGAAGCATGTCCATAACAGAGGCAGACAGCACCTGCAAGCATGCAGTGGCAGCTTGTGCAAGCTGGCTAGTGAATGAATCTTTAGAAAGTTCAGTCTCATGCACAAGCATGCTTGAAGATGGATTTGATCCGTGTATGTAGCTGAGCTGGAAGTGCAGCAAACGAATCTTCATGTAGAACGAGTGAAATGCTTTGGCAGCCCTTAGCAAATTGGGTATGCAACAGATCAAACACAGTTGTTGTTTGCGGGCCTCTTGATAGGCTTCCCTCGTGATGCTCTGGTACACATGTGAAACTGGGGACAGCGCTCAATAAAGCAATCTGATGCTGTTGCTATATACCTGCTGCAGCGTGTCACACATCATGTAATCAGCCATCTTGACAAAGCTCCTAAGACGCCTCAGCTCAGTACGCCTGGCTGCCCCAAGTGTGTACTTGAACTCTTGAGCACTGTCTGGATGCTGCAGTATCAGCTGCTGCTGAGCTAGAGCATGTTTGCCGTTCCCAGCTGTATGCTGCAGCTCGCTATGCTGCACTTGACTGTCCTGCTGCGGCAGACCACTTTCTGAGCAAGAATAGGCACTTCACACAGCAATGCTGGCAGTGACGACAACATGACTTGTTTAAGTATGGTTCATAACCAGAAGCAACAAATGCTGCCATGAGCTGTTGTGCCTGCACCGCAGATGGGATTTGGGGATCAACTGCCGTAGATGTTTTGCATGTGATAGGGTACCATGTATTGCATGCCGCTCATGTTATGAGCAAAGCTATGGGCAGGTCTTGGCCACCGCCACAGGGCAGCATGATAGGCTGTATATGTCAGGAAACCATTTCTGCTCCTGCACGGCAAATGGAGCGCAGGCTTCAGTAGGTGAGCATGCCTGAGCCAGCTGGGTCTCTAGGTGTTCCAGAGCTGCATGACAGGCTGCAGTGACAGCCCCAACCACCATGTCACTAAACGCAGACAAGCCCACAACCGACTGCTCATGCTTGGTCTCCTGGCAGGCCAGAAACTCTGGCAGCCGCAGCACCTGCCCTGGCAGCAGCTGCTGCAGGCGTGCACTGGTAAGCTTGGAGCAGAATCCCCGCACAGAGACCAGATGCTCCTGTAGGTGGCAGCAGGCAGGTCATGTCGCAGCATGCAAGTCGAGACAGACTAACCTGCTGGAAAGAACAGCACATGCTTGTGATTGCAATGGAGGATTTCAGCTTGGACCAGTACTCGTCTAGCTTGTGTGTGTGCACGCAGTTAGGCTGAATGTGGATGCTGAGATGAGTCAACTTGGCAGATCAGACAGACACCTGTAGGACCAGATTGGCCATAAAGAGGTTATGTTGCAGAGCAACACGAGCCCTGGTGGTCTTTGTCTGGCAAACATTGTCCCTCCAAGACCTGCATGGCATGCCAACACTTGATAATCATGCACCAATTGCATAACAATCTGTGCATGACAAGCACAAAAAAATGGCATACATGTCTCAGAGATAGTATGAAAGAGCTGGCAGGTTCCAGGCAAAGGCAATAACCATTCTGAAACATCCGTGATGGCTTGCCTGAATCCTTTCCACAGCTTGTACTGATGAAATGTTCTCAGCCTTTTCAAGCTGCCAAACAATGACACCTCGCGTTGCCATTGTTCGAGTGCTGTGAACTCAGTATGTACATTGTCCCTGTACTGATTTACCCCCTTGGCGCTCAATGTATACAACTCGCCTTTGTCTGCTTTTGCAAAAGATACAACCTGTCACAGGCAGCGGCCACTGTAAGGGTGAAGCAAGCAGCATGAGTGCAACATCAATAACGGCTGCAGTTCACACGCACATATAGCCTTCACTTGACTGAACTTGGCAGATTCTTGCTTACCCGGAGTATGTAAGGGTTGTAATCAGCAGGATTTGCAGCAATCCGGCGCAAATACACAAAATCTCTTGGCGCAGTGTTGCTTTGATATTGCTGCAACAGCCTGCATGAGCACCAAAATGTAGAAAGCAAAATCTAAGAATTATAGACAAAGCACAAGTATCAGCTGGCTGCATACGTCAAGTACGCTTCAGCGCTGTGATTAGTCTCCTCGGTGATCTCAGCAGCACCTGCCTCTCCACCAGAAGGCGGTGCTGTTTCAGGGACTGAGGTCTTGAGGGGAGAAGGACTTCTTCCAGGACTGCTATCCCTGTAGGCCTTCACCCCACGGCAAGGACTCAGTGCAGCAGCGACAGGTCAAGCAGGAGTGTACCAGCAGAACTTATGTAAAAGTCTAAGACTGTGCCTGTTGCTTCCATGTGTACCTTGATCGTGGTGAGTGCAGTTCCTTGAGATCTCTCAGCCGCCTGTGCTGGCACGGCAAAGGGTGTCACGCAAGTAAAGATCAGTGTCTTTGACCGGGTGAGCAACAGAATGGGGAGCATGCTCGTGAGTGCTCAACAGATGTCCACCTGGGATGTGAGGTTCCCCGATTGCTCTGTTCGAGCATGCCTCGTCTTCGGAGGAGAGCGGTTTGCTCTGTGAACTGTGCCTTGGCCCTTATATATTTGGCTTTTCAGCGCAAGCCCAGTTGATCGTGGACTCTGCGGTGTATTTCAATAGTCAAGAGTCTCGCTACAACGGCAGATGTTGTGACAGAATTACGTTGCCGCAGTGGTGCCGCAGACACACGGAGCACAGCATGCATCCTACCTGGGTGTTGTCACTACGACCACTGGTTGAGGCGACAGGTGCTTTCGAATCTAGGGCAGTCATGCTGAGCCTCCAGGCACGTCCAAGCGGTTGCGATGGAACCCGTCGCCGCATGGGAGTCATTGAGCATGTCATTTTCCCACGGAATTCTGAAGGCCTTAGTCACATGCTATTAGTAACCAAGGGACTAGACATCCCACACTGCTAATCTGATGGGTCGCTCGCTGTCATGGCAGCGTTCTGACCTGACCAGCGTCAGCAGCACACCTCAGGGATGATACCGTCATACCCAGACAGGTGGACTGGCCCCAGCAGGGGACCAGCCAGTCATCCCTTCAGCCCAGCCCCCAAGCAGCAGAAAGAGCTCGATCCCCAGGAAGAAGAAGAGGCCTGACCCCTGCGGCACCTGTCCTTATGGCACTTAGGAAGGCGTTACCAGGAGCAAAATGCAGCCCTCCCAAGAGGCAAGCGCCTGCTGGCTTTCGCACCTAAACAACTCCGCTTTCCCCTGTCACACACCCTTTTCTTTGAAACCCCACCTTGATGTTGCGTGCCTGACCCCTGTTGCTGCGCCTAAAGATTGGCGGTTGTTTGACTTCTGGCATCAGAAATTTTCAAAGACAGAACAGTCTGCAGCAGCTTCATCTCATTGCTACAGAGGCACCAGCCATTGTAAACCACTTGCAGGTTACCTCTGCAGGAGCTGTGGTGCCAACAGAACAGTCAGAGGAGCATGCTCTGACTGACAGAAGCAGCATTGATGCAACATTCTGATGCAAGTTGTGAGCAGCCCAGCACAGCGAAAGCTGCATCCCTGTTGAGCTGGAGGCAGCATCCAGGCTGGTGCACAAGAGCGCTGTGCAGCAGGCTGAGCTGTTGCAGGGCAGTGAGCAGGCTCTCTCTCTTAACCGATTGAACAGTGTTTGCTCATTCACAGATCCCAGGCTGCTGCTGTTCTGAGGCATAACAGGTAACAGTATGTTTTGTAGAAAGCTCCAATGGACAGGTAGCATGGACAAAACATTTTCAGCAAAGCACATCTTGCATACATCCAGTAGCATGTTTCAGTCATTTGCTGAGCATTTCAGTCAATCCAGCCTGCTGCAATTGCCTGCATGCAGTACTCTGCTGGCCTTGACATGCAGAGATATTGTTGAGAATGACACGCTTTGGTATTAATGTGCTTGGTGTGATTGCTGTTGTCATGAACATTGCCCATCTGGCACTGCAGAGGTGGCAGAATTTCTTTGCCAGAACTCCATTTGGTAGGCAGCCCAGTAGCCTACCAGCATCTGCTTGACGAGCCTGCCATGCAGTTACCTTCCACTGACCCACGTATGCTCAACTGTAGTGAGTATGTCTCCCATTTGCATGCAGGCACGATTTCTGTGTGCAGACCAATCACACTGCAAGAAGCCTGCGCTATGGTCCCACACTTGCCTGACAGTTGCTCAATGAGCTGTTTCTGCACCAGCGATGTAGCTGAAAATCACAGAAGCAACTGATACTACATGCTCATGCTGCAGGTGACATTTGGATGAATGTCTGGTCAGGCGCAGTGTAACCCACGCCCCCCAAGCATTGATTGCAAGCCTAAGCTGGCTAGCTTCACATGGAAATGGCGGCCGTCTTTCGGCTTTGCTGAGAACAGACCAGGGAAGCCACTGCTGCTGCTGCTCATGCTCTTGCACCAGCACCAGCAGCAATACTGCTTTGCCAACAAGACCACGACGCAGGGCTGTTGATTCAAAGTCCTCAACACAGACCAGGGCTGCCACAAAGTTGCCCCAGTCTGCTCATTAGCCTAGACTCAGGAACGCGCGTGTCCACAAGAAGAGTACTGTGGCTGGTGCTTTGCTGCAGTCAAATGCTAAGGCTCAGACTAACCACCTAGCCATGTCTGCTAGACAGTCAGTGCGGAAGGCAGCAGCTGGCGGTGTCTCACCATGCACGCAAAGACAGAGCTCTAATCTTGGTTAGCTGGTTGCAGAGTACAAAATTGACTCAGCTTCAAGGAAGCAAGCACACAATAAGGTTGCACGAAAGAACATCAATTCATTGGCTGCAACATGCAGTTTCAGGCAAGATGACCAATACTAGCCCTAGAGCTTCGCCTTCAGTAAGTGAGTCATAGACACCAAAGTGCGTTGCAGCCAGTAGCAGCAGGCATTCGCTGGTGCAAGCCAAGAGTACAGCAGCCTCCAAGACTGCAGCGGCAGAGGCAGCATAAACTGCTGCGCCTTCCCACAGGGACAAGTCGGTGAACTCCACAGCAAAGGGCAAACAATATTGGAATGTTACGGCTGCTGTGTTCACATCAACCTCCACAAAGGCTCCCAAAGCAGATCAGGATCTGGTACAGACAGGAGTTGAAAATGTTTTCTGCATTTGTATGACTGCAACCGAAAAGTTGCATCCGCGGGGTTGATCAAAGTTGTCGCATCAACAAGCTTTTACATTTCCAGAGCAGTACAGGTAAGTTTTGACGCATACCATGGGCCGTCTCGTGTTATCTCATTGGTAAACACACTCGTAATTACAAGGAAACATGCAAATACTGCCCCAGATTACTTATGCAGCACTGAGTCCCATGGGCCAATGTATGGCCTTGTTGATTGCTGGGGCATGTTGACTGCATAGGGTTTTCTGTTGTCTGCAACTCTGCAACTTTGGACAGAGCAATGGGACACCAGAATTCAGCACACGTCTGCTACAGGCTGAAACAGGTCTGCTTCTAAGCCAGTGGCTTTTTTTAAAAGAATCACAGTACTGTACTGGCATGAATGCATCCGGCAAATACAGAATGGTCAACAAGCAATCTAGCTAATTGAGTCTAAGCCCATCTTGTTGGTCTCAGTCAATGCAATGCCATGCTATGCTATGTGGATGTATCTCATGTACTCTGACACATGCATGCACAGGCACACACTTACAATTTGAAGTTAGCATAGTGACAACTCTTGAAGACACAAGTGTCTCTGCACAGCCAGATTTCTTGTCAGATGGCAACTGTATGCAGTGCTGTAGAACTGGCGCATGCATTGGAGCACTAAAATGACGTGTCTGCACCAAGATCAAGCTGCACAGCGAGCAAATTGTGGTGGCAGTGACAAGGTGTTACCTGTGAAGGGCAAGGCTTGTGGGTAAAGTCAACAGAGTCAGCTTCGACAGCCATGTGTACACGTGGTTCTCGATGCATAAGGACTGGTCAGACTTAGGCTTCTTGTGCACACAAAGCCGTCCATCTGCACTACAAGAAACAATAAGGTAAACGCTCGTTGCGCGCTTGTCTGACGGAGTGTTGTTTCTTCCAAGACTTCTTGTGAGGCGACTGAACACCACAAGGGAAAGTGATGAGACAACATAGTCTCTTGCTCTCCGCTACAGACCGACAATTGCAGGACTGCAGAAGAAATATGAACGCCTTAGTAATGCAGCTGCTTACTAACCCAAAGCGTCGCCAGTGCTAGCTTGCAGAGCATATTGCAGCCAACACCAATTCTTTGCTACAGCGACCAGGTGTAGCACTCAACGTACTGTGTATTGTGCTCCTGGACATAGCGTTCGCTGACCAATGAGCAACCCTTGGGCTGCTGTCAAGCCTACAGGCGCATGGGCCTCTCAGGTCGACGAAGAGGAGGCGGCCCAAGGAGGTGCCCTGGGCGCACCCGAAGAGGCTTTCCCTGATTTGGCTATCGCAGCCACAAAGAAAGAAAGCAAGAGAGACAAGAAGAAAAAGCAGACAGTCAGCTTAGCTGAGTTTCAGACAGGCAAGAAGGCCTACCAGGCTCCCAAACGAGCACCAGCCAAAGAGGAAATTGTTCTACCCTCTGGACCTCGCGCACGCGAAGACGATGATGATGGCAACAGCCGCGGCGGCCTAGGAGGTGCATTTGCAGGAGGGCGAGACTACAAGGATCGCGGTAGGCTGATGTCACATTCCTTAACTTGCTGTCGTTGCTATAGCATCTCCTTGGTCTCATCAGTGTTGCGATGCAGTGGGAGGCTTCCGCGATCGAGATGACGACGACGATGACCGTGGTGGTCGACAAGATGACGGTCCCTCTAGAGCAGATGCAGCAGACAGCTGGGGAGGAGAGAAGAAGTTTCAGCCCAGCAGTGCAGGAGGTGGTTTCGGCAGGTTGGTGTATGCATGTTGGACACATCTGGTACACTTGTCAAATCCTGTCAAGCAATCTTAAATCTAGCCAGCTGTCGTCCACCAACCACCAACACAAACATTTCAGCTTATCTTGGCCTCACTGCCTATACAGGGACAGAGGCAGGGGCAGCTTTGATGATGCCGATGGTGACAGGCCACCCAGGGAGGAGCTTGGCCCTTCAAAAGCAGACACCTCCTCCAGCTGGGGCGCAGACCGCCGGCCACGTGAGCCATCACCAGACAGACCAGCCCGGGGCGGAGGCTTTGGAGACAGCTACACCGAGAGAGACAAGAAGCAGACTGGTGGCTTTGCTGACAGATATGGCGAGGACAGGACCAGCTTTGCTGACAGAGGCCCGTCTAAAGCAGATGAAGAAGACAGGTGGAGCAGAAAGCCTGTTGAGCCCTCTTCAGACAGGCCGTCACGTGGTGTAGACCGTAACAGCTCATTTGGCGCCCCCAGAAGTGACAGCGGTGACAGATGGGGAGCAAGGCGGTCAACATCACCAGCAGATGGTGCACCAGCAGCAGGTGCATCAGAGCGCCGCCGCCTGAATTTGTCTGCTCGCACAGCCCCTCCAAAAGAGCTGCCTCCCATTGTTGCACCAACACCTAAGCCAGCATCTGACGAGCCAGAGTCAGCAGTTCCAAAAGAACAGCCTGATGCACCAGCCCTGCCCCCTAAGCCCAAAAGCAACCCCTTTGGAACAGCTAGGCCCCGCGAGGAGGTGCTAAAGGAGCAGGGCAGAGACTGGAAGCGTGAGGAGCGTGCCCTCGAGCACAGCAGAGTCAAACAGTGAGCTGTCTTTAGTGAATGTGTTGCTGTGGCTGTGCACCACAATTATTGCATCAACATGTCTGCATTCATGTGAGCGCGTTATGCTAGTACTGACCCCCTCTGCCCAGCTGAATGCAAGGAAAGTGTCACTAATGCCCCGCCATGCTTGAAGTCAACGGTCAATGGTCAACTTGGCAATATGCTATCATGCTGCTGCAAATAGTTGA
>JAABUZ0100009478.1_pt1 | contig 11124 bp, 9 predicted proteins | sample 5562091 | NCBI WGS metagenome assembly JAABUZ01 (sample SAMN12813069, study PRJNA571459) | rock metagenome | isolation source: Antarctica rocks | place: Antarctica: Victoria Land, Linnaeus Terrace sud | collected 2015-12-21
GTGGAACGTGGAAGCCGTAGCGACGATGTCTGACTTAGATGCGAGAAGCTTAGCCGTTTTATCGCACACGTCGATCGGCAATCCGCGCTCCAACACGTGTCCGGCTCCATCGTCGAAACGTGGTTCTGGCCCTACGTAGCTAATCGTACGGCCGGAAAAGATACATGCCCCATCGCTCGGTATGGGCACATTAATTGCAACGAGATCGATACTTTCCAAGACCAACGGCGAATCGAGCTTATACGTCGCGCGATCGAGCACGCGATAGGGGCGTTTGCGTCGAATCTCGATTTGCCCGAAGCCGGCAGCAACGAGCCGATCAAGGTAAGCAGTATACGTCAGCGCGCCGCCCAAACACATCGCGCGCAAGCGGGGGTCGCTCGCCAGCTCTTCGGGAATCGGCCGCGTGGCGATCGGGTCGCTCATGCTCAAGCGACCGCCTGCACGCAAGACACGTCGCGCTTCGTGCAGCGCGCGTGTGAGGTCCGGAGGCTTGAAGACATTAAAGAGGCAGTTTTGTGCGACGACGTCGACCGATGCATCGTCGACGCCCAGCGCGAACGCGTCGCCCGGTCGAATGTCGACAAACGCGGGATCGAACCACGAATTGCAGGCGGCGGCCGCGAGAAGATTACGCGTCGCGGCCTCGCGCATCGCTTCTACGGGCTCGATCGCAACGACGCCTCCGCGTACCCGGCTGAAGTAGGCGAATTGCAAAGCCTCCTTACCGCCACCGACGCCGACATACAGAACGCGCGGAGAACCCGAGAGATCGCGCGGGGAAACGCTGGAACCGCAGCCGTAGTCCATTGCCTCCATCTCCGGCGGCATACAGAGGTCCACGGGCGAGAGCTTATTCCCGCCGACGCAACACAACCCGACTTCAGGTTGTCGCGCGACATCATCGTAGAAATCAGCGATCGCTTCTAGATAGTGTCCGTTACTCACGTATTCTATTACCTACCGGCGGCATATTAGGCGCCCATCGCATATTCCGCGCAACGACACGTGCGGCCATCGGGAGCCGCCCGCACGGCGTGCGAAATGGCGTCACGGACGAGGGCGGTATTCCGTTTGAATACCTCAAGCGCAGTAACCATTGAAACGGGTGCGATTCCATGCTCGCCTTCGAGTCCCGCGTCGTAGTCCGTAATCACGGAGATATTGACATAACACATGCCGAGTTCCCGTGCGAGAGCGATCTCGGGGTATTGCGTCATATTGACAACTGCCCAGCCGTTGCGCGCAAACCACCGCGATTCGGCCCGTGTAGAGAAACGTGGGCCCGAGATAACGACGACGGTGCCCCCGTCGACCGGCGACACGCCAGCCTCGCTCAACGCCCCGAGTGCGATCACCCGTAACTGCGGGCAAGATGGGTCTGCGAACGACATTGGACGCAGGGCCCGTATCGAAGAACGTGTCGCGGCGACCGGACGTTCTATCGATGATCTGATCAGGCACCACAAGGCTCCCCGGCGCGACGGCCGGTGCGAGGGAACCCGCTGCCGTGGGGGCGATGAGTCGCGTTACGCCGCATTCGCGCATCGCCCAGACGTTCGCGCGATAGTTGATCGCGTGGGGTGGGAAGCGATGGTCGCTGCCGTGTCGGGGCAGAAAAGCCACCCGCTTACCGCCGATGTCACCGACCGTGATCGCGTCGCTCGGCTCCCCAAATGGCGTCCAAGGTTTTACGACGTTCGCATCATCGATGAGTGAATAAAAGCCGGAGCCGCCAAATACGCCGATCATCTGCTGCTCTTGCGACGTACCCGCCGGAGTTCTTCAAGCAACTCGCCGAAGGATCGCGAACCGAGTAGTCTGTCCGTTTCCCTTCCTTGCGCATCGAATACAATCGTTAGTGGCAATTGATCAGCTTGAAAAGCATCGCTTAGTGTTTCATTTGCGTCCAGAAACATCGGATAGGTGATCGTATGTGTCTCCAGAAAAGGTCGAACGGATTCCTCAGATTCCCCTTGATCGACGCCGATGACGACGAACCCGTTCGATGCTTCGGAGTCTTGCAATTGCTGAAACGCCGGCATTTCGTCTCGGCACGGTGGGCACCAAGATGCCCATAAATTCAAAAAAATGATTCTCCCTCTAAATGAGGCGAGCGAAGTCGCCCGTCCTTCGAGATCATCCAGACGGATGTCGGGGAGCGCTTGGTGGGGAGTTCCGCGCGCGTTCGCGCCAAAGGAATTCGCCCCGATGACCAGACCCGCGCCGGCGATAGTGAGGACAAGGTTTCTAAAGACCGACGTATGGCGAGTCAATGAAGAATCCTCGCTAGCGATGCATCCATGTCGCTCGATGTGAGTTGCCCGTATCGCACTGAGCGGATGATACCCTTCGCGTCGATGAACACCGAGACGGGGAGAGCGCCGATTCCGAATATATGCGCCACTGCCCCGTCGTCGATGAGGACGTCGAATGACACAGCGCGCGACTGCGTGAAACGTCGCACGAGAAGAGGGTTCTCATCCTGGTCCAAACCAACGACGGCAAGACCTCGTGCCATATTGATGTTGACCCGGTTTCGTGGACACTTTCCGCCTTACGGCGAAGGAGTCCATCATGGCCAAGTCTGCACCCCGAGCGTACCCGCCGGAATACCGGCGTAAGGTCGTGGCTCTGGCCCGCGAAGGCCGCAGCCTAAGCAGCCTCTCTAACGAATTCGGCGTCTCTCGCCAGACGATCATGAACTGGCTGAAGCAAGAAGAGGTCGACGCCGGTCGACGCGACGACGGATTAACCACAAGCGAACGCCAAGAGCTCACGCGTTTACGTCGCGAAAACAAGCGGCTGACGATCGAGAGTGAGATCCCGAAGATCAACAGCGATTGCCTCGGGTGGAGAAGCGACGCAGGCCATTTGCTCCCGGGTCGTCGCGGTTCATTTCGCTGACAGCTCAGCCTGTACACCGGGATAGTCATGAGACGTCGCTCGGCTATGCAGCATAGCAGCAAGATTGACTCATGGGCTGGTCCGTGCTAAGCTCGATAGCAATGCAAAGTCGCATCTTCCGCGTCGACAAGGCTGGCGCAGCAACCGGACTCGGGCCTCTCGAGGCGCGGGTGATGGATGTCGTTTGGAATATCGCAGGTTGGGCGTCCGTCAACGACGTCGTCGCCAAGCTGCAGTACAAGCGTGGTGAGAAGCCTTTGGCGTATACCACCGTAAAGACGGTTCTTCAAAACTTGGCCGATAAGCGCCATCTCAAGAAGCGTTCGGCGGGTAAAGCGAATGAGTTCCGGGCGGTTCAAAGCCGCGATGAATTTCAACGATCGATTATCGACGATGTCGTAGGGCCGCTGTTTCGAACGCAGCGCAATCCGTTGCTCGCGCACATCGCCGGGGAATTGGCAGCCAACGAAGAGTGTTTGGCAGACTTCGAACGACTGTTAGCGGAGAAACGCGCGGAGCGCGCCGATGCATGAAGTCATCGAATTCCTCGCAGCGTGTTGGTCGACTGGGACACTTCTACGCTCGGTCTGCGCGCTGGTGATTGTCCCGGCCCTTGCATGGCTTGCGGTGCGGGTGATAACGCCGCATGTCGCACGTCTGGAAAGTGATCCCGGTTGGCAAGCTCCGCTCGCCGCTGCGGCCGCTGCGGTTCCTGGAGCGCTTTTCGTGTTGCTGGCCGTCGAAGCGACGATCGGTGGCATTGCGGCGGCTTGCCTCGAGACGCTCGTCGGCCGGGTGCTTTTTGCCGTTATCGTTTCCGTCAGTCTTTTTGCTCTTGGACGAGCCCTCGTGCTCGGCGGCCGACGATCGGGTGAGGCGTCCACACTTATTCGATGGTCGAATCCGGCCGAAGGCCGCCTTGCGACCGCTGCAGAGCATAGTGGCATTTCGACGCGGGCGATCTCTGACGAGCGTCCGTTCTGCGCGCTCGCCGGAACTTGGAAGCCGAACGTCATCGTGTCGACCGGTGCTCTGGCATGCTTGTCAGATCACGAGCTCGAGGCGGCGCTCTTACACGAACGCGGGCACGCACGCCGCGGCGATCAGCTCATCGCTGCTGCACTATCGTTTCTCGTCGATTTGCTCCCGTTGCCCGCGAACAATCTCATCAAGATGTATCGCCGCGCTCGCGAGATCGCTGCCGATCGCCACGCGCTCGAGAATGCCGAAGCTCACGATCTCGCGGGCGCCCTGCTCGCATTCGCAAAGAGTCGCAACGTCGCGACCGGGGCGGCGGCGCTCGTCGGCGATCGTGGCACCCGCGCGCGCCTCGAGCTGCTCCTCGGAGACGCACCGAACGCGCCCGTTTCCATGGTGCGTCGCGTCGCACTCGCTTGCGCGCTCACCCTCATTCTCTGCACGGGTCTCGCACCGGCAAGTGCCGCCATGTTGCACCCGAAGCCGTGCAACATGGACATGAGCCGGCTCGAGCGCTGATTTTCATACCCTTTGATGTTAAGCAAGGTAGCAGGATGCGACCATCGTCGCGCTCGTCGGGAGATCGAATCGTGACCAAACGGCTGGCGCTTATCGTCGTTGCCCTGATATTTCTCTCGCTGCCAATTAAAGCGGTTGCGGCGCCGCTAACTCTTTCCGTCGGTTCGACACAAGCGACGCTGCAGCTCGCGCCCGATCCGCCGAGCGTCGGCAAAGTCCACGGCGTGATAACGCTCACCGGTGCATCCGCCGATCAACTGGCGCACACGCATGCTTCCTTCGGAACCGTCATGCCGACCATGTCGATGAACGGGCCGAGCGGTGTTGCGAAGCAAAGCGGGCCTGGCCGCTGGGAGTTCGACGCGACGCTCGGCATGGCCGCCGCGTGGGACGTGAGCGTGCAATTCGCGGGCGGCCTCAGCGGCACCGCGACCTACCACATCACCGTCGGAAACCACAGCGCTTCGCAGAGCATGCCCGCGGCGACATCGGCGGCGATGGCCGATATGCGTGCGACTACAACGACCGCGACTCACGGCGATGCATCCGGCGCGATGGCCATGGGCAACCCAAGTTCCGACGGGTGGAAGACGGCGGCGATCGCGCTACTCGTCATCGTCATCATCGGCGCCGTCGCATTCGGTTTGCGGCGACGGACGGCGGCACTCTTCGCGTTTCTCGGCGTGGCAGGTCTCGTCGTTGTCGGGTTCGCCTTCGCGCAGGATCGCTTCTATCGTGCGAATCCCGCCGCATCGATGAGCGGGCTGACGTCGGATATGACGTCGATGTCTGACGTCCACGGCACCGCACCAATTCCCGTGACCGTCGCACGCGTCAGCGTGGCCCACGGGGCCGATCCGAACGTCTCGGCGCCGGGCTCAGTGCAACCGTACCTCACGCAAGATATCGTCGCGCGTGCGTCCGGATTGCTTACCGATTTCACCGCGTACGCGGGCGACCGCGTGCGTGCGGGACAAACGATCGCGCGACTTGACGAACCGGAATTGGGCAGTCGCGCGAGCGCGGCCGCAGCCGATGCACGGGCGCAGCAGGCCGCAGCCGAAGGCGCCGCGATCGAAGCGCATCATCACGCGCCCAACGGCGTGCTCGTCGCGCGTGACGAGTCGGGTGCGATGCAGCGCGACCTCGACGCCGCGCGTCACGACGTTGCCGCGAAGGCGGAGCGCGCGAGCTATTGGCGCGCGGAACTCGCGCGCGAGCTTCAACTTCTCACCGCAGGTGCGGTGTCGGAGCAAGAATATACCGACGAACGCGCGCAAGCGTCGACGGCGCAGAGCGAACTTGCGGCGGCGCGCGATCGCGTCGGCAGCCTCACGGCCCAGCTCGCATCATCGCGCACCAAGATCGGCGACGCCGAAGCGAACGTCGAAATCATGGGCTCGAAAGCCACCGAAATGCAGGCGCGAGCTGCGCAAGCCGCGGCTGCAGCCGCGGGCGAGGCGACGATGGCGACGTATCGTGACGTCGTCGCGCCGAGCGACGGCGTGATCGTCAAGCGCATGGTCGATCCCGGCGTGTTCGTGCAGTCCGGAACGGTCATCGCTCGCGTAGCGGTGATCGATCGCCTGCGCGTGCAGGCGAACGTCTCGCAAGATCGCCTGGCTGGCATCTCAGTCGGCACGCCGTTGCAATCCACGCTACCCGACGGTCGCGTCGTCCGCGGCCGCGTGAGTTCGATGTCTCCCGTTGCCGACCCGACTACGCACACGACGACGATCGAAGCCATCGTCGAAAATCCCAAAGGCGCGCTCGTTCCCGGCGGTTTCGTCAACGTCGTCTTTCACGCCGCTGGCGCGCCGAAGCGTGGCACGATCGACGTTCCTTCGGCGGCGATCGTCGGATCCGGCAACGACACCGCGGTCTGGGAGATTGTCAGCGGAGCCGCCCATCGCGTCCCGGTTCGGAGCGTGAGCGACGACGGGACGACGGCGACGGTCCTCGGTAAACTCGCGGCAGGCGCGCGCGTCGCGGTCGAAGGGGCTTCAACGCTCGAAGAAGGCCAAATCGTCGAATCGCGGGGGACCTAAACGTGAACAGCGATTCGATAATTTCTAAAGAGCCCAAAGGCGGCGGCATTCCCGCATGGGCCCTCCGCAATCCGTTCGCCGTGTTCGCCGTCTTCCTCGGCGTCGTGATCGCGGCGATCGCAGCCGCGCTCTTCATCTTGCCGACGCGCATGATGCCCTACGTGCAAAGCCCGCTCATCTCTGTCGTGACGATGACGCCCGGCTATTCACCGCAAGAAGTCGAGACCTACTTCAGTAAGCCGATCGAGGAACGCATGACGGACCTCAAGGGCGTCCGCTTCATTCGCAGCATCTCGCAACCCGATCTCTCAATCGTCACGCTGCAGTTTCCGTACGGTACGGACATGCGCCGGGCGCTCATCGACGTGCAGCAACTCGCGAAGCAGGCCGAAGGCGATCTTCCGTACGATCGCGCGAATCTCAAGCCGTCATACGTCGTCCCGGTCGACCCGCTCAATACACCGGTGTTGCAGCTCGCGGTGACGGGTGCCGGCTGGGACGCCGTTCGACTGCGCGAGTTCGTCGCCAACGACGTTGTCAACGAACTCAAACGCCTGCCCGACGTGCAACAGGTCGTGCCGTTCGGAGGCTTACAGCGCCAGCTCCAAGTTATCGCCGATCGCAGCGCGCTCGCAGCGCAGGGGTTGTCACTCTTAGATGTGCGGGATGCGTTGGATCGTCAGAACGTTAGCCGCTCGGGCGGACTGTTGACCGCGGGGTCGCGCGAAACCGTGGTTCGAGGCGATCAACGTGTTGAAGTCGCAAACCAGTTGCTCGAGTATCCCGTGACAACGACGAAAGACAAGACCGTCTACGTACGCGACGTGGCGAGCGTGCGCGACGGGGCGGCCGAAGTGCGCCAAGCGTATCGCTACAATGGCCACGATGCCGTCGAGCTCTCCGTTATCGCCGATCCCGAAGCCAGCTCCCCGCGCGTCGTCGCCGCTATCAACGCCAAGCTCGCCGAGATCGAAGCGGCGCATCCCGGAATCCGTTTCACGAGTGCGTACGATAATTCGCGCTTCGTCGGGCAGTTGACGGCGAACATGGTCGAGGAATTGATCGTCAGCGTGCTCCTCGCCGGCCTGGTGCTGCTCGTCTTTCTCGAAGATCTCAGTGCGACGGCGATCGTCATGACGTCGATTCCGACGTGTCTTGGCCTCGCGCTCCTGCTGTTCTGGCCGATGCAGTTCTCGATCAACAGTTCGACGCTCGTCGGGCTGTTGCTCGCGATCGGTCGTCTTGTCGACGACTCGATCGTCGTCATCGATTCGGTGCATCGCAAGCTCGACGACGGCCTCCCGCCGGCGCGCGCGGCCGTCGAAGGGACGCTCGCAGTCATCTTGCCGATCGCGGCGGCAACGGGTGTCATGGCGCTCGCTGTCGTGCCGTTGCTAATGAGCGGCGGCATTACGCAGATCATGTTCGTCGGGCTCGTGTGGCCGATCATCTTCGCGCTCGTCGCGTCGCTCGTCGTGTCGATCACGATCACGCCGCTCCTCGCAGCCGCGCTCTTTCGCGGATCGCAATCGTCATCCGCGCGCTGGCGCACGCGCCTCGACGATCGCGTTCGGTATCTGCTGATTCCGGCGCGCCGCGGCCTCGCGAAACTCGATACGGCATATCGTCGCGGCCTGGAGTGGTCGCTCAACCACCGCTGGCTCGTGCTCGGCTCGGCCGTCCTCGCGATCTACGTGGCACTGCAATTGCTGCCGTTCATCGGCAGCGAGATGATGCCGCTCGCCGACACGGGTCAGGGATCAGCGTACCTCGAGACCGAGCCCGGACTATCGTTCGCCGCGACCAACGCCAAAGCCAAACGCTTCGAGCACATCCTTCTCGCGCAACCCGAAGTCGAGCGCGTTTCGGGGGAGATCGGCGAAGCGCCGGCGTCCGGCTACGTGACGGGTCAAGTGATGAACGGCGTCAATTCCGCGTCGTACCTCATCACGTTCGCCCCGAAGGAAGAACGTCATAGGACGATCTGGCAGATCATGGACGCCGCGTACGCGCAAAGCATGCGCGGAATTCCGGGCATTCGACGGCTCGCGCTCAAGGAGATGGGCTCCGACGTTATGGCGAGCAACGACGCTCCGGTGGAGCTACTGATTTACGGTCGCGATCAGGACACGCTGCATAAAATCGCCGATCAAGTTGCCGACATTGCACGCACGGTGCCGGGGATGGTCCAAGTCGCGACGTCGACCGCGCTCACGCAACCCGAGGAACGCATTGTCGTCGATCGGACGAAAGCCGCGCAGCTCGGTCTCGCGCCGACAGACGTGCAACAGCAGGCTTATTACGCGACGCACGGCGGTTTCACGAGCGAGTATTTCAACCCGGGCAACGTTCGACACTCGCAGATCCTCGTGCGTTACGACGCGCGCGAGCGCGCGAACGCGGGTGACCTCGCCTACGCACAGATTACAGGCAAAGACGGTACGGTCGTTCCGTTGACGTCGCTCGCCCGCATCGAACGCGGCGTCGGTCCCACGGTCATCGAACACGATGGCCTGCGGCCGAGCGTTTCGATCTTGGGCTACTATCGCAAAGGCGCGAGCGGCGAAATGCTGCTCGACATGCAGACGATGATGTCCGCGCTCGCGCAGGTGCCGTTCCCCGAGGGTTACGGCATCGCGATGCGCGGCGATATGACGGAAATGTCGCAGAGCTTCGATCGATTGCTCGGGGCGATGAAGATCGCGGTGCTGTTCATTTTCCTCTTGCTCGTCGCACAGTTCCGGTCATTCGTGCAGCCGCTCGTGATGTTGCTCGCGATCCCGCTCGAGTTGCTCGGGATTAGTGCAGCGCTGCTGCTCGCGCATCAAAGTCTTTCAACGGTTTCGATCTTGGGTATCGTCGTCGCGAACGGCATGGCCGTGAGCAATGCGATCTTGCTGATCGATCTCGTGGTCCACAAGCGCACCGAAGGCCTGAGCACACGCGCGGCGATTCTCGCCGCAGGCCCCGTGCGTTTGCGACCAATCCTCATGACGACGATCGTCAGCCTCATCGTGCTCGTGCCGGTCGCGTTCTTTCCAAAGACCGGCATCGATGCATATGCGCCGCTTGCGACGGTCATCATCGGCGGCCTCTCGATCTCGACGCTGCTGACGCTCTTCGTCGTGCCCGTGTTGCACGAAGCGTTCGACAATCTCGCGGTGTGGTGGAAAGCGCGAAGCACGAAGTCTTCCGAGCGCCCACGTCCGACACTCGGAGCCGCCGGTGAATAGCGTGCACACCGCTATCGGCGGATTCGTCCTCGCGCTCGTTACGACGCCTGCGGTGTTCGCAGACGCAACGATATCCGCGCAGTCGCAATCTCACTCGCAACCGCAAAGTGAGTCGCAACCAAAGGCGCCGTCGTTGACGCTAGCTCAAGCAGCCGATCGTGCGCGTGCCGCGGGTTTCGACGTGCGAGCCGCAATCGAAGTCGCGCGTATGGCACAGGCAGATGCGGTTTCGGCGCGAGCGGGACTGCGTCCGCAACTCGCGATTTCCACGACGGCACTCGATGCGAACCTCAGTCAACTCGGCATGCCCGTCGCTTCGCAAGCGTACGTCGGCGTCACCGGTTCGCTGCCACTTCTGACGCCGGCGCTCGGTCCGACCGCACGTGCGTCGGGGCTGACGGCAGAGGCGGCAACGTCGGATATCGACGCGGCGCGCAACGATGCGTTCTTCGCGGCGGTGCAAGCGTATCGCCGTGCGCAGTTCGCGATGGCTCTCGTCGACGCTCGCGCCGAAGCCGTCCGCGATCAGCAGGCGCACCTCGACGTAACTGGCCGACGCATTCGCGCGGGGAAAGCACCGCGCTATCTGCTCGCTCGCGATCGCGCGGCGCTCGCCGTCGCACGGCAAGCGCGCGAAGATGCCGCCGCCGACAGCGACGAGGCGATCAACGATCTCGCGGTCGTGCTCGCGCTCGATCCGTCCGCGCCGCCACAGATCGCGACCGTTCTCGACGTCGCATCCATCGACGGAACGGCCGACGGATTCGTCGCTCGTGCGCTCGCGCAGGCACCGATGGTGCTAAGCGCGCGGTTGCGTGAAAAGGCTGCACGATCGACCGTCGTGGCCGCGCGTGGCGCGTATGAGCCGACAGCAACGCTCTCGGCGCAGTCCTACAACGGCACGTCATCACCGCAGCTCGGGCATTCCGGCGGGCAGGTCACGCTCGTCGCGTCGTTACCGATCATCGACGGCGGAACGCGGTCAGCCACCGACGAGCGGGCGCAAGCGACATTGGTTCAAGCGAAAGTCGCTCTTGAGAAGGCTCGAGCGAGTACGGAACGCGACGTTCGCAACGCGTGGCGCGAATTGCAAGCTGCGCGTGCGAATCTTGTGACGGCGCGGGCCGGCGCGGACGACGCAGCCGAACAATTTCGCATTGCGCGTGTGCGCGAGGCGGCGGGCAAGGGCATTGATCTTGAAGTGCTCGACGCCTTGAGCGTGGCTGCGACCGCACGCGAAACCGCAGTGAAAGCCATCGCGCGATTCGACACCGCGGTCGCATTGCTCCATCATGCCGCCGGCGATCTTACGATCTAGTGTGACCCATCATAAATGACGTGACACATGACGTTGTGTGTAGTATGATTAGACATGCCGCTTCCTCCAGCTTCTCCGCTGCACATTCGACCTTCGGATCGTCGTGAATTGATGATGCTCG
>JAABUZ0100009480.1_pt1 | contig 11121 bp, 10 predicted proteins | sample 5562091 | NCBI WGS metagenome assembly JAABUZ01 (sample SAMN12813069, study PRJNA571459) | rock metagenome | isolation source: Antarctica rocks | place: Antarctica: Victoria Land, Linnaeus Terrace sud | collected 2015-12-21
ACAGGCGTGGCGCGCGCGCCTGCGGCAGGTTGCCCTGTGCCAGGCTGGTCTGCGCCGCACGCTTGGAGATGGCGCCCTCCAGCGCGACCTGCCACCCGTGCCCCGCCATGAGTGCGGTGCGCGCGCATGCCGGCCGGCCTCGAGCGCACCCGCCTGCATTGTGGCATGCCATTGCGATACAGTGACATAGCAACATAGAAACAAGGCAAACAAACCGTGCTATTCGGACGAGGCAGGGGCAGTCTCACATGCAGTCCAGCGCACAGGCTGTTTGAGCATGTTCACAGTCATGGCAGGGGGTTGGGGCGGGCGCGGGCGGCGCCGGCACAACGGCAGGGCAGGGGGCTGGGGTCAGCTAGGGCGCATGCGGCGCCTGCAGAACGGCCAGGGCAGGGGGCTGGGATTATATAGGCGCGGGCGGCGCCTGCACGACGGCCAGGATGTCAGGCAGCGCGTTGAGCGTGTCGTCGACCGGGCCGAGCAGGGCGAACAGGCGGTGCGCGGGCGCGTCCGCCATGAGCAGCAGGTCGTTGGGCGTGTTGCGGTAGTGGCTGGCCACGCACAGCGCCACCAGCCGCTGCAGGAACGCCTCGGATGCCTGCCCGCGGCAGGCAGTGCGGCTCAGCCTGCAGGCACACCGAGCATGCGGGCCTCCCGCCAGCCCAGCAAAACAGCCTTGTTTGCTCAGGCGGAAAGGCATCTGGGGTTTCCTCATTCCACGTTCATGGCACCATGCTGGCTCCTGACAGCAACGTCTCTGTCAAGGTCGCATGCGCTTCGGAAGTGCGCGCCGCAGTCCGGCAGCCCTAGCAGCATGGCTCACCAACACGCTGGCTCCTGGTCACCATCTGTATTCGCGCCCTCGCGATGCCCCACCTGAGTCCTTGCCCGCAGCCCAGCAGTCATGACTGCGGAGAACCACACCCAGGTGCACACGCGACTGTCAGGCGCCTGCCGCGGCGCGCGCGGCGCCCGCGGCGTGGCAGGCAGCCGCGCACCTTGTGGTAGGAGAACAGCGTGTCGCGCTCGATGTGGTACAGCTCGCACTCGCCCGGGTGCGGCAGGCGCGCGGGCGGCCGCGGCACATGCTCCGCGGCGTCCAGGCACAGCAGGCCGTTCAGCCAGGCCTCCACGGCATCGCCCGCCGCGTACCTGCGCCGCAGCCCGGGGCGCTGTGAGTGGCATGCTCGCCAGGCAGGGCTTGCATGCGCGTGCTGCGATGTGAGAGCACGCGCTGGTGCGGGCACTGTGAACGACCTCCAGGTTGTCATATTGTCGCCATTCCTGGCGTGTGCTGCAGTGCCGTGCTGATGCTCCAGATTGCAGCTGGGGAGAAGGGAGCGGGCGCACTGCACTTCATCGCAGGTCTCTGCAGCAACTCTTCAGAGGCTGGGGGGGGTGCGTGCGGCAGCCCGCAGGGGCCATGGCGCGCACCGGATGGGCTCCTGCAGCTGGACCTCGCGGAAAGTGCGGCCGCTGGCGGCGGCGCCGTCGCGGCCCTCGCCGCTGGCCAGCTTGGCGCCCTCGGCGCGCAGCTGCTGCAGCAGCTTCAGCGACAGCGAGCGCCCCGTGCCCTCATACCTGCCGCGCCCGCGCCCTCTCAGCCGCTCCTTCGGTGCCTGCGCGGCCGCCGCTTGACATCACAGCGACTAGCTTGCCGCATCCATGTGCAGCTGCTCCAGAGAGCGCGCCCGGCCTCAACAGTGGTGCAGAGCGGCGTCGAAGGCTGGCCGACAGCGCAGGCGCGATGCAGACTGGGCGCGTCGCGCAGCAGCTGCAGCAGGGCAGGTCTGGTGACGACACCGCCCAACTTTGGCACCCGAGCGATGTGGCAGCCGGGCGCCTTGCGGCCGCGCGCCGCCGGCGGAAACGGGGCGCGCCCGTTGACGGTGGAGCAGAGGAAGATGAGGTAGGGCCCCAGCAGCCGCCGGACGACCGGCAGCGGGATGGCGGCCGCCTCGTCGATCACCAGCAGCTCCGCCTGCGCCAGGCGCTCGTGGTGCTGCGGCTGGATGTACTGCACCGTCTGCGCGCGCCCGCGCGCGCGCCCGTCGCGCGCCCATCTCCAACGCGTGCCTGCATCATGTGTACGGTGTGCACAGCACGCGGCTGTACGCTGCCCATTGTGCGCCTGGGCGCACGCCCTGCGCTGTGCGCCTGCTCGCGGCCAGCAACCGCGTGTGACGCGCGCTCACTGGGGTCAGCTTGGCGACCCGCATGCAGCAGAGCAGCAGCGCCTGCACCCTACCAACCGTGACCCTGGCAGGGAGCGGCTGCACTGCAGGTACGGCGATTCGGCTCGGCCACAGCCGCGCGCGCGGGCCATGCGCGTGCCTGGCGGTGCGCGCGGAACACGTTGATGCGGACCAGCGCCTTGTTGAACGCGGGGTTGGTGGACTCCACCAGGTCGTAGTCGGTGTGCTCCGCATAGTCCAGGGCTTCCAGGCCCTGCCGCGCACGCTCGCCACCTTGTTTAGCTCGCCCGCGCGGCTCCGCCCCGCAGCCCAGGCCTCGCACCCATCATGCCCAGACGCAGCATGCATGCCTCCGGTCGCCGTCGCGCAGGGTGCGCAGCCCAGCGCGCCTTGGCCTGATCGTGCCTCGCCAGCAGCGCGGTGGGCTGCCGGGGCGCGCCTTGGCGACGAACTCGAAGAGCGTGCGCAGGTTCTCGGGCGAGGGCGCGGTCACGAAGATGTTGCTGTACCCCAGCGCCAGCGCGCCCGCGACCGCCAAGCCGAGCGCCTGCCGGGCGAAGCGCGCGCTGGCACCGCAGCATGCGCGGCCGCTCACCGGTGCTCGCGACAAGCGAAGCTCAGCAGCGTCAGGCAGAGATGGGACTTCCTCCTTGGTATATTGAGCTTCCCTGGTTGGTTCCCGTCCGCCCTGACAGCAGTGCCTGAAAGACGACTGCCTCTTCTGGACACCAGGCTGCCTTTCAGCAACCAAGAGGCCATCGATAACAGGCTCCTGGCGGCGCGGCGACGCGCGCACGCACGCGCTGACTGCACGCAGGCGGGCGCACCGCGCCGCCAGGAGCCTGTCATCGATGGCTCTTGGTTGCTGAAAGGCAGCCTGGTTCTGACTGCGCGCAGGCGGGCGCACCGCGGACTTGCCGCGCCCGCGCGCGGCGGTGAGCGCGACGGTGGAGCGCAGCGTGCGCTCGCTGGCGGCGTCCAGGAAGGTCACCACCCCGCGCGCCTGGTCCAGCGTGCGCGCCGCCGCCACCAGCGCCCCCGCCGGCTGCGCGCGGCGCATCCCCGTCAAGACGACCGGCTTACGCCGGGCCAGCATTGCTTAAGACTGACAAGCTCCTAGAGGCATTGGGGGCAGTTGCCGCTGTTGGAGCATGGCAGGATCAGCAGCGAACAGAGGCAAGGCTCCGAGCATGGCCGTCCCAGGCTGCACACTGACTGCATTCAGCCACGGGCAATCTAAAAAGATGCAACCCCCCACAGCAGTAGGCCCCAGCGTCGCCAGGCGATCCCACGGCCTCGCGACACAAGCCGCGCCCCTCCTCCGGCAGCGCACCTGTGTGTCCGCCAGCTGCGCCACGAGCTCGCGCAGCTCCGCGGCGGCGCCGGCGCCGGCGCCGGGCGCCGCCGGCGCGCCGTCCTCGCCCAGCGGCACAGGCGCAATGCGCGCTACGTGGCTGGAGGTGGGCAGGATGTTGAGCTCGTCGTCCATGAGGATGCACGCCGGACACGACGCCAGCGACAGCACCAGCCGCTCGTTGAAGCGGCCTGGGCGCGAGCGGCGGCGGCATCAGGGGCGGGCAGGGACTGCCTGTGCCTGGATTGCGGCCCCAGCCAAGCCTTGGCCTTCGAGTACAGTATCAGCGCCTCGGCCCTTAGCCTCGTGGCTGCCGGACACAGCCAGCGTGCGCCGTGCAAACCTTCAACACAGCCATGCCGTCCAGGAGTGAAAAAGTGGCGCGCGGCAACGCGCGTCCTGGTGCGTGCGCCCGGCGCGCGGCCGGAGCGCTCCGCACGGGGCCGCACCCGTGACCTCTTGATGGGACTCGGTGCGCAGCCGCGCGTGCACGTCCATGGACAGCGTGAACAGCTGCGTCAGCGAGCGCAGCGTGCTCAGCAGCAGCACCACGATGCCGCCGCCCTCCACCGTCTCCATCGTCCGCGCCAGCAGGTTCGGCGTGAGCGCCTCAAAGTCCTGCGCGCGGGGGAGCTCATGGCCTTGCGTGCTGCGACGCGGGGTTGCCAAGGCTGCGTGCTGTGCATTGGGTGCTCGAAGCGCGTGTGTGAAGTCAGCCGCAAGGCGCTTCCGAGCGTGCACCACCCAGACAAGGTGCACAAAGCACACCACCGACGAAACATATGCATAGCAAGTGGCAGTCAGCACAGAAATGTTGGCTTGCGCGAGCCTGTGCTGCGCGCCTGAAGCACGCACATGCCAAACGTGTTGCCCAGGATTTTGTGCGTGTCGTGGTAGAAGCAGTAGCGGATGTTGGTGGAGGCCACAAAGAGCGAGAACGGGTCCTCCTTCTCCGGGTCCAGCAGGCCGCGCTGCATCATCTTCTTTATTTGCCGCGTGCGCTTCTTGCGGTGGCTGCCGCAGCGCCCCACAGCTCAGCGCGTGCTGCAGCCTAGTGGCTCAACTGGTCCGCCAGCGCAGAGCACACGCAAAGAGGACCTGTGCTGAGCTGCATCCTATGGCGGCGGGCTGCCGGCGGCCTGCGGCGGCGCGCCTGCTCAGGTGCAGCTCCTTCTTGTAGCACCACAGCACCGACGGCCGCGCCTTGACGACCGTCTTGGACAGCATGTAGTGCAGGTTGACGACCTGGTCGCGGCCCTTGTCGCCGACGATGACGAACAGCGCGCGGTGCCGGAGCTTGACGCAGTTCTCGACCAGCGTGCGGATGCGTGCGTCCACCTTCTTCCGCATGGCGGCCCCGCAGCCCAGACCGCGCGCTAGTGCGCACGCAGCGTCACAGCACGCTCCGCGCCAGCGGCCTGCTCCGGGAAACTCCCGCCGTGCAGGCGCCTCGGCCTCCCTGCTTTCTTGGAGGGCCAATGTGCACACTCCTGCGCGAGCGGGACGGGCTGGAGCTTGGAGGGAAGCTTAGCCTCGCGAGCGCAGGCTCGACTCGCAATGCAACGGGGCACAGCAGACCCTAGGCATGCACTGCCGAGCGCCCTTCTGGAGCCTGCCCTGACACAGTAGAGCAGGGGGAGCAAGTGCGGCTACAGAGGCTGCCGCGCTGCGGGCGGCACCGCTTTTGGGGAGAGCAGCCCGCGCTAGGGCGGCGGTCCATCTGCGCAAGCGCTGCGGCCTTGCGTCCGCCTGCTGGCTGCTGTTGTCCGCGGACAGGCGCTGCAGCGGCCGCGCTGCCCGTAGCAGCACGGCGGCCTGCGGGCTTGCCAGGCGGGCGGCAGTGCAGGGGGCGACTCGTCAGCGATGGCCGGCAGGAGCGGAGAGGGCAAGGAGGGCGCTGAGGAGGCGCCTGCCGCCCCGCGCGTCGCGGCGAAGAGCCTGTCCTGGAGCAGCATTGCAAAGTCGCTGCTGGCCGGCGGCGTGGCGGGCGGAGTGTGCGGCCCCGCTCCCGCCATGCCTGCCCCAGTCTGCTCGTTGGCGCGCTGCGGCTGCCCGCAGCCGAAGCGGTGGCAGTTTCGGTGTCGCGCCGCGCCGCTGCGCAGCGCGCGCATTAGGGATAGGGCAGTTGGAGCGTGGAGTTACGGGCGCGCGCGGGGCGCGGCAGGTCACGCACAGCCGTCGCGCCTCTGGAGCGGCTGAAGATCCTGATGCAGGTCCAGGGGAAGGAGCGCGTGTACAGGGGAGTTGTGCAGGCGCGGCCGCCTGGCCCCCTCCAGCAGTGCACGCTGCGTGTGCTCGAGCGCCGCCTCTTGCACAGCCGAGTGGATGGCAAGCCAGGCTAGCGCGCCTCAGCGCTGACTGCCCGTGGCCAGCGCGGCGCAGGGCTTAATACACATGTACAGGACGGAAGGCATGGTGTCCATGTTCAAGGGTGCGCGCCCGCCAGTATAGGCAGGTTTTGGAGTGCCAGGCATGCGAGACCATGCCCTGCTTCGCCCCCGCCTCCTTGTGAGGGCGGCCGCCTGTGCCCGCCGCGGCACACAGCGCGGCGCCGCGCGCAGGGAACTGGACCAACGTGGTGCGGATTGTGCCCAACTCGGCGGTGAAGTTTCTCACGTACGAGCAGCTCAGCAGGCGCGTCGCCGCTGCCGCTGCCGGCGCTGCTGCTCCCTTGCCCGCCAGAGAACCTGAGGAGGCCTGAGCGCGCGCGCCGGCCGCAGGCGCATCTCGGCCCACCTGCAGGAGAACGGCGGGGACGGGCAGATGACGCCGCTGCTGCGGCTGGCGGCGGGCGCGGGCGCGGGCATTGTGGGCATGAGCGCGACGTACCCGCTGGACATGGTGCGCGGGCGGCTGACGGTGCAGGGCGAGCGCAAGACCAGCCAGTACCGCGGCATCTGGGACTGCACGCGCCAGATCATTAAGCAGGCGCGGCCCCCGGGGCTGCCCGGCCGCGCACCGGCGCCGAATACGACGCGCGGCGCTCTTGCAAACAGAGTGTGCGTCGCTGCATGCCCGCTCGCGCCCGGCCGCCAGCAGTGTTGTTGTCACAAGGCGCGGAAGCGGCAAGCAGCGCGCGCGCGGGACGGAGCCGCGCCTGCACGAGCGGGCGCTGAGCAGCGCGGCGGCCCGCTCGCGGCCGGCGCGCCTTGGTCGCGCGCGAGCACGCGCCGCGCGCGCGCAGGAGGGCGTGATCGCGCTGTGGAAGGGCTGGCTGCCGAGCGTGATCGGCGTGGTGCCGTACGTGGGCCTGAACTTTGCGGTGTACGAGACGCTGAAGGACGTCGTCCTGAAGTTCTATGGCGCGCCCGCGCGGCCCCGCCCTCTCACTGGTCCCACCTCTCTTGTCTCCAGGTGCGCTTGGTCGCGCGCCCGTACGGCACTCGCCGTGCCTGCGTGTGACCATGCGCCTGTGCACTGCACCACGCCGCGCACCACGATCCTGTACGGCATACCCAGGCTGCCACGCCACAATCTGGGTATGCGTGCGTTTGAGTTCATTTGAAACGCGTGTGCGTTGGGGACGCGTGAATCCCTCACCATGTCAGGGGCCTTCGGCGCGCGCGTGCGCAGAACTGGACGACGAGCGTGAGCTGAGCGTGGCGACGCGGCTGGCGTGCGGCGCCGTGGCGGGGACGACGGGCCAGACGGTCGCGTACCCGCTGGACGTCGTGCGCCGGCGCATGCAGGCGCGCGGCCGCGACAGCTGCCGCTTGGGCAGGGTGTGAGCAGCCGGTGCTGGGCGGGCATGCACTGGTGATGCCGCGCTCAGGGCGCGACTCGTCCTGCACAGGTCCACGCGTGGCACCGCCACGGCTTGCCGGCATGTCTGTCGCCTGTTGCGAGCGCCTGCGCACGCCTGCAGCGCTGCGCAGCACCGTGCGCGCGGCAAGCTTACACGGCGCCGCCGCGGCGCAGATGAGCGGCTGGGCCGGAGCGCAGTCGCTGCACGCGGAGGGCGGCCGCGCGGTCGCGTACACCGGCATGTGCGACTGCTTCGTGCGCACCGTGCGGGAAGAGGGCGTGAAGGCGCTGTTCAAGGTGCGGCCCTCACCCTAACCCTACGCGCACGGCGCCCAGCCGGAACGCCGCCGCTGGGCCGTGGCGAGTGGCAGGGCTCAGGGGCCTGGTGCTGTTCGCTCAGTTGAGGCGTCTGGCGCTGCGCGCGGTGCTGAAGCCTCGTAGATAGTCTGCCTTATCCTGCGCCCTGTGCGGGCCCAGGCGCGCGCGTGCAGACCTTAAAGTAACAAGACAGACGAGCCTGTAGCGCGCGGTCATTGCATGTGCGATGGCGCGGTGCTGATACGCGAGCCGGCCCTCGCTGCGCGCACCCTCTGACCAACCGGGAGCGGCGCGCCGGCGGCAGGGCCTGCTGCCAAACTACGTCAAAGTCGTGCCGTCCATCGCCATCGCGTTCGTGTCGTACGAGAAGCTGAAGGAGAGCATGGGCGTGGAGCTGCGCATTTCGTCCTGACCGGGCCGCCCGGGGGGGCAGCGGCCCCGGGCGGCGGGGGGCCGGCAGACCCCCCGCGACTTACGCCCGAGGGGCCTGCCGTGGACGCGCCCTACTGCGCGCCCGCTCGCGGCGCATGCCCTGTCGGGCCGCCTGGTGTTGCGCTGGCTCGGGGGCCTGGCGACTCGCGGCGCTGTGCAGGGGGCCTCAGGGGTGAGCAGCGCCGGCCGGTGGTTTGCGCGCGCCCCGCGCCCCTGGTGGCATAGAGCCTGCTTTCTGTGTGTCCCTGCCCCCTTTTGCCTCGCCCTGAATCCCCGCGCAGGGCATCAGCACTAGCCTAAGCCCCTCTCAGCTGTGGCTGGGCTGATCTCCTGCCCCCGTGAGCAGGTGCGTTAGGGTGAGCCTGCTGAGGGGCGCTCTGAAGCGGGTTCCATCCAGGAGTGCATGCGCAGGGTCAGGCGGGGCTAGTGCAGGTGTGCAGCTGCGCGCGCGAGCGCCTCTTCCTCGTCTGCCCATGCCTCTTCTCCCTGGCGCGTCTGTACTGCTACGCTATATTTTGAGCTGCGGCGGCGGCACATAGCGTTGCGTTGACGCACAGGCTGCCTTAAGCAGCGGACTCCACAGTCGAGCTGCATATTAAGCTTCAGCGTGTTTTCATGAAGCTACGCGCGTGTGTCCATGTGTGCTGCACCCACACAGGCCAACAATTGCACTGCCTGGACGACCGTTGCTTGTTCCGCGCCATTCATACACGTCTGCACAAACACAGCAGGCTTGTCCACACTAACTCGTCGAGGCGGAGCCAGCCTGCCTGCATGCAGGCTCTGGCAGATGGCATCTCTCAGCTGATGCTGCACATTTGGAAGGCCAGCGGGGTTCACAGGCAGACGGCGGGCCTGCAGCGTGTAGGCAGCCTGTCAGCTGAACGGGTGAGGCTGGCACTGCACACGCGCAATCAGCAGGCCCTCCTTCCGACGCTGCCACAAGTGGCAAGACTTTCTACGGACCAGATGCGGTGGCGCCAGGGTGGCTTGGAGGCCAGCTGAATCTGGTGCAGCACTCCAGGAGCTCTGTTTGGATGAGTGCGACCCATCAACACGAGCCTGCCAGATGCGGCCATGCCAGGACGAATGCGTTACACACACTCAGCGCCTGCTATGGGCTGGAGCTGCAATACCGAACCAGCCTCCCAACTAGACCTCGGGGATCAAAGGCCCCAAACACTGGTGCCAGCGCGAAGCAGGGGCTTGTGATGAGCGCCGGCACCACTGCTGCCAGCGCTCCAAAGGCAGCATGCCTCCACCCGCATGCTACGCGCAAACATGCTGGAAGCAGACCCTGAATATAACCAGCAAATCGCTGGCGGCAACACATCAGGCCGCGGCGGATACGCCACCGGCCAGACCCATGCAGAAGCCCTGCAGCCATGCATGCGCGCAGTCCCCAGTACCAAGTTCTCAACTCCCGGGCCCTGACGGGGCGGCGTCTGCAGAACAAGCGTGCGCGTGACGCCAGCACGCGCCACCCCTCCCATTCAAATCGAAAGCGCCCGGCGCCCCCTGCTGTAGGGCTGGCAGGCGAGGCGGGACGCCCGCCGCGCAGCTCACTCGAAGGACGCCAGCAGCGGCGCCATGACCGCTGCTACCACGGTCGCCTGCACATAGTGGAAGTGCGTTGTGAAGTGCACCTGCGCGCCCAGGCCGCCTGCTGAGCGCGCCAGCCCCAGCTGCATCGCATCGATGGAGCGCTTCCCGTGACCGGGAGCTCGCGGTGGCGGAGCAGCGGCGCGACGGTGGGCGCAGGCGCCGATCAGCGTGCAGCCACTGCGTGCCACGGCTGCTCGTCTGGCGCGCTGCCGACATACATGCATGGTGGGCGGCGGTGGCCGTGGCTGCGGCGCTCCGGGGGCACCGGACAGGTCCAGGGTCTGTGAGGGCGGAGGGTGTATGTCGCGCATGGATCAAGCGCACCATGTCAGTCATGCTGCCCGTGCTGGCATGCTGGCGAGGCCGCATGCAGGGGGAGGGCGCGGGCGCGTGGCGCGCACATTGTCCCAGAAGATATACTGGCTGGGGCTGGGGCTGCGCGGGTGCATGCGCTCGTTTGCCTGGGTAAACTGGCCACGTGAGCGTGCTGCTGCTCATTCTGTCAGAGCTACTGAGGTGGCGACTCGCCCGGATGACCTACGTCCGTGTATCAGCCAATTGTGGCCTACATAAAGACCGAGGTCGGCGCAGCAGGCTACTCCGTCGCATATCAACTCAACCAAAACTAGGCGTGCAAGCATGCCACTGTGCGAGTACCCTGGATGGCTGCAGCTGGCAGAGCCTTAGATATGCACAATGAAGCGCCCTACAGCAGAAGAATGTGTCGTACCTGGTCTTTGGGAGTATGGCCGCCTGGCTCCAGGTGACTGAGGAACTGCGCACGATGTTCCAGTACATCCAGGACGCGGACCTGTGGCAGTGGCGCCTGCCGGACAGCAGGGCCTTCTCAGCAGGCGCGCCCGTACGGCGCGATCCGGTCCCCTCAAGCGAAGCTGCATGCCAGGCAAGCCATGCGTCGGCACTGCCAGCGGCACTCTCGGGGACAGGGCTGGCATGCTTGGGGCCCCTGTCATCACAAGCGCGGCGGTCTGCAGAGACGTTCTGCCGCTGGACGGGGCTGTGCTGCGGCCCGCACGCATGCTGATAAGCAGCCGAGCTGGGAGTGTCCAACACATCAGCTGTGTACACACCAGGGCAAAGCGTGCAGCTGGCGGCCTCACAACCGAGGCATGCAGGTCTCGCTGCATTGCAGCTCGAGTTCGATGCGGGCAAGTCCCCGAGCATCTTCAATACGCTGCTGGGCTTGCGCATCCCGCAGCTGGTTGACCAGGTGTGTTATGACGCTGGGCTGCCCTGATGTCTGCCCCATGGCAACACAGACTGCTCAGCAGGCTGACATCATGGTTGGGGCGCTGCATTTTGCTTTGTTGGCATCACTGGAGCAAACATGTTGTGTCTTCTCGCTTAAGCTCTTATGCCCCAAGTCCGCAGCCCTGGCGCGCCAGCCAGAGTGCGCCAGACCCGCAGCGCCGCCGACACAGGCCAGTGCCCGTGTCTGCGCCAGGGACGCGC
>JAABUZ0100009482.1_pt1 | contig 11120 bp, 10 predicted proteins | sample 5562091 | NCBI WGS metagenome assembly JAABUZ01 (sample SAMN12813069, study PRJNA571459) | rock metagenome | isolation source: Antarctica rocks | place: Antarctica: Victoria Land, Linnaeus Terrace sud | collected 2015-12-21
AGGGGCGCACAGAAGCGCCACATCCTCGATGAATTTGTCGCCGCGACGGGCTACGCGCGCACATACGCCATCCGTGTCCTCGGGCAACCAGCCGTCCCCGCCGCCGGCCCCATCACGCGGCCACGGGAGCCGCGCTATGGTCCCGCCGTCGTCGCGGCCCTCGAGGTCGCCTGGGCGGCGGCCAACGTCGTCTGCGCGAAGCGTCTGGTGCCGTTCCTGCCGGAGTTCGTGGTCTCCTTGGAGCGCCACGGGCATCGCGCGCTCCCCGCCGACATCCGGGTGCAGCTCCTGGCGCTCAGCCCGGCCACGGCCGATCGCATCCTGCGGCGCGTGCGCGCGGCCGATCGCCCCCACGGCATCGGCACCACCAAGGCTGGCACGCTGCTCAAGCATCGTGTCCCGATCCGCACCTTCGCCGAGTGGGACGATGTCTGCCCTGGCTTCATGGAGGCCGACCTGGTCGCGCATGGCGGGACGAGCGCCGAAGGGGCCTACCTCTATACGTTGACGCTCACCGACGTTTCGACCGGCTGGACTGAGTGCCTCGCCCTGCCGTACCGCAGTCCCGAGGCCGTCACCCAGGCGCTCGACCACGCGCGACGCCTGCTGCCGTTCCCGCTGCTCGGCCTGGACACCAACAACGGCGGCGAATTCTTGAACAACATCTCCCTGAAAGTAAGATCTACCGTGATGCAATGCGGCGGCAATTCTAATTGACGTTAAACAAGGCGCGTCAGGCCTCGCGTGCGGGGAGTCGGGCGGAATAGAGGGAGTACCCGTCGAGGTAGCGGACGACGGCGGTGGCGAGCGCGGTGGCGGCGATCATGGGGACGGCCAGCCCAAAGGTCGTATGGGTGAGCTCGAACACGAGCACGAGCCCGGCGAGCGGGGCCTGCATGGCGGCGCCGATCATGGCGGCGGCGCCGATGAGGGCATAGCTGCCGAGCGCGGCGCCGGGCCAGAGCAGGGACCAGGCGCTCCCGAGGGCACCGCCGAGCATGGCCCCGGTACTCATCGTCGGGGTGAAGAGGCCTCCGGTCGCCCCGCTGCCGAGGCAGAGGGCAGTGACCAGCGGTTTGAGCGTGAACAGGGCCAGCAGGAGGACGACGCTCCCGTGGCCGAGGAAGACGTCGTGGGCCATGTCCTTGCCGTTGCCCAACAACTGCGGGTAGCGCACGCCCACCAGGCCGAGGACGACGAACGCGCCAAGGGGCGCCACGAGGAGGAGGCGACCCGACGGGCGGTGCGCCGAAACCCCGCCGATGAGGCGGATCCAGCCGACGGCGACCAGCCCGAGGAGCGGACCGGCGAGGAGGGCCCACACGAGTTGGGGGGCCGCGAAGGGGTAGGCCGGGATGTCGATGTAGGTGACCTGCGCGGGCAGGGAGAGCCACGACACGGCGGTCGCGATGCACGCGCAGGCCAGGGCGGGGAGTACCACGGGCAACTCGACGCGCCCGTAGAGGAGTTCCGCGGTGATGAGCGCGCCGCCGAGGGGGACGTTGTAGACCGCGGCCAGGCCGGCCCCGGCGCCACAGGCCAGGAGCAAACGACGTTGCGCGGGCGACAGGCGCGCCCAGCGGCCGAGCAGGCTGCCGGACACGGCGCCCATCAACTGCGGCGCGGCCTCCCGGCCGAGCGAGGCGCCCAGGCCGACGACGACCTCGGAGAACAGCGACGAGGCGAAGCTCCGCCGGAACGAGAGGTCACTCTGTCCGTCCCACAAAGTGCCGTGGATCTCGGCCTTCTCGCCGGAGGTCCAACGCCGGAGGAGGAACCAGGCGACGCCGGCGAACGCGCCGGCGAGGGCGAGGACGACGACCCGGCGCAACGGTGACACGCGCTCGACCGCGGACTGGAAATCGCCGCTGTGATAGGCGAAGGCGAGGTGCTGGGCGCTGTGCAACACAAGCATCATCAGGGCGCCGAACAGCCCGGTGGCGACGCCGGTGGCCGCGAGGAGCGCCCAGAACAGGGGCGTGAGCGCGGCCGCCCCATCACCCGTGGCGTTGGGCTGCTCCATCGCCCCCCGCCCTGACGGCAGGCGCCGCGCGATCACGGGACGCGGAACACGCTGGCGGGCGGACGCCTGTTCGCCACCGCCGCGCGCCGCGTCGGCGGGATGACGCGACGACGCGTTCATCGTCCGTAGCGGGCTCCAGATCCGTCGGGGAAAGGTTGTCATGGGACCCTCATGTGCCTGTACCCGTCGGCCCGTAACGCCCCGGGCAGACGCGGCCGCGGGACGCTGGGAAGGCTGGCCACGAGCCGGGCGGCGACCGCGCCCGTCACGGGGGCGGCGTCGAGATGGACGGACAGGGTGGAGCGCTCAGGCACGGGACGCCCGCCGTCCCCGACGCTGTACGTGGGCCAGCGCCATGCGGTGGGCCAGCGCGGCGCGGTGCGCCATCAAGGCGCGACGGGTCATGGCGTTGTGGCCGGTGAAGCGCCGCTCGAGGCTGGTGGTGACCCGCGCGCCGAACAGAGCGGCTAGCGTGGCGTAGCCGCCGCTGCGCAGCATGGATGCGATCTTCATGGCGCACTCCGGACGGTAACCGGGTGGCCGATGACGGCGTTGTACAGATAGCCGTGGTGGTTCCACGGGACGCTGTCGGGTTGGCGGCGGCCCTGGTCGTCGGTCGCGCGGAGCCGGATCTCATGGTCCCCCGGCGTGGCGTTCCAGGCGAAGCTGAACCGCGTCCACACCCCCGCCTCGCGTGGCCCGTGCAGGTCGGCGATCCGCCAGGGTCCGTCGTCGATGCGGTAGGCGACCTCGCGGACGGTGCCCTCACCGGCGTAGGCGCGCCCGTACACGGTGGTCGGGCCGGCGTCGAGCGTCGCGGGGCGGTCGAGTTCGAGCAGGCTGATCACCGGCATCGCGGTGATGACCGGACCCAGCGCCGGGTCGTGGGTGCGGTAGTGCGGGCCGATCAGGACGTACTCGGTCGTGTTGTACGGGGTGTGCAGCGCCTGGGTCGAGACCTCGATCCGTCCGATCCACTTGATCCACGCGGTGCCCACCCAGCCGGGGACGACCAGGCGGGCGGGGAACCCGTGGTCGGGCAGCAGCGGCTCGCCGTTCATCCGCAGCGCCAGTAGGGTATCCTCGGCCAGCGCTTTGGCCAGCGGCAGCGGGCGGCTCACGCCGTGGTCGTCCAACCCGATCGGCATGACGTCGCGGGCGCCGTCGGCCAGCCCGGCGCGCGCGAGCAGATCGCGCAACCGCACGCCAGTCCACGCGGCGGTTCCGATCGCGCCGAGCCCCCACTGCCCCCCCTGCGCCTCGACGCCGAAGGTCTCCATGAAGAAGCGGCGGCCGTTGCCGGCGCACTCGAGCGTACGGGTGAGGGTGGTCTGCGGCAGGGCCGCGATGTCGGCGTAGCTCATGTCAACCGGCCGCTGGACGCCGTCGCCGTCGATACGCAGCCGCCAGGTGTCCTGGTCGATGCGCGGGGTCGGGCTGTGCTGGCGCAGGTAGAAGTGCGCGGTCGGCACGATGACCGCGTCCCCGAACAGCGACGGCCGGGTCTCGAAGTCACAGCCGGTGCCCTTGGGGGCGAACACCTCGCTCGGCGTCGGCTTGAGCACCTGCGGATACGTCGCCCACGCCGGCGCTGCGGGCAGTAGGCGCTCCAACGCCGCGACCCGCCGCCCGGCGCGTACCAGCCGCCGGGCGACCAGTCCGGCCACGGCGGCCGCGGCCAGCCCGCCGATGCTGGGCAGAACCATTTTGGGAACGGAACGCCTGCTTGTCACCTGTCACCCTCCTCCAGCGCCGTCAGCAGCGACGGCGCGTTGACACGCGGGGCTGGTCATAGGGGGCTTGTCCGTGCAGGAGCAAGAAGCGAGCCACCGCGCCGGTCCGCTACATCCTGGCGTTGCCGCCGTCCCGTGCGGGCGTCGCGCGTAGAGAGGCGTGGCGCCTGGTCACGTCGTTCGTTGACCAGCCAGCATCGCCAGCGTCGCGCGCTTGTGGCCATCGCGACGCACCTGACATGAGACGGCGTGGCGGTGCCGCGCCGGTGGCGGATGCGGATGCCTCTGCCCCTGCTGGAGCCGTGACGCCAGGGGAGCAGGGGACGGTGGAGGCTCATGGTGGAGTCCTATGGCAGATGCACAGGAAAAGTGTCATGCGCGATGCCTTGCATAGGGTGCGGACGAGTTGCACCACTTCTCAAGGCGGCACGATGGTAGAGATGCGCGCACAGCACGTGCCCTGATGGTTCGCCCACGCGGTCTGTCCGCCGTTCTCGCCGCTGCCCTTTCCGGTTAGTAGGTGTGCCGCCATCCTGCATAACCATACATTCCTGGCACCAACGACGAGGGGCCTGTGGGGCAGGTATCATTGGCAGCACCGGTCACTCAACGCAGTTCATCAATGTACTCCTCGCGCCCGCGGCTTTCATGGTGTGATCGTCGCCGTGGTGGCGCGCTTAGCGGCCTGGAGGCGCTTGGTGGTGGCGCTGGTGGCGTAAACAGCGATGCCGTCCACACGGGGGTCGAGGGCGGCGTAGCCCTCGATGATGGCCGCGTCCGCGGGGTCGGCGGCGAGGGCCTCGGCCACTTTCGCCCACGGCTTGCGGGCGACGAAGACGGTGTAGCGCGTGCCGGCGGGCGGCGCGGGCAGCGCGGGCAGCCGTCTTGGCCGATTAGTACATCCATGTGTGTGGAAGGTGGCCGACGCCGCCCCGTGAGGTTCCGCTGGGGGCGTTGGGGTCTGCTGAGATAGATGAAAGATCGTCGGGACGGGCGTTGCTGATCAGCCACAACAGAGCCGCCTGAGCGGTTTGGGGACCTGCGAACGGTCGACGTGGACCGCTGCGACCGGTTTATCTCATGGTCTTTCGGTCAAAACGCGTCATCTCCGTACGTCCCAACGGAACCGCGTGCGCTATAGCGTGCGATCAGTGTGGTCAGGCGGCCGCACGCCCGGCGTGTGGGTCCAGTTCTTGCAGGCTTACCTGACATAGACGCGCCGACGTAGCGCGTGTCGGTTTAGCGAGGAGGATCGACCATGTCCGTCGCCCGTATCACGGAGATCAGTGCGATCTCGGAAAAAAGCTTCGAGGATGCCGTGCAGCAAGGGGTCGCCCGTGCCACCAAGACCCTGCGTGGCGTCGAGGGCGCGTGGATCAAGGAGCAGAGCATCAAGATCGCCGACGGCAAGATCACGGGGTACCAGGTCAACATGACGGTGACCTTCGTGCTCGACGACGGCGCGTAGCGGTCGCGGTTTGTGCGACACGCCCTGCCCGCCTGCCCACGGAACGGGGGATGTCCCGGTGCTGGCTACAGGCCGCGTCCGTCCACTAACGATGCGATTATCGCTGGACGGATGCGGCCTGTAGCCGACACAGATCCATTCTTGCGCGACGGTTGTCCCTCCGACTCTACATCCACGGCGACCCCGCGCTGCAAGCTATGTTCGCCCACGTCCCGGCGGGCACTCCTCGCACAGGAGTGGCGGAGCGCTGCTTACGACGCATCCCCCCTGTCAGCATCCGTGTTCCCGCCGACCTGCCAGCCGATCGTGTGGGCGCCGGCGGCGCGCAAGTCGGCGGTGAGGGCGATGAGGTCGGCGTGATGCGGCAGCGCGACCGCGAGCGTCATCCGGGTCTCCCCCTCGCGGTCCTGCTGGAGGGCGACAAGCGCGACCTTGTGGCCGGGCGGCTTGAGCGCGCCGCGTATCTCCGCCAGGGTTGCGCCCTTGGCCAGCGTCACCTGGACCGTCCAGGCTTCCCGCGCCCGCCGGGGGAGGCGCATCTCGACGCCGCGTAGCGCGACCAGCGTGAACAGGATGACACCGACGCCCGCCACGCCCAACGCGTACAGGCCCGCGCCGGCGGCCATCCCCAGGGCGGCGGCGGCCCACAGATTGGCCGCGGTGGTGAGCCCTTTGATCGAGCCATGCTCCTTGAGGATCGCCCCGCCGCCGATGAAGCCGATCCCGCTGACGATCTGCGCGGCGATGCGGTCGGCGTTCGCCGCGGGCGCGTGGAAGGCGTAGCCCGAGACGAGGGTGAACAACGCCGCCCCGACCCCGACCAGGATGTGCGTGCGCATCCCGGCCGCCTTGCCGGCCAGCGCGCGCGACAAGCCGACCGCGCCGCAGAGCAGCGCCGCGGCCAGCAGGCGTATGACCATCTCGGGCGGACTGATCACGGGCTGTCGTCCTATCGCTGCTCACCCATCCGGCGTCGCACGACCGTGCGCGACGCCTTCGCCACGGTGGGGCGGGATGATGTCCCCTATCCACCGGCGGGACGGTCGGATCTCGTGCAACCGGCCGCCTCCGCCTCACCCGCGGCTCGGTCCGCACCACCCAGGCATCGGTGTCCGGAAACCCAGGCGTCGCTCCACCGTTACTGACGTCGTCTCGGATGGTGCGACGCCGGCGACCGCGCCGGCTTAGTCCGCGATCACGAGCCCTGCCAGGCCCTCTTCCGCCGCCGGGTAGTGCGGGTCCAGCGCGGCGAGCGTGTCGGCGATCGTGCGCGCGATCACCAGGTTGCGGTACCACTTCTTGTTGGCCGGCACCACGTACCACGGCGCGTACGCCGTGGAGCACCGGGCGATCGCGTCCGCGAAGGCCGCGTGGTATTGGTCCTAGTAGGCCCGCTCCTTCAGGTCGTTGCGGGAGAACTTCCAGTGCTTGTCTGGGTCCGCCAGCCGGCTCTCCAGCCGCCGCTTCTGCTCGTCCTTGGAGATGTACAGGAAGAACTTGATAACGGTCGTGTTGTTGAGCGTGAGCGCGTGCTCGAACTCGTTGATCAGGGCGTAGCGGGCGCGCCACACGTCCGCGGGGACCAGGTCCTTGACGCGCACGACGAGCACGTCCTCGTAATGGGAGCGGTTGAAGATGGTGATCATCCCGCGCGGCGGGGTCTTGCTGTGATAGCGCCAGAGGAAGTCGTGCTCGAGATCCTCGGCGCTGGGGGCCTTGAACGACCAGACCTGGCAGCCCTGCGGGTTGACGCCCTGGAACACCCCACGGATGGTCCCGTCCTTGCCGCCGGTGTCCAGCGCCTGGAGCACGATAAGCAGGCTCTGCTCGCGGGCGCCGTAGAGCCGCGCCTGCAGCTCCTCGATGCGCTTGCGCTGCTTCTTGAGCTCCTTCTTGACCTCCTTCTTACCCGTGTAATGCTCGGACTCGTCGGGGTCGATCCGCGCGAGGATGTCGGTCGCGCCGGGCGCGACCCGGTAGCGCGGATAGTCGGGGTCCGGGGGCGGATCGGCGGCGATGGCGCGCTCGGGCGCCGCGACCCCCGCTGCACGGGCGGTCGCCTTCGCGGCGGCTCTGCGCGGGGCGGACGCATCCGCGACGGGCGCATCCCCGCCCCTGGCCGCGGCGGGACGGGTGGTGTCGCCGGTGTCGTCGGTGTCGTTCGCAGACATGGGTGGCCTCCTCTCAAAATGTTGTTCCGACCAGACTGGTCTCGTCGCGGGGGAGACTGCGCCGCATCCGCGCGGCGTGCGGCACCCTCAAGTGGTCCTGCTCCCCGCGGGCAGTTCCGCGGGGACGCGCAGGCGCGCCGCCCCGACACGAATGTCGGCCATGCCGTAGTAGACGTCGACGCGACCGTCCCCGCGGTCATCGACGCCGGTTGGGAACACCACGTTCGGGACCACCCCTTCTGTCTCCTCGCCCGTCTCCGGCTCCAGGACGGGGGTCGATGATCGGTACAGCACCCGACGCGGGTCGTCCGTGTCGAGCACCAGTGTCCCTGCCCGATACGTGACCCGCTGCTGCTCTTTGGCGACCCGCGCGATGTGCCCCGTGACGCCGTGGTAGAACACGAGCCAGCCCAGAGGCGTCAGGAGCGGCGTCCCGCCGCCAATGCGCAACTCCTCCCACGGGTACATGGGGTCGATCAGCAGGTGGTGCCCGCGCAGCGTCGTCAGCGCCCTCACGTCGCGCCGCGCGTCGTCGAGCGCGCAGTACGAGATCCAGATGCTCGGGCGCGGGTCGGGCACGCCCTGCGGCGTGTCCTCCCCCGTGTCGTAGACGGGCCGGTGCAGGATCGCCAGGGACGGCCGGCCATCCGGACCGATCACCGCCTGGGGGAAGAGGGCGCCGTCCTTGTTGTGGTACTGGTCGAAGTCGACCCGGTACACGGGGTCGGGGTCGGGCGCAAACGCCACGAGACCGAGCCGCCGCCAAGCGCGGAGGTCGTCGGAGACGGCCAAGGCGATGCGCGGGCCGGTCGGGCTCCAGGCCACGTACGCCATCACGTACAGCCCGAGGGGCTCCACGTAGGTCACACGCGGGTCCTCGCATCCGCCGGTCTCGTCGCGCCGCTCGTAGGGCTCCTGGGGTTCGAGCGCGTAGCCCAACCGCTCGACGCCGACGGGATTGGCCGTGTCGTCGAAGCGCACACGGGCGCGGCCCACGCGCGAGTAGTTGCCCGGCCCCACGATGCGCGGAAAGAGATACAGGTCCCCATCCGGGCCGCGCACGGCGGCCGGGTTGAGCACCCCCTCGCGCTCCTCGGGGATGGCCGGGTCGGCCTCCATGATCAGCCCCAGGCGCTCCATCTGGAACGGTACCATGCTTGACGGATCCATCGTGACCTCCTGCTCCCCGCTCCACGCCCGTGCACGGCGACCGGCACGGGGGCGGCTAGCGCTGACGTAGGCGTATGGGCTCGTCCAGCGACGGACGACCGAAGGCCTCCCAGGCATTGCCCCCACGTAGGAAGAGTTCCATCCAGCGCGTCTCACCGCCCGAGGACGTGGCCCAGCCGCTACTGCCCGGCGCGACGGCGAGCTGGCCTGGCGCGACGGCGAAGGCGTCGTCGCTGGCGATGGCGTCCCGCTCGACATCGCCAATGATCACCCTCAGGCGCGTGCCGCTGGGGACGGCCTGCGTGGCCTGCGCGATGGTTGTCTTGATGTTGCCGTAGCCATCGACATAGGCGATGCGGTCGGGCGGCACGGGCGGGATGTCCGGCGGCGTCACGTCCTCCGCCAGCGCGTCCAGTTGCCCCAGTGCGATGGCCGCAGCCGCCTGCGGGAACAGATCGCGCGAACGGAACTGTGACCCTGCCTCCGGCGCCGCCGCCCAGCGCAGGTCCGCGGCGGCCGCGCGGATGAAGGAGAAGGCGTACCCGGCATTGACGCCGATGACGCGCACGCCCGTCGGTAAGCGTGCAAAGGCCAACCGCTCGCCGGCGTTGCCCGGCCGGGCCGCCGCGTCATCGGCCCGCGGCGCCACGTTGTGATAGATGAGGGTCCCGGCCGGAGCCTCGTTGAGGCCCAGCTGGGCGATGCAGAAGCCAGCGGCCAGGGTGGCGAAGGCCGGGACGGGCGTGAGCACCGGCGCGGCGTCGGGGAGATGCAGCATGAGGCGTTGGACCACCTCGGCGAAGGCGAGATCGCCCGGCCCATAGTCGGCGATGATGTGTACGAGCATGCGTGTTCCTCCCGTATCGGCTCCGCCGCGGTCGGCATCGTGTGTATACCCCACATGGGCACCTTTCGTACCACACGATGTACCACACAGGTCATGCTGGTCTGCTCCGCATGACCACAGGCAGGAGAAGCACGCAGAGCGGCTATGCGCGTCGCATGCATCCCCGTCTGAACACGGCGATGTCACTGCTCTATGTGCGGGGACGCGGCTAACAGCCACATGCCCACGCACAGCCCGCCTGTCATCAGATCGTGCAAGGATTGCGCCAATGTCCGACAAGCGGTGCGAAAGAGGTGGATGCGGTGTACGCGTGCTATGCGCGCATCTCACGCTCCCCCTGTCGGCCCGCCAGCGGGCCCTGTCCGTTGGCCTCGTCGCAGCCCTCGCAGGGGGCATGGGTGCTACCGGCCTGCATAGCTATGCGGTCCGTGCGCGAGCGACGAGTCGCCTGTGCAGCAGATGCAACGAACGGTTCAGGTTATCCGCCGCGGATCGCCGTGTAACCCTTGGGCTCGGGCAACACCCGCGCCTGCGGAACACGCCCGGCCCTCTCTCCATTTTATGTCGTGTTCCATCCTCTGTCCTCTCGTGGCTTTGCCCATAAAGTCTGACCATCCCGCATCCTGTACGGTTTTGTCCACCGTACATAGCACAGAACCGAATTGAGATGCTCACCACCGTCTTGTAAGCGATGACCGTTCGGCAAAGGTCGACTTTATGGGCAAAGCCGTCCCTACCCCAAGATAAAGGGGTGGGACCACGGTGGTCCCACAGGCCCGATTTCCCGTGTGAAACGAGGGACCACGCGGGGACCACGGGTTTGGTCCTAGCACCACGGGTGGTCCCACACAAACGGCCGGTGTAGTCCCACAAAACGGGGGTGTGGTCCCAGGGTAGGACCACGGATAGTGCCTCCTGGTCCCAGGGTGGGACTACGAAAATGTGCCCCGTGGTCCCAGGCGTCGCGGCCTGTGGGACCATGACAGCGCGCTATGTGGCGTCAGGCGGGGGACTGTCTCCTCGTCCCCTCGCTCCCCCATGGGCTACCGTCGGCCGGGCGAGCGGGGCCGCACGGCGCGCAGGACGGCGAGGATGAACAGGACGGCGAGGGCCACGTAGGCGCCGACGAGGGCCGCGGCGAGGGCGGCGGCCACGACGTGAAGGGCGGCCGCGGAGGCAGGGGGGTGAAGACGGCGACGAGGGGGCCGATGAGGGCACAGAGTACGAGGGCGGCAAGGCAGAGCGTCCAGACGCAGGCCTGGGCGTCAGTCATGCGTCGCCTCCCGCCGCCCTGTTGTCCCACCTGGACGCCCTGTTAGTTATGTCGTGTGCCATGCCTTCCTCTGATGGTAGCCGCGCCCCGAAAGAACACACGCGATCGGCGTCTCACGCCGGCTAACGCATCTCCCTGCATCCATCGGCAGCTACGATACCTTTGACCACGATAGCCGTGCGTGGCTTTCGTCCGCTCGCGTGTTTCTTGGCCGGTTCGGGGCGCATGGAGGCGCGCAGCGCTGGCCTGGATATGCACCCATGCCTGTCGGCCATGCGGCGCGTGTCGCTGACATAGCGGTCCGCGCCGCGCTGCCCCCACCGGGGCACCCGCCGTCCCGTCGGCTGTCCCCCCTCAGCCGTCCCCCGCCCACCCGACGCGCCCCTTGCCGGCGTCCTTGGCCGCGTAGGCCGCGCGGTCGGCCGCGCCGACGAG
>JAABUZ0100009483.1_pt1 | contig 11120 bp, 8 predicted proteins | sample 5562091 | NCBI WGS metagenome assembly JAABUZ01 (sample SAMN12813069, study PRJNA571459) | rock metagenome | isolation source: Antarctica rocks | place: Antarctica: Victoria Land, Linnaeus Terrace sud | collected 2015-12-21
CCGCGATCTCCGTGGCCGTCCAGCCGCGCGGGTCGCCGGCCGCCAGCACGGTGGTCACCGCCTCCGCCCAGTCCCCCTCATCTGTTGTCTGCCATGCGTGCGTCACCATCCCGCGTCCCTCCCTTTCTTCCCGCCGACAAAATCCCCAGGCGCCCGTCGGCCTCCGCCCGCTGGTGGACGGTCACGCCGGAGCTAGCGCGCTAGCCCCCGTGCGCTGACGGCGCGCGCCCCGGTCCACGACCGTCGTGACAAATGACGCCCCGCATGTGATCGCTAGGCGAAATCCCGCCATTCGATACGATAACTGACGGCCACGCTGGGGCACCATTTCCGATGCCCATGTTGTCGTCCTTGCTGCTTGGAAAAAATAATTCGCTGATGTCGTTGTAGCGCCGATAGAAAGCAGGACGAGCATGGCGGCGGTTATCGTATCAAGTGGCCGTCAATTGAGTAGCGTTCACACCGCACGCGCACACCGCCGCTGCCCCGCGTGCGCGGGTGTGCGGGGGACCACCGCGCGTGAGTGGCATCCACCCCGGGCCGCCCGTCACGCGCGGCGCGACGGACAACCACCTGTTCGTGGGCGCCATCCCCCTCTGGGGTGCCCCCCCGGATCATCGGGGCTGGTAGCGCCTGTGCGACTAGTATAGCGACACAGCCACGCATGACGCAATAGATTCAGTGCAGCGTCTACCTCTTCGCATTTACGAGACTGCTGTGCATCCCCTCACCCGCTGTCACTGGTCAGGCGCAGGAGGACTCCGGCACGCGCTACCACGGGCGACGTCGCGGCCGTCAGGCGGTCACGGGGGCGGCGCTCAACCGCGGTGAGGGAGCGCGCCGTGTTGTGCGCGCCCGTGTCGATCGGGGCGCGGAGCGCGGGCGGGCGCGTGGGGACGGATGGTGTTGATGAGGACGCGCTGGTGGCAGATGGCGCAGGCGTAGGCGCGGGTGAGGTGGAGAGGGAAGAAGGGGGCGAGCCAACGGAGGGGCAGGGGTGGGTGATAGTGGTACGTGGCACGGAGGGCGAGGGCGTCGTCGGCACCGCAGTCGGGGCAGGGAGGGCGGGGGCAGGGGTGAAGCATGGCGGCAGCCTTTGCGTGTCGGCCCAGGAGTCCCCCGGTGCGGCGAGCGGCGGCACCGGGAAGGCACGGATCGTAGACGAGGAAGGCTGCTGGGAGAACTATAGCAGGCGAGGGTGGGTGCCGTCAGGGTGCGACAAGAGGGCCATAGAGGTGAGGGCGATGCGACGACGGGAGGGACGGCGACGGGTGACGAGGCTGGCAACCCTAGCGGCGCGTTAGGAAGCGGGAGGGGTGTCAGGCGGCGGGTGTGGGAGGGCGGCGGCGGGGGGTGGCGGGACATACTGGGCCAGGACGGCGTCCGCGAAGCGATCCCGATCCTGCTGGGCGCGGCGATCGGCGACGCGACGGTCCGGTGCGGTCCACCCGGCGTCACGGGTGCGGCGATCGGCGACGCGACGGTCGGGGGTGTCCTCTCGCTTTGCGCTGTCCCTTTGTGCATCCTCCCGGTTTGCCATATCATCTTGCGCGTCCTGGTAGGCCTGGAGGGCGTGGGGATGCCGGGTCGGCGCGTGCGGCGCCATCTCTGGTGCCACGGGGTTCGGCAGCGTGGCCTGGAGCGCGTGGAGCGCGGTAGCCAGGCGGTCGATGGTGGCGGTCTGCTGAGCAATGGTGTGGGCGAGGGGGGCCACGGCGCGCTGGAGGGCGCGGTCGATGAGCGGAGTCAGGCGCACGGTGACGTCTTGCGCGAAGGCGGCGGGGTCAGGCTACGGGGCAGGGGACGGCGCGTGGGCGACGGCGGGGCGCTCCGCAGCGAGCGGCGGGGGAGCGGTGGCCGCAGGCGGGGCCAGGGGTTCGGAGGCGAGGTGCTCGGCCATCATGCGTATAGTGTAACGCAGCGGGGGGGGCGGAGTGTAGGATTCCAGGTGAAATGCGCCAGCTGCAGGTGTAAAAAGGGGCGCTGTTCCGCGCGAGATGCGCAGATTGTCCCCGAAACCCTGCGCCGATCCTGCGGAAAATCTCCGAAACCCTGCGCCGATCCTGCGGAAAATCTCCGAAACCCTGCGCCGAACCACACAGATGGAGAGGATAGGTGGGGCGTGTCGATGGGGGGAAACAGGCGTGGGAGAGCCCGACGAGGCCCGTAAGGAGCACGCAGTGTCGGATCGGCGCAGGGTTCGTGGGACAATCCGCGCAGCTTTCATGGACAACGGCGCATTTCACCTGGAATCCTACAGCGGCGCACCGTATTCTGAGCGGGAGCGTATCAGCGCGATGTTTTCTCGGTCTCGTCCTCGTTGGGGTCCCCCTTGATGGTTCCCTCGCCCTTGACTGTCACCTGCTTGTCGCGGCGCTTATGCCAGCCTTTGCCGCCGAGCGCGTCGTGGCGATAGCGCTCGACCTCGGCGCGGGGGACGAACAGGCGGACCGTGTGACCGTAGGGGACGCGGACGCCGGCGAGGCGCTCCGTGAGGATGTAATCTTTGATGGTGGCGGGGCGCAAGCCGAGGGCGGCGGCAGCCTCAGGGACGCTGAGGAGGGTGTCCGGGGTGGTGGTATCGCCGGTGTCCATCGATCGCGTGTCCTTTCCGCGCAGTGTCTCTCTCCAGGACATAGTAGACCTGTTGGCCGTACCAGTCACGCGGCGAGGGGTGCCGCCGCTGGGCGTTGGGGAGGAGGGCGAGCGGGGGGGACAGGCCGAGCCAGGGCAGGAGAGCGCCAACCACGAGGAGGGGGCTCATTTTCTCGCGCGGTCTCTCTGTAGACAGGTCGCGACAGAGGCTGTCCACGCGGTCATGAAGATAAAGGGCGGGGAGAGGGGGCGGGGGTGTCCGTGAGGGTGACGCGCGCGCAGCCGGCCTGCTCACCGGCGGGTGTCATTAGACTCGTTGCAGGATAAGCATAGACCACCGAATCACATCAGATTGCGCCCACAATGTAAGACGTCAAATTAGGTGCGCCGGATTCACGCTTGGAAAGGCTCGAAACGTCACAGTAATTGCGCCGTTAGCGTCAGATTAGGTGCGCCGATCCGCGCGATGTGTGTCTTCCGTCAAGGGCGCCGTAGGGAGGATGCACAGGCATGTCACGGTCAAAAAGAGGGGTGGAGGGGCCTGAGAAGGGTTCGGGTGCAAGATGGCGCAGTTAATGTGACGCCAACGGCGCAGCTACTGTGACGTTTGGCGCAGTTAATGTGACGCCTTACAGCTACCGTCGTCATCCGTGCGACAAGTTTATTATTATTGTCGCACGGATGACGACGGTAGCCACCACAGGTGTGCAGGCCCGCTACATCCAGGGTCCTGCCAGCCACGTCGACGGTACCGCTGTCCGAACTGATCAAGAGAGCAGGCAACAGAGTGGACGACGCTGTAGCGCTCGCTGGCGCTGTCGCTGTTGCCGGCGCGGTGGTAGTCGGAGTCGCCGTGGTGGCAGGTCAAGTACTAATTCCCACCACAGGAACCATCAGCGGCGCATTGGAGCCATCGGGCAGGACAGGCACAGAGGGCACCGCACTTGGTAGTAACCCTGGGGTGGCCGTCGCCATGGTGGGGACAGCGATCGTCGGTGCCGTGGTGGGGACAGCGATCGTCGGTGCCGTGGTGGGGACAGCGATCGTCGGTGCCGTGGTGGGGACAGCGATCGTTGGTGCCGTGGTGGAAATACTGCTGGGCAACGCTGCCGGCACGGTGGGCGCGAGCGTAGGCGGCGTGACTACCGGGACCGTCGTGAGTGGCGGCACGACGGGCGTGAGGGTCGTGAGTGGCGGCACGACGGGCGTGAGGGTCGTGAGTGGCGGCACGACGGGCGTGAGGGTCGTGAGTGGCGGCACGACGGGCGTGAGGGTCGTGAGTGGCGGCACAGTTGGTACACCGGGTCGTGTCGGTCGTGGCAGCGCGGTGATCGTCGCACGCACACCGGAGGGGACACCAGGGATAACGCGTGGCGCCACGGTGGTGATCGTGGGCAAAACACCGATAGGGATAAGGGTCGCGACGACGGTCGGAGCGGACGCCACCGTGTGGGCGATCGTGGTCGCGGCGCTCCCCGGTAACGCCGTCAGGGTCGCGACCACGGCCGCGCCGTGACCGGTGGGAGGCGTCGTGACACGCGTCGTCACAGGCACCGGACGGACGGCCCGCGCCGCCGCGCGCGAGCCCGACGCGCGCGGCGAACGACGGCCCGGCGCGGGTGACCGGACGGCCACACCGCCCGTGGACCGGCCGGCGTGGCGCGACGTGGTGGGGACAGCGGTGACGGAACGGGAGACCGACCGCGCTGGACGGCCAGTGTGCGCGCGGGTTATCGCCGGTTTGGCCGGGCGCGGCGTGGGCGTCACGTCCCGGCGCGTGGTCCCCTGTCCCGTTGGTCGCGCGGTGGTCGTCACGGGAGACGAGACAACGGGTCGCGCGGCCGGTACAGGCGTTATGGTCAGCGGGAAACCGGCCGGCACAGACGTGACGGCGACCGTGGACGCGGCCGGCGTGCGCGTGGCCGGTGGGGCGAGAGACGCTGCGGCTGTCGCCGTCCTCGCCGCGCCACCGACCACGCCGCCGCTCCCCGTCGCCCCAGATGTGGCGAGCGCGGGCGCGGTGCGGGCACCAGGCTTGCGAGGGGTCACCGTCGTCGTGGCGGTCGGTCCACCAGCGAGACGCGTGGCGGGGGTGATCGTCCCAGCGGCGCCAGCGCTTGAGGTCACGGTGGCGGACGCGCGAGCGTTGTGTGCCGCTGCCGTCGCGCGTCCTGTCGCGCTGGATCGGGCACCAAAAGCGGACATAGGCGGCGGAGTTGCCCTCAGCGCACCGGTTGTCCTGACGGCGCGCGGGCCACGCGCATCCCCGGTGCCCCGCGCGAGGGCATGTCCTGTGACAGGCGTCGCGGGGGACCGGTGTAACGCGGCGGGGGATCGCGCCACAGTGGACGATACCACTGTCGCCGTCGTGGACGATACCGCCGTCGCCGTCGTGGACGATACCGCCGTCGCCGCGACGGGAGGACGGACCGCCTGGACGACGGGTGACGAGCGACCTGACGGCGCCGTGATCGCGCCGCTACCCGGCGTCGCGGCCGTCGTGACGCGTCGCGCGTGCGCGGAGGAGCGTGGTGTCGGCCGCGCCGGTGCGTGCGTGACCACGACCACGGCCGCGACGCTGGCAACCATGAGGGCGAGAGCGGCGATCTTGGCCGCCAGCCCCCCCGCGCCCACGAGTGACACAAAGGACGTCGAGGCGCCTGCAAGCGTCCCCCCGGCGACCCCCGCAGCGCCGCTCGCGGCGACAACGCCCGCCCCCGCGCCCCCGGCGGACACCCCCCCCCCGGCGGTGAGCACGCCCCCCGCTGCGCTGGCCGTCGCGGCATGGGCGACGAGGAGCGGGGCGGCCCTGGAGAGCACCGCGGTCTTGAGCGTGGCTGGGACCGTCAACGGCAGCGCCAGGAGCAGGGTGCGGCTGTCCGTGCGCCCCTGTAGTCGCGCCGCGCAGCGCGCGCACTGTCGTGCATGCGCCGCGGCGCGACGACGCTCCTTGTCGCTGCCCTCGTGATCGGCCAGGACGGCCAGGACACGGGATGTTTGGCCACAACGCAGCGCGGTCGCGGCTCCAACGGACGGAGTACCCGCGCCCAACGCGACCTTGCGGTATTCGTCGCGGAAGCGCGCCCGCGCTCGGAACAGCAGCACCTCGACGCGGCCGGTCGTCGTCCCCAATGACGCGGCGATATCCGCGTAGCTCAAGCCCCCGATCTCGCGCATAGCCAGGGCGGCGCGATGGGTCGGCGCCAGGCGGTCTAGCGTGAGGCGCACCGCGCGCTGGTCTTCGGACGCCAGCCCCATCGCTTCGGGCGAGCCCCAGCGCCCCATGTCGGGATGGGTCGCGACGACGGCGTCGGTCAGTTCGGCCTGTGGGAGGCGCAGACGTTGGCGCAGCGTGGTCCAGGCAAGGTTCGTCGCGATCCGCATGACCCAGGGCCTGAATGCGTCGCCGCGCCGTAGCGTGGGCAGTGCGTTGAGCGCGTGGAGAAAGGCATCCTGCGTGACATCCTCCGCCTCGCCATCGCGGCCAAGAATACGGTGCGCCAGCGCGTAGACGCGTGGCGCATGCCGGTCGAACAGGGTCGCGAAGGCGTCACTGTCACCGCGCTGCGCGCGCGCGACAAGCCCGGCGTCGCCGGACGAGGCGTCGTCGTCGTGGAACACGTCCGAGGCCGCGTCCGGAGGCGGGAACACATGGTGGGCCATACACATCCAAGCGGAGGCTGTCGGTCAGCGGGAGGGGAAGCGGACGCTCCCCCTATCCGCGCACGAATAGGTGCTACTCAGAACTAGTGTACAATGCAAAGCTGCCATAAAACAGGGAGGGGGTACGTCCGTACGTCCGGCGTACCGGGGTAGCCTTGGTTCAAACGGACGTGACCGTGTGACGCCTGTTAAAGGCTCATGCGGTCACGCGGCGCCACGCGTCCTGTCCTGGCTCCCGTCGTCCTCCGGCCCCCCAACCGCCCCGGATGACGATGGGAGCCAGGACAACCGCGCACACCTCGCCCCAGCGGTCCTGGAATAAGTGGCGCTGCTCGGCCAAGGAGACCGTTTCGTTCAGGTGTTGGCGATAGCGGAGATGGGCACGCAGTTCGTCATGGGCGGAGCAGAAGCGGGCCGCTGAGGCGACCGAGCCGAAGCCGCGCATCGGGTCGTAGCGTTGTTTGATGCCGCGATGGTCCTGTTCCATCCGGGTGTTCATGGAGCGGCTGGTGCGCTGCTGCACGTCTGGCCCCAGCGTGTCGCGGATGGCGCGCGGGTAGGCGTCGTGCCCATCCGTGGTCACCTTCTCGGGCGCGTGACCCACCACCTGCGGGCTCGGGCGAAAAAGCGTTTGGTCACCTCCATGTCCCGCATCGCGCTCAGCATGGAGGCGACCAGGTTCCCGTCGGCGTCGATGGCCCGGTACAGATAGGCCTGGTGTTACGGGTGCGGCACGGGGGCGCACCATCTAAGAGGCTCAAAAGAGTGTCAGAACCTACTTGAGCGCGGAATCACGCTCAAAACGGCGGTTTTCATCCCGCGACGACGCGTCAGACGTAGGGAGCGCGCGCCAGTCGGCGTGCCCTCCGACTATGGGCGACGACGAAAGAGCGGCGCTAGGGCGGCGTACGTGTCCTTATAGCGGCCGTAGCCTGCGTCGTAGACCGCACGCGTCGCCGCCGCGGGCTCGATCGTGGTCGTTAGGCGCACCATGGCGCGCCCGGCCGCGCGTAGGTCGGGATAGGCGCCGGCGCCGACGGCCGCGCACATGGCGGTGCCGAGGGCGACGGCGTCGGGTGTCTCCGGTAGGGTGATGGGGACGCCCGCCACGTCGGCCAGGATCTGTAGCCACAGCGCGCTGCGCGTCCCGCCGCCACAGGCCACGAGACGCCCGGTCGGCACACCCAGACGGTCCAGCATTTCCAGGATATGACGGTTGCCGTAGGCGGTCCCTTCGTAGACCGCGCGCAGGAGGTGACCCGGCCCATGCGCGGTGGTCAGGCCCCAGATCGTGCCCCGCGCCGCCGGGTCTTTGATCGGCGTGCGGCTGCCCTGCCAGAAGTCGAGCACGGCCAGGCCGTCGGCGCCGGGGAGGACGGCGGCCGCGGCGGCGTCGGCGGCGGCGTAGCGCGCGCCGCCCGGGGGCAGCGCCCCGCCCAACGTATCGAGCAACCAGCGCACCGTGCCGCCGGTGCTGGCCTGCCCCGCTTCAAGCGTCCACTCACCGGGTATCACGGCGTCCTCGAACGGACCCCACAGGCCGGAATCGAAGACGGCGCGCGGTGACTGCGCGAGGTGACAGGTGGAGGTGCCGGTGATGAGGGCGAGCGTGCCCGGTTCCAGCACATCCAGGCCGACCATCCCGGCGTGCGCGTCAATGCCGCTCATCGACACGGCGATGCCGCGCTGCAGCCCTAGTTCGTGTGCCGCCGCCGCGCTCAGTTCACCACCCTTGGCGCCCATCGGCAGCGCCGCGCCGGGCACTTTGCCGGGCACGTCCTCCAGGCCGACGCGCGCCAGCATGCGTAGGGGCCAGCCTGCGTCCTCACCCTCAGCTCCTCGCCCTGTGCGCGGGAGAGGGGAGGGCCGTTGTTCCTCCTCGCCCCGTGCGGGAGAGGAGGCCGGGATGTGAGGGGTAATGGTGGCGCGGTAGTGCCACTTCGCGGCGGCGCTATTGAGCGGGACGGCCCACGTCCCGGTGAGGCGCCAGGTCAGCCAGCCCATCTGCTCCACCAGGTACGCGGCCCGCTCCCACAGGTCGGGTGCGTTCTCCTTGAGCCAGAGCGCCTTGGGAAGGGGCCATTCCGCCGGGACCTCACCGCCGCAGTAGCGCAGCACGGGATCGTGCGTGTCGGTGAGGCGGCGCGCCTGCGCCGAGGCGCGCAAATCCATCCACATGATGCTCTCAGTGAGCGGCGCGCCGTCGTGGTCGGCGAGCAGGATATCGCAGGGCGCATCGACGGATAGACCAATCACCCGCACGCCGTCGGCGCCGCTCACAGCCAGGCAGCCGCGCACCGCTGTGACCAGCGCGTCCCACCACGCGGCGGGGGACTGTTCGGCCCAGCCGGCGCGCGGGTAGAGGGTGGGGTAGGCCTGGTCGTGGAAGCCAAGCGGCCGTCCTTCAAGGTCGAACAGGCCGGCGCGCACGCCGCCCGTGCCCGCGTCGATACCCAGCACTAGATCGCCGTTTGGCGTCATAGATCCTCCGCTTACGGAATGAGCAACGTCTTGAGGTTGTCGCCGCCCTTGGCGGCGTCGAGGGCGGCGGCAAACGCGGCCAGCGGATAGGACGCGCTGATCAAGCTCTTCACGTCGATGGAGCCATCGGCGATGGCCGTGATGGCGCGCGGGTAACTATACGGCCCGAGATGGCTGCCGTGGATGTTGAGTTCCTTCTGGTCGCCCACCATGTTCCAGTCGATTATAGCCGGCTCGTTGCACACGCTGAACGCCACCAGCGTGCCCAGCCGCCGGATCATGTCCAGCCCTTGCTGCGGGGCTTTGGCGCTGCCGGACATCTCGATATAGACGTCGCAGCCGTAGCCCTCGGTCATGTCCCTAACGCGTGCCGCCGCATCCTCTTCCAACACGTTGATGCCCACGTCGGCGCCGAGCCGCTTGGCTAGCTCCAGGCGCTCGTTTTTGGTGTCGAGGGCGATCAGGTGGCCGGGGTTGAACGCTTTGGCCGCCTGCAACGCGCACAGCCCGATATTGCCGACTCCGGCCAGGACCACGGTGTCGCCCGGCGTGATGTCGCCGCGGTCGACGGCGTGGATGGCGCAGGCCAGCGGCTCGATGTAGGCGGCCTCTTGCATCGAGATGCGCGGGTCGATCTGGTGGATGCGTGATTTGACGGGGTAGATCATGTACTCGGCCATGGCGCCCTCGGCGCGCTGGCGCTTGAAGCCGAAGATGTCGTGTTTGTGGCACATCCAATAGTGGCCGGTCTTGCAGAAGCGGCACTGGCCACAGGGAATGATCTGTTCCGCGATCACGGCGTCGCCCAAAGACACATTGTGTAGGTCGGCTGCGCCTTCGCCCAGCGCGGCGACCGTACCGGCGAACTCATGGCCGGGGATCACCGGCGCCTCGCAGTAGCCGCCCTCGCCGTGCTGGCCCCAAAATAGGGACCCCCCCGTGTAGCACTTGATGTCGCTGGCGCAGATCCCCACCGCGCCGACCTTCACCAGGACCTCACCCGGCCCGGGTTCTGGCTTCGCCACCTCCTCGACCCGGTAGTCGAACGGCGCATGGCATACGACCGCCTGCATCATTTCTGTCGCCATCATCCTCACTCCTTCGCCCTACTCTACTCTATGTGCGCTGGATTATTCGTTCGGCGCGCTCCCAGGGACATCCTGCCAGGGCGGACGCCTCGGGCGTCCGCGACCGGGCTTATTCGCCCGCGACCGCGCCCATGGACAGGCCTGACACGATGTACTTCTGCGCCAGGAACGTGATGATCAGAGCCGGCAAGATCTGTATCGTCGCTACCGCCGCCATCTGCTGGTAGGCGGTCAGCGTATTGCTGGCGAACCTGGACAGGAAAACCGGCAGCGTCTGCGTCTGCCCGGTGGTCAGCACGAGCGCGTCGAGCAGCTCATTCCAGGAGAAGATCCAGGTGAAGATGGCCACCACGAAAATGCTGGAGCGCGCGAGCGGGATGCTGATGTACCACAGCACGCCGAAGCGGGTCAGGCCGTCGATGTGCGCCGCCTGCTCCACGTCGATCGGCACGCCCTGGAAGAAAATCGATAACAGCCACACGGCGAAGCTAAGGTTGATGCCGACATAGACGATGATCAGGCCGGGGACGGTGTCGAACAGATGCGCGGCCTGCAGCAGCGCGGCCAGCGGGACGACGCCGGCGATCAGCGGCATCATGCGCGAGCTGATGATCCAGAACTGGATGTCCCCTTTGCGCACAAGGCGATAGCGCGCCAGGCTGTACGCGGCGGGCACGGCCAGGGCGATGGTGACGAGTGTCGCCACGGAGGCGATAATGAGTGAACGGATCAGCGCGCCCAGGCCGGCGGAGTCACCCGTGAACTGCGACACATAATTGTCAAAATTGGCAAAATTGGGCCAGACCGGCGGGACCGCTTGCGTCTGGATGAAGGTCTTGAACGACGTGACGACGATCCAGAGGATCGGCGCCGCGCTGATCAGGGCCAACACCAGGGAGAGCGCCCAGGCGACCCACGCGCCGGCGCCCGTTTTCTTCATTGACATCATCCCCCCGGCTCCTCTCGTAACACGCGCACGAATACCTGCGCGATCAGGATAGTGACCACCAGTATGATCAGCGACGTCGCCGCCGCGTAGCCCGTATCAAAATCCTCGAACCCAATGCGGTAGATCTCCACCGCGTTGGTCAACGTCGCCGTGCCCGGCCCGCCCTGCGTCGAGCCGTAGACGAGGTCGAACAGACGGATCACCTCGACCACGGCCAGGATGGCGGCGATGGCGCCGACGCGCAGCAGCAGCGGGATGTCGATGCTGATGACGCGGTTGTACCAGCGCACGCCGTCGACCGCCGCGGCCTCATAGATGGGCTGGGGGATGTTGAGCAGGCCCGC
>JAABUZ0100009484.1_pt1 | contig 11120 bp, 10 predicted proteins | sample 5562091 | NCBI WGS metagenome assembly JAABUZ01 (sample SAMN12813069, study PRJNA571459) | rock metagenome | isolation source: Antarctica rocks | place: Antarctica: Victoria Land, Linnaeus Terrace sud | collected 2015-12-21
GTTTTGGTGGCGATCTTTGGCGCGCCCGGTGACGGCGCCGGGCTGGCAGACGGCGCAGCTCCGCGCCCGCTGGGCACTGCCGCTGGACTGACTGATGGCGACGGGCTCGGCCCTGACGACGGCGTACCACTGGGCCGCGCGCTCGGCGCCGGACTCGTGGAAACACTCGAAGCCGTCTTCGGAGCCCTCCGGCGATGCGAACCGAGGGCACTGGCGCGTCGCGTCGCGCCCCGCGACGGTGCCGCCGATGGCGTAGCGGGAGCGGGACTTCCTAACTCGACGGCGATCGTAAATCCGTCGGCTTCGGGCAACTGAATTTCTTTGAAGTCGGAGGCCAGGAACACCGCGCCCTCGACCACGCGCTGTCGGCTCTGTGTCCCTTCGCCCCCCGGACCCTGCGGATTGTTGTAGGCCGCCGGCCCGGGAATCGACAGGCCGCCGTTACCGATGTTGCCTTGGCAGGCCGCCAGTGCGACGCACATCGCCGCGAGGAGCGCGCCCGGCGCGCGCGACGGAAAGGAACCCATCGAGTGGCGCACTTCGCCGCCGCCGTTGCAGTCCTTTTGCACGCTGGGGTCGTCGGCCGCGCGGACTACAGGCTTGAGCGTGCCCAGTCATAAAATCGCGCGTATGAGTGACGCGGTCGACATCCGAATCCGCCCGAGCGGTCCCTATCTCGTGCGCGGTCCTATCACGCTGCACGATGGCGATGGTACCCTGCTCGACACCGCCGGCAAAGACGTCATCGCACTCTGCCGCTGCGGCGGCTCGACGACCAAACCGTTCTGCGACGGTACGCATTCGAAAATCGGCTTTCAAGCGGCGACGCAGGCGGTGAACGAAAGCTGAGGATTCTATGGTGAAAGCGCTGACTCTCGGTTTTACAATCGCGTTCGCAGCGAACGGTACGGCAGCTCTTGCATCCACAGACGATCAACGTGCACAAACGTTCACCGAACGCGTCGCAGACCACGGGCATCCGTCAAACATCAAAACGACGGTCGGACGGCTGCCCGACGGATGGTCTTCGTCCGTCCCGCTCCCGGCGGAAGTGCCGATTCTCGGCGTCGTGCAGCACCTCAAGAGCGGTTCTGCCGAGATCTTCTACCAGCCAACGGACGCGGCGTCCCTTTATGCATCGTACGTTTCCGAACTAAAGCAGGCGGGCTACGCCGAAATCGACCCGGCCAATCCTTCGGGCGATACCGGCGGCTTCAGGGCAGCGCGCCAACCGTCGACCTCGTTTCTCTATTGCCGCGGCTCGCAAGGCGTCGAGGTGAGCCTTCCGCAACCGCATACTGACGATCTCCGCATCGATATCTTATCTACGAAACAGGAGCCTCCCGATGCGTGCGTGGCTGGGCAGCCGCTGACTGGATCACCATATGACACGCCCATACCACAACTGGTTGGCCCGCAAGGTGCGACCGTTGACCAAGGCGGGATCGCCCAATTTGTGGGCGGTCGAAGCGCAGAAGGAGAGACCACCGACGCGGCGTTCGGAGCGCTGATTACCGGCAACGCTACTCCACCGCAGTTGTTGCGACTCTATCAGTCGCAACTCGTGCGTGCCGGCTGGCGCGTCACCGCCGTCGCACAATCGCCCAATGCCGCATACGCATCGTTTAGCTACGGTGCTCGCGGTACGATATGGAACGCTGCGCTTGGGCTCTCTCCGGCCGGGATGCACGCGGTTCGCGCCCAACTCATCGCATCGGGCGCGACGATCACCCGACCGGTGTCTCGAGTGCCGCACTTTCCGACCCCTTCGGCGCCCGCGTCAAAAACCGACCGCCCAGCGCTTTTCGCATTAGTACGGCGCATCCTGAACGATGGGAATGCGATCCACACCGGAATGTTCGTGGGCAGGCTGCCGGGCGATCTGCCGGCGGGTATCCCGCTGCCGCACGGCGCGCTCATTGGAAGCACGGAGCTGGTGCCGTCCACGTCGAGTGCCGACGGGTCGAGCGGTCAGGATACTTTATACTACACCGTGACCGGCGACGAAGTGAATACCTACGCTCGAACATTGGAACGCTCGGGATGGACGGCGGAATCCGCCGTCGATCCGACGGCGGGGTTCGTTAGCGCAAGCCGGTTTGAATATGTGACCTATTGTAAGCCCGGACTACCGGCGCTCACCGCATCGGTTTATCCCGCTTCCAATTCCTTCACCATCAGGCTCGACCGCAGCGTCGGCACCGTCGGGTGCCATGAATTGCAGCCGTTTGCGTCGCCGCGTTCCAAGCTGCCCAAAATTGTCGCTCCTGCGGCCCTTGTATCGGGATGGGTGGTCGGGGGCGGAGGAACGGGCGCAAGATTCGACTCGACGCTCTCACCCGCCAGACTGATCGATTCGTTTAGCGTGCAACTTGCAAACGGGGGATGGTCGTCGCTCACCAAAACGGCCAATGATACGCTTGCCTGCGCAACGTACGCGCGAACCGATTCCCACGGTGAGGGCAATGGAATTGCCCTCACCGTGTATCGTGATAGCATCGCGGCCAAGGGTTACACCGCGTTCATCAACGTTACGAACGTCTCGCAGCATGCCGCAACCGCTATGGGCAGTCGATCACGTTCAAGGCTTAACCATCGCGACGGACTTTGGCGGCAGCACGACCCCTGTGACGCTGCCCAGTTCGATCCGCGGTTTGCCGTCAGCCGCCGCGGTTCCGTGCAACGTGAGTTCGTCGCCGTCCTCGAGAAACGCGCGCTGCGTGCCGTCGGGCAGCATGAGCGGATGGGCGCCGCGCCATGTCAGTTCGATCAGACTGCCGTAGCTGCCGGGATCGCGTCCGGAGATCGTGCCCGATCCGAACAGATCGCCGGCGCGAACGCGGGCACCGTTGCTGGTTGCGTGCGCGAGTTGCTGCGCCATGCTCCAATACATGTCGCGGAAGTTCGTGCGCGCGATCGTTAGGGGCGCGATGCGGTCTTCGCGCATGCGGGCCGACGTTAAGGTCGCAGCGAGCCCGATATCGTAGTTTTCAGGCTCGGACGTCGTAAGATGCAACATCGGTGCGGGCTCTTGACGCGGGCCGGCGACACGGTACGGCTCGAGCGCTTCGAGCGGAACGATCCACGATCCGAGCGACGACGCGAACGACTTCGCTAAGAACGGCCCCAGCGGCTGATACTCCCAACCTTGGATGTCCCGGGCACTCCAATCGTTGAGTAGCGCGACGCCGAAGATGTATTCGCGCGCGTTCTGGGGCCGGATCGGCGTTCCAAGTGGGGGGCCCTCGCCCGTCACGAATGCAAGCTCGAGCTCGAAGTCCAGCATGCGCGTCGGCCCGTACGTGGGCTCCCCCGCCGTGGGCGCCTTCGTTTGTCCGCACGGCCGCACGATGGGCGTTCCGTTCGGCACGACCGTTCCCGCGCGCCCGTGGTAGCCGATCGGCAGCCAGCGCCAGTTCGGCAGCAATGGCTCGCCGTCGGGCCGCATGATGCGTCCCAGATTGGTCGCGTGCTCGAGCGACGAATAAAAATCGACGTAGTCGCCGACGGCGACCGGCAGCGTCATTGCAACGTCGCGCTGCAAGACGTATACCGAATCCGCAATCCCCGCGCTCTGCAGTTCATCGTTTCCCGCGCGCAGCAGTTCCGTCAGTCGCCCGCGGACCGCTTTCCACGCGGGTGCGCCGCGTGAAAGCAACGGGTTGAGGTCGACAGCGCACAGCACCGCGCGCGCGTTGCTCAGCGTTGCATCGAACAGTCCTGCGCGCCCCAGCTCCTGCAAGTCGACGATCGCGTCACCGAGCGCAACTCCCAGCCGTGGCGTTTCACCCGCATCGCGCACGAACGCGCCGTAGGGCAAGTTTTCGAGCGGAAAGCCGGAATCGGGCGGAATCTCGATTCGAAGGCCTGCGTTCATGGCGTATCGGCGGCGAGCATGCCGAGCGCGCACAGATCGTCGACCGGCTCGTCGAAGCTGCAGCTTCCGTACGAGTGCACGAACCCTGCGCGCGCTGCACCGATCGCCGACGCATCGGCCGCGACGCCGTTCCAGGCAAACGCCTCTTCGTCGAGGCGAAAGTGTTCGGGCCGATCGTCTCGCAGCATCGCTTCGAGCGCCGCGTCGTGCAGCACGCCGGTAAACAGCAGCACTGCTCCGCCGATGACGTTCAAAAACCCATGCATCGCAACGCCTGCCGTAGCGCTGTCCTGCCGGATCGGATGGTGCAGTCCGGCCGTAGCTTTGAACGGAACCTCGAGCGATTTCGCAGCAGCGATGAACGCGGCGAGCCGGCGCGCATCAGGAACTGCATCGGCCGTCACGCCGCCGCACCGCACTTTTGCGCAAACCGGACGACCGTCATCGAGCGCTTCGCGAAGCTGCGCCAGCGTCAGCATCGTGTCGCCATCGGGCAAACACTCGATGTACTTCACGATGGTAGATCGCAAGCCGGCCGCAGTGCACGCATCGTCGAACGTCGCGAAGGCGCCGGCCGCGATCTGCGCGGCGCGAACTTCGAAAGCTTCGATCACAATTCGCTCGTCACGTTGCGTCTCGCGCGCGGCGGTCGCGAGCGCTTCTGATACGTCGCCGTCGAGCACGACGCTGGTCGGGAATGGATCCGGTGAATCGTCGAGATGCGCGCGTAGTTCGGCTAGGCGCGAGGCCGGAACGACGAAGCGGCCCTGCATCCAGTACGCGTCCTCCGCTTGTGCGCGCTCGTGCGCCGCGAGAGCATCGGCCATCGATAGCTGCGCCGGAGGAAACAGTCCCGCGTCGTCGATCAGTTCGCCCAGCAACGCACGCGTCGCGCTCATTCGACGGCCGCTTCCATCACGTTCCGCTCAATGGCATAAACGTCGCGCGGTTCCTGCCGCACGTTCTACTCGGGCGCACGCTCGGAGGACGTTCGCGAGTACCTGCCAATGATGCGGCATCGCACCGCAACAGCAGCAGCCCACGGCCGAACTCTACGTGTCCTGCGACGTCGAAGCGAACGGACCGTGTCCGGGCCTTTTTTCGATGCTCAGCTTCGGGCTCGCCGCGTTCACGCTCGACAAGCAACTCGTCGGCACATTTTCGCGCAATCTCGAATTGATGGACGGCGCGGGCCTGGACGAGCGAACGATGAACTGGTGGGCGCAGGAAGCGCAGGCCGAAGCGTACCGCAAATGTCGTGAAGATCTCGTCGGACCGCGCATCGCCATGATCGATGCTAAGGCGTGGCTCGACGAGATGCGCCACTTCGGTAAACCGGTCATCTGCGGCGCGCCGAGCGGGTTCGATTTTACGTTCATGTACTATTATTTCCAGCGCTATCTCGGCGAAAGTCCGGTCGGGTTTGCGAGCCTCGACCTGCGCAGCTACGCTGCTGCCGTTATGAAACGCCAATACCGCCAAGTCGGAAAACGGCAGTATCCAGCCGAGTGGATCGACGTCGACCTGCCGCACACCCACGTCGCTCTCGACGACGCGATCGAACAGGGGTGCATCCTCATCAACATGCTGCGCGCCAATCTCGGCCTGCCCGCGCAGGGAGCTTTCGCCGACGAACGCTTCGTGCGTGAACCGAGCGCCGCAGCCGGGAGCGCTTGATCGCTGGAAACCGACAACCGTCCGAAAGGCTCGTATGAAACTCGTCGCAACGATCGACCGCGATACGCTCTCGCCCGAGCGCCTGGTCGCAGAATCCAACGAATTTGCAATCTACGATGTCGGCAACGACACGTATGCGCTCGTGCATCGCCATCAGGGCGTCGAATGGCAAGCCATCACCATTTCGGGCGACGGTTTGTTCCGTATCGCAGAGCTGCTCGTCGGTGCCACGCGCGCGTTGTATCGTGATGTTGCATCAGACCTTTCGCGCCGACGTCGTCACGAGGCGTAACATCCCTATCCAGGGCCATCGCAGCGTCTCTCAGATGATGGGATAACCGAGACCGGGGTTGACGGGTCCGCCGTCCCAGTACGGCGGATATCCGTAGTGGCCGTATTGCGCTGCCAAGTAGTCGCGCGTTTGCATCTCGGTCAGGGTGGGGTCGTAGGCGGGCGAGTTCGCGACATGCTCGCGCGTCTGATCGATGCATACCTCATCTTGCGTAACGCCGGAGACTGCCTCGACGGGGACGAGAAAGTGCCGCTCGCCGAGCCCGAGGAAGCCGCCGGCGGCAACTTCCAAGACGCGAACTTTTTTCTCACCGGGGTCGATGAAGAGACCGCTGACGTGCCCGATCTCGTCGCCGTTCTGGTCGATTACCGTGCGGTCGCGGATGTCTTGCTCGGGATCGGAAAGCATAAGGTGGGTATCGCTCAGTTTTACGAGGACGTCGCCTGGGGTGTGCTGGCTCATAGGAAACTCCTTTGACAAAGATGAGGAGACCACAGTCGTGGACATAACGCAACTAATCCTTGATGATCACCATGAGCAGCGTCGCCTGTTCGCGATGCTCGAGCAGCTCGAGCCGCGCGACACCAGGTCGCTGACTGCCATCTGGACGCGCCTGGCGACGTTTCTCGAGGTCCACGCCGAGGCCGAGGAACGGCTGTTTTATCCGGCACTGTTACACGTGGGCGAGGGAGCGGGCGGCAAAGACAACGCGGACGACGAAACCGAAGATGCGATTCGCGACCACAATCAAATCCGCGACGCGGTCCGTGCCGTCGGCGAGCATGCAGTCGGTAGTGATGGCTGGTACGATGCCGTAGCGGCGGCCAATGAAGCCAACAGCGACCACATGGCCGAGGAGGAGCGCGAGGGGCTCACCGACTTTCGCCGGCACGCCGGCCTGCAGCGACGGCATGACCTTGCGGTGGCGTTCGCCGCCTTTGAAGCCGTTCACGTTACCGGCGTCGAGCCCGTCGATAAGGACCCGAAAACCTACATCGCCGAACACGAATGACGCGTATCGTCATCCTCGGCGGCGGGTTCGCCGGCGTCGCGGCCGCTGCCCGACTTGAAGGCCGCTTACATCCCGGTGAAGCGGAGATCGCGCTCGTGAGCCGCGAGAACTACACGGTCTTCACGCCGATGCTGCCCGAGGTCTCGAGCGGCGGCATCGAACTACGGCACGTCGTAACGCCGGTGCGCGCACAACTGCGCCGCACACGGTTCGTGCTCGGTGAAATCACGCATATCGATCTGGATGCCCGTGCGGTCCAAGCGCGTCACCCGGTGACCGGCGATGTCGTCGGACTCACGTACGACCACCTCGTCCTCGCTCTCGGCAGCGTGCCGTCGACATTCAACATCCCAGGCGTCGACGAATACACACTCCCGCTCAAGACATTAGAGGACGCAGAGGCGTTGCGCAACCGTATCATCGCAGCGCTCGAACAAGCCGTAATCACCCCGGCCGGGCCCGAGCAGGAACGGCTCCTCACGTTCACCTTCGTCGGGGGCGGCTACACGGGCTGCGAGGCGGCGGGCGAGCTCGTCGATCTCTTCCACTCGATCATCCGCTATTATCCGCCGCTGCGTCTGGCCGACGTGCGCATGGTGCTCATCGAGGCGGGAAAAGCGCTGATGCCGGACTTGCCGCCGCAGATGGGACGGTACACGACGCGCAACTTGCAGCGGCGCAAGGTCGAACTCATTATCGGCGACGGCGTCAAACGCATCGCTGCTGACGGCATCGAACTCAGCTCGGGACGGCGACTGCCGACGACGACGGTGGTCTGGAGCGCCGGCGTGCGTCCCTCTCCCGTCATGCGCGATCTGCCGGGCCTCGAACACGCCTGCAATCTCGGCGTCATCACGCGGCGTGACATGTCGGTGGTCGGGCGCCCGAACGTCTGGGCAATTGGTGACTGCGCCTGGATCCCTAAGAAGGACGACGCCCAGCAGAGCGATCGCAACGCGTGGTATCCGCAAACGGCGCAGCATGCGTTACGCGAAGGACCCGCGCTCGGCGACAACATCATCGCAACCGTACGCGGCCAACCGACGCGTCCATTCGCCTTTCAGAGCCTCGGCACGATGGCGTCGCTGGGCGGCCGTCGCGGCGTCGCCGCGTTTCCCGGTGGGTTCGTCTTGACCGGGTTCCTTGCGTGGGCGCTGTGGCGCACGTACTACCTGCTGCGCCTGCCGGGCTGGGATCGCAGGGTGCGCGTCGCGCTCGACTGGACGCTCGGCCTGATTTTCCCGCGCGACATCGCCGAAATTCGTCTCTACACCGAACGCGGTGGCGGTAGCAAAGCCAGCGTTCGTCGAACCGGCTGTAAAGCGAGACGATGAGAGATCGCCGTATCGACGCTCGCAGCTCGTCGCCCCAGGACCAGTAAACGGCGCAGCGAAGTGCCGGCGACTCGTCGGTGGAGGCGTCATGATCTCGTATATCGTTCGGACCGCGGGCTTTTGCATCACGCTGACGCTGGCGGTGGCTTGGGGCACCAGCGCGCGGGCGGCCGCACCGGATCTCTCGATTACGCGGGCGACCTTGCATAATGGTTTGCGCGTTATTGTCGTGCGCGACCCGCTCGCGCCGGTCGTGACGGCGATGTTGAATTATCGGGTCGGTGCCAACGAACAACATTTCGCCGGCCAAGCGCATGCGCTCGAACACATGATGTTCCGCGGTAGCGCAACGCTTTCGCAATCGCAACTCGCGGACGTTGCTGAACTGCTCGGCGGTAACTGGGATGCCGATACGCAGTCTGAAGTAACGCAATACTTTTTCACCGCTCCATCGCAATACCTCGATGCAGTCCTGCGGATGGAGGCAACCCGCGCCAAAGGATTGACGCTCTCGCAGAAGGATTGGGGTATCGAGCGCGGCGCGATTAAGAACGAGGTCACGCAAGACTACAGCGAACCGATCGACCATCTGTTTCAACAGGTCGATTTGAAAATGTTCGCGGGAAGCCCATACGGCAACGACGGGCTAGGGACGATCGAGTCGTTCGATCACCAGATCAATTCACCGCAGCTGCGCGCCCTCTATAACGCTTGGTATCATCGAACAACGCGATCTACGTGATCGTGGGCGACGTCGACGGGCCGTCGACCGTCAAGGCGGTGCAGACGTATTTCGGCTCGGTTACCGCCGTGCCGTTACCCGCGCGGCTCCCCGTGCACTTGACGCCGCTGAAACCCGCGACGCTGCGTCTCGACAGCGATAAGCCGTTTACGATCGCGGCACTGGCCTACCGTTTTCCGGGATATCGCGACAAAGACTATGCCGCCGGGCAGATATTGGAGAGCGTGCTCTCGAGCCAACGCGCCGGTCTCTATGGACTCGTTGCTGCGGGAAAAGCCTTACAGGCCAGCTTCACCGATTTCGACACGCACCCGCTGGCGGGCTCGGCCGCGGCGTTCGTGGTCGTTCCCGTTACGACGAAAGCCGACGACGCACTTGCACTCGCACGCGGCGTGCTCGACAACTACCGCAAGAACGGCGTGCCGGCGGAGCTCGTAGAAGCTGAGAAGAAGCGCGCGATCGCGCAGGCGCAGTACAAAGCGAATTCGATCGAAGGTCTCGCCTTCCAGTGGAGTGAGGCCGTTGCAGTCGAAGGCCGGTCGTCGCCCGATGAGATCCTGGGTGCCATTAAAGGCGTGACCGTCGCCGACGTCAATCGTGTACTGCGCACCTACGTCGACCCCGCGCACGAGATCGTCGGCATTGCGGCGCCGAAAAACGCGGCTGCTTTGCAGGCCAGTTCCGGGAGTTCGGCGGCTGGCGGCAACGAGAATAAGCCGACCTTGTTGCACCACGATCCGCTGCCCGCGTGGGCTCTGGTTGCGTTTCGGCACGTCTCCGTGCCCGCCTCGACGATCAGTCCGGTCGACATCGTCCTTTCCAACGGCATCCGGCTCATCGTCGTCCCCGAGCACGTTTCCAACACGGTGGTCGTGCGCGGTTCGATCAATTCTCGTGAAGCGATGCAGGCACCGCCCGGCAAAGACGGGATCGGCGAGGTCACTTCGGGGCTTCTTCCCTTCGGGACCACGACGCTCGATCGCCTCGCGTTGCGCGGTCAACTCGATACCATTGCGGCGGAGGTGACGGCAGGCACGACGTTCTCCCTTACGACGCTAGCCCAAAACTTCGACCGCGGCGTAGCGCTGTTAGCGGATGAGGAATTGCATCCGGCGTTCCCTGCCGCCGCCTTTGACGCCGTCAAAGCGGCACAAGTCGGATCGGTGCAAGGCGTCGTCACGTCGCCCGAGCACCTCGCGCAGGTAGCGCTCGACAAGGCACTCTATCCGCCAGGGGATCCCTCGCAGCGGTTTGCAACCCCGCAGACGGTGTCGTCGCTGACGCCGACCGACGTCAAGAACTTCTATGCGGGTGTCTACCGACCCGATATGACGACGATCGTCGTCGTCGGCGACGTCGAGCCCGAGCGTGCCAAGAAAACGTTCGAGACGTACTTCGGCGGCTGGAAGACGATGGGGCCAAAACCGGCGGTCGATCTGCCGGCCGTGCCGGATAATGCAGCCGCGGATATGATCGTCCCGGACCCCCAACGGATTCAGTCGCAAGTGCGCCTCGCGCAGGTCAGCGCGATCACCCGGACCGATCCGGACTTCGCGCCACTGTCGGTGGCGAATGAGTCGTTCGGCGGCGGCGGCAGCTCAATTCTCTTTCACGATGTACGCGACGTTCATGGTCTGGTGTACGGCGTGTTCTCGCGAGCCGGGTTTGAGCGGGAGCGTTCGACGTTCGAAGTGCAGTTCGCTTCGGACCCCGGAAAGATCGCTCAAGCGCAAGCGCTGATCACGGCGGATCTCAACGAACTTTCGCAAAAGGGCCTCGATCCGAGCGAACTGTCGCGGGGTAAGGCGTCGCTGGTCTCGCAGCTTCCCATGCGCGTCGCCAGCTTTACCGGCATAGCGCGCCAACTAATCGCCTACGCCCAATTCGGTTTGCCGCTCGACCAGGCAGCGATTGACGCGCGCACTGAAATCGGCGTAACGAACGAACAACTCAAGGCGGCGGTCAGTAAATGGATTCGCCCCAGCGGCTTCGTGCGCGTGATCCTTGGTCCCGGGCCAACGTAGCCTTCCCGGTAGAGCGTTTCTTAGTGTGAGTAGAAGCCGATTCCGAGATACGGCGCGATGTGGGTTTCGTTGGACGGGGCGCTGTTGCGCGCGGTCTGCCGGTCGCCTAAGACTCCGAGATCGATGAAGATCGGACTCCCGGCGGGGGCGAGCGCCACACCG
>JAABUZ0100009487.1_pt1 | contig 11116 bp, 10 predicted proteins | sample 5562091 | NCBI WGS metagenome assembly JAABUZ01 (sample SAMN12813069, study PRJNA571459) | rock metagenome | isolation source: Antarctica rocks | place: Antarctica: Victoria Land, Linnaeus Terrace sud | collected 2015-12-21
ACCCGACGGAGCAGTCCCTGCCGACCTCCCGGGTCACGCCCGAGGCGGAGAAGCAGGCCTACCGTGCGGCCGAGGAGGCCGAGGCGCGGCGCAGCAGCCAGGCCGAGCAGCTCGCGGGTTTGCGCGCCCGGGCAGCGGACTTGGGCTCCCGGCTCAGCCAACACGGCATGTTGCTTCTCGACGCTGACCCGGCCACGCTGGCCAAGCAGGCGGCGGCAGCAGGCGCGAGGGTCGCACGGCTCGCAACGCTCGCCGGAGCCCTCACACAGATCGACCGGCAGCTTACCGGCACCGACAGCGCGATCCGGGAGTTGAGCGAGGCCCAGGCGGGCCGGGTCGAGCAACGCCGCGCGACCCAGCACGAGGCCCACGAGGCGACCCGCCGCGCCGGTGCGCTGGACGAGGCCGTGCGGGCTGAGCTCGGCTCAGCCCCGGACCTGGCTGGCGCGGCCAGCACCGCCCGCGGGCTGGCCGAGGCGTGCGCCCGCGCCGCGGCGGCGGTCGACGCCGCAGCTGCCTGCCGTTCTGACCTGGCCGCAGCCCGGTCAGAGGCCACCCGGCTGGCTCTCGAAGCAGGCTTCAGCGACAGCGTGACCGCGGGTGCCGCCGAGCGCTGTGTGGCGTGGCGCGACACCGCCATGCGGCGCCTGCGCGAGCACCGTGATGCCCAGGCCGCGGTGCGGGCAGTGCTGGAGGACCCGACCCTTGCCGACCTGCCGAGCGCTGCGCCCGACCTGGCCGCCGTCCAGGCTGGGCAGGCCGCCGCTCGCCTCGCCTGGCAGTCTGCCGTCGCCGCTGAAGCTGCTGCAGGCCGCATCAAAAATGACCTCGCCGTCCTTGGCGGCCAGCTGAGCTCGGCTCTGCAGGCGATGGAGCCGGTCGCGGCGCGTCACGCGGAGGTGCGCGAGCTGGCCGATCTCGCCGCAGGCGGTGGTGGCAACGTGCTGAAGATGACGCTGTCGTCGTATGTTCTCGCTGCCCGCCTTGAGGAGGTGGCCGCTGGCGCGAGCGAGAGGCTGCTGCGCATGACGCAGGGGCGCTTCTCGCTCGTGCACACCGACGCCGGCAGGGGCAACGCGCGAGCCGGCCTGGGGCTGATGGCTCGTGACACGTGGACGGGCGTCGACCGCGACACGTCGACCCTGTCCGGCGGCGAGACGTTCCTCGCCAGCCTGGCGCTGGCGCTCGGGCTCGCCGACGCGGTCGCGGCCGAGTCAGGGGGCGCTCGGCTCGACGCGCTCTTCATCGACGAGGGCTTCGGGTCGCTCGACGAGCAGACGCTCGACGAGGTGATGGATGTCCTCGACACCCTGCGCGAGGGCGGCCGACTGGTCGGCCTGGTCAGCCACGTGGCCGAGTTGCGGCAGCGGATCCCGACGCAGCTCCATGTCCGCAAGGGGCGGCACGGCAGTGCCCTCGCTGCGCTTGCAGAGGCGGCATGAGAACGGCAGGGCCGCGGTGTCAGCGCCGTCCGGCCTCGGTCAGCCGCTGCCAGATGGGTCCACCGCCGTGTCAGGCGTCGGCAGCAGGTACATGAACGAGAGCGCGAGGATCAGCACCAGGAACACGGGCACACTGATCAGCCCGATCAGGGTCGCGAGCGGGTAGGCGGCCAGGCCGACGGTGTACCGACGGTCCCGCGTGCGCAGCCGGGCGCGGTCGACGCCCGCCTTCTGCAGCTCCGGGTGCCGCAGGATGTAGCGCCAGATGATCTGGAACGCGAGCGACATCGCGGTGCTGCTTGCGCCGTAGAGCAGTACGGCCGTCCGGCCGTCCGCGTCGGCGGCGTCCCGTGCGTAGTTCCCCAGCACGGCAGTCGGGAACGGCAGGACTGTCACCGTCAGCAGCAAGCCCAGGTTGGCCACCTGGAGCCCGTGCGTGGTCCGCGAGACCAGGGCGAACATCGCGTGGTGGTTCAGCCAGATGATGCCGACGACGAGGAACGAGGCCAGGAAGGCCGCGTAGCTCGGCCACATCCTGCCCAGTGCCGACCCGAGGGTGCGCTCGCCCGGCTCGGGAGCGTGCAGCTCGAGCACGAGCAGCGTGATCACGATGGCGAAGACGCCGTCGCTGAAGGCCTCGAGGCGGGTCGTGTTCATCGCTGGCCTCCGTCCAGGCGGCCGGTGAAAGAGCGCGGGCCTGGCTCAGATCATGTCTTGCGGACGCGGCAGGGTGCGCAGCGCGGCGGCTCGCAGGGCGAGGATCTGCTTGTGCACCCGCACCGCATTGGGCAGGTAGGCGAAGTGCGACAGCGGGTCGTCGCGCTGCGCCGCAGAGTCGAGGACCAATGTCCCGTAGTTGAACGCCTGCCCCAGCGGCGGCAGCTCGACGTCGATGTAGGTGACCGACGACAGGGCCATTGACGGCCCGTGCTTGGTGAGCACGCCGTACACCCGGTAGATGCGGCGGTTGGTGACGATGAGCCTGTCGTCGTACCAGACGTAGAGGTCGAGCAGGAGCCACATCAGCAGCACCACGACCAGTACGACGTGGACCGTGGTCGACATCTGCCGGCTGCCTGCGTAGGCGATGGCCAGACCCGCGACAACTCCGACGATCAGGGTCTGGCCGAGGTCCAGCCGCCGCCGGCGCCGGACGAGCGCAGCGACGATCACCGCGAAGACAACTATGGGCAGCGCCGGACGCGGTGCGACGAGGGCGACGACTCCCGAGATCGTCCGCAGCATCGGCTGCGCCAGGGTGACGACATGCTCGCGCAGGTCGAGCTTGACCTCGCCCGGGTCCTGCACGTACTCGTAGCGCCGCTCGTGCAGCTTCTCGCGCCACCGGTCGAGGAAGCCAGGCGTCGGCCTGCTGCTGTGGTCCCCGGCATGTGCACTGGGGTTCGCGCGCGGGCCGTCGTCGTCGTCACCGGCCCGACGTCGGGCGATGAGCTGCTGCAGCTGCTGCTGGGGGTCCCAGCCGCCTCGCGAACGGGAAAAGGGGTTACGCATCCGCGTCCCCCTCCTGCCGTACGGACAGCGCACCGTACCGCCGCGGGGGACGTCTTCATGGCCACCAGGGGTCCGACACGCGGTACGGCGCGCGCGCTCTTCCACTGGCAGCCGGTCTACGGTGTTGATCGTCGAGCGCGTGAGCGAGCGTCCACCGGACGGGTGCTGCACGGTGCCAGCCGGCGTTCGAGTGGTGTCGGCAGCGCAGGAGGTCCTTCGAGGTGGACGGCAAGTCTCTGATCATTGCTGCCCTCGCCGTCATCATCCTGGCGGGCCTGGTCGGCGGCGACCATTCGGTCACCGTGATCGGCTCGTTCGTCGGCAAGGCTTTCCACTGGGTCAACCTCACGTGGCAGTCGGCCATGGGGAACCGCAACGCCTGAACCGGATGTGACGAGGCGACCCTCCTGCCTCGGCAACGCCTACATCGACCGACTCACAGACAACTCCCAGCTGTCCCGCAGACTTCGGGCAGGCGTGCCCGTCATGATCGGTGCAGACGCGCGGGCCACTGCGCCGGGAGGAGGACCCCCTGATGACGTCTGCTGCCGCTCCGGCGGGCACGGCCGAGGCCCGGCTGCTCGTCGTGGACGACGAGCCCAACATCCTCGAGCTGCTGTCGGTGAGCCTGCGCTACGCGGGCTTCGAGGTGGCGACGGCCCCGACTGGCGTCGCTGCGGTCGCGGAGGCCCGCCGCTTCCGCCCGGACCTCGTCGTGCTCGACGTGATGCTGCCCGACCTCGACGGGTTCGGCGTCGTTCGCCGGCTGCGCAGCGAGGGGGCGCACATTCCCGTGCTGTTCCTGACCGCGCGCGACGCCACCGAGGACAAGATCACCGGCCTGACGCTCGGCGGCGACGACTACGTCACCAAGCCGTTCAGCCTCGAGGAGGTGCTGGCCCGGATCCGCGCTGTCCTGCGCCGCTCGCAGGGGCAGCAGGCGGCGGGCAAGGACAGGGCACGCCTCGCGCTCGGCGACATCGAGCTCGACGACGACACCCACGAGGTCTGGAAGGCCGGCGAGCCGGTCAGCCTGTCGCCGACGGAGTTCAAGCTGCTGCGCTACCTGCTCCAGAACGCCGGCCGGGTGCTGAGCAAGGCGCAGATCCTCGACCACGTGTGGCACTACGACTTCGCCGGGGAGGCCGGCGTGGTCGAGTCCTACATCTCCTACCTGCGCAAGAAGGTCGACACCACCGAGCCGCGGCTGCTGCACACCCTGCGCGGCGTCGGCTACGTCATGCGCGTGCCGCGGGCGTGACCTCGTTGTGAGCGCAACCGCGGCGGCCGCATCGACCGCCACCGTGGCGCCGGCTTCCGCTCGCCGGCGGCTGAGGCTGCGCGGGCTGACGCGCCGGACGCCGCTGCGCGTCAAGCTCGTCGTCGCGACCGTCCTGCTGGCCGCACTCGCGCTCGCCGCGGTCGGCTTCGCGACCACGGCAGCGCTGCAGAATTACCTGCTCGGCCGAGTCGATGACCAGTTGCGGACGCAGGCCGGCCTGGACTACGGGCTCCGTAACGGACCACCATCTCAGACGGGGGACGACCGCCCCTACGCGGGCCCGGACACGTGGTCGGCCCTCCTGGATGCGAACGGCAACGGATTCGCCCGCGTCCACTTGACCGCGCCGCAGACCGGGCCTCGCCTGCCGGCTCTGACCTCAACGGCGGCGGCCAGGCTCGGGACCTCAGCATTTACCGTCCCCGCTACGGGCGCGGGCCACGCCTGGCGGGTGGCGGTGCGCGTCGACGCCGACGGCAGCGGGACCCACGTCACCGCTGTGAACCTGGCCGATGTCGACGACACGGTCCATAAGATGATCGTCATTGATCTCGGGGTCAGCCTGGGCGTGCTCGCGCTGCTGGGAGGCGGTGCGTATGCGGTCGTGAGCTCCAGCCTTCGTCCGCTGCGCAAGGTGGAGACGACAGCGGCGGCCATCGCCGCCGGCGACCTCAGCCAGCGGGTGCCGGTCGAGGAGAGCGAGCGCACCGAGGTCGGCCGGCTCGCCGGCGCCCTCAACACCATGCTCGGGCAGGTCGAGCGGGCCTTCCGCGACCGCGAGGCGTCCGAGGCGAGCGCCCGGGCGTCCGAGGACCGGATGCGCCGGTTCGTCGCCGATGCCAGCCACGAGCTGCGCACCCCGCTGACCAGCATCCGCGGCTTCGCTGAGCTGCACCGGCAAGGCGCGCTCGGCGGCCCCAAGGGCGTGCCCCGCATGATGCAGCGCATCGAGACCGAGGCCACCCGGATGGGGCTGCTCGTCGAGGACCTGCTGCTGCTCGCCCGCCTCGACCAGCAGCGGCCGCTGGAGCAGCGCCCCGTCGACCTGCTCGAGCTCGCCGCCGACGCGGTCCATGACGCCCGGGCCGCGGCCCCCTCGCACACCATCACCTTGGAGACCTCCGCAGGGGAGGACACCGACCCGCCGGTCGTCGTCGGTGACGATGCGCGGCTGCGGCAGGTCGTGACCAACCTGATGTCCAATGCGGTCACCCACACGCCCGCCGGCAGCCACGTCGTGCTGCGGGTGCGGACCCAAGCGCCTGACGCCGTGCTCGAGGTCCGCGACGACGGGCCCGGGCTCGCAGAGGCCGAGGCGAACCGGGTCTTCGAGCGCTTCTACCGCGCCGACCCGTCGCGGGTGCGCACCGCGGGCGGGTCCGGCCTGGGCCTGTCGATCGTGTCGGCTCTCGTCGCCGCGCACGGCGGCCGGGTCGAGCTGGAGACCGCTCCTGGCGCGGGGGCCACGTTCCGCGTCCGGCTCCCGCTCGCGGGCGTGACCGCGCCGGCAGGCCCGCCCCGCGAACACACGGCCGAGCAGCTCACCCCGGCGGGTGACAGTAAGTCGTTGGGCGAAGCGGCTCGCGCCTGAGAGGCTGGGGGTATGCAGGTCAGCCAGTCCGACAAGCTTCTCGACGTCTGCTACGACATCCGGGGGCCGGTCCTGCAGCATGCCAAGCGGCTCGAGGAGGAGGGCCACCGGGTCCTCAAGCTCAACATCGGCAACCCCGGGCCGTTCGGCTTCGAGGCTCCCGAGGAGATCCTGCACGACGTCATCCGCAACCTCCCGATCTCGCAGGGCTACAGCGACTCCAAGGGCCTGCTGTCCGCCCGGCGCGCGGTGACCCAGTACTGCGAGGTCAAGGACATCCAGGGGGTCGACGTCGACGACGTCTACCTCGGCAACGGCGTTTCCGAGCTGATCGTGATGTCGTTGCAGGCGCTGCTCAACAACGGCGACGAGGTGCTGGTACCTGCGCCCGACTACCCGCTGTGGACCGCGGCGGTCAGCCTGACCGGCGGGCGCGCGCGGCACTACCTGTGCGACGAGCAGGCGGGCTGGGCGCCCGACCTCGACGACCTCGCGGCCAAGATCAACGACCGGACCAGGGCCGTCGTCATCATCAACCCCAACAACCCGACCGGGGCGGTCTACCCGCGCGAGGTGCTCGAGGCCGTCACGGAGCTCGCCCGCCAGCACAACCTGATCCTGATGTCGGACGAGATCTACGACAAGATCCTCTACGACGACGCGGTGCACCACTCGACCGCCGCGGTCGCCCCCGACCTGCTTTGCCTGACCTACAACGGGCTGTCAAAGGCGTACCGGGTGGCCGGCTACCGCTCGGGCTGGATGACCGTGTCCGGCCCCAAGGGCCACGCGCAGAGCTACATCGAGGGCCTCGACATCCTCGCCAACATGCGGCTGTGCCCCAACGTGCCCTCTCAGCACGCGATCCAGGCGGCGCTCGGCGGCCACCAGAGCATCCACGACCTGGTGCTGCCGGGCGGCCGGCTGAAGGAGCAGCGCGACCGCACCTGGGAGCTGCTCAACGCCATCCCGGGCGTCAGCTGCGTCAAGCCGATGGGCGCCCTCTACTGCTTTCCCCGGCTCGACTCGGCCGTCTACCCGATCGCTGACGACCAGCAGTTCGTGCTCGACCTCGTCACCGACGAGAAGATCCTGGTGGTGCAGGGCACCGCGTTCAACTGGCCGCACCCCGACCACTTCCGCATCGTCACGCTGCCGCGGGTGGACGAGCTCGACGACGCGGTCACCCGGATCGGCCGCTTTCTCGCGACGTACGAGCCGGACCAGCTCTGACGGCTTGGCCCCGGGGTAGTGCGGGCCGGCTCAAGGTTCTGATCGAGGTGGCGAGGCTGCTGACGGTGACTGGCTGAACAGGACCGCAATTGGTCAGTGCTGGTGCACGTGCGGCAGTCGACTTCGGCAAATTGCATCACGCTTCGCATGAACCGGGCCCGAGCCGGCACCCACACACGGATGAAACCGACAGTACGGCCGGAAGCGTCATGCAATTCGTCCGGGACCCGGCGCTCGATCCGCTCGGCAGCCTCAACAGAGACCTCGATTCACGGCTCGGCAGCAACTGGCCGAAGCACGGGAGGCCGCAGCCGCGGTTGACTGGGTTGACTAGCGCATAGCGGGGGTGTGCGGAGGTGCTGTGCTGGGGCAGGTCGCTGACCTCCGCCCGACTGCCACCGCCATGCGACCACTAAGCGTCAGCTTGCCCGAAACTCTGAGGCGCCGGCGACTTCATAGGGTGAGCAGGCGAGAGCCGACCCCTGGGAGAGACCTGCATGCGTAACCCGAAGGACTTCTTCGCTCCGCTGGCGGTGGGCGCGCCCGCGCCGCTGCGTGAGATCCCGGTCCGGCCGGCGCGGATGATTCACTTCTTCGACCCCAGCAACGAGAAGATGGCGGCCAAGGTGCCGGGCATCGCGGCCCGGGTCGACGTCCTGCTCGGCAACCTCGAGGACGCGGTCAAGGCCGACAACAAGGAGGCCGCGCGCGAGGGGCTCGTCCGCGTGGCGAAGGACAACGACTTCGGCCAGACCCAGCTGTGGACGCGCATCAACAGCCTCGACTCGCCCTGGGGCCTGGACGACATCACCCGGCTGGTGCCGGCGATCGGCGACAAGCTCGACGTCATGATGGTGCCCAAGGTCGAGGGCGCCGAGGACATCCACTACGTCGACCGGCTGCTCGCCCAGCTCGAGGCCAAGGCCGGCTTGACGCGCCCGATCCTCGTCCACGCGATCCTCGAGACCGCGCGGGGGATGGTCAACGTCGAGGAGATCTGCGCCGCCAGCCCAAGGATGCAGGGGCTCTCGCTCGGGCCGGCCGACCTCGCCGCCGACCGGCGGATGAAGACCACGCGCGTAGGCGGCGGCCATCCCGGCTACCTCGTCCGCCAGGACCCCACGAGCGACGACCTGACCACCGGCCGCGCCACCTACCAGCAGGACCTGTGGCACTACACGGTCGCCCGGATGGTCGACGCCTGCGCCTCCAACGGCATCCTGCCGTTCTACGGACCGTTCGGTGACATCAAGGATGTCGTCGCCTGCGAGGACCAGTTCCGCAACGCCTACCTGCTCGGCTGCGTCGGCGCGTGGAGCCTGCACCCGGTGCAGATCGACATCGCCAAGCAGGTGTTCAGCCCCGACCCGGCCGAGGTCGCCTGGGCGCAGCAGGTCATCGACGCGATGGGCGACGGCACCGGCGCGGTGATGATCGACGGGAAGATGCAGGACGACGCGTCGGTCAAGCAGTGCAAGGTGATGGTCGAGCTCGCGCACAGCCTGGCCGAGCGCGACCCCGAGCTGGCCTCGGCGTACGGATTCGCGGGCGGTGCCTGAGATGCCGGCATCGAGCGCGCTCAGTGGCCCCAGCGGTGTCAGCGGCGGCGACGACGTCCAGTTGCGACCCCGCCGGTCGGTGCTCTACATGCCCGGCGCCAACGCCCGGGCGCTCGAGAAGGCCAAGGGCATCCCGGCCGACGCGCTGATCCTCGACCTCGAGGACGCGGTCGCCCCCGACGCCAAGCAGGAGGCGCGCGAGCGGGTGTGCGCAGCGGCGGCCTCCGGCGAGTACGGGCGGCGCGAGGTCACCATTCGCGTGAATGGGCTCGACACGCAGTGGCACGCCGACGACATCCGGGCGCTGGCCCGGGCGGGGCCGGCAGCCGTCGTCGTACCGAAGATCAACTCGGCGGACGACGTGCACGCCATCGAGCGTGCTCTGGAGGCGGGCGGCGCGCCCGAGCACACCCGCATTTGGGCGATGGTCGAGACGCCCATCGCGATGCTCCACTGCGAGCAGATCGCCGGCGCGTCCGAGCGCCTCGCGGTGCTGGTGATGGGCACCAACGACCTGGCCAACGAGCTGCATGCGGCGCACGTCCCCGGCCGCGCGCCGCTGCTGACCGGGCTCGGACTGTGCCTGCTCGCCGCCCGCGCCACGGGCACCGTCATCCTCGACGGCGTCTACAACGCGATCAAGGACGCGGAGGGCTTCGAGGCCGAGTGCCTGCAGGGCCGGCAGCTCGGCTTCGACGGCAAGACCCTCGTGCACCCCACCCAGGTCGACCCGTGCAACCGCATCTTCGCGCCGAGCGAGGACCAGGTCGCCGAGGCGCGCGAGGTCATCGCCGCGTGGGACGAGGCGCAGGCCGCGGGCAAGGGTGTCGTCACCGTCAACGGCCGGATGATCGAGAACCTGCACGTCGACAACGCGCGGCGGGCACTCGCCCAGGTGGTGGCGATTGCCGCGCTCGAGGCGGGCTGAGAGGGGCTGCCGGGCTCAGCCGCGCGTTGGGTGCGAGCCGCCAAACGCCTCCCTGCCGGATGGGCGCCACCAGCCGGAGGTGTTCGGCCCTTTCGGGAGGATCCCCGTCGGGTTGATCGTGGGATGGCTCCCGTAGTAGTGCCGTTTGATGTGCACGAAGTCGACGGTGTCGCCGAAGCCGGGCTGGGCGAACAGATCGCGCGCGTAGGCCCACAGCACCGGCATCTCGGCGAGCTTGTTCCGGTTGCACTTGAAGTGGCCGTGGTAGGCGGCGTCGAAGCGCGCAAGCGTGGGAAACAGCCGGACGTCGGCCTCGGTCAGCGTGTCGCCGACGAGGAACCGATGCGTGGTAAGCCGCGCCTCCAGCGCATCCAGCTGGGCGAACAGGGCGTCGTAGGCCTGCTCGTACGCCTCCTGCGTGGTGGCGAAGCCGGCGCGGTACACCCCGTTGTTGACGTCGCGGAAGATCTCGTCGCTGATGGCGTCGATCTCGGGCCGCAGGTGCTCCGGGTAGAGGTCGGGGGCGTCCTGGCGGCCAAGGTGCGCCATCTCGGTCTCGAACATCGTCGTGAGGTTCGGGTAGTCGTTGCTGACGACGCGTCCGGTCACGGTGTCCCACAGCGCCGGCACCGTCACGCGGCCCTCGTACGCCGGGTCGGTGGCCAGGTAGAGCTCGGAAAGGTACTGCGAGCCGGTGACCGGGTCGCGGCCGCCCGGGTCGAGGGTGAAGCGCCAGCCCTTCTCGTCGCGCAGCGGGTCGACGACCTGCAGCCCGATCACGTCCTCGAGGCCCAGCAGCCGTCGGACGATGATTGACCGATGCGCCCAGGGGCAGGCCAGCGAGACGTAGAGGATGTAGCGCCCGGGCTCGGCCGGGTAGCCGCTGGAGCCGTCGCGGGTGATGCGGTCGGTGAAGCGATTGGGCTGGCGGACGAACTCGCCGCGCGGGGACGACTCGCGGACGAACGGTGCGGTGGCGGCCATACCGGTGATGTGCCCGGTGGCGGGGCGGCCGCACCGTGGGGCAGTTGGCGGCGCCGCTGCGCGGAGGGCACCGCAGCCCGGTGCACGTGGAGGCGGAGGTCTTCGACCTGATGACGAAGTGGATCGAGCGCTACCGGCAGCGGGCCGAGGCCCGGTACCGGCGGCTGGACGCCGTGCTGGCGGAGATGGACGACGACGAGGAGACCGTGCACCGCCCGACGCGCGAGGAGACGGCATGAACGACACGGTGACGACCACCCTGGACCGCTGGGACGCCAGCACCGGCGGCAGCTGGCGCTACGTCGCCGCCCGGGACGGGATGGGGTTTGGCCTTCACGGCTGCTTCCACGAGGTCCGGCCGGACCGGATCGTGCAGACCTTCACCTGGGAGGGCGACCCGGACGGAGTCGCGCTGGAGGCGCTCAACTTCGAAGAGCTCGGCGACGGCCGCACCTGGTTGCGCGCACGGTCGCTGTGCGACGGCTTCGAGGGCCGGGACGCCTGGCTGCGCCGCTGGATGGAGGTCAGCGTGGACCAGGGCTACGCCAAGCTGGACGCTCTGCTCGCCGCCGGTGAGATCGCCGG
>JAABUZ0100009489.1_pt1 | contig 11113 bp, 13 predicted proteins | sample 5562091 | NCBI WGS metagenome assembly JAABUZ01 (sample SAMN12813069, study PRJNA571459) | rock metagenome | isolation source: Antarctica rocks | place: Antarctica: Victoria Land, Linnaeus Terrace sud | collected 2015-12-21
TCTAGGCCGGCTCGCGCACCGGGGCCGGCTCCGAGCCGGCGGGGGGGCCCGCGGCAGCCGCCGGTGCCGAGGTCCGCTCCAGCAACGCCACGCACTCGATGTGCGGCGTCTGGGGGAACATGTCGACCACCCTCACGCTGCGCAGCGCCCAGCCGGCCTCGATGAGCTGGGCGGCGTTGGGAGCCAGCGTCGTCGGGTTGCAGGACACATAGACGATCCGCTTCGGCCCGGCCTCGATGATCCGCCGCACCACCTTGGCCGACAGCCCGGCGCGCGGCGGATCGACGACCAGGACGTCGGGGCGTCCGGCCCGGCCAACCAGCTCGCGCAGGGCAAGGCGCACGTCGCCGGCGAAGAAGTGGACGTTCTCGATCTCGTTGGCGCGGGCGTTGTCGATCGCGCAGGCCACGGCGGCCTCGACGATCTCCAACCCCCACAGGTTCCGGGCGCGGACGGCGAGCGACAGCCCGATGGAGCCGATGCCGCAGAAGAGGTCGAAGACCAGCTCGTGGCCGCGCAGCCCGGCAAGGCGGCCGGCCTCGGCGTAGAGGAGCTCGGCCATCTCGGTGTTGGTCTGGAAGAACGCGTCGTGGGCGATGCCCAGGCGCAGGCCCAGCAGCTCCTCATGCAGCTCGGCGGTTCCGGCCAGCAGCTCGGTCTGGCCGCCCTGCGTGGCCTCCCCCGGGCCCGTGACCTCGGTGAGCAGGACGCTGGTCCGATCGCCGCCCAGCTCGGTGGCCAGGCGGTCGCGGACCGCACCCGGCACCCCGCCGCGGGTGGCCACCAGGCGGATCTGGATCTCGTCGGTGCGCCGGCCTTCGCGGACGACGAGGTTGCGCAGGGCACCCTCGCCGCTGCGCCTGTCCCACGCACCGAGGCCGGCTTCGCGAAGGAGGTCGAGGACCCGCCGACGGGCCTGGTTGCCGACCTCCGACGCCAGCAGGCAGTCCTCGAGCGCCTCGATCTGATCCCAGCGGCCGGGGGCATGAAAGCCGCAGACCAGCACGCCCTCGGCGTCGGTCCCGAACGAGTACTCGAGCTTGTTGCGATAGCGCCAGAGCTGCTCGGCCGGGATGCTCTCGGCCAGCTCGACGTCGGAGAGGCCGCCCAGGCGGCGCAGGGCGTCCAGCGTCTGCTCGGCCTTGATCTCGAGCTGACGGGCGTAGGGGAGCACCTGCCAGGACACGCCGGGGTGGTCGGCCTGGGGGGAGATGCGGTCCGGACCGGGGGCCAGGATCTCCTCGATCCGGGCCCGGCCGAAGGCGCGCTTGGCCGCGGTCAGCCTCGCCCGGACGACGTCGCCGGGAATCCCCCCGGCGACGAAGACGACCCACCCGTCGTGTCGGGCCACGCCGTCGCCGCCATAGGCGAGGGCATCGACCGTCAGCTCCAGCTCGGCGCCGCGCTCGGGACGCGCGCGCGCCTGGGTGGTCGGGGGACCGGACGTAGGGAGCTCGGGCGACTCGAGGATCCGCGCTAGTCGAGCTTGCGCTCGACGGCATTGAGGACCGTCTTGCGGTTCGCGTTGCGACGCTCGTGGTCGCGCACCTTGCGCAGCTGCGCTGCGGAGAGGTCTCCGAGCCGGTCGATCACTTCTCCGGCGGCCAGCTCGTCATAGCCCATGATCGGAAACGAGGGGCCCAGCCCGGTGACCCGGCGAGCCCGGTCGACCTCGCGCAGCACGCGGTCGGGGACCACTGCCTTGCGCACCGACCCACGGGTGAGCCGCGGCGCCTCGGTCGCCAGCTTGCGGGCATCGGACGCCCGCTCGCGGACGTCCGCAGTCGCCGTCTCGAGCTGGTCGACTTGCTTGGCCAGCAGCTCCTCGATGTCGGTCAGGACATCCTCGGTCTGCTTGCGGCCCCGGCGCATGAGGTCCCCCAGCAGCTCCTCGGCGTCGTCGCGGGTGACGCGCCCGCGCTCCACTGCGTCGTCGAAGGCCTCCTGCAGGCGCTCGCTGGTGAGCATGACCAGGTTCAGCGGGTTGACGACGTTGCCCATCAGCAGCTCGCGCAGGCTCCCGGCCGACTCGGCGGCGCTGCTCGCGCCCACCGACCGGCTGCGCGAAGGCGGCGCGGCGCCCGAACGCGGGCCCGAACCCGACGACCGCGACGAGGAGCGCGGGCCCCGCCCCCGCGAGGGGGTGGCGGGCCCGCGAGAGGCCGTGGCACCGCCCCGCGACGCCGTCGCGCCGCCACGCCCGGAGTTGCGCTTGCCGGTGGCGCCGGCGCTGCGCGCACGCCCCGACGTGCCGCCCGACGGGGTGCCCGACCCCGACGCCCTACGCGACCCCGAGGTGCCCGAGCCCGAGCGACCCCCGCCGCCGGAGCGACTGGATCCTGAGCTCTTCTTGGGCTGCGGCACTCGACGACTCCTCGGCTCGAGACAGGGGCGAGGCTATCGCACCGTTGCCGGCGCCGGCCGGTCGGAGACACCGTCGCCGACCAGCAGCTCGAGCAGCGCCTTCTGCGCGTGACGGCGATTCTCGGCCTGATCCCAGATCCGCTGGCGCGGGCCGTAGAGGACCTCGGCGCTGATCTCCTCGCCGGGATGCGCGGGCAGGCAGTGCAGGGCGATCGCGTCGCTGTGAGCGATGTCGAGCAACGCGTCGTCGATCCGGTAGTCCGCGAGCGCACGGCGGCGCACGGCGGCGGTCTCCTCGTCGCCCATGCTCACCCACACGTCGGTGTACACGACGTGGGCGCCGAGCACCGCGTCGCGCGGGTCACGCACCAGCCGGGCCCCCGCCGGCGGGTCGCCCAGCTCGTAGCCGGGCGGAGAGGAGACGATCACCTCGACGCCGGCGCGACCGCCGAGCAGTCCCAGCGAGCGCGCCACGTTGTTGCCGTCGCCCACGTAGGCGAGCCGCAGGCCTTCGAGCCGGCCGAAGGCCTCGCGCACGGTGAGCAGGTCGGCCAGCACCTGGCAGGGATGGTGCTCGGCGGTGAGCATGTTCACCACCGGCACGGTGGCTCCAGCGGCCAGCTCCACGATCTCGGCCTGGGGTCCGGTGCGCAGTCCGATCGCGGCCACGTGGCGGGAGAGCACGAGCGCCGTGTCGTGCGGCGACTCGCCCCGGCTGAGCTGCAGCTCGTCGGCGCGCAGGACGAGCGGGTGGCCCCCCAGCTCGGCCACCCCGACCTCGAAGGAGATGCGCGTTCGGGTCGAGGGTCGCTCGAAGATGAGGGCAACGGCCCGCCCAGCCAGCGCGTCGGAGCTGTACGGAGCCGCCTTGAGCTCGAGCCCGCGGGCGACGAGGGCATGGATCTCCTCCCCCGAGAGCTCAGCGCCGGTCAGCAGATGGCGAGGCAAGCGCAGTACGGTGGCAGATCAGACGCCGCGCGAGCCACGCGACGACCCCCCGTCAGAGGAGCCCCACCATGAGTCGAGCCCTGTCCCTTGCCGGCGCGCTGAGCGTCGCCGCCCTGCTCGCGGCCGGCTGCGGCAGCTCCAGCTCGAGCTCTTCCTCCAGCACGCCCCCGGCGAGCCCCCCGGCCCCCGCCCCCGCGGCATCAGGCGGCGCCGCGACGGGGTCGGTGCAGGTGAAGATGGCCAACATCCAGTTCGCCCCGCAATCGAGCACGGTCAAGGTCGGACAGACCATCACCTGGACCAACGCCGACCAGGTCGACCACAACGTGACGGCGATGTCGGGAGCGAGCTTTAGGTCCTCGAACTTCGGCCAGGGCAAGACGTTCAGCTACAAGGCGACAAAGCCGGGCACCATCCAGTACGTCTGCACCATCCATCCGAACATGACGGCGACCCTGACCGTCGTGAAGTAGGCGGCGCCAGGTCGGAGGGCCCGGTGGAGCCCGGGCACGTGCCTGCGTCTGCCCGGAGCAGGCTCAACGTCCCGGAGCCCTCAGCGCTCGCGGCCCGCCCGCAGCCCGAAGCCCCGCAGCACCATCAGGGCCCGCTCGCCCAGCGTCCCCCGCGCCGGAAGCACGCCGAGTTGCACCCCTGCGTCGTACTGGTCGAAGAATGCGCGGGCGCGCAGGATGAGCCCGTCGCGCAGCTCGCAGTAGAAGACGCCGTGGACGATGATGAAGCTCCCCGACGCGGGGAGCCCAGCGAGCACCTCCCGGTGGGTGCCCAGCAGCTTGGCCGGCGCAGCCAGGAAGCGCCCGTCGAACAAGCGCGCACCGGTGCGCTCCAGCCGCGCATCGGGGAGGCCGGCCCACAGCTCCTCGGCGTGCACGCCGATGGCTGCCGCCCCGTCCAGGGGCTCGGGGGTGAGCGGATCCTCGTAGTGGACGTCGGGCGTGCACAGGGGCCCGAAGGCTGCCGGGTCCCGGCCCGACCATGCTGCCTCCCAGCCATCCATCAGCCGGTCGACGTCGCCCGGCGCAGCGACGGTGCCCGGCGAGGCTCCCCGGGCCGCGCTCATGGGCGCGGGGACCGGGAGTGCAGGTCGGCCAGCCCGGCGTCGGGAGTCGAGGCCTCGGCGTAGAGACGCCGGGGAATCCGGCCGGCACGCGCGGCAGCGCGCCCGGCGCGCACGGCGTCGCGGATGGCCCCGGCCATGACCACCGGGTCCGCCGCTCGGGCGATGGCGCTGGCGCAGAGCACGGCGTCACAACCGAGCTCCATGGCCAGCGCGGCGTCAGACGCGGTCCCGACCCCCGCGTCGAGGACGACGGGCACGCTCACCGCCTCGCAGACCAGGGCGATGTTGTACGCGTTGCGGATGCCCATGCCGCTGCCGATGGGCGAGCCCAGCGGCATCACCGCGGCGCAGCCCACCGACTCCAGCCGGCGGGCGAGCACGGGATCGTCGCTGGTGTAGGGCAGGACGGTGAAGCCCTCGTCGACGAGGGTCTCGGCGGCGACCAGCAGCTCGGGCGCGTCGGGCAGCAGGGTGCGCTCGTCGCCGATGACCTCGAGCTTGACCCACTCGGTATCCAGCGCCTCGCGGGCCAGGCGCGCGGTGACCACGGCGTCGCGCGCGGTGAAGCAGCCTGCCGTGTTGGGCAGCACGGTCACCCCGGCGTCGTCGAGCACGTGCAGCAGCGATCCACGCGTGGTCGGGTCGACGCGGCGCATGGCCACGGTGACCATCTCGGCTGCGCTGGCACCCAGCGCATCGGCCAGGGTCTGAAGGCGCGGGAAGCCGCCGGTGCCCAGGATCAGGCGGGAACGCAGCGTCCGATCGGCGATGACCAGCGGGTCTGCAAGCGTCGCGGGGACGGACACGGGCTCCATCATCCCCCCTGCAGCGCGGTGACGACCTCGACGCGGGCGGCGTCGTGGAGGGTGTGGCACTCCCACTGGCCGTGGGGGACCACCTCGCCGTCGACGGCGACGGCGAAGCCACGCCCGGCGGCCACGCCCAGCCGCGCGATGACGTCGGCCACGCTGGCGCCGTCGGAGAGCTGCACCGCCTCGCCGTTGAGCCTGACGGTCACGCCGCCGCCTCCAGCGCGCCGGGAAGACGGTCGTTGCCAGCGGGCGCGAACCGGTCGGGAGAGAACTTCTCGGCGCTGACCGGAGGCTGGCGGCCGGTGAGCAGCGCGACGATGGCCTCGGCGGTGACGGGCGCCAGCAGGATGCCGTTGCGGTGGTGCCCGGTGGCCCAGAGCAGCCCGCCGGGATCGCCGGCACGAGCGCCGATCAGCGGGCCGTTGTCCGGAGTGCCCGGGCGCAACCCCGCACTGACCTCCTCCAGCTCGAGCTCGAGAAGGCCCGGCACCACGCCGGCGGCGTCATCCAGCAGCTCCCACACCCCGCCGGCGGTCACCGCGGTGTCGAAGCCGCGCTCTTCCATGGTGGCGCCCAGCACGTAGCGTCCTTCGCCGCGGGGCACGAGGTAGGAGCGCTCCAGGCGCAGGACGCGGCTGACGAGACCCGGACCCGACGGGTCGCGCAGGCGCAGCGCCTGTCCCTTGACCGGGCGTACCGGCGGACGCAGCGCCTCGGGCACCCAGCCCCCCGCCGACCAGACGCCGGCGGCGATGACCACCTGGTCTGAGCCCAGCTGCACCCCGGAGGCCACCCGCACGCCAGTGAGCTGGTCGTCGGAGCCCAGCAGCGCTTCGACGGCGCTGTCCTCGCGGATCTCCACGCCGGCCGCCCGGGCCGCGCGGCCCAGGGCGAGGCAGAGCGCGCGTGGGTCGACGGCATGGTCGTCAGGCAGGTCGAGGGCGAGGCGAATGTCCGGCGCCAGCGCGGGCTCGCGCCGTCGGGCCTCGCTGGGTCGCAGGCGCGTCACCTCCAGGCCCAGGTCGCGCCGAAGGGCGTGCTCGCGCTCGAGGGCCTCGGCCTCGTCCCCGTCGCGCGCCACCCGCAGGGCGCCGCAGCGCCGCAGGCCGGGGTCGCCCCCCTCACGGGCCAGCTCGGCGGCATAGCCGGGCCAGCGTGCGGCGCTGTCCAGGCCGAGGGCGAGGCCGGCGCTCTCACCCGGATCGGCCTCGCCGACCGGGGCGAGCATCCCGGCAGCGACCCGGGAGGTGCCGTGACCGAGACTGTCTCGTTCGAGCAGCCGGCAGCGCAGACCGGTGCGCGCGGCCCGCCAGGCTATGGACAGACCGATCGCCCCGCCGCCGATGACGGTCACCTCGACGTGCTCCTGTGTGCGCGTGCTCATGGTGGTTCCTGCGCCGGCATGACCCGGATCAGGTTCTGACGGTCGGCGGGAGCTCCCCGCCCTCTCAGCCCGCCCAGCGCGGGCTCCCGTGACGATGGTCCATCGTAGTCCGATCCCCCCGGCCCTCGATCCTCGCCGCCATGGCACACTGGGTCGCGGTGAGCGACGCGACGCAGAGCTTGGATGGGTCCCGGCGCCGCGCGCGTCTGGCCGGGGCGCTGCTGTATCTGGTCTGCGACGCGCACCCGGGCGGGCGGGATCTGGGGGCCTTCGCCCGCGCCTGCCTGGCCGGGGGCGTGGATGTCGTCCAACTCCGCGACAAGGACTCAGACGACTCCGACCTGCTCCAGGCTGGAGCGGTGCTCCGCAAGGCGTGCCGCGACGCCGACGCCCTGTTCATCATCAACGACCGCCCCGACCTGGCCCAGGCGCTCGACGCCGACGGCGCCCATCTCGGCCAGAACGACATCCCGGTGGCCGAAGCTCGGCGGCTGGTCGGGCCCGAACGCCTCGTGGGACTCTCGACCCACACGGCGGCTGAAGTCGATGCCGCCCGGGACGTCGACTACATCGGGGTGGGACCGGTGTACGCCACGCCGACCAAGCCGGGGCGAGAAGCGGTCGGCGCCGAGCTCGTTGCCCATGCCGCCGCGCGCGCGAACGTCCCCTTCTTCGCCATCGGCGGCATCACGACCCAGACGGTGGGGCCCGTGCTCGCCGCCGGGACGCGGCGGGTGGCGGTGGTCAGGGCGCTGGCCGACGCCGAGGACCCCGAGACCACAGCCCGGGCGCTGCGCGCGCACGTCCAGCGCGGCCAAGGGGTCCCCGAGGGGGCCGGCGTTGGGGCAACGTAGTCGCAAGCGGCGGCGCCCCGGCAGTCCGTCGGGCACGCGGGCGGTGGCGCCCGGCACCACCGCTCCGCTGACCAAGGGTCCCGCCGCGAGGGAGGGCGCCGGCACCACCGTTCCGCTGACCAAGGGTCCCAGCGCGAGGGAGGGCGCCGGCAGCGGGGGACCGGGCCGGCGCCGGCCGCGCGGCGAGGAGCGCGACGCCGGCATCCGGGCCGGGCTGGAGCCCCTGGGGCCCGGGGAACGACCGGGGGCGGTGACCGTCGCTGCCGTGGTCGCCGTGATCCTGGCCATCCTGGCCATCGTCGGCTACTTCACCCACACGACGGTGGCCACCAAACCGACCATCAGCTCGGCCGTGGTGCTCGCGGTGATCCTGCTCACCGCCGCCTTCGGCCTGTGGCGGTCGCGTTACTGGGCAGTGCTCGGCTTTCAGATGCTGCTCGCCTTCCAGGTCCTCATCGCCTGCCTGTCGCTGGTGGAGGCGTCGAATTTGATCGCCGTCGCCCTGTGCGTGGCGGTGATCGGGCTGGGGGGGCTGCTGTTCTACAAGCTGATCCGGGCGATGGCGCGCATCCAGATGCCCCAGCGGGATCGTTCGGCGGGCTGATGGGCAGAGCTCGTCGGCCTGCTTGCGCTTGCCGAGCCAGCTGAGCAAGATGCGCGCCCGGCTGTCTGGTGCGCGGACGGCGGACCGTGTAGCCTCGGCAGGGTTCGTCGTCGACGGCTTGCTGGCGGCGGGTTCACATTTCTCCTCACGTGGAAGGCGGCGCATGCGCAGATTTACCCCGCCCGGCCTCTCGGATCCGAGCGGCGCATCCGAGGCGGGGGGCCCGGCGCCGCTGACCGGTGGGCCTGGCGGTCTGCGGCGGCGTGAGCTGCTGCAGACCGCCGGCGCAGCGCTGGCGAGCGCCGGTCTGGTCGGCTGGCTGGGACTGCGGCCGGCGTGGGCGCGCGCCGCGGAACCAGCGGGCGCGGGAACTTCTCCGCAGGACGCGGCTGTCTTCGCCGCGCTGACGAGCAGCTTGCTGATTGCCTCACAGGGCAGTGCGGACCCCGGGTTCGTCGCCGCCGCCGGCAACGCCTTCGCGACGGGCTACGCCGATCTCGATCCCGACGGCCAGGCCGAGATGGCCACGACGCTTGACGCGATCAATGCCGCTCCCCCGGTCGCGTTTGCGTCGCTGAGCGACGGCGGGCGTCAGGCGTTTCTGCGCCAGGCCCTGGCCCCGGCGGTGGCTGGGCTGCCCCCGGCCGTGCCGTTTGACGATCTGGCGGCGACCCTGGCCGCGACACCGGTGCCTTCGCCGTCGGCCTTCTCCCCGCAGGCGATCCAAGCCGAGCCCACCCTGCCAGATGTGCTCGGCGACGCGCCCGACGCGTTTGATCAGTTCAGCGCGGCAGATCAGCTGGTGGCGCTGACGGGCTATGGGCTGCGGCTGGCCGGATACGCGCTGGTTGCGCCCTCGCCCCCGGATTCCTCCCAGGACGACGATCTGGGCTGGACGCCGGTGCCCACAATCGTCAACGACGCTGTTGACCACCTGACCGCAATCGGAGGCTGATCGATGTCCAAGACGATTCGCAAGTGCGTGGGCATGGGCACCTTCGACACGCCCGCCACCCCCGCAGCCAACCCGGAGTCTGACATCCGCCGCAAGGACGTGCAGTTCTTCTTCAAGGACTCGGGCACGCCGTGGGTGCGGTTCTTCGTCGAATGGGACGTGTTTCAGCCCACGCCCACGACCGTTGACAACCGCCAGCTTGCCGCGTTGGACGGCAACATCATCACCGCCCGCCAGCGCGGGCTGAACGTCGTGCTGTGCACCTATCTGTTCCCCCGCTGGGCCAACGAGACCCAAGGGATCCAAGACCCTCCGTACAAGAAGGGAACGCAGCCGAGCAACCAGGCGCAGGCGACCTGGCCCGATCGCACCTCCAAGCGACCCAAGCCCCACGAGGGCCCGCGCACGTATGGAAACCGCATCGGCATGGGATTCAGGCAGCTGGAGGGGCGGTTCCCCGACGATCTGAGCGCTCCGGACCCCGCGCACGGCACGCAGGGATCGGCCTATTACAGCTGGCTGCTGTTCCTGCTCGCCCGCTATCACCCGGTCAACCAGTTCCTCGATCCGGCGCGCCAGGTTCCGGTTGGAGTACTCGCGCCGGCGCAGCGCTACATCGACTTCCTGGAGTTCGTCAACGAGCCCAACCTCATCTACTGGCCCCAGCAGGCCCCGAGCACGACGAAGGACCGTTACGCCCGCGGGCCGGACACCGCGCCCAGCCGCGTGGCGGAGATGTTCACCACGGCCAAGGCGGCCAACGACCTGGTCAACGGCTATCTCAACTCCATCCCGGACCCCAACAACCCCAACGGCCCGCGCATCCCGATCGCCGACCGGGCCAAGCAGGCGTTCTCCAAGCTGCTCGGCCCCGCGCTCTCTGATCAGGGCGACAAGGCGCGCGTGGTGACCGACTACCTGCGCTTCACCGACGAGCTGTCAACGACCCTGGCCACACACTCAAACGGGCCCTACGTCGATCCGACCTGCGGCTGGTCGCACCACAACTACGGCGACGTCGCCGATGGCGCCTTCGGGCCCGACAACCGCGGCCAACGGGTTCGCGCCACGCTGACCGGGCGCTTCGCCGGATATCCCAACATCGCCGCGTCGCCTCCCGGGCTGTGGCTCACCGAGGGCGGCTACCACCGCAACGGCCCCAAGGCCGAGGAAGCCAGTCGCGCCCTCGACAAGGTCCAGGGGCAAAAGCTCGAGGCGGCGATCAAGGCGCTGAAGTCCAACACCGGCGCCGGTGCCGGGATCGAGATGTTCACCCAATTCCTCTTCTACACCAAGGGGCCCAAGGAGTACAAGATTGGGGCCTACGACTCGGGACTCTGCCGCGGCCTGGCGCGCGGTACCGGCTCGGTGGGGAAGCCCAGCAGCTACGAGCGTCCCGAGCCCTACCGCGCCTGGAAGAAGTTCTAAAACGTGGCGAGGTGCGTCCCCCGGCTTTTGGCCACGGCGCTTGTCGCAGCGGCCGGCGCCAGCGGTGCACCACCAGCCCGGGCGGCAGCGGCGTGTGGGCTTCGCGGCGCGGCAACGATCCTGCACACCGAGCACACGCGCATCCTCGACTCCGCAAGCGGCGGCGTTTACGCCTGCCAGGGCAATCGCGCCATCCGCCTTCGTGATGCACAGTTCGGCCCGTACGGTCCGAAGCGGTCATTTGTGGTGCGGGGCCACTTCGTCGCCTACTTCTCGGGCATCGCTCAATCGCCTGAGGGCAAGGCCCAACCGCTAGGTACGGTGGCCGTGGTCAACCTTCGCACCGGTCGCCGGACGGTGTTCGCCCCCGCTCACGCCGACGACGGCAGCGGCGCCTACGTCGGCTCCATCGTGGTCAGCGCCGCCGGCCGCGTGGTCTGGGTGGGCTGCCTCGACACCTGCGCGGTGTACTCGGCTCGGCAAGACGCCGACTACCACACGCTGGACCGCGGCCCGGTCGCCGATACCTCGCTGCGGCGTCACGGCCGCCACGTCACCTGGCTCCATGACCACACGCGCCGCACCGCGCGCCTCTGACGCGCCCTGGCGCGCGGTACCCGGCTCGGTGGGCAAGCCCAGCAGCTACGAGCGTCCCGAGCCCTACCGGGCCTGGAAAAGGTTCTAAG
>JAABUZ0100009495.1_pt1 | contig 11111 bp, 15 predicted proteins | sample 5562091 | NCBI WGS metagenome assembly JAABUZ01 (sample SAMN12813069, study PRJNA571459) | rock metagenome | isolation source: Antarctica rocks | place: Antarctica: Victoria Land, Linnaeus Terrace sud | collected 2015-12-21
CTATCGACCAAGCGGTCGAGCGTGGCAACGACCTCATCCGCCTCTGGGAGCAGAATAACGAATCCCCCTCTACGTGAGAGGCAACTCGCCAGCAGCCTACCCTACACCCCACGCCCTCGCCCGAGGATGTCGCGGTAACGCGCGAAATCGTCGCCGCCGGCAAGCTGCTGGACATCGAGGTCCTCGACCACCTGGTCATCGGCCACCAGCGCTTCGTCAGCCTCAAAGAGCGCGGCCTCGGCTTCGGCTAAGGCCGACCACAGAGCCAGGGCGAGACGGGCGCGTACCAGGGATCAGGGGCGTACGCCCCTGATCCCTGGTTGTTCGTGGGATGAACCGGCTAGCGCCGGACACACAACCCTATTTTGTGGAAGGGGAAGGACATGCCGCACTTTAAGGCCGTCGATTGCATGGGCGCGTGCGAGCGCCTGGGCCGTTGCTGCATCCGACCGGTCCTGTACGCCGGGGTGGCGGAACAGTACGGGGCGACGCCGGTCCCGGTCCGCATCGCGGAGGGCTTCACGACGTACGTCCTGGCCGTCCCGGCCGAGCAGCGAGAGCGCGCCATCCGCGACCTGCAGCAGCATTTCCACGACGCCGACGTGGTCCAGTGGCTTGGCGAAGCGCCCTGCCACACGGACTGCGACATCGCGATCCGCGCGGTGTGCGGAGGGCAGCACGAGGACTCCGCGATCTATGGGGAGCACTGCCTGTACGAGCCGGAGCGGGACGACGATGACCAGCACGACCGCTAGGGCCGGTCGACGGCCCACCGACAGGAGCGACGGCCAGTTGCTGCGCTTCATCGACATGCTGCGCCGCTACGACCTGACCCCGCCCGAGCAGGACGTAGCGCGCACCCTGTTCTGGCGCGACGGGACGAAGGCGGCGCGCGACTACGCCAGGGCGTGCGTCACCACCCGCCACCACGCGCCGCCGGCGGCGCCCATCCAGGCTGTCCTGATCGATGCCCCGGACACGCCGGCGGGGCCGCCGGCGTCCCTCCAATCCGCGACGGGGAGCGGCCGCACGACTTGCACGCACTGTGGAGCGCGCCTCCGCGTCCGCCATGTCATTCCCTACGGCGTGCTTTGCACGGAGTGTCACGACTACCGGAAGCGGCGCTATACCATGCGACCGCTCGGCGACGAGGAGGCGCTGCGCCGTTGCGCTCTCCTCGGGCACGACCTGGCGCCCGTCGCGCCGCGGATCGACGACCGACGTCGCTGGCGCTGCCAATGCGCGGGCTGCCACGACACTCTCGTCGACTATCGCCAGCGCGCGGAGGACGCGCCCCAATGGATCGGCGCGGCCATGAACCACCGCTGCCATGGCGACAAGCCAAAGCAGCTCGGTTTGACGCTGGTCCCTCTTGGCTCCGTTGACTAGCCCCGCGGCTGGCCCGATCGCGGGAACTCGCACACGGGCCATGGCCACTCGTACCAGGGGCGGCGCGCCGCCCCTGGTTGGACAGGGAGAGCCCGCCGAGCGGCGGGCCAACCGTAACAGGAGACCGGGAGGACGGCCGCCCTCGGTGGAAGGAGAAATCGCGCGATGGAGACGCACATGACCATGGAGGGGCTCACCAGGTTGGGGGCGCCGGTCCCGCCGATGCTCGAGGAGGCCATCGGGTACGAGGGCACGGCGCGCCTGGTGGCGGTCTATTGGGAGCCCGGCGGCGACGAGGCGGCCTATCACGATGGTCGCCGCGGCCTGGTCGGGGCCAACTGGCACGCCTACCTGACCTACACCCGGCACGCCGCCGTCGCGCCCCACCTCGCCGGCTACGCCCCGGGCAACGCGGACGAGCCGGCCCGTCACTGGCTGGTGCTCGACCGCGCGGCGCGCGTCCTGTACGTGGGACTCGTCACCGACGCGCGCCGCGCGCTGTCCGCGCAATGGCCCCCGCTGCCGGACCTGCCGCCGCTCACGGCCGAGGAGTGGGCCGACCTCGCCCGGCGGGCGACCGAGCAAGCGCGCCACGCCGCCGTTGATCAGCAGTCCCTCATGGCCGCGATGGAGCGCGCCGTCCACCTGTGCCAGGAGCTTACCGCCTGGCTGGACCGACACTAGATCCACCATGTGAGGGAGAGATCATGGGCATGGACACCAACACCACACCGCCGGCACCGAGGACCTTCCGCGCCTTCGTCACCGGACCGTCGAACGCCCTGGCGTACAACGCCGCGCTGGCCGTGGCGCGCGCCCCCGGCGCCGCGCACAATCCGCTCCACCTCTGCGGCGCCTCTGGCAACGGCAAGACGCACCTCCTGAGCGCCATCGCCGCGTACCTGGTCCCGCGCGTGGATGGGGCCGAGGTCATCCTGACGGGAGGGGACGCTTTTGCGCGGGAGTTCGCGGCCCACCTGCGCGCTGGCCTTTCGCCGGCCTTTCGCCGGCGCTACCACCGCGCCGCTGCCCTCGTGATCGACGATGTGGCCGGGATCGCCGTCAGCACGCCGGCGGCAACGGAACTGGTCCGCATTATCGACGCGCTGCGGGAGTCCGGCCGCCAGGTCGTGACCGCCGACGAGCAGCGGCCCGGCGCCATGCACGGCCTTCCGACGGGCCTACGCGCACGCCTGGGGACCGCCATCGCGACGCTCGGAGCGCCGGACGAGGCGACACGGCTGGCGATCTTGCGCCGGAGGGGCGCACAGGGCGGGACGCTGGCGGTGCCCGACGAGGCGCTGGTGGCGCTGGCGGCGCGCCTGCGCGGGTCCGTGCGTGAGGTGGAGGATGCCCTGGTCAGCCTCGTCGACGAGGCCCGCGTCCGTGGGAGTGTCGCTTCGCCGCAGCTAGCCAGGCGGGTCGCCGGCGGCATCAACCGCGCGTCCCGGCAGCCGCGCGGCCCGGTCACGGTGGACGCGGTGCTGGCGGCGGTCTGCGACTACTACGCCTTGCCGCGCCCGACGCTGCTCAGCAAAAGCCGCGCGATGACGGTCGCGCAAGCCCGCCAGGTCGCCATGTACCTGCTGCGCGAGGACGCCGGGTTGACCGCCGTGCAAACCGGCCAGCGGTTGGGCCGCGATCACTCCACGGTCCTCTCCGGCTATGCGCGCATCGAGGCCGCCGTGGCCACCAGCGACACCGTGATCACCGCGATCCTCCAGGCCGTGCGTGACCTGGCGCGAGAGCACCAGACCGCGTGCGCCTGAGCCACGCGGCCACCGCTAGACAGGAAGGATTGATGATGAACCTACCGACAACGCGCTATCAAATGCGCGCCCTCGACGACTGCGTGGGCATCGTCGACACCACGCAGGCCCGCGCGACGCCGCCCGTCGGCGCCTGGAGCGGCGCGCCGGGGCAGCCTCCCGCGTTGTGGATCGTCCCGGCCCGCGACGCGGACAGGCTCCTGGACCAACTCAATGCGCGCACCTGTCGCTACCTGCTGATCTCGCCCGCCTGTCCGTCGGGCAGCCTCCTCACCGGCGCGCGCATCCGCAGTTCCTACGTCCACGCCCGCCTGGTCGAGTTGCCGGCGGATCTCGCTGCTGAGCAACTCGACCGCCTCGCCCCCACGCCGGAGGCGCTCTATGCGCCCGGATGCTACGCCACTGAAGAGGAGGCCGACGCGGCCTACTGGCAGAAGCGTGGGCCGGCGCGACCGGAGCGATGCCCCGCCACGTCGCCCGAGCAACTGACGCACCACGACGCCCATCCCGGAGCCGCGATGGCCCCCATCGGCGTCACGGGAGGGGACCGCGCATGATTGTGTTGACCACCGCGCGCGAGATCAACGCCGCGGTCAAGAGCAACACCTACGGAGCGTCGCGCGGGCACAGGCGCAGCGGCCACGTGTACTGCCAGGCGCCCGGCCACGCAGACGCGCTCCGCGTCATTGGCGCGCACAACCGCCGGCGCGCTGAGGGTCAGGACGTTCTCGGGGTGGGTCACGCCGACCCGCGTGTGGGCCGAGGGCGGCTAGCCGTAGACAACACGGGATAGCCGCTAGCACATCCGGCCGCACGGCGCGGCCGGATGTGCCGTGCCGTTGGTGCGGTGCGTCAGCGGACGCACCCAACGATCACCTGGGAGGAGGACCGGGATGTCACGGATCGGGAGACAAACGACATCGCCGCACAGCCATGACGCGCTGTTGGAGGCACGGGCGCGCGCGGACCTGGGGGCTATCCTCGACGCGGGCCTCGACGGCGGACTGTTCACCATCGCGGCCGTGCGCCGGCTCCGCGAAGTGTTCCTGCGCGGCGAGATCGACGGCCAGACCTACCTCGGCTCGTGCGCCTGCGCCAAGGGGACCCTGGCGCGGCTCGGCGGGTACGACATCGCGCACCTGCCCGCCGGATCGCCCTGCGCCTTGCCCCTGGACGGGCTGACCGGATCGCCGCTGGAACGATTCATCATGGCCGTCGCGCCGGCCCAGACGCCCGCGACCAACGCCGCCGCGGCGCGCGTGGTGGAGTGGCTGGACGCCTACCTGGCCCAGTCGGTGGAGCTCGATCACGAAGCCACGACCAGCGGTGTGTCGGCGGTCGCGGCATAGGATCCAAGCCGTTGGCCACCGGCCAGGGACTGGACGGGAGACGGACGGGAGGACGACGCGATGGATGAACGGCAGGATCTCGAAGCGATCCGCACCACCCTGGCCGCGTTGTACGCGACGCGCGCCAGCCCGCTCGGAGAGACCACGCCGGCGCGAGGGGACATCGATCGCCAGATCGTTTGGTGGCAGGATCAGGGGCGCGCGGCCGTCGAGGCGCTCGCGAGCGCCGATCCGGACGCGGTCGATCTTGTCATCTGCAGCGGCTGTGGGGCCGACGCCCTGCCGTACCACACGTGCCGCTGCGGCACGTACTGCCCCTACTGAGCCCAGTCGGTATCACGCGCGCCCGCGGCGCGCGTGATGGTAGGCGAGGGCATCGCGGCGGCATCGGCCGCCCCACGATCACGGCCCTGACGGCCGCGGATGCGACCGTCACCCACCGAGGAGGATAGACGCATGGTTGGACAACCGAGCAGCGCATCCCGCGGCGATCATCGCCGGGCTACCCTGAGCCCTGGACGCGCGCCCGCGCCGCGCTTTGTGAGCCGGGGCGCATCCGGCCATGACGTCGAGATCGCCGTCACGTTCACGCCGGCGCAGCCCATCGGCTCCACGCAGGTACTCGTCGACGGCGACGACGCGGCTCTTGTTGCGCCGGCGCACTTGCTAGCCTTGCTCGATGACCTGCGCGATCGGCTGGACGTCTACACCGCCGACTATCGTCGGGCGATGAGCGACGACGATGACAAGCCCGAGCCCGAGCCCAACGAACACGATGCGCCTCCCGCGGGCGGGAGTGATAGACCCGCGTCCGGGACATCGATGACCTGGAATGAGGCCGACGCGCTGGCGTACCACGAGGAAGATCGATGGCCGAGCGATCTGCTCGACCTCAATAGCGATGGGATGGCCGCATAACCGGCCGACTGGGGAGGACCGCTATGCCGCACACCCGTGAGCGGGCGCTGGCCATCGCACAGGCCGCTCTGCGCCGCGAACAGGCGCGCCGTCGCGTTGAACGCGCCTGTCAGGATCTCGTCGCGGTCCTGGACGACAATGCTCTGAGGCCCCACTACCGCGCCTTCGAGCGCGACGCCCGCGCCGATCTCGTGCGCGCCGAATGCCTGTACACCAGCAGCCTGTGCGACGCGTGAGCCCGGCGCCCCGGAACCTTGGTCCCAGGGCATGACGGTCATCCCTCGGACGAAGGTTGTGCATAGGCCACGATGATAGGCGCATAGGGAGGTGATACCGATGACAGCAGGCGGCACAACCGACGGAACAGACACGCGCCAGGAGGGCGTCGGACACCTCTCGCGCAGCGCCCCGCCGTCCATCGACGGGATTTTCTACTGCCGCTGTTGCGCGCCGGCGGCCGCCGGTGCCGACCTGAACCGCGTCGTGAGCAGGCAGGCCGCGTGGCTGCTGGGTCTGCGCTGCGGCGCGTGCGGCGATGAGCTCGCGCCTGTCGCTCCCGCGCCCAACAGGCCGGTCCTTGTCTACGAGGCCAAGGAGGTGAGCTTCGACCACGGCGAGCGTTGCGACGTGCGCCTCATCCTTCACCGCCGGGATGGCTGGCGCGAGCAGGCGGAGGTCGACGTGCGCATCTTGTATGGCGACGATCCCGAAGGTCCCAAGGAGTGGTATCGCCCCAGCGAGATCTACGGGTCGGCTCAGGAGCGATATATGGCGTTGACGGGATCCCTGGACGACATGGCTCGTCACCTCTACGCGCGAGAGGTCCTCGGCCAGCGCGACGGAACCTATCCCGGTACATCATAGTGCCGCGAAGGCTTGCGGGGAATGGACGCGTACCGGATCGTACCGATCCGGTTGAGAGGGTGCGAGCGAGTCGCGCCGACTCGCCGATCACGCACTGCCAGGAGGAAAGTCGTACATCATGTCCACATCCACAACAACGCACAGCGCCGCGGACCACGATGGCTCGACCCCGTGCCCGCGTTGCGGTCAGCGGCGGGAGACAGCGGCGTTCGAGGACATCGACCTCGACTGGGCGCGGGCGCGTGACCCGCACGTCGAGGTCTATCACCACCATTCCTCCCGGAACGGTGGCGGCCGGCGCGCCGTCGCTATCTGCGCGGTCTGTACCAGGAATCTCGATGACATCGCGGCGGAGATGGACGACTACCGGGCCAGGCTGCGCCGGCGCTGGCCGCTGCCGCCGGCCTGGGGCAGCCTGCAGGACGACCAACGACTCTCCCAGGCCTTCGAGCGATTCCGCGACAGCGTGCCGGCCATCTATCACGCCCTGGCCTGGGCGATTCGGTGTCAGCGTCGGGGCGCCACCGCCTATCTGACGGTCTACGAGACCGGCGATTGGTCGGTTGACTCGCTGCCCGCGGACCAGCGATACGACCTCCCCGACGACCGTACCCGCGTCTGGGCGCCGATTCCGGTCAGCCCCAACGCCGCGCTGGCCAGCGCGGAGGACCTGGAGCAGCCTGACCTCGACGCCCTCTACACGCGCTGCATCCCGACCGCCGCGGCGCACGATCCTCTGGAGACCGAACTGGCCCGGCGCTTCTACCAGGCCCTGTATCGCGACGACAAGGCCACGGCATGACCATCAGGCCCGGCGCCGCCTCAATGGGGAGGCAGGTACGGAGAGATCTAAGGCCCATCGTGGATCAAGGAGGACCGACCAATGGCACGGACAACGACCGCGAAGACAGCCACCGCGAAGACAACGACCGCCAACGAAGCAGACGCCACCACCGGGTCCGCGCCAGTGAGCGATGCAACGCCGGTAGGCGATGCCGCCGAGCTGCGCGAGATCAACGTGGCCGACATTGCCACTAACGGCACGAACCCGCGCACCCTGTTCGACACAGACGGCGACGCCGGGCTAGCCGAGTTGGCCGCGTCGATCAAGGAACACGGTCTGGTGCAGCCGATCATCGTGCGCCCCAACAATGGCGGCGGTGCGGGCGGCGTCGACCTGCAGGGCAAACCTCCCGCGGGCTTCACCGGCGAGACATTTAAGCGGCCCGTACACGGCAGCGATAAAGAGAGCGATTGGTACCGGCCCCCGTTCCTTTCCGTCGCTGGCGAACGCCGCTTACGCGCCGTGCGGGACGTGCTCAAACGCGACACGATCACCGCCATCGTGCGCCGCGACTTCGACCCGCACACGGCGCTGGAGGCGACCGTGCTCGAAAACCTCCAGCGGCGCGACCTGCACCCCATGGAGGAGGCGCGCGGCCTGGCCCAGTTGCGCGCGGCGCACGGCTATACCCCCGAGCGCATCGCCGCGACAACGGGGCGCAGTCAGGCCTGGATCAAGGACCGGCTCAAGCTGTGCGACCTTCCCGCCAGGGCGCAGGACGCCTACCTGCGCGACGCGGCCGGCCGGCTCACCCTGGGCCGCATGCTCAAGTTGCACGAGTACACCCACGGCGGCCGGGATAACAAGGGCTTCCCGCGCCTGATCGAGGCGATGGTCGAAGATATGGCCGGGGGGCGCAACCCCGAGGCGCACCCGAGCACCACGGCCAGCCTGCACGCGGGACTCGTCAAGCGCATCGCTCACTGGCACAACGACCAGGGCGGCAGATACGGCGACAACTACTTCGACACGTCCACGGTCTGCCGCGCGTGCCCTTTCGCCACCTACCGTTCGCCCTACGGCGACTACGAAGGCTTCTGCCTCATGCCCGAGCACTACGCCGAGCTGCATGCTAAGGGCAAAGCCAGGTGGGAGGAGGCCGAGGCCGCGCGCCAGAAGGATACGCTCGCCGCCGGTCCCGGCGGGGGCGACACCGGCCCCGGCGGCTCCGTTCGGTCCGTCGAGAAGACGGCGGCGCAGAAGGGCAAGGAGACCCGGGCACGGCGTGCTCTGCAAAAGGCCGACTACACGCCCAATCTGCTCGCGGTACGCCGCTCCGTGGACACGATCGCCAACGTCGAGGCCCACGACCTGGCGACGCTGGCCGCGTACACCCTCCGCACGGTGAGCCTGGGCAAGGAAGACTGGGGCGAGATCGCGCGCCGGCATGGCGTGGACGCGGGCGCGCTGATGCATGTGGGCGGGAGCATGTGTCCAGGCGCGGCCCACATCAAGGCTCTGCGCACGCTCGACCCGCTGGGCCTTGTCAAGGCCACGATAGAGGCGCTGCTGATCCGACAGGCCCAGGCCGCGCGCGACTACGAGCCGGACAACTATCACAGCGCCGGTCCCGATCCGGTGTTCAAGCTCTATACCGGCGACCAGACCAGCGCCATCGTGCCGCAGGCCCCCACCCTCCCGACGTTCGCCTCTATCGGCGCTGTTGGCGGGAGCGGGGCCGAGTCGGCGACGGGCGACGGCGAGACCGCCGAGGAGGTACCCACCGAGGAACATGTGGATCAAGACGCCGCGAGCGAGGAGGACGAGAGAGCCCAGGAAAACGCCACGGAGGATACCCTGTCGTCGGAGACCGGCGACAACGCCTAACGGGACCATGGGGGGGGAGGGCCGGACGCTCTCCCCCTACGTCAACGCGTCAATGTGGTCCGCACCCTCCTTTGGCCTGCCCCATGCGCTACGATAGATGGCAAGACGGGGAGAGGCTGCTGAAAGATATTTACACCTACTGGCGGTGCTGAGCCACGCGCAAGCGGACTGCCACGCGCAGAAGGAGCGATAATAACGGTCTATCGCGGCTATACGGACCAGGCGCAGACGGGGTCCGAGGCGGCGATCGTCGTCTACGCGGAGGACCGCCCGGCCTACACGCTGCGCCACCTGATCGTCCACAGCCCGTCGGGGATGGCGTGGGGCTACGGGGGGAGCGGCGCGGCCGATCTCGCGCTCTCGATCCTGGCCGACCATCTGAGCGCGGCCGACGCCATCCCCGCGCACGAGCGGTACGACCACGCCATCGCGTGGGAGATACAGCGCACGCGGGCGTGGATGCTGCACCCGGATTTCAAGTGGCGGTTCATTGCGCCGCTCGACCAGGGCGCGGGTTGGACGATCGGCGCGGCCGAGATAGACGCGTGGCTCGCGCCCCGGTTGCCGGAGATTGAGCCGGCGCATCGGGAGCGCCGGGCGCTCGCGTTGATCGGGTATCGCGTCGCGCTGGACGACGGCCGCACGGTCGACGTGCTGGACGTCGACGGCGACGGCGACGGCGTGGATCTCCGCCTCGTCGTCATCCCCCGCTACCAGGGTAGCTGGTTCCGTGTCGACTACGAGGGAGCGTGGTCCCGCGTCGATCTGGCGCGCGTGGTGCGCGACGTAGGGCCGCTCCCCTATCACTTTGGCTGCTTTCTTGCCGTCTTATTGGGGTACGGCCAGGATACGTTCCTGGCCGTACCCCAACAAGGTGACCGGCGCGGTCTTCCCCGAGTACGGCCCCGGCATGATGTGGAACACGCAGTACGGGATGATGCGCGGCATGATGGGCTATCAAGCGTCCGGTGGGCCGATGACGGTCACGCCGACGCAGGCGACAGGGATTGCCACGCAGTGGCTGCACCAGAACCAGGCGGGCACGACGACGGAGGCGCCCGAGCAGTTCCCCGGCTACTACATGGTGCATATTCTGAAGAACGGCATGGTGACGGGCATGCTCTCGGTCAACGGCTATAGCGGTCAGGTCTGGTATCACACCTGGCACGGCGCCTTGATCCAGATGAAGGACCTGCACGCCTAACGCTCGAGGAATCGACAGAAGTGATGCTGCACACCGCGCCAGAGGAGGGGGTGCATATTCTGGTCACATCAGTGACGGATAGAATCACGCTTATCGACCGCTGGGCAACGTGTCCCACGCTTGTGAGAGGTACGTGACACCCCCAAAAGCGGCAGTTGCATCCGTCAAAATCGTGACCAACATGTGTACCCCATCTTCCGACGTGGTGTGGTGATGCTGCTGGCGAATTAGCAGCGCACCTATGTGAACGGTCCGATCGCGCTCCTTGTGAGCCAGATTCCACGGCTGGATACGACCCCAAAGTGAATTCGCCAGCAGCATCAGAAGAGCTCGACTTTGGCCCTTTTTCGTCGTTTATGAGGGCGGGATGAGGGCGTAGGCCGGCAGCTCCTACACTGGAAAGTGACCAAACCAACACCGTGGAGGAGTCACCATGTCCACGCCCTCGCCCGCTAGTATATACCCGTTGCGCGCGTTCGCTGGCGCGTTCACCGGTCCCACCTTCGCCCATGCCCTCACGCTCGTCTACGGGGCGATCTTGGCCCCCGGCCGCCGCACCGTCGCTTCCGCGCTCCGCGCCATGGGCTTAGGCGACGAGCGCCATTTCACGACCTATCACCGCGTTCTCAACCGCGCGGTGTGGTCCCCCTTGCCGCTCGGTCAGATCCTCCTGCGCCTGATCGTGGCCGCCTTCGTCCCGTCCGGTGAGCCCCTCGTGCTGGTGATCGACGACACGCTGGAGCGGCGCTACGGGCGGCGCGTGCCCTATAAGGCCCGCTCCCACGATGCCGTGCGCTCCACGTCCGGCCACACGGTGACCAGGCCCAGAATAAGCGTTGCTGTTACCAAGTGCAAGGTAGCCTTATAGACGGCCACTCAAGTTTGGCCGAAGAGGGCAGGACAAGTGCCTCCTTTGGACAGTGTCGGTACTTATTTAGGATAAGGGC
>JAABUZ0100009496.1_pt1 | contig 11111 bp, 11 predicted proteins | sample 5562091 | NCBI WGS metagenome assembly JAABUZ01 (sample SAMN12813069, study PRJNA571459) | rock metagenome | isolation source: Antarctica rocks | place: Antarctica: Victoria Land, Linnaeus Terrace sud | collected 2015-12-21
CCTGGAGAGTGACCGCTGGTCCGCCTACACCTGGGTTGATCCCCAGCGACGGCAAGTCTGCTGGGCCCATCTCAAGCGGGACTTCCAAGCACTGGTCGACCTGGGCGGATCGGCCAAGGCGGTGGGCAAGGACGCCTTGCGCGTGCAGGCGCAACTGTTCGACGCCTGGTATCACGCGGTGAACGACCCGATCGCCCGGTCTCGGTTGGAGCAGACCGTAGCACCCTTGCAAGCAGAATTCCGGACGCTGCTCGAAGCCGGACAACACGTCAAAAGTGCCAAGGCAGCCGGTGTCTGCCGCGCACTGCTCAAGCTGTGGCCTGCGTTATGGACCTTCGTCTCTGTGCCCGGTGTCGCGCCCACCAACAATGCCGCCGAACGCGCTATCCGCCCCGCTGTCCTCTGGCGCAAAGGCAGCTTTGGCACCCAAGTCCCCCACGGCAACCTCTTCGTCACCCGCCTCCTCTCCGTCGCCGCCACCTGTCAGCAGCGAGAGTGCTCCCTCCTGCACTATCTCACCGCCGTCTGCTCTGCTCAGCAATCCCGTCAGCCAATTCCTTCACTCCTCTGCTTCGCTCCCCACGACCTCTGTCTCACTCGCCCGGCCGCTGCCTGACCCCCTGAACGCTTACGGGAGCGGTACAGTAAGACATACACACCGCATGACGTGCATACGGAAAGGCGGGCTGATGAGTGAGGCAGGAACGATAGCACGAGTTGTCAATATGCGACCTCTGCGGATAGCTATCGTCACCGAAACCTTCCTTCCCAAAATGGATGGCGTTGTTCGGTCCATCGTGGAGTTCTTACGGTATCTGCGCCGCAATGGCCATGACGCCATCGTCTTCTGCCCTGGCAGTGGAGAACCGGTGGCCGAGGGATTTCCCGTTGTTTACGCTGGCGGAAGCGTCTTTCCTCTGTATCCGGAACTTCGCCTCGCGGTGCGCTGCCCCATGATGCTGCCTCGCATGCGGGCATGGAAACCCGATATCGTACATCTGGCTGGCCCAGCATTGCTGGGAGTTCAGGGACTTCGGGTGGCGCGTCTATGCCGCGTCCCCGCCATCGCGCACTTCCAGACGGACCTTGCGACCTACGCTCGTCACTACGGAGCACGGTGGCTTGAGCCCGCGATCTGGCGCTACCTGATCGGGATCCACAACCGATGTGCCGCGAACTATGCCCCGACGGCGGCGGTGGAAGGAGAACTCCTGCGACGCGGCATGGAGCGAGTTCGTATCCTCGGTCGCGGCGTTGACACCCGGACGTTCCATCCGGGCTACCGCAGCGGGATGCTCCGCCAATCGTGGGGAGTTGATCCCACCGATGTCGTCTTTCTCTCCGTCGGTCGCGTATCGGCTGAGAAGAACCTGGACCGCCTCTCCGATCTCATGGATGGGTTGCCCAACAGCAAGCTGGTGGTCGTGGGCGACGGGCCCTACCGGTCCACACTTGCGCGTCGGCTTGGTCCATCGGTCATCTTCACCGGCCAGTCACGTGGGGCGGCGCTCTCGACCGCCTATGCGTCAGCAGATGTCTTTGCCTTCCCTTCACTGACGGACACCTTCGGCCAGGTGCTCCAGGAGGCGATGGCCAGCGGATTGCCGGTACTCGCCATGCGGGCGGGCGGTACGCCAGAGATCATCGATGATGGCGCCACCGGCCTCCTGTGCCGTCCATCGGCACCCGGCGCCTGGGTCGACAACGCACGATTTCTGGCCCGGTCCAGGGACGTACGGCTGTCCCTCGGTGCTCGCGCCCGGTCTGTCGCCGAAACGCGCAGCTGGGGTGCCACCTTCGATGGCCTGATGGATGCCTACCGCGTGCTCGCTGGCCACCACCTCCGGTTGCTTTCTCCCCGGAGCGGCGCACCGGGTGCCGCCCCGATGTCATCTTCGATGTACACGAGGTGGAGGTAACCCAGGATGGAACAGAGCGTATCAGCCCGCGTGTATAGTGCGGCAGACCTGCATCTGCACACCACCTACTCCGATGGCCGGGCCACGCCGGCGGAGGTTTTCCGTCATGTCGCCGCGCATCGTCACCTCCGCGTCATCGCCATCACCGACCACAACACGCTCGAGGGAGCACGCGAAGCCGCCACGATTGCGCCCGAGTTCGGTATCACATGCATCGTCGGTGAGGAAGTGTCCTCAAGTGGCGGCCACATCGTGGGCCTCTTCCTCACGGAACCCATACCGAGTGGTTTGACACCGCAGGCGACGATTGCGGCCATCCATGCGCAGTCGGGAGTGGCTTTCGCACCTCATCCGTTCTATCGGCCGCGCAATCCGCACCGTGTGCCCGACCTCCCTACGATGGAATCCGTCGGTGCTCTGGTCGCGGCGCTGCCGTTGGATGCGATCGAAGTGATCAACGGCACGCCATTGCTCGGCGGTGCGAATCGCGAGGCCGAGAGCTTCAACCGGACGACGACTCACTTGCCCGTGCTCGGTTGCTCGGACGCTCATATCCTCGACGCGATTGGCAAAGGCTATACCGTCTTCCCAGGTGAAACCGCCGACGACCTCAGATCCGCTCTACAGAACGGCGAGACGGTGGCGATGTCGCAGCGCTATACCGCGGCAGAACTGATGACATATTTTCAGCACTGGCTTCGTATGTCCGCCGAAAGAGGGATGCCTGCATGGTGACGGAAGACGTCGGAGGGAATGACTCCACGCGCCGATTGCGCAGCGTACGTCAAGGAACCGATGACCGCGATCACCATGCTCAGCACACCACCGCTGACGTCCCGACCGAGCGCGATACGACGAGCAGCGATGACGCCAGCGGAGACGAGGTATCGTACGACGATGATGCTGTGCCGTACGGTGACGACGACGTGCCGCACTGATCGTCTCTCACATCCGTTGCGGCAGTTCGCGCGCCTCGCGCACGACACTGCTGTCGGGTCGGGCTACACCGTCGGTGATGCTGTCGTGCCCCGAATGACAAAGCCGACAGGGAAGACGCGGACACGTGCCACCGTCGGTACATCTTGGCGCACGTTCCGGTCCGTTCGACCGAGCAGCAACTCCATCGCCGCCGCGGCCATCGCGGTATACGGTTGTGTGACCGTCGTCAGCGACGGCACAGTGTAGGCAGCGACCGGGACATCGTCAAAGCCGACGATCGAGACGTCTTGCGGGACACGGAGCGACAGCGCATGGGCGGCTGACAGGGCACCAATGGCCATGGCATCGTTCGCGCAACAGAGAGCGGTGGGCCGGATATCGCGGGACAACAGATCATGAGCCGCTCTCTGCCCGCCCTCGTAGGTAAACGGCGCTTCACCATGCACGAGGTCGCTAGCCGGAATTCTCGCGGCACGCAGCGCGTCGAGGCTGCCTTCCTGGCGTTCACGGGCGTGGGCCAATCGCAGTGGGCCGTGGATAACACCAATGCGCCGGTGTCCCAGTTCCAGTAGATGGTTGGCGGCCAGCACCCCGCCTGCTCGACCATCGGCTCGGACGGCATCTCCTTCCCAGGAAGGCGGGACGCGGTCGAGCGCGACGATGGGGATGCCATCGAGTTCTGCCGACGCAGAGCCACCGTGGACGTCGCTGGGCACCAATACGACGCCATCGACCCGCCGGTCCCTGAGGGATGCCAGGAGGATCCCCTCGCGCTCGACGTCCTCCCGCGAATTGCACAGCAGCAGACTGTAGCCATGCATCTGTGCGGCCTCCTCGAGGTGCCGGGCAAGCTCTGCAAAGAAGGCGTTGGTGTTGTCAGGAATAATCAGGCCGATGACGTGAGTGTGACGGGTTCGCAGGCTACGGGCTATCGCATCGGGATGGTAGCCGAGTTGCTGGATCGCCGCGACCACCCGTTGATGGGTTTCGGGCGATACGGCTCGGGGACCGCGGTTAACGACATACGACACCGTGGCCGACGATACGCCTGCGAGCCTTGCCACATCGTCGCGTGTTGGGTGGTCGGTGTTGGGCCGCGCTCCCCGACGGCTGTCACGTGCTCTCGGAATTGGTTCCGTCCTTGTCTTGGCGACGTTGCGTCAGTGTCGTTCTACCATAGCAGCCCACCGTGCGTTTGACAGGAGAAACGGGTACTGGTATCGTCGTATATCTACACGAGTAGATTACAGAGGAGAACGGTTCGTGGCCAATCAGCAAGTCCGCGTCGCCATCGTCGGTGCAGGCAACTGTGCCTCTTCCCTCATCCAGGGCGTCCACTACTATCGGGATATCGCCGACGATAGCCGCGTCCCAGGCCTCATGCACGTCCGGCTCGGCGGATACCATGTGCGCGACATCGAGTTTGTCGCCGCGTTCGACGTCAACGACCAGAAGGTAGGGAGGGATCTGGGCGAAGCGATCTACGCCGCCCCGAACAATACCTACCGCTTCTGCGATGTCCCGGCGCTCGGTGTCCAGGTCCAGGCGGGGCCGCTTCTGGATGGCGTGGGACGATACACTCGCGACAAGGTGCCCGTGAACGGCGGCGACCCAGTGGATGTGGCGGCGGTCCTGCGGGAGAGCCGGGTTGATGTCCTGGTAAACTACCTCCCGGTCGGCAGCGAGGCGGCCACCGCTTTTTACATGGAACAGGCGCTCGCGGCGGGAGTTGGCGTCGTCAACTGCATCCCGGTTTTTATCGCCAGCCGCCCGCACTGGCGCGAGCGCTTCGAAGCCGCCGGTCTGCCAATCGTTGGCGACGACATCAAGAGTCAGGTTGGCGCGACCATCACCCACCGAGTCCTGACCCGCCTCTTCGAGGACCGCGGGGTACGGCTCGAGCGAACGAGCCAGCTCAACGTCGGTGGCAACACAGACTTCCTGAACATGCTGGAGCGCGACCGTCTGGAATCGAAAAAAATGTCCAAGACGCAGGCGGTGACGTCGCAACTCGAATCCGACATTGGAGCCGAGAACGTCTACATCGGCCCCTCCGACTACGTGCCGTGGCTGACCGACCGCAAATGGGCGTACATCACCATGCAGGGCCGCACGTTCGGTGACGTGCCGCTGAACCTGGAGTTGAAGCTCGAAGTGTGGGATTCTCCCAATTCGGCTGGCGTGGTCATCGACGCGGTACGCTGCGTCAAGCTGGCACTCGACCGTGGCATAGGAGGCACGCTCGCGGGTCCATCGGCCTACTTTATGAAGTCGCCAACGGTTCAGTACCACGACGACGAAGCGCGGGATCTCGTGGAGTGTTTCATCTCCGTAGGAGCGCCTGTGGCGGCTGGCTGATCGGCCATGATGACACCCGCGCCGTGGCTATCGCAGTCGCGATTGGCGGGCCATCTTCCTGACGCGGCAACACCGCATGTTCTTTCAGATGCCCCATCAAGTACGGGTCGCCCCATACCATGACACAGTGAGACACCGTGAGAGTAATGCCAGCTCACTTCGTCGTCGGCACCGCGCGATGGTCATCACACCGCGCGGTGCGGGCACCTTTTCCGCCTGCCAGATGTGAACGGCGATTCGTGCATGCGGTCCACCCCTTCCTTACCCAACCAGTTCCTTCTATGGTGCAAAGGTCCGCGCCTCGCGCGCGTCAAGCAGCGCCGCGGGTGATATTGATGGCACCATGACTTTGAGTGCCTCGGGCGCGATGGTGAAGCGTGCTGGAACCTTGCCAAGAATCTCGCCATCCACGTTGATCGACCGGACGGGCTGCGTGGTGATCTCTATGCTCGTTGTCCGGTAGTAATGGACACAGTCGTTGGCAATAAAGTCGCCGCGCTTGAAGTACCGTGCCACGCCGAACATGTCGCGGGCCCGCCCGAGTTCGATGGTGTAGACGTCGAGGATGCGGTCGTCAATACTGGCGCGTGGTGCCACCGTCATACCCCCGCCGTAGAACCGACCGTTGCCCACCGCAACTTGAAGGAGTCGGTCAAACGTCTGTGACGCGTGGTCTCCGTTTGGGAAGGTCAACGTGGCAGAGAACGGCCGATGCGCGAGAAATGCCCCCATCGCCGCCAGGGGATAAGCAAGGACACCTGCCCGACGCTTGAGTTCCGGCGTGAGCGCCCGCGTGACTTCGACCCCCAACCCGATGGATGCCACATTCACATAGTAGTTCTGGCCCCACATTCCCAGGTCGACATCGATGATGGTGCCGCGTGCGATCGTGATACACGCATCCTCCACCGTGGCGGCTATGCCGAGGGTGCGCGCGAAGTCATTCGCCGTCCCCAGAGGAATGAGACCGAGCACCACGTCGCTGTTCGCGAGTATGTCCACAACAGCACTCACCGATCCATCTCCCCCCCCCCGAGAATGATCAGTGTCGCGCCAGAAGAGATCGCCTTGTGGACGGTTGCGTTCAGTTCAGCCGCGCGGTCGAGGGCGTAATAGCCGGTCAGGGACACGCCCATCGCACGCAACCGGTCACGGGCATGGATGCTCTCGTCCTTCCCACGGCGCGAATGGGTGTTCACGATGAGTACCGGGCGATCGAGGTGCGAGGTCGATCGTACGGTCTCAGGCACGTCTATCCGACGATCCAGCGAAACCGAAGCCACCTCCCGATCTCGATCCAGAGCGGGAGTAGCGCGGCGAGCACCGCGGCGGACGCCACGGTCGCGAGGGGAACCGGCCCAGCGTGCAGGGCGTCACGCACGGGCGCGACGACGACCAGTGCGGCGGCAAACAGCCAGGCAGCGCACGTCCAGACGACGAGGGCAGGGTTGGCCAGGAGCCCCCGAACGGACACGTGCCGTCGTTCCCACGCCATGACGACACCCAACGCCGTATGCCCCACGAGCCAGGTGACCAGTGCCAGCGTGCGCGCACTCTCCAACGGCAGCGATGCCAGACCGTACAGAAATGCGCCGCCACTGATCAGCGTGAGCGTGATACCTCCCACACCAATACCGGTGATCATCGTGGGGTCGAGGAACCGCGCGCCGGGCTGGCGTGGAGGACGATGCATCAGGTCGTCCTCGGCGGGCTGGTTCACAAAAGCGAGCGAGGCGCCAAGGTCCATGAACAGTTCAAGGATGACGATCTGGAGCGGCGCGAACGGCAATGGGAGACGCGCCAGGGCCGCACCGAGCGAGAGCAAAATGAGCGCGACCTTGATCGCCAGGTAGTAACGAACAGCCTTCCGGAGGTTCTCGTATAATCTCCGCCCCTCGGCGGTCGCATGCACGAGCGTGGCAAAGTTGTCATCGGTAATGACGAGGTCGGCAGCTTCGCGAGCCACGTCGCTGCCGCCACGCCCCATCGCGACCCCGATCGCCGCCGCGCGCAAGGCCGGTGCGTCATTGACACCATCACCGGTGACCGCGACCACCTCACCAGCCGCCGTGAGTGCCTGCACGATTCGGAGCTTTTCGGCCGGCTGCGTGCGCGCAAAGATCGCTCCCGCTTTCGCGCGTGTTGCCAGGACGTCGTCGCCCCAGGCGGCAATCTCAGCGCCACTGAAGACGGGAAGGTGCAGACCCGCCTGCCGGGCAATCGCGGCCGCTGTCGTGGCTTGATCTCCCGTGACAATCGAGACGCTGACACCCGCCGATTGCATTTCGGCAATCGCCGCGGGCACTTCGGGACGCAGTGGATCACGGAATACCAGCAGTCCTTCCACGACCAGATCGCGTTCCGCTATATCCCTGTCGAGCGGTAGCTCTTGCGACTCCCGAGACGCCACCGCGAGGACGCGTCCGCCATCGGCGGCCATCGCGGCCGCCGCCGCCAGGAGCGTGGTTCTCTCAGCGTCACGCAGCGGGCGAGCGCCGTCCGCTGAACGCCAAGAGATGGAGCACGCGATGACCGCTTCAGGTGCTCCTTTGACCGCCGTGAACGTCTGCCCTGATCGCACGGTCGTGGCCGAGGCAAGCCTGCGCTCCGTATCAAACGGGAAACGTTGGACAACTGGTTCGGTGTGGCCAGCGCTGCCACTCCACACGGCCGCGTCGATCGGGTCAACCATGGTCGATACGGCGCCTTCCGGTGGTTCACTCGCGAGTCGGGCGCACCGCAGCAGTGTGCGACGGTCATCACCAGCCGACGGCTCCTGAGCGCTCATGACCTCGTTCGCGGACTGAAGCGTCGTGAGCGTGATTCGGTTTTCTGTCAGGGTGCCGGTCTTATCTGTGCAGACGACGGTCGTGGCTCCAAGTGTTTCCGCAGCTACGAGCCGCCGGACGATGGCTCCCTTGCGGGCGAGACCCAGCGACCCCAGACCCAGTACGATGACGATCAGGACGGGGAGTTCCTCGGGGATCGTCGCGAAGGCGAGCGTGAGCCCCGTGAGCAGCATCTGGCGAGCGGGCTGGCCGCCCAGAACGCCAAGGAGTGGGACGATGATGCTCACCGCCAGGGCCACGAGCACCAGCGTTCGCGCTAGTTCCGCCATATGCAGTTGGAGTGGCGTTCGTGGCGACGGCTCGCTGCCCACCAGCGTCGCTATCCGCCCCAGCGTCGACTGTGCCCCCGTCGCGGTGACTTCGGCGGTGCCACGGCCGCGCACAATGAGAGAGCCCGCGAGCAGGAGAGCGGTCGCGGGGTCATCGGTGCGGTGCTCGACGGGCGCCGATTCGCCGGTGACCAGCGATTCGTCCGCGGCGAGTTCATCGGCCTGAACCAGTCGGGCATCGGCTGGCACGCGTGTGCCCGCGGTCAGCGCGATGACATCGCCAGGGACGAGCGCTTCGGGCGGGAGCGTACTAAGCACCCCATCGCGCCAGACATGCGCCTGTGGCGCCGCGAGCTTGGAGAGCGCAGCGATGGCATTGCCAGCGCGCCACTCGGTCCACGTCTCCACTACCGCGACGGTGATGATGACGCCGAAGATAATGAACGCGTCACGGAGTTCTCCCAGGATGGCGTACAGAATAGCCACCACGATCAGCAGCAGCACCAGGGGTTCCCGTAACGACTCGAACAGTTCCTCCCACACGGACTCCTGGTGCTCGGGGGCGTGGCGGTTCGGCCCCACCTGTGCCAAACGGCGGTCGGCTTCGGCGGTACTGAGTCCGAGCGATGCGGTGGCGGTGGTTCCTCCGCTCATGCCCGCAGGCACAACGGGATCAACGGTGCTACTCATCCGTTTCCTCTCTGTGCGTGCGCGTGGGATCGTCGAGCAGAACGGCGCTGTGGAGGATGGGCGGCCCTCCATTCTGTCCTTCGCGAGAAGCGGTCAGGTCGACGAACTCTTCGAGTCTCTCCTCGGCACGCGCCACGGCGGCTTGCGCACTCGGGCGACCGGTAGCGCCAAAGATGTCGCGTCCTCGGATGCGTCGGAGCAGGCGTCGCAGACGGGCCAGTGCCGTCTCGTTCTCCTCCACCTCGGCGTAGGTGTATTTGCCTCGGGAACCTTCCAACTCCAGTTCCTGCACGACGCCCTCGGCACGCTCGACGATTTCGGCATACTCGGCGTCGCGCGCGGCGTTGTAGCGCGCTTTCAATGACGCTTCGGCCTCCTGCGCAAACGCTTCGACGGTGTACGTGTCAAGGCTGCCGCCGCCCTGACGCAGCGCTTCCGCCGCGTCGTGCAGTGCTGATCCCGCCTCCAGGCGAGCTGGAAGCAAGCATGCTGACGGGCCGACATAGATGGCTCCTAATTTATGGAGTCTTCGCCAGATGGTGACGCGGGCGGTAGACGGCTCCGATGGCGCCCGATACAGGATTAAGATCCACGGTTCCGCCATTACGATGCCTGTCGTTCGCGGGTTCGCGGATGGCTTTCGTGCTCCCACGGCAGCACACTGACCCGCCCATCACTCTCCACCAGTGCCCACCTCACCTCCTCTGGTCGTCCGACTCCCTCCTGTCGCAACTGGGCCCGAACGTCGTCACGCGTCAGGAACTCCTTTCGCGGGGTGCTCTCCACAACGGTGCCGTTTTGGATCAGGGTCAGGGATTGTGGGTGCAACAGTCGACGAAGAGGGGGGAACCCATACCCCAACCGGTCCAGGATGGACACCAGGACGGAGTCAAACCCAAAGTCTGTCCCCCAATCCTCTGGCACGGTCAGGTCCAACCCGCTCATCGGCATCATCCGCTCACCACCACTCTTTGCCTCATGGGTCCATCCGGTCGCGATCGTGTCGAGTCGTCGCATCGGCGCTGTAAGTCGTTCTTTGCGGCAACTCTTCCCTGCGAAGGGCCGCGAGCTGTTGCTCAATGGACGATGCGAGCGCCCCCGCCGTGAGCTGTCGCGTGATATCGGCGTCAGGTGAGGACGTGGCATCTGCCATCGCTCCCGAGATGAGAAGATCGTCAGTGGCCGCGGCGCGTGCCTGCATCTGTGTGACGCTGTCCCGGGCACGCTGGAGCGCTTCGCTGGCGATGCGTGCGTCCGAGTCGATACCGGCCATCGCCGCATTGGCGCGAACCTGCGCCTGGGCTGCCGTGTACGACGCCTTCACGGTCTCCTTCTCTGTCTGAAATGCGGTGATCCTTGTTGCTAACTCCTGCTGCGTGGTGAGGAGCCGCTGCTCTTGAGCGGCGAGGGTTGCGTGCTGGGCACGCAGATCCGTCGCCTGCGCTTCCAGGGTGGCGTGCCGCGTCAAGGCAGTGCGGGCCACATCTTCACGGCCTTGCCGCATGGCTTCCCGCGCCTGTTCGTGGAGCGACTGGTAGCGCGCGGTCAGCGCGTCGGCTTGCATCTCTAGGCGCTTCTTTGCGGTTGCCACCTCGACGATACCGCGACGCAGGTGCTGAAGTGTCGCCAGCTGCCGTTCATAGTGGTCATCAAAGGCACTGCGCGGATCTTCGGCACGACGTATGGCGCCGTGGGCCTTGCCGCTCAGCAGCAAGAGTATGCGCTGTAGAAGATTCATCGACGCTCCTCCGGATACTGATCTCGATGCAAACGGTGCGCCGGTAGAGAGGAAGCTGGGGCTACCTCCTGGTCCCCCGGGCGGAGCGCGGCCATACCCGATTGGAGGGCTTGCACTTCGCGCTCAACATCTGCCATGAGCGTCATCTGTTCGTCCATCATCACGCCACCGAGCGACGCGGAAGCCGCCTGACGGATGCTCCGTGAGAAACGGACGACATCCTCGACACGTGGACGCACATGATCGAGTTCGTGCACAAGGGTCGCGTCGTCGGGCTCCGTCCGTAACAGGCGCAGTTGTGCATCGAGGACACGAGCAACGCGGTCAACACGAACGACGAGCCTTCCGA
>JAABUZ0100009497.1_pt1 | contig 11111 bp, 12 predicted proteins | sample 5562091 | NCBI WGS metagenome assembly JAABUZ01 (sample SAMN12813069, study PRJNA571459) | rock metagenome | isolation source: Antarctica rocks | place: Antarctica: Victoria Land, Linnaeus Terrace sud | collected 2015-12-21
AACCCGATGCCTTGATGGAGGAACTTCTGGGAGAACTCCTGGTCGGTGGAGCCGAGCACGACGTGCCCCAGCTTGCGGGGCCGCACCGGCTCGTTGCGCAGGATGCCGGGGGCCCGCTCGCCCTCGCGGGCAACGACGCCGGGGGTGTTGTATGCCGGCGCCGGGGTGGGCTCGGGCGTGTACCGGTCCGCGATCTCCACGCTGACCAGCACCTCGGTGCCCGGGTCGACTGCGCGCACGCTGGCGTCGGTGCGCTCGACGGCAACGCCGAGCGCGGCCAGCGAGGCGGCGACCCGGTCGAGGTCGTCCTGGTCGTCGGCACCGACGCCCAGCTGCACCAGCCTGCGCCGGTCGGAGTGGATGATGCGCAGCTGCTCACCGCCGTCGACCGTGGACAGCGTGTGGTCGCCGGTCGGGGCCGGTGAGGTCACCCCCCAGACGCTGACCTCTTCCGCAAGCCGGGGGGTCAGGCCAAAGTCGGCGTAGTAGGCGGCAGTCTGCTCGACGTTGGGGACGCCCAGGACGATCGTAGTGAGGCGATGCAGGGGCACGCGCGTTGTCCTTCCTGCAGCAGTGTCAGTGACGCAGTGGTGGGTGCTGAGCGATTGGCGTGTGGGGTGAGACCCAGAGCATGACCTGGGCGTAGCGCCAGCGCAAGTGAATCTCGCGAATCGCAGCGATACCCGAGTATGAGTAGGGTCTGCTCATGTCATCGAGCGGCGCCGGAACCCGCTCAACGTTCGTACATGCGCAACTGCGTGACGACGTGCTGCGCGGCCTGCTAGCCCCCGGTCAGCGGCTACGGCTGGTCGAGCTTGCCGACCGGTTCTCAGTGAGCCAGTCCGTCGTGCGCGAGGCGTTGACCCGCCTGGCCGAGCAGGGCCTGGCGGTGACGGTGCCCCAGCAGGGCTACCGGGTAACACCGCTGAGTCTGCACGACCTAGACGAGCTGACCGAGGCGCGGACGCAGATCGAGTCCCTCGTCGTCCGGCAGGCGATCGAGCGCGGCGACATCAGCTGGGAGTCATCAGTTGTCGCGGCTCATCATCAGCTGTCCAACACGCCTAAGACCCGGCCTGACGGTGATCTGAACGGCGCCTGGTTCGCGGCCCACGAGCAGTTCCACCAGAGCACCCTGCGCGGGTGCGGCAACGGTCGGCTGTTCGAGATGGCGATGTCGCTGCGCAACGCCGCTTCCCTCTACCGGTGGTGGTCCCGGCCGCTCGGCCACGACTACCACCGCGACGTCGACGGCGAGCACCGGCAACTGCTCGACGCTGTGCTCGCCCGCGACCGGCAGGCGGCGGAGGCCGCGCTCACGCAGCACATCCAGCGAACGAGCGACGCGTTGCGCAGTGCCGCCGGCGACGCGGTGGATGGTCAGGCGGCTGTTGCAGGCGCGATGGGGACGACGTCGGTCTGATCGTCCATCATCGTCGCCGATCACTACCGGTGAGGGCGCCTGCCTTCGTCGACCTTCCGTCCGCGCTTGGCGGCGTCACCAGCGACCGGCCCGCGCCGGAGCGAGGGTGACCGCGGCTAATCTGAGTCCAGTCCGGTCGGTCGGACGCCACTCGCCGGGAGGTCGCAGCGCTGTGGAGGCCTCTCGTCTCAGCACGGCCGTCGACCCGCGCAGCGACGCCTTCGCCCGCAACGCCGAGGCCCAGCGCTGCCTCGTCGGCGAGCTCGACACCCGGCTGGCCGCAGCGGCGCTCGGCGGCCCGGAGCGCTCGCGTACCCGCCACGTCGAGCGCGGCAAGCTGCTGCCGCGCGACCGGGTCGATGCCCTGCTGGATGCGGGCAGCCCGTTCCTCGAGCTCAGCCCGCTCGCGGCCGGGGGGATGTACGGCGACGACGCACCCGGCGCGGGCGTCATCACCGGCATCGGGCGGGTCAGCGGCCGCGAGTGCGTCATCGTCACCAACGACGCCACGGTCAAGGGCGGCACCTACTACCCGATGACCGTCAAGAAGCACCTGCGGGCGCAGGAGGTGGCGCTGCAGAACAGCCTGCCGTGCCTGTACCTCGTCGACAGCGGCGGCGCCTTTCTGCCGCGCCAGGACGAGGTTTTCCCCGACCGGGAGCATTTCGGCCGCATCTTCTACAACCAGGCGACGATGAGCGCGCGCAGCATCCCGCAGGTCGCGGCGGTGCTGGGCTCGTGCACCGCCGGTGGTGCGTACGTGCCGGCGATGAGCGACGAGGCCGTTATCGTTCGCGACCAGGGGACCATCTTCCTCGGTGGCCCGCCCCTGGTGAAGGCTGCCACGGGCGAGGTCGTCACGGCCGAGAACCTCGGCGGCGGCGCGCTGCACAGCCGGATCTCCGGGGTCACCGACCACCTTGCCGACGACGACGCCGACGCGCTGCGGATCGTGCGCCGCATCGTCGCCACCTTCGGCCCGCGCAGCCCGGCGCCCTGGCGGGTCGAGCCCCCGGAGCCGCCGGCGGTCGACCCGGGTGAGCTGTACGGCGTCCTGCCGACCGACGCGCGTACCCCGTTCGACGTCCGCGAGGTCATCGCCCGGCTCGTCGACGGCAGCCGGTTCGCCGAGTTCAAGGCCGAGTACGGCACCACCCTGGTCACGGGCTTCGCTCACGTGCACGGCCACCCGGTCGGCGTCGTGGCCAACAACGGCGTCCTGTTCGGTGAGAGCGCGCTCAAGGGGGCCCACTTCATCGAGCTGTGCGACAAGCGCCAGGTGCCGCTGCTGTTCCTGCAGAACATCACCGGTTTCATGGTGGGCCGCGAGTACGAGGCGGGCGGCATCGCCAAGCACGGCGCGAAGATGGTCACGGCGGTGGCCTGTGCCCGGGTGCCCAAGCTGACCGTCGTGATCGGCGGCTCGTTCGGCGCCGGCAACTACTCGATGTGCGGGCGGGCGTACTCGCCCCGTTTCCTGTGGATGTGGCCGCGGGCGCGCATCTCGGTGATGGGCGGCGAGCAGGCCGCGTCTGTGCTGGCCACGGTGCGCCGGGAGCAACTCGAAGCCGCGGCGAAGGGGGCCGGGCAGGACGGCGAGGCGTGGAGCGCCGCCGACGAGGAGAGCTTCAAAGCCCCGATCCGCGAGCAGTACGAGGACCAGGGTAACCCGTACTACTCGACCGCGCGGCTGTGGGACGACGGAGTCCTCGACCCGCTGGTCACCCGGGACGCGCTCGGGCTGGCGCTGTCGGTGTGCGGGCAGGCGCCGCTGGACCCGGTCTCCTACGGCGTCTTCCGGATGTGAGCGTGTCCAGCGCAGCCGCCGGCATGTCCGGCACCGGCATGTCTGGCACCGGCATGTCTGGCACCGGGATGTTCGACACCGTGCTGGTTGCCAACCGCGGCGAGATCGCGGTCCGGGTGATCCGGACGCTGCGGCGCCTCGGCGTGCGCTCCGTCGCCGTCTACAGCGATGCCGATGCCGGAGCCTTACACGTGCGCGAGGCCGACGTCGCGCTGCGGCTCGGGCCGGCGCCGGCCCGCGAGTCCTACCTGTCCATCGAGCGGGTGCTGGAAGCCGCTGCCGCATCCGGCGCACAGGCTGTGCATCCCGGCTATGGCTTCCTGTCGGAGAACGCCGCCTTCGCCCGCGCCTGCGCCGATGCCGGGGTCGCGTTCGTCGGACCACCGCCGTCAGCCGTCGAGATCATGGGCGACAAGATCAGCGCCAAGCAAGCGGTTGTAGCCGTCGGCATTCCTGTCGTGCCTGGCCGCACCGAGCCCGGCATGTCCGACGACGACCTGCTGGCGGCGGCCGAGCAGGTCGGCTATCCGGTGCTCGTCAAGCCGGCGGCCGGTGGCGGCGGCAAGGGCATGCGGCTGGTCGAGGATGCCGCCGGGCTGGTCGAGGCATTGGCCGGTGCTCGGCGCGAGGCAGCCGCCAGCTTCGGCGACGACACCCTGTTCGTGGAGCGCTACCTGCGGCGGCCGCGCCACATCGAGGTCCAGGTGCTGGCCGACACCCATGGCACCACGGTCCACCTCGCCGAGCGCGAGTGCTCCCTGCAGCGCCGCCATCAGAAGGTCATCGAGGAGGCGCCGTCGCCGCTGCTGACGCCGGAGCAGCGCGAGCGCTACGGCGCGCTCGCGGTGGCCACCGCGCAGGCGGTCGGCTATGTGGGGGCCGGCACCGTGGAGTTCCTCGTCGCCGCTGGCACCCGTGAGAGCGCCCGTGCCGACGAGCCGTTCTTCCTCGAGATGAACACCCGGCTGCAGGTCGAGCACCCCGTCACTGAGCTGGTGACCGGGCTGGACCTCGTCGAGCACCAGCTGCGCATCGCCGCGGGTGAGCCGCTGTCGTTCAGCCAGGACGACGTGCGCGTCACCGGCCACGCCGTCGAGGCGCGGGTCTACGCCGAGGACCCGGCCCGCGGTTTCCTGCCCACCGGAGGCCACGCTCTGCTGCTGCGCGAGCCGACCGGCGAGGGGGTCCGGGTAGACAGCTGCCTGCTGCAGGGCGAACCGGTCGGGACGACGTACGACCCGATGCTGGCCAAGGTCATCGCCTGGGCTCCGGACCGCGCGACGGCGCTGGCCCGGCTCGACCGCGCACTCGCCGGGAGTGTGCTGCTCGGCGTTGGTACCAACACCACCTTCCTGCGGGCGCTGCTCGCGCATCCCGACGTGCGAGCCGGCCGCCTCGACACCGACCTGCTCGAACGCTCGCTGGCCGACCTGCTACCGACGGGTGTACCCGAGCTGGCGATCGTCGCCGCCGCACTCCAGCGGCTCGTCGACCTGCCCCGGGCAGGCGACCCGTGGACGGCGCTGACCGGCTGGCGGGTCTCGGGCCGGGCACCCGTCTCGTGGGACGTGCTCGTGCCCGGCGGCGATAAGGACGGCGCCGACGAGCGGCTCGCCGTATCGGTCACCGGCACGGCACAGGACGCCGAGGTGCGAGTCGGCGAGAGGCTGCACCGCGCGTCTGCGTGGGCCGTGCCCGGCGGCCTGCTGCTCACGGTCGACGGGCATACGTCGACCGCCCTGACCGCCGTGGACGGCGCGACCATCTGGGTCGCCCTCGACGGCTGCACATCCGCGGTGACGCAGGCGCCGCCGCGCCCCGTGCGCGCACTCGAGGCCGAGACCGACGCGCAGGTGCGCAGCCCGATGCCCGGCGCGGTCGTGGCCGTGCACGCCCAGACCGGCGACGCCGTCGAGGCGGGCACGCCGCTGCTGGCGATCGAGGCGATGAAGATGGAGCACGAGCTGCGCGCCCCGCTGACCGGCATGGTGGAGGTGCTCGTCCGGCTGGGCGACCAGGTGGCCGTGGGGCAGCCGGTGGCCACCGTGCACGCCGAGCCGGAACCCGGCGCCGCCACCGCGCTGGAGGTGCCATGATCGTCGAGCCGCTCGCCGGGCTTCCCGCGCGGGTCGAGATCTACGAGGTCGGGCCGCGCGACGGCCTGCAGAACGAAAGCACCGCCGTGCCGGTCGGCGTCAAGGCGGAGTTCGTGCGGCGGCTCGTCGCAGCAGGGCTTCGCACGGTCGAGCTGACCAGCTTCGTGCCGAAGGCGTGGATCCCGCAGCTGGGCGACGCTGAGGAGCTGATGGCCCTGCTGCAGGACGAGCTGCCGGCGCGGGCTCCGGTCCTGGTCCCCAACGCGCGCGGGCTCGAGCGGGCGCTCGCCTGCGGCGTGCGGGAGATCGCCGTGTTCGCCAGTGCGACGGAGTCCTTCGCGCGGCGCAACCTCAACCGCAGCGTCGAGGAGTCGCTGCAGATGTTCGCCCCGGTGATCGAGGGCGCCCGCGCCGGCGGGCTGCCGGTGCGGGGCTACGTCTCGATGTGCTTCGGCGACCCGTGGGAGGGCGACGTGCCGCTCGAACAGGTCGCGGGCGTCGCCGCGAGGCTGGTCGAGCTGGGGTGCGGCGAGATCTCGCTCGGCGACACGATCGGCGTCGGCACCCCTGGTCAGGTCGTGCGCCTGCTGGCCCTGCTCGGCCAGCGCGGCATCGGCAGCGACCGGCTCGCCGTCCACTTCCACGACACCTACGGCCAGGCTCTGGCGAACACCCTCGTCGCCCTGCAGGCCGGGGTGACGGTCGTGGACGCCTCCGCCGGCGGCCTGGGCGGCTGCCCGTATGCCGGCAGCGCGACCGGAAACCTCGCCACCGAGGACCTCGTCTGGCAGCTGCACGGTTTGGGCATAGAGACCGGCATCGACCTGGGCGCGCTCGTCGCCACCAGCCGGTGGATGGCAGCGCACCTCGGGCGCCCCAGCCCCTCCCGTACCGTCACTGCCCTGAGCCCAGCGGCCGCAGCACCGGCTCGGGATTCATCTGCACCCGCCGCCTCCGCTCCGATTGGGGTGTCCTGATGCTCGACACGCAGCTCACCGACGAGCAGAGCCAGCTGAAGAAGACGGTCGCGGCGTTCGCCCGCGAGGTCGTCGCACCCGTCGCGGCGCAGCATGACGAGACCAAAACCTTCCCGTACGACGTGGTGCGGCAGATGGGCGAGATCGGGCTGTTCGGCCTGCCCTTCCCGGAGGAGTACGGCGGGATGGGCGGCGACTACTTCGCGCTGTGCCTGGCGCTCGAGGAGCTCGGCAAGGTCGACCAGAGCGTGGCGATCACGCTGGAGGCGGGCGTCTCGCTGGGCGCGATGCCCGTCTACCGCTTCGGCACCGACGCCCAGAAGCAGCAGTGGCTGCCCCGGCTGTGCACCGGTGAGGCGCTGGGAGCCTTCGGCCTGACCGAAGCAGGTGCCGGCAGCGACGCCGGCGGTACCCGCACCACCGCCGTGCTGCAGGACGGCCAGTGGTTCATCAACGGCACGAAGGCGTTCATCACCAACTCGGGCACCGACATCACCGCGCTCGTCACGGTCACCGCGGTGACCGGCACGAGCGCAGGTGGCAAGAAGGAGATCAGCTCGATCCTGGTACCCGTGCCCACCCCCGGGTTCACCGCCGAGCCCGCCTACAGCAAGGTCGGCTGGCACGCCTCCGACACCCATCCGCTCACCCTCGCCGACGTCCGCGTGCCGGAGCAGAACCTGCTGGGTGAGCGGGGCCGCGGCTATGCGGGCTTCCTGCGCATCCTCGACGAGGGGCGGATCGCCATCGCCGCCCTGGCCGTCGGCGCTGCCCAGGGCTGCGTCGACGAGAGCGTGAAGTACGCCAAGGAGCGCGAGGCGTTCGGTCGTCCCATCGCTGCGAACCAGGCCATCGCGTTCAAGATCGCCCGGATGGAGGCGCGGGCCCACGCCGCCCGGACCGCTTACTACGATGCTGCGGCGCGGATGCTCGCCGGGTTGCCGTTCAAGAAGGAGGCGTCGGTCGCCAAGCTCGTCGCCGGCGAGGCCGCGATGGACAATGCACGTGACGCGACGCAGGTCCACGGTGGCTACGGCTACATGAACGAGTACCCGGTCGCGCGGCACTACCGCGACAGCAAGATCCTCGAGATCGGGGAGGGCACCACCGAGGTGCAGCTCATGTTGATCGCCCGCGAGCTCGGGCTGTGACGCGAGCTCGACACTGGCGGGCACGCAGTCTGCAAGCACGCCAATGAGCAAGGAGACCCGGTAGGCATGGACAAGGTCGTCGCCACCACAGCCGAGGCCGTCGCCGACGTCGCCTCGGGTGCTTCGCTCGCCGTCGGCGGGTTCGGTCTTTGCGGGATCCCGCAGGGGCTGATCGATGCGCTGCTCGACACCGGCGTCACCGACCTCGAGACAGTCAGCAACAACTGCGGGGTCGACGAGTGGGGGCTCGGCTCGCTGCTGAGGGCGAAGCGCATCCGGCGTACCACGGGCTCCTACGTCGGGGAGAACAAGGAGTTCGAGCGCCAGTTCCTCGCCGGCGAGCTCGAGGTGGAGCTGGTCCCGCAGGGGACGCTCGCCGAGCGGCTGCGGGCGGGCGGAGCGGGCATCCCGGCCTTCTACACCCCCGGCGGCGTCGGCACGCAGATCTCCGACGGTGGCCTGCCGCTGCGGTACGCGCCCGACGGGTCGGTGGCCGCGGCGAGCGAGCCCAAGGAGGTGCGCGACTTCGACGGCACGCCCTACGTCCTGGAGCGAGCCATCCGCACGGACTTCGCCCTGGTGCACGCCTGCAAGGGCGACCGGCACGGCAACCTCGTCTACCGCAAGAGCGCGATGAACTTCAACCCCCTGTGCGCCAGCGCTGGCCGGGTGACGATCGCCGAGGTCGAGGAGCTCGTCGAACCCGGCGAGATCGACCCGGCGCAGGTCCACACGCCGGGCATCTTCGTACAGCGGGTGGTGCACGTGCCCGAGCTCGAGAAGCGCATCGAGAAGCGGACGACCGCACGATTGGGAGAGGTGCGCTGATGACGCTCACCAGGGACCAGCTCGCCGCCCGCGTGGCCCGCGAGCTGAGCGACGGCCAGTACATCAACCTCGGCATCGGGCTGCCGACCCTGATCCCGGACTTCCTGCCGCCCGGCGTGCACGTCGTCCTGCAGTCAGAGAACGGCGTGCTCGGCGTCGGCCCCTACCCGACCGAGGAGCAGGTCGACGCCGACCTCATCAACGCCGGCAAGGAGACCGTGACGGTCCAGGCCGGGTCGTCGTACTTCGACTCGGCGCTGTCGTTCTCGATGATCCGCGGTGGCCACGTCGATCTCGCCGTGCTTGGGGCGATGCAGGTCAGCGCCCGCGGCGACCTCGCCAACTGGGTGATCCCCGGGAAGATGGTCAAGGGGATGGGGGGCGCGATGGACCTCGTCCACGGTGCCAAGCGGGTGATCGTCATGATGGAGCACCTGGCCCGCGACGGCAGCCACAAGATCGTGCAGGAGTGCTCCCTGCCGCTGACCGGCCGGGCGTGCGTCCACCGCATCGTCACCGACCTTGCAGTGATCGACGTCGAGCCGGGCGGGCTCGTGCTCCGAGAGACGGCGCCCGGAGTGAGCGTGGAGCAGGTGCAGGCGGCGACAGGCGCGCCACTTGACGTCGACCTGCTGGATGCGGCGACCGGCGAGCAGGTCGTCAGCGCGTAGTGCGAGTGCCGTCGATGCCCCTACCCATGCCGTCCCTGCCAGTGTCGCCGGCGCCTGTCAACCGGAAAGGCGTCGCGCGCCTGATCGACCACACGCTGCTCAAGCCGGAGGCCACCCGCGCCGACGTCGTCGCGCTGGTAGCCGAAGCCCAAGCTCTCGGCGTGCTGGGGGTGTGCGTCTCGCCGTCGATGCTTCCGATCGAGGCCCCAGGCCTCGTTGTGGCCACGGTCTGCGGCTTCCCGTCGGGCAAGCACGCCAGCACGATTAAGGCGAGTGAAGCGGCGCTGGCCGTAGCAGCCGGTGCAGACGAGGTCGACATGGTCATCGACGTCGGCGCAGCGCTGGCCGGGAAGTGGGCCGCCGTGCGAGCTGACATCGCCGCGGTCCGGACGGCGGTGCCGCCCCCTCGCCTCCTCAAGGTGATCGTCGAGTCGGCCCGGCTGAACGACGAAGCATTGGTTGCTGCCTGCCACGCCGCGCGAGACGCCGGAGCCGACTTCGTCAAGACCTCGACCGGGTTCCACCCCGCCGGCGGAGCGACCGAGCACGCTGTCGGGCTCATGGCACGCGCGGTCGGCAACTCGATGGGCGTGAAGGCCAGCGGCGGGATCCGCACGACCGAGCAGGCGCTGACGATGCTGAAGGCGGGGGCTACTCGGCTTGGCCTGTCGGCGTCAGCACAGGTACTGGGCGGGCTCTCGGACTGACTGCCCGCGCCCCAAGCTCAGGCGTTGGCCGGGGTAGTTTCGGTATCCGCCACGGTCTCCGAGGGCGGTGGCGGTAGGCGCACGGGGCACGTGGCGGCTACCTCATCGAGCGTCACCTCGTCGACGTCGGTGCGGACCGCGGCGTGGAACCGGCTCACCAGCTGGTCGAGCCCGACGGTGAACAAGATCTCCATGATCTGCTTGGTCGTGAAGTACCTCGCCAGCTGGGCCCAGATCTCCTGGGTGATCGGCTGCATGAGCGTCGAGGTCCTCGCAAACACGACGATGGCGGCCTAGTCCGGTGGGAACAGGCCCTCCGGCAGCGGGTCCGACAGCACGTGGGCCATCTTCTCTTCGCTGATTCCGGCGCTCCGACCGAGCACCACGTGGGTCGGCGTTCAGTAGAAGCAGTTGTTGGCGACCGCGCTCGTGTAGTAGGCCAGCTCGCGTTGCACCGGGTTGAGGCTGTTGTCGATGTAGGCGACTTGCGCCAGGGCGAAGAACTTCTCCATCATCTCCGGATGGTTGGCAGGGCGCGGTGGACGTTGAGAATGCCGACGTCCTGCGCGTCACGGACGCTGGTCAGCAGAGCAGCGGCCTGCGGGTCGGTGTCGGGATCGTCAACGTCCACGAGGGGGATACGCGCCACGGCTACGCCTCTTTCAGCTAGGGCCTTGCGGACAGGCCGCTCAAGGGGTACGAGCGCGACGCCAGGCAGCCGCCCTTCCGCTCGGGTTCCGGCGCTGTAAAAGTTTGGTCAACGTTGACTCACAGCGGGTCGAGTGAGGGTCCAGCATCCGTCGACCCCTGCACCTTCTGAGGCACTGTGCTGCTCGTCGGCACTGTGCTAGCTGCTCGTCGGCTCTGTGCTGCTCGTGGGCCCGCTGGGCACGTTGCTGCGCGTGGGCCCGCCGGGCACGAAGATGCAGAAGGGATGACCCGCCGGGTCGGCATAGACGCGCAACGGCTCCTCGGGGTTCTCGGATCGGTCCAGTAGCAGCCGCGCCCCCAGGGTTAGGGCGCGGTCATGCTGCGCGTCGAGGTCGGCCACCGTCGGCACGGTCAGGTCCAGGTGCAGCATCTGCTGGTTCGGCCCGTCCGGCCAGGTCGCCTCCGGCACTTCGTCGACTTGCTGGAACGCCACCTTGGTGCCGCCGCCCGCGTCCTGCAGCACAAGCCAGTCTTCTCCACGAGGGTCGGGTGAGCCGGGCGTCGGCAGCTCATCACCCGGCCGGTACTGCAGGCCCAGCAGCAGCCGGTAGAACTCGGCCAGTGCCCGCGGGTTGCTGCAGTCGAGAACCACCTGGCGCAGCACTGGGAAGGTCTGCTCTGCGCACGTGCACCTCCGCGCATGATGTGAGCCAGCACGTCCAGGGCTCGGTCTTACCGAATCGCCGTCTGGCTCTGGCCGTTCCGCAAAGGCGTCCTGGCCCTCGTCGAGCGGGCTGAGG
>JAABUZ0100009499.1_pt1 | contig 11108 bp, 12 predicted proteins | sample 5562091 | NCBI WGS metagenome assembly JAABUZ01 (sample SAMN12813069, study PRJNA571459) | rock metagenome | isolation source: Antarctica rocks | place: Antarctica: Victoria Land, Linnaeus Terrace sud | collected 2015-12-21
GTGCGCAATCGCTTGCTGCGAGCCATTTTGATGCACACCATGTGCTTTTTCTTGAATCAGCAAGATGGAGCTCCTTATCTCCAATTTGATCGTTTGGTTGCTTAGTAAAACTTGCACATCGCGTTAGAGAAGATAAATATAATTTTTTATTACTATTCTCGATATCGTTTATCGATAGAGAAGAATTCTGGACAGAAAAGTCTCCCTTGTGCGTCTGAAAGTCTCCTCTTTGCTGCCAGTTTCTCTGACCACCCGGATTGCGGTCTCCCTGTTGTTGCTGGAAGTCTTCTTGCAACGAGAGTGAAGAGCGATTGCGGTCTCCCTGTTGCTGTAGAAAGTCTTCTTCTTTGGATACGAATAGAATGTGCTGGTCTCCCTCATGCGGCGGAAAGTCTTCGCTTGTCGTGCCGATCCTTCCATCCTGGTCTCCCTTTTGTAGCAACACGTCACCTTGGTGAAGCAGAAGCAAGGTACTCTGGTCTCCCCCATGATGCACAACTCTACCTTGTTTGTTACTATTCGTTGTCTGCCGGTCTCCCTGATGGTGCAGATGGTCTTCTCTCTCGGTTGATGTTGTAGCTAGGTCTCCCTCATATTCAGAGATGTTTCTCTGGTCTCTCGATAAACTGCCCCGCTGGTCTCCCTGTTCTGTCCTGTTCTCTTCCCTCGTTTCTACGACCATAATGATCCGGTCTCCCTCGTTCTGGTGCGGTCTCCCTGTAGGGGCAAGCTGTCGCAAGATCACAGCAATCCGCATCTGGAGTAGTTGCCGCCTGATCGCGGGAATGCGTTTGGCTTGAAGCAGTTGCTGAACTTCAAGAAAGAGCACCGCTAGTTCCGACTCCTGGGACGATGCTGATGGGTGGGCATCGATCAGTGCTGTGGGACAGTAGCAGAGCTGATAGCGCTCTTTCACACTTCGTGCGAGCTGCTGAAGTTTGGGGCGGCCTGTGCGTACTAAGAGGTCGAGGGCTGGTAGCGTCGTCTCGGGGTGAGGCTCGTACGAGGTCAGTGGAAACGAGAGCAGAGTCTGATGGTCAATGCGTCTTTGCATCAGGAGTCCAAGCGCGCGGTAGACCGCAAGATGGCGTAGCAAGGTATCTTTGCCGTATCCAATCTGCTGGGCAAAGGCTGCGAGGCTTGGTACCGTAATCTGAGCAATCACAGGACTCTGACTAGGCAAGCCATATTGCTTGACCGTCGCGTGCTGAAGTATCCTGGCGAAGAGTTCGAACTCCTTCTGACCAAAGAGACGCTCGATGAGTGTGAGAATACTTATATCGAGACGTTCAGAAGCGGGAGGATCTTTGTGTTGTTCAACAATATAGCTCATCCCCGAAGGGAGTGCGTCTGAACTCGTGCGGGCTATCATACAGGTAACTCTTTTCTTTGCTTGCCCACCTTCGTGTTTGTATCCCTGGTATAGAGAAATTGGCATAAAAGGTTGCGCCACCTTTGTCTCTATGCTATACTAACACTGAGGCATGGCTCTAAACAGACGATTCTAGATGAAAATTGTATGCCTTACATCAAACCACCAAGCTGGCCAGCGGGGGTGGTTTTTTGTTGGGCTGCAAACACTCCTTGTCCTTGCGGCGACGAGGTGCAGTACACACTCATGCTTCTCCCTTTCCTAACTTCTTTTGTAGAGAGAGTGGTATACGGTTCCTACATAATCCTTTGAGCGACATGTTGCTGCTGCTCATTCCTTTGAAACTGATGCACTCCACTCCGCTAAGAACTGGATCACATCATGGTATCTCGTAACAGAGAGTTGCCGATAACTGGGAGCATGGAAGCGTCGATAGATCTCCGCATACACCGCTTGATAGTGATCTTTACTTGTATCGCGTTGATTTAAGCGTTCAGCAAGCGCCTTGACTGCTAACATAATCTCTGTTGCCTGCTCATCTGAGACGTACTCAGGAGGGCTGAGTCGCTGCTCAACCACCCGTAAACGGCGATCCATCGTGCTAACCACCTGTGCAGCCCGATCCAGGCGTGTCGTAAGCCGTTGTTCCATCGCCAGTTGTTCCTCAGCCATGCGAGCGATGGCCAATCCCATCTCTCTAATGTTCATCAGGGCTGTCACTGAAGACGACTCCTGGTCCGTCACCAGCTCCTCAGACTGGAAGGCTCTAGCCAGCACTCGATAGCAGTCCCGCTGGTATCGAATGAGCTTTTCACGCAATGCTTCCTTGACACGATTCGCACTGACTCCGAAAAGCCAACCATTTAAATAGTCCAGCGGTAAACAAAACATTTCAGGATTTCCTCCCTGAGCCGTTCGTCTTACACGAATCTTCCTTGCAACCTCTTGTAAAACTGGATCGCGGTCAATGCGTTCGAATTGCCCAGACCACGAGAGGCCGAGATATTTACAGATCGGGCGCACGGCGACGTACCACTGCCTGGTGCCATCTGGATCTTCTACCAAGACAATCGTGATCTCGTCGTCGTGGAAGACAATAAGACGCTCCTCAATCGCAATCAAGGCCGTTGTTGGATCTTCGCTCATCCTTTTCCCTTCTTCTTTTCAAAAAGAAAATCTCTTCCTTGTCTCCTTACGTCTGAAATGAGAGACGTGCCTGTACGTTGAGCGTGAATTTTCCCGTGAAGACCGTATAGCTGATAAGATCAAGGATCTCGTAACTAGAAATGGCTATTTTGCATCCTCAAAGCTATTTCGGCAGAGAAATTTTGTGAATCTCTCCTATCTATTGTCCTATGAAAAGCAAAAAAATACGAGTGAGTACCTTCGATGTATTTGCAGTAGTCTGTATGAATGCGTACAGAGATCTATGAGAAGCCGGTTTAGGCTCTTTTTTCTGCCGCGAAGGGGGTGAAATTTCTGCCATGAAGGGGGTGAAATTTCTGCCGCGAAGAGAGTAATATGCATCGTATCTTCGCCACTTTCTCCCTTTTTCTGCCACGAAGGGGGGTAAAAAAAGCAATTTTCTGCCACGAAGGGGGGTAAAGAATATATTTTTCTGCCACGAAGGGGGGTACAAATGGGTACTTTTCTGCCACGAAGGGGGTAACTATGCTCTTTCTGCCTCTAGGAGCAGCTTCTTTATTTGTCTGCTCCTGGCTCGTTTATCAATAGTGCTCTAGACATGCTATTTTTGTTTGTTCCTACTTGTTGGCTTTGTGTCTCCAATTGCTTCGTTAAAATAGGTCCTATCGTAAAGCTCACCGTAATATTTTTCTCTTCATCCAATAAGCTTTGAAGTGCTTGCCGTTTCTCAGCACGTGGTGTGGATTGGTCCTCTTGAATCCGCATGAGAAGTGATGGAAGAACTTTGCGGAGGCGTTTGAGTGTCTGTGGTGAAACTTTTTCGCTTATTTCCATCTCATTAAGAGACAGATCCATTGCAAGAACCGTATCAATTTCTTTTTGTGCCTGACGAATGATAAGTCCATCGTTTTCTAAGTGCTCAAGTGCATAGAGCACGCGTAGTGCATCCCTGGTCCGATTTATGCCTGATTTGATGTCTTCTGGAGTGAGAAGTGCGCTTTGGACGAGAAGAGTTACAAAAGGGAAGGAGCATCGTCCTGCTTGCGTTGCAAGTTCCTTGCATAAATAGATAGCAAGCAATAACTCTTGATGTTCGCGAACAGAGTGATATCCGAGCAAGCGCGCTGTTGGAACATAGAAATGTTGGAATTGAAGCGTCTCTTGGAAATGTTTTCCAAGACGATACTCGATTTCTGTGGGAACCTCAAAGTTTCCTTGTTCATCTGGCTCAAGATCATAGCCTTCAATATGAAGAAGCGGCGTCAGCCTCTTTTTGGCTGGCCCTTTGTCCTTTGCCACAAACGTTCGAGCAAGGAAGAGAAAACTACTCATAATTTTCTGCTGCTCTTTTTTATCGTCGGCCTTTTTCCCCCTCCCCAGCCGTTGAAGTAACTGACGCGCTGTGACCGTCACAGTTGCATTAGGATCTCTCCCTTGTGTTACTGAGTAATAGGTGTCAAAGATCAGTAAAAGAAACTTAATTCCCTCTGGCCCGTATTCGGTTGTGACAAATTTATACAACGCCATACTCTCAAGTGGATTATTGCCAATAATAGTCAGTGTTGTTCCGTTTGGCATGAGAAGCTCAAACTTCGTGTCTTGATCTCCCCAGAGTGAAAGTTGCACCCCTAGTGCAGGGCCAAAACTTTGTGTAAATGCTTCAAACGTTGGAGTATTCGGTAACTTTGTTTGAGTGCTTGAGGTGATAGCTGGGAGTTTCTCTTTCCGCGTTTTTTTGGGTTTTTCCTCTGTAAGCGCTAATAAAGCTGGAAGATGCTTCCCAGATACCTCCGTCCGGCTGACAAGCTCTCCGTTTGTTGTGAAAACTCCTATCAGATAGTCTTCATCTTGTGAATGCGAAGAGAGAGGTGGATGAGGCGTGTGTGTTGGCTCGCTCGTCGTGTATTCGTTATCAGGTTGTGACACAAAAAGACCTCCTACTAGTCGGGACTACGAATTATAGTATACCATGACTGTTTTGCTGAAGTATCCTATAGCTTCACATAACTGAAACCATGGGGTTTCTGACGAGTTGGTGTGTGGTCGACCTCGCCGTCTCTGGCACATGAGAAGACTTCTCTTTCTTTTCATTGTGGCATCTGTAACACAACAACCTGACGATCAGTAACAATCGCTCCTGGATACAGTTCGATAGCCTGTGTGTGTGCATTGATCTCTCCAATAGGCTCTGATTGACTAGTCAGAGAAAAAGGAACCCAGGTATCGCCTAGTTCAGCCAGGTGCTCCACTTCCCATACCAGTGTGAAGTGGGCCACCCACTGGGAATCTTTCTGTACAAGTCTCATCGCTCCCTGATCTTTCTGCTTCTTGGTTGCTCTTCCTACGAGAAAACCTTCCCTTTGTACTTCCGACCTACAAGGCTCTCTGTCAGATACAACTTACTGCTCTTCTTCTTGTAGTTCCGACGCCGCCTGTTGCAGCGCTGTTTGCCAATCTTGCAAATAGACAAGAATTAACTGCCGTTGTCCTTCTGTATATGTTTCTTTCTCTTTTTCTATTTTCTCTTTGATGTGATACACTGCTCTTTTTTGTTTTTCCCATATCACCTTAAATTTTGCCTGTTGCAATGCAGGAGAGGAAGGATGAGACAGCGTCTTTTCTCGCGGCTGGCCTTTCTGCGTTGCTGGCTGTTCATCTGACGGTGCTGGTTGCGACGCTTGCTTCAACAATTTGACTAATTGAATAATATCGTTGGTATTCCATCCCGTTTCTCCTCGCTGACGAACTTCCGCAATCAGGTCAGCCCGGTCAACAGGGTTGGCGATACTACCAATCTCCGCGATAATGCGAAGCGACACTTTCGGATCCTCTATAATTAATTGCTGCACCTCGGGAGGTACTCTCAGCAATCGTACATGATCCTCAACATGGCTTTTGTCTTTCCCAAGAGATTCGGCAAGACTGCGAATGGTAAATTCCTGGTTCCCCTCATCGTCTTTGGAGAGAAGCTCACTATACGTCTGTGCAAGTTCCATCGCGGTCAGATCCGTTCGCTGAATATTCTCAATGAGGGCAATCCGGCGCATCGTCTCATCAGTGTAGTCACGGATCTCGACCGGGCATGTTGGCAGTTTTGCTCTCATCGATGCACGCCATCTGCGTTCACCTGCCACGATCTCCAGTATCCCCTCATCCGTGTGAGAGCGTCGGACAATAATGCGATGAATCACCCCGTGCTTGGCAATGCTCTCTGCTAGTTCCTGTAGTTTCCCCTCATCGAAAATCTTTCGTGGCTGAAACGGATTGGGAACCAGTTTCTCGACGGCAACGTCTTGGAATACTCCCTGTGGCGGCTGCTCAATCAGAGGAAACGCGGCCGGTGCTATCCCAGCAAGAGCTCCAGAAGATGGAAGTGCATCACCACCCTCGGCTGTATCATCAAAATAGTTCGTGAGGTCTGTTTTTTTTCCGCCTTTTGCCATACATTATCCCTCCCCCGCGACTGCAGCTTGCTTTTGCTGTTGTTTTGCTACTTTTTCTTGCTCGACTTCCTTTTGACGATCATCACTCACTCGATGATACATCTGAGTTGCTTTTTCAAGACCACTACTTCCAATATGCTTCAGCAATTCTGTGTAGAACTGCCAATATGCAACCGAGGGAGCGCTAATAGGGTCTGTCAGCAAGACATTACTGCGTTGTCGGAGTGCTGCTTCAACAAGAGCGCTCTCAGGAATGGTTCCAGTAAAACAGGAAAGATTGAGGCCAGGCAGACTTTTATCTGCATTGAGTCGTTCAAGCACTGGCCCACGCAGATCCTTCATCGTTTCTCGATGCGTCGAATATTTCACACGAGTAAAAAGCATGCCCGCCATCTGGAGCTGTTGATTATACGATTTTGCCTGAATAAATGTTCGACACAATTGAATCATACCTTGAACAGGAAGTGTTTCTGGAACAGTCGGAACGACCGCATAATCGGCTCCACATAATGCCATCACCGTCATCTTCCCCAAGCTCGGATTAGTGTCAATGCCTATATCGTCATACAGCGTATCGACCGCGTCGAGAATGGCGCGTAAGAGATCCCCCCAGCGTGGATGAGCTTGCAAATCAGTATCAATGGCAGCAGAGAGAATGTTATTGGGCAACAGGTCCGGGCCACGACGGGCGTGCTCAAGAGAGGAAATGCCGAGCTCTTCCATCTTTTTTGCATTCCTGGGATCAAAGAAGATCCCAGTTTTCGGATCATAATAGGTTGGGAGTATTGCCTGCTCGATCGTTGATTTTCCCATCATGACCGTATAGAGTGTATGCTCTAAAGAGTCAGGAAAGTATCCTAAGAGATACCCCATGTTCCCCTGAGAATCAGTGTCGACTGCCAACGCTCGTCTTCCTAAAAGACGAGACATGAGCATATCGCTGATCGTCGTATTTGTCTTGCACACACCACCTTTTTGATTCACATAGGCACGTTTCTTTGCCATAACCCCTCTTTTCCTCCGCTTTGTCTGTATATACAGACACACTTTTACAAAAGCTTCCGTTGCAGATACAACTATGCCTTCAGACTATGGTTTCAATCCTCACATTTCGAGCCTCACCAAGCTTGCTAGCTCAGTGCAACATGTGCTCGTTCAAAAGCTAAGAGCTCGTGCGTGTGTCTGTATATACAGACACAGCTGCTTGCGTCACTATTATCACGACCTTCCAGCAGACGGAGAAGATCAGCTGCTTCTTCTCCCTTTCTTGCTTTCTCTGTTGTAAGATCAGTTTTCATCATTATGCCAATTTCTTCTTCTCTTTGCAAGGTGCTGTCTGTATATACAGACACATACACGAGCTCCTGGCTCAAAATGGGGTCATGATCTTCTCATGATTGCAAATGATCAGTTGCTCCTCCTCTATCTCCTCTCTTTTTTCATCGCCTTTCTCTCTTTCTATTATGCCAACTTCTTCTTCTCTTCGCAAGGACTTTGTCTGTATATACAGACAAATTTTCTCTCCTGATAAGAAACTTCCTATTCTTTTCGCTGATGATAAGAAGACTTCTTCCGATTGAGCTTCATTGCTCGGAGCCTTCTGAAATGAAGCATCGTTGTGTTTCATCTATCGTGCTGATACAGTCTTCTCTACGACATGCTTGTGGGGAAATGCAGCGCTAATTCCACTTCATCGCTTGTGTTGATTGCTTGACCTTTGCCTTTGCCTGCCGGTCTTGTTCCTCCTGGCGCTGGCGCTCCTCTTCCTCACGTCGAGCCTGTTCGCTTTCGGATGAAGAGGGGATTGCTCCCCCCATCATCCATTGTGGCTGAGGTCGATGGCGGTTTTCTGACCAATCAACCAGAATATCAAGAGCCGCCTGTCCATACTTCTGATGCCGTGGCTCTCGATGCGCATCAAGATCGTGATGCAGTTGCGAGTTCTCTTGGACGTAGAATTCTACCTTGAAGCATCCCTCTGGTGCTGTGCCCATAGTAAATTCGTCGTATTCCTCCCTCACGCCTTCAGGCTAAGGGAGGAATACGACGCCCCTTTCTCATAGCTGTATCCGTCACATCGCTGAACGATGCTCAGGTATTTGGGATGCACGTCAACAGGACCAATTCGGAGGCTTGGACGATGCCGAATCGCCACACGGCCTTGAAGGGTTCCCTTTGGCGTGACTGCTTTGACGAGATCACCCGTTTGATAGCCCAGGAACTTCTTGTGTCGGTCTTTGGCCTTGCCTGGGTCGGGTAAGGAGATGAGCGTTGCCGTTCTCTCCTCCCCTAAGAACGGTACGGGAATATTTCTATTCATACCGCTCAAGCCTTTCTAACGCCCCTTGCGGGACGCGGTTTCACCACTTCTAATCGTTGGCTGTGAACTTTCCTGTGGCATTCCGGGTGGAGTAACACCCGATTCTCTTGCCCATCACTCCCTCCTTTGCTTCGCCAGATGATGTGATGGCTATGCCACCCTGTGATCCTGGTGATTTTCTGGTTGCATGTTGGGCAGAGGCCGTTTTGCTGTTTCCAGAGTGAGAGGAGTTTCCGTTTCCCGTTAAGCTTGGCTTCCATGTAGACATCGAGCCGTTTTTCAAAGTACTCTTCCCATCTTGGATCATACGGATTGGCCTCGTTGAGAATTTTGTGGTGTCGTTTGATTTTGATGCTACTCGTACTGAGTAGCTCAACTTCTCTGATTCCCTCTTTGTCGACGAATAGCCCAAAGAATACCCAGTTTCGATTCCCAATGGTTTTGAAGTACTTCTTCTTGATCCATTGTTTCCCTTTGTTAGGATGTCTTCGTTTTGCCCATCGCCACAGAGCTTTAAAGATCGCGGTATCTACTTCATGGAAAATTTTACTGCTCACCACATGCCGATGGTAATTGGCCCACCCTCGTATGATAAGGTTGAGCTTGGTAATCAGCAGGCCAGCGGTGGTCGTTTGGTTGTCCTTGATGATTCCCCGTAGTTTGTCTAAGTGAGCTTGGATGCTTTTTTTAGATGGTTTGATCAACAGTTTCCCGTTGTATTTGCGAACATTTTGACCCAGGAAGTCGAACCCTTCATCGATATGGGTAATCAGCGTTTTTTCTGGTGAGAGTTGTAAGCCTCGCTCCTGCATGAATTGCTCCACGAGAGGTTTGACTTCTTGTTCAAGCAGTTCTTTTGACCTGCCTGTCACGAGAAAATCGTCTGCATATCGGATCAGGTGAACTTTGGGGGGGCCTTACGGCTTGCTCTCGTGGTAGCTCGGAAACGTTCCTTTAGCACTTTCTCCAAGCCGTCGAGGGTGAAGTTCGCCAGTACTGGTGAGCAGATACCGCCTTGTGGCGTACCTTCTTCTGTTGGATGCAGGACATTCTTTTCCATGTATCCCGCTTTCAGCCATTTTCTGAGGATGCTTTTCTCCATTGGAGCATGCGTAAGCAACCAGTCATGGCTGATTTTATCGAAACAGGCTTTGATGTCCCCTTCGAGTATCCACTGTGAGGCGCTTTTTTGAGCGAAGATAGTAAAGCATTCCTCAATGGCATCCGCGCACGACCTGCCTTTTCGGAACCCGTAGGAACTGGGGTCAGCGGTCGTTTCGGCTACCGGGTCAAGCCCAAGTGCATAGAGTGCTTGCATGGCTCGATCCTTCATGGTAGGTATCCCTAGAGGGCGCATTTTCCCGTTCTTTTTGGGGATGTAGATTCGCCTGAGCGGAAGAGGATGATAGCCTCTTTGCTTCAGGTTATGGATGGCTGAGGTTGACCCGCTTTTGGGGAGGACTCGAACGTGGAAGTTGAGTCACTGGGGAGACGTAAAAACGTAAAAAAACGTATATTCGTATCGAAAGAAAACGTAACGTAAAGATGTAAACGTTTCGTATACTTCCTCTATATTCTACCATAAAGAAACCCATTTGTCAATTATTCTTTCCTCCTCCTTCTTTTTCGTACATATCTGGGCTCATATATCCTAAAGAAGAATGTTTCCTCTTTCGGTTATAAAATATCTCAATATAGTCAAATATTGCTAATTTTGCCTCTTTTCTTGTCTGATATGTCTTTCTCCCTATGCATTCTTCTTTCAGTGTTCCCCAGAAGCTTTCAACCATCGCATTATCGTAGCAATCGCCTTTTTTGCTCATACTTATCTGAATGCCATGCTGTTTGAGCATCTCCTGATATGTTTTGCTTGCATATTCACTCCCTCGGTCAGAATGATGGACCAGGCCAGCTGCTGGCTGCCGTTGCTGAAGTGCCATCTGTAATGCACGTTTTACAAGCTCAGCATCATGATTTTTGCCCATTGCCCAGCCAACTATTTTACGCGAATGGCCATCAATAACCCCTGCAAGGTAGAGCCAACCCTCTTGCGTCTCAATGAATGTCATATCGGTCATCCACTTTTTGTTTGATGCATCCGCTGTAAAGTTTCGCTTCAGCAGGTTTGGCGCGAATGGATCGTTCTGATCGCTTTCAGTCTTGTGTGCTTTTCTCCGCTTTCTCAGAGCACTTATCTGTAATGCTTGCATAAGACGAACAATTCGTTTCCTCCCACAATGGATACCTTGCTCTTTGAGTTCTCCATGAATGCGAGGACTTCCATAGACGCCCCTATTGTTGTGATACGCATCTTCAATACGCTCCGCAAGCTGTTCATCATCCCGTTTTCTCTGACATATGCCTCTTTCGCGCCAATTGTAATATCCGTTTTCGGAGACCTCAAGGACAGAGCACATCCGAGTAATTGGAAAACAGTGACGATGAGCATCAATGAACGCGAATTTTACGGATGGGGCTGCGCGAAGATGCTCATAGCTTTTTTTAGGATTTCCCTCTCTTGCTTGAGTACCTCAACTTCTCGTCTCAATCTTCTATTTTCCTCTTCTACTGCTGCTTGATGACCTTTACCAGGAAATGCTTCCTCCCCCTGTTCTTTCGATTCTTTGCACCAATTGCTTAAAGCCGTGTCAGAAATACCGAGATCTCGTGCTATCTGTGTTTTCGTTTTTCCACTCGTCTCGAACAATTGTACCGCTTGTTGCTTGAATTCCTTTGTATAGCTTGGTTGTGATTTACCCATTTGGCCCTCCTGCATCCATTTTATCAGATTTCTCTTCTCCTACCCCCCAAAGGCGGGCCAAGGTCA
>JAABUZ0100009501.1_pt1 | contig 11103 bp, 15 predicted proteins | sample 5562091 | NCBI WGS metagenome assembly JAABUZ01 (sample SAMN12813069, study PRJNA571459) | rock metagenome | isolation source: Antarctica rocks | place: Antarctica: Victoria Land, Linnaeus Terrace sud | collected 2015-12-21
ACGAGATGATCGACCTCGCCGTGGCGCTGGGCGCGCAATACTTCGACCGTTTCGCCCACACGCGGGTGGAACGGATAGGTGATTTGGACCTGAAATGCCAGACGCCCGGCAGTATGGCGCTGGCTCGAGCGGCACCGGCAAGAGCCATGTCGCTCTCGCCCTCGGACTGGCGGCTTGCCAGAAGGGGTTCACCGTGGCGTTCACGACCGCAGCCTCCCTGGTGACGCAGCTTATGGAAGCACGGGACGAGCGGCGCCTTCTCAAGCTCCAGCGCGACCTGCAGGCCGTGAAGCTGCTGATCGTCGACGAGCTTGGCTACGTGCCACTTTCGGCAACCGGAGCCGAGCTGCTCTTCGAGACCTTCTCGCAACGCTACGAGCGGGGCTCGACCATCATCACCTCGAACCTGCCCTTCGAGGACTGGACGTCGGTCCTCGGATCGGAACGGCTCACCGGCGCCCTTCTCGACAGGCTCACCCACCACGTCAGCATTCTGACCATGAACGGCGACAGCTACCGCCTCAAGCAGTCGGTCGGAAGCCGCCGGACATCGGCCAGGGCGGAGCAAAACCCGGCCACCTCCGAGACCGTCGATCCCGAAACCGGCGAGATCACCGCCGCCTGATCCGAAACTTCTCGACGACATGGAAAGGGCCCCGATCGGGGCCCTTTCCATGTCGTCGTAGCGTTCCCACCGGCCTGGTTTTGCTCCGCTCCGCTGGCCTGTAATCAGACCGGCGTTGACATCCCGGCCGGGTTCTCTCAACTCCTCGCGCACAAGCAGTTCATGTACCCCTACGAGACGGTTCCCCAGAAGCACCTCGACGGGCGCACCATCTCCTTGATCCAGGGGCGCGGGCTCGGCGGCGGCAGCTCGATCAACGCCATGGTGTGGATGATCGGTCAGGCCCGCGACTACGACGGCTGGCAGGCGGCGGTGGGAAATACCGGGAATTGGCGTCTGTCCGATCTCATGCCGCACTTCAAGGCTATGGAGGGAAACATGGTGCTTTCCGGGCCGCTGCACGGAACGGACGGCCCGGTTAAGGTGTCTCCCCCTCAGCAGATCGTCCCGATTAACCAAGCGGTCATCAAGGCCTTTCAGGAATTCGGCGTCCCCTACAATCCCGACTACAATGGCGAGGAGCAGCGCGGCGTCGGTCCCTGTCAGCTCAGCATCGGCGATGCCCGCCGCTGCAGCGCAGCCGATGCCTACCTGCATCCCGCCGAAGGCCGCGCGAACCTGACGGTGCGTACCGGCGCGCTCGTGACCCGGATCCTGCTCGACGGGGACCAGGCGACTGGAGTCGAGTTCGTCCACCGGGGCAAGACCTATCAGGCAGCGGCCACCGAGATCGTCGTCAGCGCCGGCGCGCTCAGCTCGCCGCGCATCCTCATGCTGTCCGGCATCGGACCGGAGGACGAACTTGCCAAGCACGGGATTCAGCTGCGGATCAGGGCGCAGCATGTCGGCCGTCATCTACAGGACCATCCGGAGGTTCCTGTGATTGCCGAGTCCTTCGAAGACCTTGGCTACACGAAAGCGGGTTCCACGCTCGGCATGATAGAAGCGGGCCTGCGCTATATGCTGACGCGGACGGGTCCTGCGGCCAGCAACGGCATCGAATCGGTCGCGCATTTCAATCCGGAAGCCTTGGATGATTTGCCGACGGTGCAGTGCTTCCACGCTCCGGTTGTCGTGAAGAAGGCACTCGCCGCCCCCGATCCGGCACCTGGCATCACGCTGGAGAACGTCGTTCTGCAACCCAAAAGCCGCGGATCGGTCACACTCAAGGACGCCGATCCTCGATCGACAGCCTTGATCGATCCAAACTACCTCGCCGATCCCAACGACATGCGCACGATGGTGCTCGCCCTGCGTTTCGCTCGGGAAGTGCTGACTGCACCCTCGCTATGGAAGGTGCTCAAGCCGGAACTCATGCCGGGATCGGACGTGCGGAGCGATGAAGACTTAGCTGCCTATGCGCGCCAGAACATGTCTTGCATGCTTCACCCTGTTGGCTCGTGCCGAATGGGCTCAGACGACGACGCGGTCGTGGACGCCGACCTGCGCGTGCGGGGCGTCCGCGGCCTGCGCGTTGTAGACGCCTCCATCATGCCTAACATCGTCAGCGCCAACACGATGGCCGCGACCATGATGATCGCCAGTAAGGGGGCGGATCTGGTGAAAGACGCCCTTCGTTCTTGAGGGTGGCCGACACGCCACCATTGTGTCGGCTGACCCCTTGCTCGATCTCCCGTGCAGTCCTGCGCGGAATCTTCCACAGGACGTGACGCCAGCGTCGATGTCTCGCTCAAAGGCTTTCACCCTCGCGATCGTTACCTGCCGTCCACATTTATCCGCCGTCGCTCGGGCGTGTAGCGCACTCGAACATTGTGGACAGCAACGTGGTCTGCGCTCAACGGGATTGATGTCGCCAAAGCGTCTCCGCTGCCATCCTCCGCGCAGTGGTCAAGGTATCTTAAGAAGATCGCCAGATGTCAGCCACTCTGGATTCTAACGCGCTTGAATGTGCCGTTTTTGTCGGGGATTACCCGACGTGATGCATGAGGATTGCCACCGCGCGTAGAGCATGTGGTGCTTCGGCCAAGGCGCGAGCCTGCTTAGGCCATCACCGGGTCTGCTCTCATTCTGGCCTCACCACCGGCCTTGATCATGTCCGCCGCCTTCTCAGCGATCATCATCGTCGGCGCGTTCGTGTTGGCGGTAAGCATCCGAGCAGCGCCGCAGGTACGCAGGTACAGGGCCAGAGCCTCGTCGAGCGGGGTCAGGCCGCCTGAGCGAGTGTCGCGGCCCTCTGGCTGGCTTTCCAAGCCCAGGGCAGCAGATGGTCGATGCGCTTGGCCGGGTGATCCGGGAGCCGCGCCAGGATGTCGGCCAGCCACGCCTGGGGAGCATGAACTTGGACACCAGCACCCCGCCAGCAGGTTCGGTCCGGCGAAACCGCGCGGGATCGGGTGGGACGGTGCCGGCCTCTCGCTCACCGCCTCGCAGTCGCGGCAGGTCATCTTCTCCCGGACGTGCTCGATCACCTTCCAGCGTCTCGGCTCGCATTCGAGCGTGCGCGATACTGTCTCGCCGAGCTTGCGCAGGCGCTCCCCACCGCACTTGGCGCAGGCGCAGGGGGCCGGTAGACGATCCGCTCCAGCGGTAGGTTCTCCGGCAGGATCGGTCGGGGCGAACGCGACGTCCGACGCTCGCGCGCCGCGGCCGCCGCCACGGGCGCGGCGATGTCGGCCTCGGCCTCGGCGGCCGCCTGACTCGCCTCCAGGTCCTCGATCGCCAGTTCCAGCTGCTCGACGAGAAGCTTGCCGCGCTCGGAAGACTGTCCGAACTGCTCCCGGCGCAGCTTGGCGATTAGGAACTTGAGCTTCTCGTTCTCGAGCCGGCGCACCAGCGCCTCGCCGCGCTCCACTACCAGTGTGTCGCGCAGCGACACGATCACGCGTGCGCGTCGGCGAGGTCGAACGGCAGCGGGTCGGAGGACGTCGTCACAACCCGATCAGATAACAACCATCGGGTGCTGCATGGATTTTCGCTATCCGGCGACGGCCGGACGCCACGTTTGCTGTGGGTCTCCAGTCGATCCCCTCGACGAGGTAGGCGAGTTGGGCGGCCGAGATGGAGATCGCCCCGTCGCTCGCCGACGGCCACACGAAACGACCCCGATCCAACCGCTTCATGAACAAGCATCCCCCTCCGCTTGCCACCCTAACCATGGAGGGGTGAGGCGGCTTTCAACAGAACCCGTTCCACACCGGGCATAGCGTCCTGCTGTTGCGCTCTAACAGCACGAGATCGGTGTCCCGCATGTGCCACTCGAAATCGACCTCGGCCTTCCATCGACCGCGTGCGGCGGGCATTAGGGCGTCGACTTGGGCCGAATCGTCTAGTAGCCCTGCACAAAGGATTTGACGGGTTGAATGCCGGGCTGTTTGCAGACCTCGCCGCGGTGACGGTGGGGCGTGGCGGAATGGCTGCTGTCGACCAACGTCGATCATAGAGCCTGAAAGTGGTCGTTGACGGGAGCGGCCCGGCGCTGGCGCTGTTCGCTTGGCAGAGCCACCTGCCTCCAGCGGTGACACCTATGGTGCCGATGATGATCGTCGTCTCTCCATCAGGTATGCTGCAAAAGTCCCGGCTCGCTGGGATGAGCCTTATTCGGCGGCTTGCTCTTCCTCTATCGCCAGCCTATGCAGCGTCTCGAACAGAGCGTCGCCGGTCATGCGCGCGGGATCAAAGCCGCTGGCCTGCACGAGAGCCCCGTAGCGAGCGGCGTCGTCAATGGACGCACCGACGAAGCCCATCGACCAATTCTCGAACGCTCGGGCGGGCGCTGAATCGAAAGCCAATAGCGAAACCTCGCCGTGACGCTCGTCCTGCTGGATGCGCTCGAACACGTCCTCGACCGCGGAACGCGAACCCTCCAGCACCTGGGCGAAGCAGCCCGAGTTGAACATCAGCGCGCCGGTGACGCCGACACGCTGGTTGTTGACTTGGCTCTTGGCCAGGATCGAGGTGATTCCCGTCGCCAATGCTGCCGCGTCCCCGATGATGGCATTGCGGCTGTAGTAGACCAGACGGTAGAGATCTTCGGGCATCCCAGGTCTCCTCAGGAAGCTTCTGCTGAGCATGCGGGCTCGAGCAGCGCCATTGCGGCCCCAGCCGGCATCGGCCGGCCGGTCAGATAACCTTGCACCTCGTCGCAGCCCGCAGCGCGGATGCAGGCAAGTTCAGCCTCGGTCTCAACTCCTTCTGCGATCGTCTTCATGCGCAGCGTCGAGGCAAGGCTGGTCACCGCGCGGAAGATTGCCTGCCTGTCGGCCTGGGCGTCGATGTCGCGAATGAAGCGCTGATCGATTTTGATCTTGTCGAACGGAAACTTTAGTAGATAGCCGAGCGAGGAATAGCCGGTGCCGAAATCGTCCATCGACACGGCGACGCCGAGTTCCCGCAGCCGGTTCAGCACGTTCAGGACTTCGTCGGTGTTATCGAGCAGCGCGCCTTCCGTGATTTCGAGTTCCAGGCGCTTCACCGGCAGCTGTGATTGCGCGAGTGCCGAGATCACCGTTTCCAGGAGCTTGCCACTGCGGAATTGCACCGGCGAGAGATTTACGGCAACCGATACCGGCATCGGCCAGGCAGCGGCTTGCTTGCACGCCGTGCGCAGCACCCATTCCCCGATCGCGCTGATCACCCCGATCTCTTCGGCAAGCGGGATGAACTCCCCGGGCGGCACGACGCCGCGCGTGGGATGATGCCACCGGATTAGCGCCTCGAAACCGATTATCACGTTCGAGGCGAGATCGAACTGCGGCTGGTAAACGAGTTCGAGCTGCTTGAGAGCCAAAGCGCGGCGCAGATCGATCTCCATCGATCGCCGCGCCTGCATGCGCTCGTCCATTCCCGGCTCGAAGAAGCGGTGGCAGCCGCGACCCTCGGCTTTGGCCCGGTAGAGCGCGAGATCCGCATTCTTGAGCAGAACATCTGGCTCGTAGCCGTCGTTCGGCGCTATCGCGACACCGACACTCGCTCCGATGTGCAGGATGTGACCGTCGATCGCATAGGCTCGGCCGATCAGATCGACCAAGCGTGTCGCCAGCGCTGTCGCGCCGGCCGGCTGCGGCGCGTCGGACTGGATGACCGCAAACTCATCGCCGCCGAGGCGCGCCACCACGTCGCCGTCGCGAAGTGCGCTCTTGAAACGCTCGGCTACCTTCCGGAGCAGGGCATCGCCGAGGGGATGTCCCAGCGTGTCGTTGACTGCCTTAAAGCGATCCAGATCGACATAGAGCACCGCCGTTGCCTGGCCCGTTCGTGCCGCGCTGGCGAGCCGTTCCACCAAGCGATCCCGCAGCGCCTTTCGGTTGGCAAGCCCTGTCAAGGCATCTCGCTCGGCCAGCTCGGCGTTGCGCACATATGTCGTGACATCGTCCATGCTCAGCACGAAGCCGCCACTCGATAGCGAGCGCAGCGTGCAATCGAGCAGGCGGTCGTCGGAGAGCCGTAGCCTTATCGGCGCGGGTTCGGCACTGGCGTCCACGGCTGCAAATACCTCGTCGCCGCCAGTAGCGCCACAACTGGCGAACAACGCGGTCAGCGTGCAGCCGATCGGATCGACCGGCATGAACAGCTCTTCGGCGCTCGCGTTGACATACTCGACCTGACGATCTTCATCGAGGATGAGGACAGCGGTCGCCATTTCCGGAAGCGCAGCGCTTCGCGGCTGCAGCGCTCTGACAACATCTTTTAGGCTGCCGGCAATCGTCATCCGCTCGTCCTCGATCAACGAGAGCGTGTACGTCGCATTGCTCAAGAATAGGTAAACGTTTGAAATTTCATGAGCGCCGATCCCATGCGAGGCACCCAACGAGTTTCACCGCGCGGGGACCCAAGCCTCGAACGAACGTCTGCTTCGGCATGTGCTCGTTCGAAGCCCACCGTTCCGCTTCGCCGGTCGCGGATTGATGGGCCATGGCCTTAGCCGAACCGCAGTCCTCGCCCTCCTGGCGCTCGCTCTCGTCGGCTGTGCCACGACGCCGTCCAGGCCCTTGGACTACCCGCCCGGTGCCTTCTACGCGCCCGATGGCAAGCCGAAGGTGCTGCCTTGCATGGCGGGCGGCTTGCTGTGCTCGCCGCAAACGTGAGCTTCCCCCTGACGAACCCGCTCCCGCGAACAAAACAGGAACGGGGAAGAGTCGACGGAGGTCCGCCATGGTTCAGCGTTCACGCGGTCGAGGCGACGTGATCCCGCATTCGGCGGATCTGTTGAAGGTGCTCGGGGACTGTCGTAAACGGGTGATCGACGCCCATACGGAGGTGCGGCCGTTCGGTGCCGCCTATCATGCCCTGTCCATGGTCACGACGGCGATCGATGCCTTGGCGACCTTCATGACGGGCATCGAGACCATTTCTCGACTGGCGGTTCAATCCCGCCGGAGGGAAGCCGGAACATGATCCTGCCGCCGCGCGAGGACTGAGGCCCATGTGCGGGCGGTTCACGCAGCGCTACACGTGGTCCGAGGTCCACGAGTTCCTGAACGTGTTCGGGACGCCGAAGAACCTGCGACCGCGCTACAATATTGCGCCGACCACACCCGTCGACGTAGTGCGGCTCGAGGCCGAAGGTAGGCGCGAGCTGGTCTCGATGCGATGGGGCATGGTCCCATATTGGTGGTCGAAGCCGCTGAAACAGCTTCCCGCCACGTTCAACGCCAGGGCCGAAGGCATCGAGACGAAACCGATGTTCCGGGACCCGTTCAAGCGGCGGCGCTGCATCATTCCGGCGTCGGGCTTCTATGAATGGACGGGCGGCAACGGCGACAAGATCCCGCACCTGTTCACGGCGGCCAACGGATCGCCGATCCTGGCCTTCGCGGGGCTGTGGGATCGGTGGCGCGACCCGGCCGGCGAGGAGGTGCTGTCCTGTACGATCATCGTGTCGGGCGCGTCCGCGTGGATGGCGCCCTACCATGACCGCATGCCGGTGCTGCTCGGCGAGAGCGACATCGCCGGATGGCTCGACGGCTCCCTTGGCGGGGAAACCCTACGGCCGGCTGCGGAGAGCACGTTGCGGGAATGGATCGTGGACCGGCGCGTGAACCGCACGAGTGAAGGGACGACGACCCGACGATCGTCGAGCCGCTGGCGAAGGTGGGGTGAGGGTCGCTCGGACCCTCACCGGTTGTGCACAGCCCCGAGCGCGGAGGCGCTGGGCAGCCCGTGCGGGTGGCCGGCGCCAGTGGCTAAGCGTGTTTGTATCTCTGATCTCTACATCGCATACACATCAGGGCCTAACGTTTCGCCGCCAGGTATCCCATAGAAGAATATATTGTCAAGCATTTGCTTCTTCCATGCTCTACCTAGAGTCATTTTCAGCTCGTCTTCAGTTACACCTTCTCTTCCTGCATAGACGCCTAGTAGCCATGGTGAGCTTTTCTCATTGTGAGCATCAGGTATGGCAATACCTGATGCGTCGGTAATCTCACCTGAAAAACTTAAAACTGGTGCTCCGGACATGCCATCTCGCGTTAGCGCATCAACGAAGAACGCTGGGGCACCATCTAGTATCGCGAACAGTGGTTCAGAGGCGATTGAGCCGCGCTTCCAGACTGGAATAATTCCTTGCGAAGTTAAACCTTTTGGGTACCCAAGCATAAAAACCTCTGTCGCTACTCTAGCATATGCATTCTCGGCTGATTCACTACCTGTTTCGCTATCTCGAACATAAATCATCTGAGCTGCGAAAGCTGCTATTTCATTAGATATCCACTCCTGATTTCCTATAAAGCTATTCAGCGGGACTACGCCAATATCCACTAAACGCAAGCGTCCTTTTCCGTCTCTGTATCCAGTATGCTGAAGCCAAGTGCTTCCATATCCTGACTGCAGTGGGAGTGAAATGGGAGCGATAAATACCCATCTACGGTTTTAACACTAACGTGAAAACCAACCCAGTTAGGGGTGTACACGCACCCCCGCATTTGGAGTCCTGTAATAGGCCTTAAACCGGAGAGAATATGCCAGTTCGTTACTAAGGCTAGAGTTTGACCAAACCTATAAAGGAACCCCGTCCCCCTCGTGATTTCTGTACCTGAAAATGACGTTATGACTTGGGTTGTGCAAAGGCTTTCAATCCGCATTATCATCGTGTGCAAGCCTTCTCAACTGTCAGGATCCGGCCTCCGCCTCGCCCGCGGCCGGTAAATGGCCCAGCCCGCTCAGCCAATCACGCAACGCCACGCGGATCGCTTAGGGCCGGCTCGGGTTGTTCAAGATGCAGGTTCTACTCGCATCGCCTCGCACTCCGGAATGAGTTCATCGAGGCCGGCGGTGAGCCTTCGCAGGGTGGCGAGGAACCTCGCCGTCGAGACCTCCGGAGCCTCGCCGTGCATGCGAATCTGATTGCCCCTTTCCAGGAACTCGATTTGCTCGGCCAGTGTGTCGTGATGCTCGTGGAGCGCGGCGAGGAAACTCGTCAATAGCATGGTCAAATCGCCCCTTCGGGATCGCGGCACTTGAGGAGGCCAAGCCGGCGGAGGAGGGTTTGCAGAGCTTTACGATGGAAATTCCATCCTCGACCGCGAACACCACACCCGCTTTCTCAAAGACGGCCCTCATGACGATGCGGTGCCCAAGGGTGATGCCCGCCTCGCCGTCACCCGCCTCGGCTCGGATCGGCATTATGTTGAGACTCAGCGCGCCGCGTCCACTCAAATCGCCTCGTGACCACCCAAGCAGAGCGCGTGCTTCACGGATTTGCGCACCGGTCAGCATCGTTCACTTTGCCCCTTCCGCCTCGCCGGCCGGCAGATAGCCGAGGCCGGTGAGCCAGTCCCGGAGGCTGGGCGACTGCGTGTGGTCAAGCGCCTTCGATCCATCGTGCAGCCGCGTCCGCGGTATCTTCGGGGTGCGTGTTGAATGCCATCGGTGTGCCAGGTGCATCGCGATGCACAGCGTTGATCACCTGTTCGAAGAGGTGGAGCCCATTTTCCGGAATGCGGATTCCACCGCCGATTACGATGCAATCCCAATGTTCGGCGAGTGATGCCTTGATCGTCGGTATGGCGCTATCGTCGGGGAGGATGGAACAGAACTCCGGCTGCCAGCCGCGATTGCGCATGTCGCTTAGCGCCACCTCGATCCCCTCGGCGATCTTCTCTTGCGTGATCCCAGGCGGGAGATCCGGGTCAGCCGTATCGACGGCATCGGGCTCAATCCCGATCAACAGAACGCGCATTGTCCCCTCCCTTGCTCGCGGACGCGCCACGTCATCGTCAAACCTGCAAATACCCCTTCGCCCTCAAATGCTCTGCCAGCGCCCGGCGGACGGCTTCGGGGCGCGATCAATGCACGTCAGGTGCCCTCTTGGGCCAAAAGACCCGCCATGAGGCGCTTCTTCGCTTCGTCACTGCGCAACTTGTGAACGCCGACCTGAGACGCCAGGCCGTCCCCGAGCTTCATGAACTGCTTGCGCCTTGGATCCTCGACGCCGGTATCGTCGAGCGCGTCCCGACTTTGGATGCATCCCCATGCATCGATGAACTGCTTGCTCATGGCCAGACAGCCCCGCGTGACACTCGCGAGGGCATCTTCGTGCGGCGTCGGGAGGGTCGCGCAACCGGACAAGAGCGCGGAGGCTGTCACAATCGCACCTATTGACCAAGCGTGTCGCACTCGAATCTCCCCCGGGGCGGGAGATCACCACGGGTTGCAGTCGGAGTCCATACCCTGCCGTTCGCTCTCTTTAGGATCGTCGCGGTGCGTGAGAAGGCCGACACCCGTCAGCCAGTCCTTCAACGCCAAGCGGATGCCTTCGGGCCGTGTTTCAGTCGAGTCGCGAACACCTGCAGCAAGCGATGCGCGCACAAAAGCGCGGTGCGGCAAACGGCCATTCTACCGCAACACTTTTCCGCGCGTCGAGTTTGCCCCTTGGTCCCGGCTGCCCAACGGGAGCTCGTTAGAGGGTAGAATCTGCAGTGGCAGCGGTGCAAGTCCTACTCATAGAGGATGAAGCCATCATCCGATTGATGACCGCAGAAGCCCTGCAAGGCGAGGGTTTCGAGGTGATCGAGGTCGCGGACGGAGACGAAGCAATCGAGCTGCTCGATGGACCGGGTCGCTTCGACGTTCTGTTCACAGACGTCCGCATGCCGCCCGCAGTGCTCGCATCGGCCCTTGGCCCGCCGGAACCGGGTCGTGGCCGACAGCTCGCGCCAGTCGATCGGACAGAGCCAGCGGTGCTGCCGGCGGGTCGGCATAGGGCCTCACGGCCTGTGAGTGACTATCACCTTCTACGCACTTCACCTCACCCTCGGCGAGATCCTTGTGACCGCGCAGGGAGGCGTGCTGCGAATTGATGCTGACGGCCCCCACTTCGCGATGAAAGGTAGGAATTGGTGATGGCACAGAACGGACTGAGTCCTCTGGCGGCTGGAACTGTCGCGGTCGGCACGGTGGTCGGGGCGGCTCTGATCGGCGGCCGATCAAGCCCGACGCCGGATCACCCGCGCACCCGGCGCTGGTATCGTGGCCTGGAGAAGCCGGGCTTCACTCCTCCACCTCCGGCCTACGCGGTCGCG
>JAABUZ0100009504.1_pt1 | contig 11102 bp, 10 predicted proteins | sample 5562091 | NCBI WGS metagenome assembly JAABUZ01 (sample SAMN12813069, study PRJNA571459) | rock metagenome | isolation source: Antarctica rocks | place: Antarctica: Victoria Land, Linnaeus Terrace sud | collected 2015-12-21
GAACTGGCCGATTTCATGGCGGCCCGCCCGTCGCGGCGGGCGAACACCCGGCGGCCGAGCACGACCATCACCACGAGGACCACGACGATCAGCACACCGGCGGTGATCAGCAGCCACGTCGGCCACCCCTGCTCGCGGAGGTCCAGGGCCTTACGGACCCCGAAGAACACGCCCAGGGCGCCGACCAGGGCCAACGGCTTCCACATATCGTGATCCATCGAAGACGTCCTCTCACAAACCAGGGGATAGGGGCCGGGGCGTGCTCAGCGGTGCGCGCGGATCGGCCCGTGGTGGCGTCCCGCGGCAGCGGGGAAGTCATCGGCCACCAGGGCGGCCAGTTCGACGAACGCCTCCCGGGTGGCTGAGGCCAGGCGGTCGAGGTCGACCTCGGAGCCCTCGGCGAGGTGGGTGTCGAAGGGGATCACCGTCACCGCCCGCACCTGGGTGTCGAAGTGGGCCACCAGCTGGTCCATGTTGATGCCCGCCGAGCCGGGGCGGGCCGAGGAGATGACGACGACGGTGCGGGCCACCAGGTGCCCGTAGCCCTGGGCGTCGAGCCAGTGCAAGGTGGCGTCAGCGGACTGGGCGCCGTCCAGGGCGGGGGAGGACACCAACACCAGGGCGTCGGCGGTGTCCAGCACCCCGCGCATCGCGGAGTGCGTCAGCCCGGTGCCGCAGTCGGTGAGGATGAGGTTGTAGAAGTTGTCCAGAATGGCGACCGAGGCCCGGTAGTCGGTCTCGGAGAACGCCTCCGCCTTGTGCGGGTCACGTTCCGACGCCAGGACCTCCAGGCGGGAGGGGGCTTGGGAGGTGAAGGCCCGCACATCGGAGTAGCGGTGGATGCGGTGGCGGTCGTTGAGCAGGTCCCGGACGGTGGCCGGGGTTTGCGAGGGAATCCGGCCACCGAGGGTGCCCAGGTCGGGGTTGGCGTCGATCGCCACGACGTGGTCCCCGCGCAGATCGGCGAACGTGGAACCCAAGGCCACCGTGGTGGTGGTCTTGCCGACCCCGCCTTTCAGGCTGAGGACGGCGATCTTGTAGTCACCGCGGATGGGCTGGTTCACCCGCTCCACCAGGTGGCGGCGGCGCACGTCTTCCGGTGACTCACTGGGGTTGACCCCACCGCCGGTCACAAGGTGCACCATCCGGCGCCACCCCGAGGCCGGCGGTCGTTTCGTCGGGCGGAACAGCATGTCCCGGTTGATTTCCCCACTGTGCCGGGGCCCGGGCGCTGTGCCGGGTTGCCCGGCTGTGGCAGGCGGGGACAGCTGACCGGCCGGCGGGGGCGGCGGCAGCTGGGTGCGGCGCTGCGGGGGCAGTGAGGTGCGGTGCGCCGGGGCAGCATCAACCGGGCGCGGCTGCTGCTCGGTGGATCGCCGATTCTGGGTCGGCGGCCGCGGGGGTGGGGTGTCGAAATGGGCGGCCGCGGTCCGGCCCCACGGCGGCACCGGCCCGCCTGCCGGGGCAGGCGTGCTCGGTGCGGGGGAATCCGCGAGGCGCAGCGGCGTCCGCGACGCCTCGCCGGCCTTGGCGGCCGAGGCGTCGTCGTGCGGCATTGTCCCGGCGGGGTGCTTGTCGCCCGGTTGCGGCTCCTGTGTGGTGGCGAGGGCCGGGACCGCCTGGGCGGCGGGGTCCTGCGGTGGGGCATCGGGCTGCGGGGTGTCGGTCTGAGGTGGGGTGACCCAGAGGGCGCTGGGACGCGGGGCGGCGTTGCTGGTGGTCATGACAGGGACCTTTCTGGGCGGCGGATTCATGCGGGCTTCTTTGTCAGTGAGGGGGTGGGGCGCCCGGCGGCGGCGTCGAGGGAGTCCCAGGCGGTGTCGGTGTCATACAGCGCCAGCTCGGTGGCCGAGAGGGTCACCGAGACGGGCAGACCCATCCGCCCCCCGGACTTGATCAAATACTTGCCGCGGCCGGGGTGGCGTTGGCCGGGCACCCACGTCGGCGGCGCGGCCCAGGAGGTCACCAGCGCCCGTTCCTGGGAGGTGAACGGGGCGATCTCGTGGAGCCGGTTCATCTCGGCGTTGTCCATGCCCCCGAGCAGCTTGATGTCGTTGCGGGCGGCCATGCCCTTGGCTTTGGCCCGGTCGGCTTCGGTGGGTAGGGCTTCGAGGTCGGTGATGGAGTGGGTGGACTGCACCGAGACGACCCCGCGGTGCCGGTTCAACCGGGTGATCCGGTCGGAGCGCTCCACCAGGCCGGGGGCGGCGCGCAACGCCCGCCACAGCTCGTCCTGAATCTGGATGACGTTGCGGCGGCGCCCGGAGGCGGCGTGCCCGTCGATAACGGCCGCCGACCACGCCCAGGCGCACATCATCGCCGAGGCCACCACGTCGTCCCCGGATTCTTCGATGGCTTTCAGCGACAACGACAACGCTGGGGTGTCCCGCTGGATGGAGAAGCTCGAGGGCCGGTCGAACATGCCGGCGATCGGACCGTTGCACAGCAAGTCCAGGGTGTTGCGGAAATCGCGGGATTCCCGCTCGTAGGAGTGGTCCTCATAGGCCACGAGGACCCGGCGCAGCTCGTCTGGGCCGGTCTCCATGACCCGCAGCACGTCGGGGATGGTGGGGTCGCCGTGACCGGCGCGGGTGTGCCCGGCCGCGGCGAGGTCCACCGCCCGGGCCAGGAACAGCCGGTCGGTGGGCAACAGGGCTGGCGCCCCGGCGATCACCAACAGCGACTCGAGTAGCTCCAGGCGCCGCGAGCGGGCCTGGGCGACGAGCTGCTCGCGGTGGGAGCCGACCGCTCCGGCGATGACCTCCCGCATCGGGCCGAGGTCCAACGGGTTCAACGAGTCCAGGCCGGGGCCGATACGAAAAACCTGCCCGCCCATGCGCTGCGTGATCGACGTGTACTCGTCCTTGATGTCACCGGGCACGACCGCGGTGAACCCGAACGCCACGAGGCCGACCATGAGGCGTTTCGCCGCGGTGGACTTACCGACCCCGGGCTGGCCCTGCACCCACAGCCCGGTGTTGGTGACCAGGCCGTCGACCAACCACTGCGCCGGATCGAGGCCGATGGGTTCGGCGGTGTGCAGATGCCGACCGAAGGGCACCCCGCGCACCCGGGCACCGGAGGCGGCGGCGAAGGGGAACAGCCCGGCGATTTGGGCGGTGGTGCCCTGCCACAACGCCCCGGCATCCACGGTGGCGGCGTACCCGCCGAACGCCGCCCGCTCACCGCGGGCACCGGGCACGACCCTCGGCACGGTGAACCCCCGGTAGGGGTCCGGGGCCGGTGCCGGTGCTTTCTCCTGACGCTGGGTGAATCCGTGGTCGGTGACCGCAGGCACCACGGTGGCGGTGTCCTGGCCGGGCTCGGGTGTGCGGAAGCGTTCCAGCACCCGGAACAGCCACGGATCGCCACCCGAGCGGGTAGCCCGGCGCGCCGGACGCAGCGGGGTCGGCGGGGTCGGTGTCGTACTGGGTGGGCGGATGGGGGTGGTGGTCATGCGATCCACCGCTCGATCGCCCGCCGGGACAGGGCACTGGTCGGGTCGATGCCCAACCCCAGGGAGGCGGCGAACGCCGCCGGTTGCGCCCCGCGGGCCCGGCGGAAACGGATCTTGGTCTGCGCGGCGCGTTCCTCCGCATCAGCCACCGCCGCGTCCAGGGTCGCTTCGTTGCGGACCGTGGTCGTCAAATACATGGTGAACCGGCCCACCCCAGCCCCCAGGGATTCCTCCCGGGCGGCTTGGCGGGCCTTGGCCCGGTCGTCGCGGTCGCGTTGGGTTTCGTCCTTCTTCGTCTTTTTCGCCACGCCTGACGCAGGGCGCCGGCGTTGATCTCCCGCTCCACCTGCTCCGCGGCCTGGGAGGCCAGGAACGGTTTGTAGACCATCGAGAACCGGCGGGAGTAGGGCCCCGGTGCGGTCAGCGGAATCAGGATGCGTTGACGCACCACCCCGGAGGGGGCGGCGCTCATCACCCAGGACACCGAGTACCCGGAGTCGTGGCGGTAGACCTCCCAATCGGCCTCCGCCCGAATGGGACCGGCATCGGCCCACTCGGTCAGCTCCGAGGAGTCGGCATCGGTCATCGCCGAGCGCATCGCCGGGTCGAACGCCGAGCGGATCCGGCGGATCAGCCACGGGGTGGAGGCCCGCCCGATCACCGTGGCCCCCGAGGCGGTCAAGGATGCTTCGATGCCGGGTAACCAGCGCACCACCTCCGCCGCCCCCGACATCAGATCCTTGGGTCGGGGGTTGGCCTTGGCTGGGTCGAAGTTGATGGTCACCGTGGTCACCACCTCCGCCGTCGACGTCGGCTGGGAGGCGACGAGTTCGTGCATGACTTGCCGCGCCACCGCCGGGGCGTTCGGGTCGATGCGACCCTGGGTGTAGGAGCGCTGGTTCACCCCACCGGTGGGGGAGGACTCCACCGTGAACGACACCGAGGAAATCATCGGCTTGTACCCCAGATCGGCCATCCACCCCCCGAAGGTCGTCACCCACGAGTTGGCGTCCTCGGCATCAGCCAAAGTGATCCCCACCGGAGACACCAACAGCACCGCCGATAACACCCCGGTGCGCCGGTTCCAGATCAGGCACTGGCTGCCCCCGCGACCGTCCTCCACATCCAACGGCAGCAACGGCGCCAACACCCCCGGCAGGGTCTCCCCCCGCGGAACCTCCCGCAACGGTCCCGCCGCGACCGCATCCAAGGAACGGGCCCTGGCCTCGGTGCGGCGGGCGAACCACGACACCCGCGCGGCGATAGTGCGCCGCGCCGACCCCCACGGCACCACCCCCACCACGATCACCGGAACCGCGACCGCCGCCATGATCAACGCCAACCGGAAGGAGAAGTTCATCGTGATCAACACGACCGCCGCGGTCACCGCGACGAGGCTGACCTGCCGCCCGGAGAACCGGCCGATCCCGAACCCGGTGGCCAACCGGTACCCGCCGTAACCCCGCACATCACCGCTCATCACTGACCTCCAGAGGTCTCGTCGTCATCGCCGTCAGATCCAGTCATCGTCGAGGACGCAGAATCCGCAGCCGCGTCGATCTTGTCGATCGCCATGCCCGCCGCGGCGATCCCCGCACCCACCGGGCCCGCCGCCGCAGCACCACCACCCGCCGCGGCACCACCAGCACTGCCACCGGCAGCGGCACCACCAGCAGCTTCGCCACCACCCGCGGCGGAACCCTCACCGCCGCCCACAGCGCCCCCGACATCGCCGCCACCGGCACCCACATCGGCCCCGCTACCGGCTCCGTCGCCGCCGCCGATCTCACCGGCCGCGTCATCCGCCGCGTCCTGCATCGGGTTGTCCGCACCCCCACCGCTCGCGGCGACCTCACCATCGGACTGGCCACCGCCACCGCCCGACCCAGCAGCACCGGTGTTCTCGCCGCCGTCGATGTTCGCGTCGGCACCCGAGGGCGCACCGCCTGCGCCGTCGGCGTTCGAGGCCGGGGCCTGCCCGCCACCCGGGCCGCCACCGCCGTCGGGACCACCACCCCCACCCGGGCCACCGGGGCCGGGATCGGGGTCGGACTGTCCGGTGCCTGGGCCGGTGGAGTTCATGTAGGAGGACTGCGACGTCGAGGTGTTGCCCTGCGGTGCCGGAGCCTCACCCCCGCCGCCACCGCCGCCCATGAAGCGGGATGCGGCTGCGCCCCCCGCTGCGGCCAGGGCCAGACCCCCGCCGCCCCCACCGCCGCCGATGCCGTTACCGACGAAGGAGAAGAACTTCATCATCGCGGGTAGGGCGATCACCGCCAGGGCGATCACCATCACCCCGATCACCGCGGTCGACAGATCGTGGCCGGTGCCCATGAAGGTGAACCCGATGCTGTAGATCATCGCCGCCATCGGCTTGTACAGAACCAACGCGACGATGGCCGAGGCGATCCGTGGGAACCACTGCCGCCCCCACGAGGACAGCTGCCCCGCCGCGGCGAACGCGATCATGGAGGCCAACACCACAATGCCGGCCTGGCGGATGAACCCGAAAATCCACTGCACCAAAGCGAGCAGGAAGCACAGCACCCCCAGCAGGAACACCATCACCGGGTTCGTCAGGGTCTCCAGCCCGATCAGCTTGGCCAAGGCGGCACCGAACTTGTCGGAGTTGTTCACCAGCTGCTTCGCGACGTCATCCCCAGCAGAGAGTGCCCCCTGCAACACCACGAGGCTCAGCGAGGTGATGGCCACATACTTGAACGCCCCCATCAACAACTCCGCGGCCGGTTGTCCGCGCCGCGACACCGCCATCACGATGGCGGTCCCGAGGATCCCGGCCATCATGATGAGCACGAACACCCCCTGCAGCGGGCGCTGCACATCAGCGATCGCCGTCGGATCCAGGTTGATCGAATCCGACTTCACCCACCACGTCATCGACGTCCGCAGCATGTCCCCCGCCGCCTGACCCGTCGACTCCGCGACCTTCCCGAACGCCGAATCCGCCGCCGCCCCCACCGCCGAGGACACCGCGTTACCGGCCGCACCGACCGGATTCGACGCGACATTGCACGCAGCTTTCGCAGGGCCACCCAACCCCGGAATGGCGCCAACAACATCACATCCACCAGGCATTGGACTGCTCTTTCTGGTCGTAGTAACCGCGAATGAGGCTCACCACGTCGTGTACCCAGGCAGGCTGGTCACAGTCATGGACGGGGAGGTGCTGCTATCGGTGACCTTCCAGTCGCCACCAGACCAATCGACGGTGTACGGACCAGTCACGTAGGTCCCGGCGGCACCGTTAACATTCGGGAAGGCAACATCAATCGTCGCCTGGTCAGGTCTGAACGAATCGACCTTGAAAGCGACGGCCCGCGCAACGGTCGCCGCCAGATCCGCATCACTTGCTTGCGGTCGGCTGTTTCGGTACGCGACGAATTGCGACTGGACCGGGGCGGCGATTACTGACTGCCGTTTGATGACTTGCTCGTAGCCGGGTGCGTACAGCAACCGTGCCACCAGCTGGACCGCGGCGAGGGCAGCTCCCTGGGGGGTGTGGGAGTAGCCGGCAGCCACGGGCCCGTCCACCCGCAGTGGCCCGTCGACGGGGGAGAACGGCAGTTGCAGGCCGTGCACCACCTGGAAGGTCACTCCGGCCGGGGCTGCGGTGAGGTATTGCGGGTCGCTCGGCGCTCGTGTCCCGGTGGTGGCCGGGTTCGACACCGCTGAGGTGCTGGTGGTCGCGGACCCGCCGGGGTTGGGCTGGGCGGTCGGTGCCCCGGGTGGTGTCAGCGCACCGGACTTGCCGCCACCACTTCCCGCGGTGAAGACCACGATGAGCACGGCCACGACGACCAGTGCCGCCACTCCCACGGCGGGCCACAGCCACCGCGGGTAGCGCCGCTGGGCGAATTCTCGGGTAGTGAAACTCACGACGACACTCCTTGACGATCAGATCAAGCGGGACAGTCAGTGCGCCGCGTTGAGGAAGACCGCGGCACCGCCGCTGAGAGCGGAGGCCAGGAACAGTTCCGGGACGCCGGCCAGACTCAGCTGCCTGCCTCGGGTGCCGCGGCGGGCAACGGTGCGCACCGCGGCGATCCCGACCCAGAGCAGGGCGGTGACGCCGACGAGCATCTTCAGGGCGGCGAGGGCGGGCATCGCTACTGGATGGAGTTGATCAGCGCGGCCGCGGACCCGGCCAGGGCGGCGGCACCGAACACCCACGGGGCGTGGGACAGGGCGTTCTTCGCGGTGTCGGAGCGCCCGCGGACACCGATGCCCATCATGATGGCCACCGCGAGGAGACCGCCGATGGCGGCGATGCCGCAGCCCCATTTCAGCCAGCCCAAAATCTGACCGCTGAACTTGTCCAGTCCGGGTGGGGCTTGCGCTGGGGGGTTGGGGACCCCTTGGGCGAGGTTGGTCACGGTGTCGGTGACGAGCAGTAGGTAGGACATGAGAGCGGTTCCTTTCGAGGGTGCTGGGTTAGGAGACGTGGGAGAAGGCGGTCGGGGTGTCGTCGGCCTCGGGCGGTGCTTGGGCCCGCGCCTGGGGTGCGGTCACCAGCGGTGTCACGGCCGTGACCAGGGCGTCCAAAACGCTCGGCAGGGACCGTTCGCTGCGGGTGGGGGCGGCCTCGCCCCACGCCACGGTCCGCACCCTTGTGGCGGGGTCGTCGGCCTCGCGTAGCGAGGGCCACCACGGCACGCGCACGACCCCGGCCAGGTTCGGTTCGGCCATCCGCAGGCGGTGTCGGACCGTGGACGGTGGGCGGTCGCCGCAGTCGGCGACCACCACCAGCACCGGGGGGAGCGGCAGGCGTGCGGCCAGGGTCACGGCGGCTTGTACCGAGGCGGCGTTGGAGCGGCACACCAGCACATGCACCGGGGTGGTGCTCTGGGCGGTGATGATCCCGGCGTCGGTGGCCTGCAACAGGGCCGCCACGGTGGTGGTACCAACCCCACCGGCCACACCCCCCACCCGCGGCACCTGCGGCCCCCCGGGCAGCACCTCGACCGCCACCGCCGAGGTGGTGACCGGTGTGCTGGGGTGCTGGGTGCTCACTGCTTGCCTCCTGCTTTCGCGGTCGGACGGGCGACGCCGACCAGGTCGCCGGTACGGACGGTGGACACCTTCACCACGTCCCCGGACTGGGGGGCCTCGACCATCAGCTGACGGTCACCGACCTTCCCGAGGTAGATCGCCACGTGGTGACTCGGCGAGCCGTAGAAGATGAGGTCACCCGGTTGGGCGTCGTTGTAGGCGTAGTGCGGGCCGGCTTGGCCGCCTTCCCACGACGCGCCGGTCACCCCACCGGTCTCGATGCCCGCTCGCGCGTAGGCGTACTCCGTCAAGCCGGAGCAGTCGAACCCGACTTTGGCGTAGTCACCCAAGGAGTCGGCGACCCCGCCGTCGCGGATGCCCACGCTCGGCCCGCCCGGGCCGCCACCACCCCACGAATACGGGGTTCCCAGGTAGGACAACGCGGCCGCGGCTGCGGTCGCCGAGGCCTGGTTGGGGAACGTCAGGGTGCCCGCAACACCGGCCTGCGGGGGCAGCGTGACCATCACCCCGTTGGCGACCACCCCGATCGGACCCGCCGCACCGCCGCTCCCGGTGGCGCCCGGGCACCCGGCGCCCGGGGTGGCCGCCCCCCCGGTGGCATCACCCACCTTGACCGACGGAGCAATCGCCGCGGTGTCCTTGAACTGGGCGTACACCCCGCGGGCCCTCGCCTCGTTGTCAGCGTAAGCGGTGGGGGTCGCGGACTGCTGCACGGTTTGGGCGGCCACCGTCACCGGCATGGATTCCCGCCCGGGCAGGGCCAGCAGCTTCGCGAAGAACTTCTGCGCGGCGATGGCCGGTGTCATGAGTTCTTCGAGCGATCCCCACCAGGGGTACTGCTGTTGGAATGCGTTCACCGACCCGTGGTCATGGCCCACCCCGTCGTGGGGCAGCGTCACCGAGCGGGACACGTCCTTCTGGTCCGCTTCCAGCCGGGGGTCGGTGCTGTCGTTGGCCAAGTTGCGCAACCCCGATTCCTGATCAGCCACCGCCAAGGCGGTGATGATGTCCCGCTCGGTCGCCCCCATGCCCTTGCCGGCGCCCACGATCGCCGTGGCCACCGCCACCTGGGCGGGCGACAATCCCCCGGCCCCGGGGGGGGGTCTGCGCGCCGGGATCGGACACCAGCTGCGCCGGGGCCGGCGGTGGGGGTGGGGTGAACCCCAGCGTCTGGTTCAGCCACGCCAAGCTCGGCGCGGTCTGCGAAGCGGCGTACGCGGTGGCATGCCCCGAACCGGGCACCACCGCGGTCTGGTGGGGAACCCCCAACCGCGCCAACGTGGCGGCCATCTCCTCCTGCTGAGCCAACGGGACCAACTCGTTGGCGGAGTTGGCCAAATACATCGGCGGCGCACCCGGTGTGGCCGAGAGCGCGGGCGAGGCCGCGGCGTAGGTCGACGCACACGTGATGGGCAGGCACCCGAGGTAGAGGAACGGGTCCGCGATGGAGGACAGCTTCTGGTAGTCGGTGCCCGCCGCGACCACGGCCGACCCCAGCGCGGCCAGGTCGAACGGGCCGCTCCAGGACACCGCGGCCTGCAACCCGCCGTGATCGCCGCTGGCTGCCGCCCCGACGGCGAGGTTGCCTCCCGCCGAGTCACCCCAGGTCGCCATCTTCGCCGGGTCCCCACCCCACTGCCGGGCCTGGGTGCGGGCCCAGGCGATCGCCGCCCGCACATCGTTGGGTTCGGTGGGCCACCGCGGTGCGGTCAGGGTGTAGTCGATGTTCACCGCGATATACCCCGCGGCCGCAGCGTCTTTCGATACCTGGTCGAGTTCGTGGCGATCACCGAAGAAGAACCCGCCCCCGTGCACCATCACCAGCATCGGGCGCAGCTGGGTGCTTCCCGCCCCGGCGCCTTGGGGCAGGTACACATCAGCGGCCATCGGTGCCCCCGTCGAGGAGGGGTAGGACAGTGCCCGCACATCGACCTGGGAGCCAGTGCCAGTGGGCGGCCCGCACGGGGGCTCGGCCGAGCCGATGACCGCGAAGAGAATCAGGGCCAACACCAGCCCGAAGGTGGCGGCCAGGGCGATCAGCGCTTTGCCCATCAGCCCGCACCGTTCGCGGCGATGTCCACCAACCAACGCCCCTCACGCAGCAGCACCTGCCGGGTTTCCCGGACCTGCTCCACCACCGGGGCACCACCCTGCGGGGTGATCACCCGGTTCGCGGTCACGATCACATAGGCCCCCGTCGCCGAGCGAGGAGCCTCCGGGGACACCAACGCCACCGGCGCCGAACACACCGCGGACTGGTGGGCACCCACGATCACCGCCCACGCCTTCGCCGACGTCGGGGCAGTCAACGGGTCGAAGTCCAACCACGCCCGCGCCGTCATCGCCGGATGCGCCCGGTTCTCCCGCGTCCCCAACGGGGCGTGCCAGTCATAGGCGCACCACCGCGACAACCACGCCGACGCCGCAGCCTCCGGCGACCCCAACTGTGCCGCCGTGATCGAACCCGTGGGCGCTGGGGCCACCAACACCGACGCCACCGGCGGCGGACCGCTCGGCAACGTGGTCGCCGGCGCCGGCGTCACGGGCGGAACAACGGAGACAGGGCCTCGAGAAGAAGACGCCGCTGGCGCGCTGACGGGCGGCACCGGGTTGG
>JAABUZ0100009509.1_pt1 | contig 11098 bp, 8 predicted proteins | sample 5562091 | NCBI WGS metagenome assembly JAABUZ01 (sample SAMN12813069, study PRJNA571459) | rock metagenome | isolation source: Antarctica rocks | place: Antarctica: Victoria Land, Linnaeus Terrace sud | collected 2015-12-21
GGGGATCACCTGTCCCGAAGATCCCGCCGTCGATCGCGGCGCAATTACGCTCGACGTGCTCGACGTCTCGGATAGAACCGGGCTCGTGCTCGTGCGCAAGCGTTACGCGGGAGACGAAATCGTCGAACGCTGGCAGCTCAAAGATTATAAGCTGGACGCCGGGCTCGGCGACGGCGACCTGCGTTAAGCGACGCCCTGACGCTTGCCGGCACGCAGCTCGGCAAGTTCGGCGAAAAGCTCGCGCTCTCGCTCGCTAAGATCTTCCGGTAACGTCGCGACGATGCGAACGAACTCGTCGCCGAAACCACCGCCTTTCATCTTCGGCATTCCCCGGCCGGCGAGGCGTAGCCGCTTGTTGCTCTGCGTGCCCGGCCGGATCGTCATCGTCACGTCGCCGGAGAGCGTGGGGACGCGGATTTCGGAACCCAGTACCAGGTCGTACACGCCGACGTCGAGATCGACGTAGACGTCGTCGCCTTTGCGCTCGAACGTCCTATCGGGACGCACTTCGACGACGAGAAACAAGTCGCCGCTCGGGCCGCCGCTGCGCCCGGCTCCGCCCTGTCCCGCTAGACGGATCCGCTGCCCGTCGCGTACGCCGCGCGGGACCGTCACGTCGAAACGCTTCGCCTGCGTTAGCCGGCCCGTGCCATGGCATTGGGGGCAGATGCGGTTTTCGAACACGCCAGAGCCGCCGCAGCGTGGACAGGCATCGTCGATTTGCAAGTTGACCGACTTCGGACCGCCGTCGTACGCTTCGCGCAGCGTCAGGTCGATCGTCGTCTCGAGATCGCCGCCGCGTTCGGCGAAACGGCCGGGCGTCGCAGAGCCAGGGCCTTGCCGGCGCCCGATGCCGGAGAAGAAGGCGTCGAAAAAATCGGAGAAACCGCTCGGATTGCCGTTAACGTCCGCAAAGCCCGTGCTCGAGGCGCCACCGAACGGATTGCCGGCCGGACCCTGTGCGGAGCGCGACCGCCGCTGGGCCTCGGCCTGTTGCGAGATACGCTCCCAGTCGCTACCGAGCGCGTCGTATTTCTTGCGTTTCTCGGCGTCGCCGAGCACCTCGTAAGCTTCAGAAACGGCTTTGAACTTCTCTTCAGCTTCCTTCGGATTCTTGGGATTGGCGTCGGGGTGCAGTTTTTTGGCGAGCTTACGGTAAGCCGACTTGATGTCTTTCTCGGCAGCGTTCTTGGGGACGCCGAGAGTTTGGTAATAATCTTTGTAGTTCAAAGGCTTTCGGGCGACACGCGTTTTGCGACCACGACCATCGCGGGCCGCAAGAGATCGTCGCCTACCTTGTAACCACGCTGCGCTTCTTCGATGACGATGTCGTCGTCGTAGTCGGCCGAGTCGCGGGTGGCGATGGCTTCAGCCACATACGGATCGAAGGGCTTCCCGACCGTCTCGAGGGCGACGACATGCTCGCCCGCGAAAACGCCTTCGAACCCGCGTAGCGTCGCTTGCAATCCGCCCCGCAAGCCATCCGAGTCGTCGAAGGCTAGCGCACGCTGTAGATTATCGAGAACCGGCAAGAACTTCGCGAGCAACTGCCGGTGCTGATAGGAGGCGCGGTCGGAGGCTGCGCGCTCCGCCCGCTTGCGCACGTTGTCGATCTCCGCCCGCGCGTATTGCAGTTCGGCGTAACGCTCGTCGGCGAGTGCACGCGCCACAGTTAGTTCCTCTGCAGCGCCGGACGCCGCGACGTCCGGCGCCATCTCCACGGGCGAGCCCGTGGAGATGTGGTCTTCGGTTTCCATCGGCGTTACTTCGCCTCTTTGAACTCGGCGTCGATAACGTCTTCGTTGGAGGCTTCCGCGGCTTCGCCGTGCGGCACGCCGTTGGTGGCACCGTTAGCGGCGCCGTCCGCCGCTCCGGCCGCGCCGCCCGTCTTCTGATACAAGGCCTCGGCGAGCTTGAACGACGCCGCCTGCAGCTTATCGGTCGACGCTTTGACTTCGTCGGCCGTGCCGTTCTCGCTGACGCGCTTGAGTTCGTCGAGCGCGCTTTCGACCTCCGACTTCGCCGACGGGTCGAGCTTTTCGCCGATTTCCTTCAGCGATTTCTCGGTCGAATAGACGAGACTCGACGCGCGGTTGCGCACCTCGGCTTCTTCCTTGCGCTTCGCGTCTTCGGCAGCCGACGTTTCGGCGTCGCGAACCATGCGGTCGACCTCGTCTTTGGAAAGGTTCGTCGAGGCCGTGATCGTGATCGCCTGTTCCTTGCCCGTTCCTAGGTCCTTGGCGGAGACGTTGACGATGCCGTTCGCGTCGATGTTGAACGCGACTTCGATCTGCGGCACGCCGCGCGGTGCGGCAGGGATGCCTTCGAGCCGGAACTGGCCAAGCGACTTATTGTCGCGCGCCATTTCGCGCTCGCCTTGAAAGATGGCGATGTCGACCGACGTCTGACCATCTTCGGCAGTCGTGAACACCTGAGACTTCTTGGTCGGAATCGTGGTGTTGCGATCGATCAGCTTCGTGAACACGCCGCCGAGCGTCTCGAGCCCGAGTGAGAGCGGCGTGACGTCGAGCAACACGACGTCGCGGACTTCGCCCGCAAGCACGCCGGCCTGAATCGCGGCGCCGACCGCAACGACCTCGTCCGGGTTGACCGACTGATTGAGTTGATCTTTACCGGTCAGCTTTTTGACGAGTTCCTGGCATAGCGGCATGCGCGTAGAGCCGCCCACCATCACGATCTCGTCGATCGCATTGACGTCGATCTTGGCATCGGCGAGCGCCGCTTTGAACGGTCCCACCATGCGATCGGTGAGATCGCTCACGAGCCGCTCGAACTGCGCACGTGCCAGCGTGACGTCGAGGTGCTTCGGCCCGCTTTGATCCGCCGTGATGAACGGCAGATTGATGTTGGTCGAGGTCAAGGTCGATAGCTCGATCTTGGCCTTTTCGGCCGCCTCGGTCAAACGCTGGAGAGCCTGCTTGTCGCTCGAAAGATCGATGCCCTGATCTTTGCGGAACTCGGCAACTAGCCAGTCGACGATCTTCTGATCGTAGTCGTCGCCACCGAGGCGCGTATCGCCGTTCGTGGATTTGACTTCGAACACGCCCTCGCCGACTTCCAAAATGGAAACGTCGAACGTGCCGCCGCCAAGGTCCCAAACGAGAATCGTCTCGGTTCCTTTGCGGTCGAGACCATACGCGAGCGCCGCCGCCGTCGGTTCGTTGATGATGCGCAACACTTCGAGGCCCGCGATGCGGCCGGCGTCTTTGGTCGCCTGGCGCTGCGCGTCGTTGAAATACGCGGGAACGGTAATGACCGCTTTGGTGACGCGGTCGCCGAGATACGTCGAAGCGTCGTTGACGAGCTTCTGAAGAACCATCGCCGAGATTTCTTGCGGCGTATAGTCCTTACCGTCGATCTTCACTTTGTGATCCGTGCCCATGTAGCGCTTGATCGATTTGATCGTGCGCTCGGGATTGGTCACGGCCTGACGCTTTGCTAATTGCCCGACCAGGCGTTCGCCTGTCTTCGTGAAGGCGACGACCGACGGTGTCGTTCGGCTCCCTTCCGAATTAGCGATGACGGCGGGCGTTTGGCCCTCCATGACGGCGACGACCGAATTCGTCGTGCCGAGGTCGATTCCGACCACTTTAGCCATTGAATAACTTCCTCTCACCGGACGTCGCGGACCATCTGCACGGACGCTTTCGCCTCCGACCCCGCATCGCTGCGGGCTTTGCCTTGCCGCTTACCGACATCCCAGGATCGCGCCGTCTCTAAGCGCGGCGCCGCTCGTATGTGAGCTTAGATACGGCAACGGCCCTCGAGGGTTTCGTCTCCAGGGCCGTCGTTTGTCGCTAGGGTTGTGAGGGATCTCCGCCTTGATCGCCCGGCGGCTGAGTCGGGCCGAGGCCGCCGCCTTGCTGCTGGGAGCCGAACGCCTGGCCGACATCGGCCGGACGCTCCTGTACTTTGACGCTGACTAGTTTCTTGACGCCCGCGCTCCACACTTCGAAGTTGATGCTCGAGCCCGGCTTCGTCGCTTTGATCGATTTGACAACTTCGTCGTTCGAGGTTACGGGGTTGCCGTTGACTTTCACAATGACGTCGCCCGGCTGGAGACCCGCTTGGTCGGCGGGGCTGCCCGATACGACTTGCTGTACCGCCACGCCCTTGCCGTGATAGTTGAGCTGCACGCTGAGGTCGGGAGTGATCGTCGCGAGCGCTGCGCCGATGAAACCGGCGTTCGTGCCTTGATGCACGCCGGGCCGTTTTTCGAGGAACGCGACCTGTTCGCGCACGGTATTGGAGGGAATCGCGAAACCGATGCCCTGCGCGCCGGCTTGCGGATTCGCCGTCGACTGATTCACGCCGATCAAGCGGCCCTGCACGTCGATGAGCGGACCGCCGGAGTTGCCGGGATTGATCGGCGCCGAGGTCTGTAGCAGGCCTTTGAAGTCGATGGCGCCGCCGGATTCGCTGCCGATCGTCTCGTCGCGATTGAAGCCGGATACGACGCCGAGCGACACCGACTGCTTGAGTTCGAACGGTTCGCCGATCGCGATCGCCCATTGGCCGGCTTGCAGCCGCGTAGAGTCGGCGATCTCGATGGGCGGAGGCATGCTTTTCACGCCGTCGACTTTCACGAGCGCCAGATCCGACCCGATCGATTCCGAATAGACCTTGCCGGCAACGTGCTCGCCGTTCGAAAATACGACCTGGATGCCCGAGACGTTCGAGCCGTTGGGCGGGCGCACGACGTGGGCGTTCGTTACGATCAGACCCGAGCCGTCGCCGTTACGCGAGTAGACGAAGCCCGATCCCGAAGCGCGCGCCCGGAAGCGCTGCACGCGCGACGGGCCCTGCTGGCCGAAGAACTGCCCGAACGGATCGACCGGGACCACCTGCTGCCCGTTGACGGTAACGTTGAGGGCGACGACCGAAGGTGCAACGCGTTTGACCGCGCTCACGATTCGGTCTTGATCGCTGCCCCCGGACGAAAGGGGCGCTGCGCTCAGGGCCGGCGGGGCGTTATTCGGCCCGGCGACGCCGGCGAAATGGGTGCTCGCGAATAGCATCATCGAGAAGCTGCCGATGACGGCACCGGCGAGGCCGATGATCGCAGTCGACACCAGGCGTGATCTTTGCATGACGAGTCAATGTCTCCTAATCGACGGTATCGCGTTAGCTACTTCGCCGGACGCTCCGAGGTGGCGCCCGTACGGACGTTCTCCCGGAATTCTCATGTTCGCCGGTCGTCGACGACCAGCCCGTCCCTGACGCGAATAACGCGCCCGGCGTGCCGAGCGACCTCCGCGTCGTGCGTGACCATTATGATGGTCCGTCCGGTTGCGCTCAAGTGCCCGAAGAGCGACATGATCTCGTCGCTGGTTTGCGAGTCGAGATTGCCGGTCGGTTCGTCGGCCAGCAATAATGCGGGGTCATTGACGAGCGCGCGGGCGATCGCCACGCGTTGCTGCTGACCCCCCGAAAGTTCGTTCGGGCGATGGGACGCCCGGTCGCCGAGACCGACTTCGCCGAGCACCCGTGCGGCGATCCGCTTACGCTCGCGCACGCTCGCACCGGCATAAAAGAGCGGCAGCGCCACGTTGTCGAGTGCGGTCGTGCGCGCGAGCAGGTTGAATCCTTGAAAGACGAAGCCGAGCTTGCGCAGCCGGATCGCCGCCAAGGCGTCGTCGTCGAGCGAGCCGACGTCCGTTCCATCGAGCCGGTACGTACCGCAGGTGGGCCGGTCGAGGCAGCCGATCAAGTTCATGAGCGTCGACTTGCCCGATCCCGACGGGCCCATGATCGCAACGTACTCTCCGCGCGCGACCGAGAAGCCGACGCCGCGAAGCGCCTCAACCTCGAGCGCCCCGTTGCGATACGTCTTGGTGACGCCGTCCATCCCGATGACCGGCGCTGCGTCATTCATAGCGCAGCGCTTCGATCGGGTCCAGCCGTGCGGCGCGATAGGCGGGATACGTCCCGAATACGAGCGTTACGAGCGAAGCGAAGCCGACGGCAATCGCGACGGATTGCAGCCACGGTATGCGCGGCACGACGCCCGAGATCGCTACGAGAACGAAGCGGTCGACCGCCGCTCCGACGGCCAAGCCGAGCAGTAATCCGAGCCCGCAGCCGACGAGCGATAGCAGCAAGGCTTCGACGAAGAATTGCGCGAGAATTTGCAGCCGGGTCGCGCCGATCGCCTTGCGAACGCCGATCTCGCGCGTGCGTTCGCTGACCGACACGAGCATGATGTTCATGATGCCGATTCCGGCAACCAGCAGCGACACCGCCCCGACCAGCGCGACGACGATCGTAAGCACCGCGAAGATGCCGTCGATCGTCGTCGAGAACGTTCTGCGGTCGAAGGTTTGGTAGTCGGCACGCTGTTGTTTGATGCCGCGAAAGAAAACCTTGACGCCGTCCTCAACGTCGGCAATGCGCGCGGCGTCCGTGACGATGAAGCGCGCCGCGACGACGGGACGGTTTTGCAAGTAATTGCGGACGAACGTCGTGTACGGCACGTCGACGTCGCCGTCGAAATTGACGGGCACGATGCCTTGCGTCGGCGGTCCCTTCGCGCCGACGACGAGATAGCGACGGTCCGCCACTCGCAGAGTCGCGCCCGTAGGATCGCCGCCCGACGGAAACAGCTTGGTGTAGGCGGCGTTGGAGAGCACCGCGACGTTCGCGGCGTTTGCGACATCGTCGTGCGAGATCGTGCGGCCGTAGATGAGTGGAATCGATGCGAAGCTGACGTCGGCATCGTCGCTGACCGAGAGCCGCGCGCGTACGTGGCCGTTCGAGACCAGCCGCGAGACGTTGCCGGCCGGAATTGCCGCGGCAAGCCCCGGTACGCTCGCGCGGGCGCGCGCGATATCGCTTGCCGTGAAGGCGGCTTTTGCGAAGTCGGCCTGGCGTCGGCTCGGAAACAAAAAGAAGCTGTTGTCGCTGAGGCCGCCGAGAATGCCCGTCACCGCGCTCGACATGCCGTGGCCGAGAATTTGAATCGCGATGACCGCCGCAACCCCGATGACGAGCCCGACGATCGTCAGCGCCGAGCGCGTACGGTTGCCCGCCAGCACGCCCGCAGCTTCGCGGAACAGCGGCGCGATCGCGCGTAGCGCGCCGTTCAACTGCGCAGCGCCTCGATCGGGTCGAGTGCTCCCGCACGGAGCGCCGGGTAGGTTCCGAACGCCACGCCGACGAGTAACGAGAAGCCGAGCGCGACCGAGAGGATGGCGGTCCAAGGTATCGATGCGGGTCCGAGCAGCCCCGCCACGACCGAGGCCGCCGCCAACACGAATGCTACGCCGATTGCGGTGCCGAGCACGCCGCCGCCGAGTGAAAGCATGATCGCCTCCATCAGAAACTGCAACGCGATGTCGCGCCGGCTGCCGCCGATCGCTTTGCGCAAGCCGATTTCCCGCGTCCGTTCGGCGACCGAGACGAGCATGATGTTCATGATGCCAATGCCGGCGACGACGAGCGCCACGCCGCCGATGCCCGCGAGGCCGGTGCCGACCAGGCCGATCGTGCGCTCGAAGCCGCTAACGAACGCGAGCGCGTCCTGCACGTCGTACTGGGCATCTGGCCCGTGCAGACGGTGCAGCGTTGCGAACGCGCGCTCGCGTACGAGCGGCAGGCCGACGCCGGGCCGCGCGTAGACGTCGAGTTGATCGACCGGCCCGGGCGCGATCGCCCCGAACGTCGTGTACGGGATGGCGATGTACTCGGTGCCGGCGGAGTTCGCGAAGATGCTCGCGTGCAGGTCGTCATAGACGCCGACGACGGCGAAGCGGATGCCGTTAATGCGGACGGTCTTGCCGAGTGAATATGCGCCGTCGCCGAAGAGCCGCCGTTCCACCGATTGGCTTAGATTACAGACGCGGGCGCTCGAAGCGACGTCGTTTGCCGTGAATCGCCGTCCTTCACGCAAGCTCAGCGAATCCGTTATGTAATCGCTATCGCTCGTAACGTTGCCGACGAAGTCGACGCCGTTCGCGGCCATATGGTAATTGCGCGAGTAGAGCGGAAAGACGTGCGTGAAGACGTCGGCGTTGCGCGCGGCGACGATCGCCGCATCGCGGAACTGCGGCGAGGCGGCGAGCGGATCGTTCTGCTGCTGGTTCGCCGAGACGATGAAGCCGGGATCGCCGAAGGCGCGCAGTTGATTCGTGATGCCGCCGGAAGCGGCGCGTCCCAGACCCAGCACCGCGATCACCGAACTCGTTCCAACCACCATCCCGAGCATCGTGAGCAGCGAACGGCCGCGATTTCGCCACAGCGCCCCCGCGGCTTCGCTCGCATAGGCGAGTAAACGAGTAACGGTCACGAACCGGCAGGCGCGGGTTCGATCTTGGTGCCGCCCGCGATGGCCGCGTCTTTGCTGGCCACGACGGTATCGCCCTCGCGCAAGCCGCTACGCACCACGGCCACGGTGTCGTTCTGCGCTCCGATCGCGACCGCCGTGCGCAGCGCGTGGCCGTCGCGATCGAGCAGCACGTATGTCCCGTGCTCGTCTTTGCGTAACGCGTCGAGCGGAACGGTGAGCGCGCTCGGCACCCGTGCGGTGACGATGTCGACGTCCGCGCTCATGCCGTCGCGCAAGAACGGCAAACGGCGATCGAGTGCGATCGTCGTGACGACTTGTCGCGACGTGTTGGACGGGTCGTCCGCCTTCTGCGCGACGGGCGAGATGGCGACCACGTGACCGGGAATCTCGCGGCCGCCGAAATCTTCGCCGCCGACGGTCGCGCGCTGGCCGATCGCGACGCTTGCGACGTCTTGCTCGTCGACGCGCGTACGCACCACGAAGCGGTCACTTGACGCCAGCGTGAAGAGCGGTTGTCCCGCCACGATAGCATCGCCGGGCCGGATCGGCCGCAAGCTATCGCCGGTTTCGCTCGCGACGCTGAGCACCGTGCCGTCGAACGGCGCCCGTACGGTGAGCCGCTCGACCTGCGTCCGCGCATATGCGAGATCCGCCTCGGCGCGCGAGCGGTCGGCGCTCGCGGCCACGACATCGCCCGCTTTCGACGAGGCGGCGTTCGCTTGGGCGGCCGCGAGCGACGCTTCGGCTTGCCGTAACCCGTCTTCGGCCGTACGCACGCGATCGCGCAACACCCCGCGCTCGCGCAAGAGCGTTCCGCTCAGTATTTGGCGCTGGTGTTCCGCTTGATCTGCGGTGACGCGGGCCTGATCGAAACGCGCTTTGGATTGCATCAGCGTGTCGCGCGAGATGCCCTTGTTATCGAAAAGATAGCGATTGGCGTCGTAGGTGCGGCGAGCTTCGCCGAGATCGGTCTGGGCTTTAGAAACGGCGGCGTCGGCGTCGAGGCGCTGACTTTCCGCGGTCTGCCCGCCGTACCCGAGCCCGGACTGCGAGCCCGATACTGCGTCTTGCCGCGCTTGGGTCAACTGTGCGCGCGCCGCCACGACGGCGGCTTGCGCCGCGACGACGCTCGAGCGGTTCTGCTTCGGCAACGACGCGTTCGTCTCGGCGGCGGACTCGGCACGCCCCCCCGCGGCATCGGCGCTTGCGCTCGCGACGTCCGCATTGGAATCGATTTGGTCGTTGAAGATGCGGGCCAGCACCTCGCCCGCACGGGCGCGATCGCCGGCGGCAACGTCGATGGAGGCAAGCGTTCCGGCGGTGCCGGCCGGCACGGTGATCGTGTGAGGCAGCTGCACGACGCCCGTTTCCGCGAGTTTCGCGACGAAGGTCGAGCGACGCGCCACGGCTTCGCGCACCGGCACGGCGGCCTTCGCGCGTCCGAATGCAGCGAAGACGACGGCCGCGACTGCCGCCGCTGCCACGATTAGCACGACCACGAGCGCGCGACGGTTCATAGCCCTCGCAGGTCGGCAGCGGCTGCCGTGTCGGGGGGCGCGAGCGCGACGCGCAGACGTACGAAGGCGGTAACGTAGGTGACGTTCGCCGCGAGCAGATCGTACTGCGCGGATAGCGCCGTCTGCTGCGTTTGCGTCGCCTCGGTGAACGAGATCAGCCCGTTTCTGTACTGCAATTGGGCGACGCGGGCGGATTCCGTCGCCAATTCCGCGCTCGCCTTGGCGAGCTGCAGTTTCTGATCGGCGGAATCGAGGTTTCGCCGGCTGGCATTGACGTCGGCCTGCACGAAGTCGTAAGCGTTATCGAGAGACGCGACTGCCGACGCGATCGCCGCGTGGGCGGCATGATGTCCGGCCGCACGCACGCCGTAGTCGTACAACGGCAACTGAAAGGTCGAGGTAGCGCCGAATTGCCAGAAGCCCGGTACGTGACGATCGACCGGCGGAATCGGAACGGGCGCGGGAAACGGGGCGTTTGGAAACAGCCGCTTCTCTTGCTCGTAGCTCGCGAGATTCGCCGCGTTCTGAGCGTCGATCGCCGCTTGTTGCTGGGTGAAGCTCGTGGGCGACGCTTGGCTGCCGAACGCGCCGCTTACGGCGACCGCCGGCCGCAGGTCGCTATCGATCTCCGCGTCGCCGAGCCGCGCGCTCGCAAGCGTCGCTTTTGCCTCGAGCACTTCGGGACGATTGAGCTTAGCGAGCGTGATGAGCGCCGAGACGTCGCTCGCCGGCTTCGACGGAGTCGGGATAACGTCGGGAATGGCGAACTCGTAGCTGGCCGGCGCGCCGATCTGCACCGCCAGCGACTCGCGCGCGTTCTGCAGATCGACGCGCGCCCCAATTAGCGCGGCGCGCGAGCGCGCGACCGCAACCTGCGCGCGAAGCACGTCGACGCCCGCCACCCGGCCGACTTTTTCGCTCGCGCGAGCCGAGGCGAGCAACGCCTCCTGGTAACGCAAATCGCCTTCATCGATCGTTACCGTCTCGCGATATCCGGCGAGCGCGTAGAAGTTATTGGTCACCGCGACGGCGAGTTGTTCGCCGAGACGCGCGAGTTCGTAGCGCGCGGCTTGCGTCTGCCGCTCGGCTTGTTTGGCGACCAGCGGCTGCGTGCCGTTATAGACGCCGTAGCTCGAGAACACTTGCGCCGTATTCTGTGAGAATCGATTCGATGGCGTGAGGCCGAATTGCGCGAGGTTGCCGCTCGCGTTCGACGTCCGTTGCAGTTGATTCTGCAACTGGCCCGTTAGCGCCGGATACTCTTGTGCCCGACCGC
>JAABUZ0100009510.1_pt1 | contig 11094 bp, 12 predicted proteins | sample 5562091 | NCBI WGS metagenome assembly JAABUZ01 (sample SAMN12813069, study PRJNA571459) | rock metagenome | isolation source: Antarctica rocks | place: Antarctica: Victoria Land, Linnaeus Terrace sud | collected 2015-12-21
ACGACGGCTGTGAGCAGGACGCGGACGCCTGAAAATCGCTGGGTGGTGCTCAGCACGGGTTCCCTCCCGGGTGATCACGCATCTCCCGGGATGGCCTTTCGGCAGCCAGGCTGACTCCGATGGGAGTCCCTTGGCTTTGCGAGCCCGCCTCACGACGGGGATGCCTTTTCGGGGTGATGCTGTTTGGCTTGCTCGCTGTCCTTATCGGTGTGGGGCCACAGGCACTTGAAGCCGTCTAGGCCCGTCTGGACACACGGGCCTCCGCGCTCCATCTCGCCGGAGGGCGGACCGTCGCGCGCCGAGGCCTCGGGGCGCCCGGCGCCCGTCAGCTCTGGTTGAAGAAGCCCTTCTCGATGAGCCGAGCGCGCTCCTCGGCGGAGATCTGAACGTTACGAGGCGTGAGCATGAACACCTTGTCGGCGATGCGCTGCATGCCTCCGTCCAGGGCGTAGGTCAGACCGCTGGCAAAGTCGATGAGCCGCTTGGACAGGTCGGTCTCTGAGCCCTGCAGGTTGAGGATGACCGGGATGGCGTCTTTGAAGCGGTCAGCCACCTGCTGGGCATCGTTGAAGGAACGGGGAACGACGAGATGCACGCGCACGTCCTCTGGGCGCCCGTTGCCCCGTCCGGCGACCGGCCGCAGCACTGCCGTCGGGCGCCCGGTGGGCTCGTCGTCGGCGAAGATGTCATCGATCTCGTCGCGGCGACGGCGGCTGGATAGGCGGCGCACGTTGGGGCGCTCGCGGTAGCGGTCCTCGAGCTGGGTCTCCGGTGCCGGGCCCGCCGTGGGCTCGGGGTCGAGGTGCTCGTGCTCGTGGTCTTCGGCCAAGCCGAAGTACACAAGCGCACGGTGCCATGAGTCGCGGAGGGCCACGTTTACGGATGTTCGCGTGCGGGTCGCATTTCCCTGCTGCCGCGACACTTTAGTGGCTGTGGGCAGGTTGGGGCTGTGCCCCTTGTGCGCCCGTGGCCCCCGCTACCGCGACGACGGGCCCCACGGGCGACCGTGCCGACTCGCGCGTCCCCTCCGCAGGGCTCAGACGTAGAGTCGACGGCCGACCCGCACGATGGTCGCCCCCTCCTCCACGGCGACGGTGAAGTCCTGGGTGGTACCCATCGACAGGTGCTCCAGCCTGTGTTCGCGGGCCAGCTCGCCCAGCGCCGCAAACCAGCGCCGACTGTCCTGAGCCCGAGCGGTGGCCGGAGGCATGGCCATCAGACCGGCGACGTCTACGGCGCCGGTCTGGCCGCAGCGATCCAGAAAGGCGTCGAGGTCGGCGGGCGCTATGCCCGCCTTGTCGGGCTCCGCGGCAAGGTTGACCTCGACGAGCACCCGTAAGCCGCGACGGGCTCGCGGAGCCTGACGGGTGAGCTCACGCAGCGCCGAGTCACTGGCCAACGAATGGATGAGACGCACGTGCCCGACGATGTCGCGCACGCGCCGGCTCTGCAGCTGGCCGATGAAGTCCCAGGTGAAGCGCTCGCCGTAGATCGCCGCCTTGGCCTTAAGGTCAGAGGCCCGATTCTCGCCCACCAAGCTCAGGCCGGCGTCGGCCAGAACGGGCATCTCGTCGGTGGCGACGTACTTGACCGCGCCCAGCAGCTCCACCGTCGCCGGGTCACGGCCCACCCGCCGGGCGGCATCGGCGATCTCCGCACGCACGGTGGCGAGGTTGGCGGCCACCTGGGGGATCGTCAGTCCGCGGATCAGATCAGCCACGCTAGGCCCGCCTGCCGGCCGGTCACGCCGCCGTCGCGCCGGTGAGAGAAGAACAGGGTCGGGTCCGCGCACATCGTGCACAGACCGACGTCGTGCACCGCGGGGACCCCAGCCGCCTCCAGCTGGGTGCGCGCCACCTGTTTGAGGTCCAGACGCCGACCCTGGTGGGCCTCGGGATATCCGGCGAAGCGGGCGTGAACCTCCGGGCCCACCTCATAGCAGCACCCTCCGGCGCCCGGTCCGATGGCGGCCACCACCTCCGCTCCTCCCCCCAGCTCCTGCACCGCCCTGATCCCCTCGGCGACGATCCCGCCGTCCAGGCCGCGCCAGCCGGCGTGCACCACCGCCACCGCCTCCTCACCAGCGAGCACGATGGGCAGGCAGTCAGCCACCAGGACGAGGGCACCCATCCTGCGCCCGGCGACCGCCTGGCCGTCGGCGGGAGCCTCCTCGGGGCTCAGCCACCGGCGAGCCCGGCGCACCCGGCGCACCCGGCTTCCGTGGACCTGGCGTCCCCGGGCCAACCGGTCAAAGGGTAGGCCCACCGCGTTGGCCAGGCGCGCGCGGTTGGCCTGCACCGCGAGGGGATCATCGCCCACTCCGCGCGAACCCGCTGCGTCGTTGTCGCCCCCACCCCCACCGCCGCGGCGAGCGAGCCCCGGCACCCCTGACGCCAGGTTCAAGCTGGCGTAAGGTCCGACGGAGACCCCACCCCGGCGCGTGGTGAACAGGGCCCGCGCCCCGGCGAGGTCGATGACGATGTGCTCACCGACTGCCGCGAATGGCGCGGTGAGCATGCCGGCGCTCAGCGCCTCAGAGCCCGCAGCCACCGATCCGATCCTAGTGCACCGTCACCCGCTCCATCGGTGGCCCTCCTCCTCGAGGAGTCCCTCCAACGCCGCCGCCAGCTCGGCCTCCCGACCCTCGGCCAGCTTCCCTTCGAGCCGGCGAGTCAGGACGCCCCGTAGGCGTTGGCCGATCTGGGGCCCTGGGGGAACACCCGCCGCCACCAGGTCGTCGCCGGTGATGTGCAGGTGCACATGGCGCAGATCGCCCAGCCAGCGGCGCACCGGCTCGGCTGCCCCCAGGGCGCCGGCGAGGGCCAGGGCCGCGGGCGGCTGTCTGGCGCACACCATCGCCAGCTCAGACGGCCCCGTCGCCCCGCCCAGGGCAGCGGCCAGGCCCATCGGGTCAGCGGTCGCGGTGAGGATGAGATCACGCGTGCTCGCGGGAAAGTCGAGATCGGCCAGCCACCTGTGCAGGCGCCCCTGCTCAACTCGCCAACCGCAGACCGCCAGCAGTAGAGCTCCCACATCGTCGGCGCCAGCGCCCCCACCGACCTCGGCCAGCGCCAGCGCCGCCGCCGCCACCCCCCGGTCAAGCTCCAGCCCCTCCAGCAGCGCGCCCAGCAGGCCCAGATCGTCCAGGGCCTCCACCGCCAGCAGGGGATCGGACTCCTCCAGCGCCAGACGTAACTCGCCACCCAGCCGCGCCCCCGACACCGTCGCCAGCGCCCCCCCATCGCGGGCCGCGACGGCCAGCTCACGGGTGTGCCTTTCCACCACGAGCCTGAGCCGGGCGCGATACCGCGCCAGGCGCAGGAGGCGGGTGGGGTCCTCTGTGAAGCTCTGGTCGTGCAGGACGCGCAGGCAACCCCGGCGCAGGTCCCCCTGGGCTTCGGGCACGCTGACCACCTGGCCCCGGTCGGGCACGCCGAGCGCAACGGCGATCGCGTTGACCGTGAAGTCACGTCGGCCCAGGTCCTCCTCCAGGCTCGCCCCCAGACACACAGTGGGCAGCGCCCCCGGGCGCTCGTAGCTCTCCGTCCGGGTGCCGGCAACGTCTGCTCGGCAGCCATCGGCCCTCACGGTGGCCGTCCCAAAGCGTCCGTGGACCACCGCGCGGACCCCCAGGCGACGAGCCAGCTCCCGGGCGAGCGCCGGAGCGTCGCCTTGGGTGACCACGTCGAGCTCGCGGGGAGTCCGTCCGAGCATCCCGTCGCGTACGGCTCCGCCCACCAGGTACACCCCCTCCTCCGCCTCGGCGAGCTCGAGCAGCGCCCGGCCTACCGCGCTGGACCGAAGTCCCTCCAGGGCCCGGACGCCCGCGCTGCTCACGTCTGACGCACGGGCACCCCGGCGGCGGCCAGGCACGCCTTGGCCTCGGCGATGGCGTAGTGGCCGTAGTGAAAGATGGAGGCGCACAGCGCGGCGTCGGCTCCCGCCCGCAGGGCGGCCACCAGGTGCTCGGGCTCCCCGGCCCCGCCCGAGGCGATGACCGGCACGCCGACCGCCTCGCTGACCGCCGTGGTCAGGGCGAGGTCATAGCCGTCGTTGGTCCCGTCGCGGTCCATGCTGGTGAGCAGCACCTCCCCTGCCCCGCGCTCGACGGCCTCCCGGGCCCAGGCCACCACGTCGCACCCGGTGGGAGTGCGCCCCCCGGCCACGAAGACCTCCCAGCCCTCGCCCTCGCCGCCGTCGTCGGCGCGGAAGCGGGCCCGGGCGTCGATGGCGAGCACCACGCACTGGGCGCCGAACTGGCCGGCCATCTCGTTGAGCAGCTCGGGACGAGCCACGGCGGCGGAGTTGACCGAGACCTTGTCGGCGCCGGCGTCGAGCACTGCCTGGGCGTCGGTCACGCTGCGGATGCCCCCACCGATGGTGAAGGGCACGAACACCTCGTCGGCGGTGGCACGCGCCAGCGCCACCATGGTGTCGCGCTTCTCGTGGGTGGCGGTGATGTCGAGGAACACGAGCTCGTCCGCACCGTCGCGGTCATAACGGGCGGCCAGCTCCACCGGGTCGCCGGCGTCGCGCAGGTCGACGAAGTTGGTCCCCTTGACCACCCGTCCGGCGTCGACGTCCAGGCAGGGGATGACACGCTTGAGGTGCATGTCTGTCAGCCGTCCAGCGCCGCCTGGCCCTCGGCCACGGTGAAGCGGCGCTCGTATAGCGCCTTGCCCACGATCACCCCGGCCAGGTTGACCTGGCGCAGGTCCACCAGGGTACGCAGGTCCCTTACTCCCCCGATGCCCCCCGAGTACAGAAAGCGCCCGCGCACGGTCTGAGCCACGCGGCGCACCTCCTCGGCGTCCAGGCCCTCGAGCATCCCGTCGCGGTCGACGTTGGTGTAGACGAACTGGTGCACCCCCCGCCCCTGCATCCGGGCGACGACTGCATCCATGGGCATCTGGGTGGTCTCCGTCCACCCGGCGGTGGCGACGTGGCCGCCGCGCACGTCGACGGACACGAGCACCCGCTCGCCGTAGGCGCTGAGCACCTCGTCGAGGAAGTCCACGTCGGTGTAGGCGGCGGTTCCCAGCACCACGCGCTGGGCCCCGGCGCGCAGTGCGTCGCGCACGGCGGGCAGGCTGCGCAGCCCACCTCCGTACTGCACCGGGACGCCGAGCTCTGAGGTGATGCGCTCCAGGTGAGACAGGTTGACGGGCTGGCCCTCGCGAGCGCCGTCGAGGTCGACGACGTGCAAAAAGCGCGCGCCGCCGTCACACCAGCTCCGCGCCGCCTCCAGGGGATCGTCGTCATAGACCGTGCTCTCGGCGAAGTCGCCCTTGACCAGGCGCACGGCCTTGCCCCCCAGGATGTCGATGGCCGGGTAGAGGATCACGCCGCCACCCGGCTGCAGATCCGGCCAAAGGCGGCGAGCATGGCCAGACCGGTCCGCGAGGACTTCTCGGGGTGAAACTGGGCTCCGTAGACGTTGTCGCGGGCGACCACCGACACGAACTCCGTGTCGTACTCGCTCACCCCCAGGATGTCCTCGGAGTCTGCGGGCTCGGGCACGAAGGAGTGCACGTGGTAGAAGACCGACGGCCGCGGCACCCCCTCCAGCAGCGGTGAATCACGTTGCCAGCTCACCTCACTCCAACCGATGTGGGGAAGCTTTGACCGCGGCGCGCTCAGGCGCCGCACGCGACCGCGCAGCAGCCCCAGGCCAGTGGCTCCCTCGTTCTCCTCGGTACTGTCGAACAGCAGCTGCATGCCCATGCACGAGCCGAACAGGGGCACCCCCGCCCGGACGCGCTCCACGAGCACGTCCTCGAGCTCGAGCTCGCGCAGCGTGCGCATGGCGGCGGGAAAGGCCCCCACCCCGGGCAGCAGCAGTCCATCCATCCGCCTCAGCAGCGCCGGGTCGCGGGTCATCACCGGGCGCGCCCCCACGTGCTCCAGGGCCTTCTCCACCGACCGGCGGTTGCCCATGCCGTAGTCGACGATGGCGATGCGCGCCCTCACGTCAGCGTGCCCTTGGTGCTCGGCACCCCGGGCTCGGAGGCGTCGAGGGACACCGCCGCGCGCAGCGCCCGGGCAAAGGCCTTGAAGGCGGCCTCGATCATGTGGTGGGCGTTGGTGCCGGCCGTGACCTCGAGGTGAACGGTCATCCGCGCCGAGCTCGAAATCGCCCGAAAGAGCTCCTCGGCGAGCTCGTGGTCAAAGCCACCGGTGCTCCCCGGCGGCAGCTCGGCCGCAAAGGCACAGAACGGACGTCCGGAGATGTCGATGGTGCAGGCGGCGCGCGCCTCGTCCATGGGGACGACGGCGTGACCGTAGCGGGAGATGTGCGCGCGATCACCGAGCGCCTGGTCTAGCGCCTGGCCCAGGACGATGCCGGTGTCCTCGACGGTGTGGTGGGCCCCGGTGGCCAGGTCGCCGCGGACGGTCACGTCGAGGTCGAGGTGGCCGTGGCGGGCGAGCAGGTCGAGCATGTGGTCGAGGAACCCCACCCCGGTGTCGCGCGCGCCTGCCCCCGTCCCGTCCAGGGCAAGTGAGAGCGAGATGTCGGTCTCGGCGGTGACTCGATTTACGCGCGCCATCCGGCGCGGGGGGGCGGGGCCGGGCGCGGGCGCCGTGGCCAGCTCGCTGGGTCCGGGATCCTCGGGGGCGGTGGGGCCGGTAGCGGTCATAGCGGCTGATTGTCGCCGATGGGCTGCGCGCGCGCCTCCATGGAGGCGGCATGGCAGCCAAAGCCCTCAGCCCGGGCCAGGGGGGCGCCGGCGCGAGCCAGCGCCCCGGCGGCGTCGCCGATGTGGATCTCGGCCAGGCGGCGGCGGAAGTGACGGGGCGACAGGCCGGAGGCAAAGCGGGCGGCCCCCTGGGTGGGCAGGCTATGATTGGAGCCGGCCACGTAGTCGGCAAAGGCGGTGGCTCCCTCGCGACCCACCAGGACGCATCCGGCTCGGCGCACCCGGGGGGCCAAGCGCTCGACCTCAGCGCCCATCAGCTCCAGGTGCTCGGGGGCAAAGGCCTCGGCCACCTCCAGGCCGGCCTCGGGATCGGTCACCGTCACCAGGGCGCACGCCGCACCGGCGCCGGGTGATGGGCCGGCTCGGGACTCAAGGCACCGGGCGACGGCGTTGAGCAGCTCGACTTCGGCGCTGATGAGACCGACGATGGTGCCGGGCCCGTGCTCGGCCTGGGCGAGTAGATCGAGGGCCACCAGGTCAGGGTCAGCGTCGGCGCCGGCGAGGATGAGCAGATCGCTGGGGCCGAGGAAGCCGTCGATGCCCACGTCGCCGCAGACCTGGCGCTTGGCCTCCTGGACCCACAGGCTCCCGGGTCCGGCGATCACGTCCACCCGAGCCACCGACTCGGTCCCGTAGGCCAGCGCCGCCACCGCGTGAGCCCCGCCCATGCGGTAGACCTCAGATACCCCGCACAGCGCACAGGCACCGAGCACCAACGGGTCGGCGCGAGGGGCACACACGGCGATGCGCGCCACTCCCGCCACCCGCGCCGCCACCACCCCCATCACCACCGTCGACGGATACGGTGCGCGGCCGCCGGGCACGTAGATTCCGGCGCTGGCGACCGCCACCTCGCGCAGAAGCACGCGCTGGCCCTGGGCCAGCACCACCTCACGGTCCTCGCTCAGAGCGCCACGCGACACCGCGGTCACGTTGGACACTGCCAGCTCCAGGCCGGCCCGCACGTCGGGGGCCAGGGCGCCGCCGGCGGCGTCGAGCTCGTGGGGGTCCACCCGCAGCGCGCCCACGGGAGCGCCGTCGTGGCGGGCGATGAGCTCGAGCAGCGCCCGATCTCCTCCCCGGCGCACGGCGTCGACGATCTCAGCCACGGGGTCTTTGACCGCCGCGCCGTCGGCGACGAGCGCGCGCAGGCGGGCGGCCACCGCCGCGGGCGCCTCCCCGGCCCCGAGACGCTCAGGCCGCACGCAGGCGCTCCACCACGTCGTCGATGGCCGCCGCCTTGAGCTTGTGGGCGACGGGGTTGGCGATCAGCCGGGCCGTGCACACGACGATCTCCTCGCGTACCACCAGGTCGTGCTCTCGTAGGGTGGTGCCGGTGGCGGTGAGGTCGACGATGGCCTCCACCATCCCGGTGAGCGGTGCCAGCTCGACCGAGCCCTTGATCTCGATGATCTCCGCCTGGCGACCGGTGCGCTCGAAGTGGCGAGCGGCCAGGCGCGGATACTTGGTGGCCACCCGCATGACGCCCAGGCGGCGCAGCGCCTCGGCGGCGGGGTCGGGCCCGGCGGCCGAGGCCAGGACCATCGTGCAGCGCCCATAGCCCAGGTCGAGCAGCTCATAGACCTCCCGGCGCCCGGCGGGCTCCCCCGCCCCCGAGCCGCGTGGGCCCCCGAGGGACTGCTCGAGCAGCACGTCCTTGCCGGTGATGCCCAGGTCGGCGGCACCGGCTTCCACGTAGGTGGGAACGTCTGAGGGGCGCATGGTGATGAGCCCCACGTCCTCGAAGAGCAGCTTGCGGTCATTGGCGCGGACCTCGGCGGTGTCCAGGCCCAGGCCCTCCAGGCGGTCCAGGGTCTCAGCGAACAGCGCTCCGCGGGGCACGGCGATGGTCAGGCCACGGGCGGGGCTCACAGTGGTCCCCGCTCCTCACCGGCCAGCGCCATGTGCAGATGATCGACTCCGAAGGCAAAGCCCACCGCCGGCAGCGCACGCCCGAAGCGCCCGAGGAGGTCGTCGTAACGTCCGCCGCCTCCGATGGGGGTGCCCAGGGCGGGGTCATAGACCTCGAACACCGCCCCCGTGTAGTAGCCCAGGTCTCGGGCCAGGCCCAGGTCGAAGATGACGCGGTCGGCCACTGCGACCTCGAGCAGGCCGAGCACGCTGCGCAGTCCCGCCACGGCGTTGCCCACCGGCCCGGTGGAGTCGGCGAGGACGTCGGGCCCGCCCCGCATCTGGGGCACGCGCAGCAGCAGCGAGGCGTCGGCGTCCGAGAGCTCCAGGGTGCCCAGCTCGTGCTCCAGGGAGACGAAGTCGCGTGCCACCAGCGCCGTGAGGACCCTCTCCCCTGCCTCGTCTCCCACCCCGAGGTCTGAGAGCAGGCGGGGATACAGGGAGGCGTCGCCGAGCCCGATGCGGTAGTGCTTGAGGCCGGCGGCGTCCAGGGATCGACTCATGACCGTCAGCGCCTCGGCGGTCCCATGGGGGGCGGCGGCGCCGATGAGCTCGATGCCGGCCTGGAGGAACTCGCGCGCCTGTCCGCGCTGGGGGCGCACCGCCCGGTAGGAGTGGGCGAAATAACAGAAGCGCAGGGGCGGCGAGGCGGTGGGATAGCGGGTGGCGACCACCCGGGCGATGGGCACGGTCATGTCCGAGCGCAGGGCGAGCACCTCTCCGTGCTCGTCAAAGACGCGGTAGGCCGGGCGGGCGCCGCGCAGGTCCCCGCGGGCGAGCACGTCCTCATACTCAAGGGCCGGCGTCCACACCTCGCCGTAGCCGGCCTCCTCGAAGACCCGCCGCGTGGCCTCGGTGATGGCGCGCAGCTCGCGGGTCTCGTCGGGGAGCACGTCGCGCGTGCCGCTGGGAATGGGGTGGATCATGGCCATGAGGACGGTAGCGATCAGGGGGTCCCCCGCTCAGACGACGCCCGCCTTCGCGCGCGGTCAACGGGGGAGACTCCGCGACTCAGGAAGGGGGGCAGAAAACGTTTCAGTCGACGGGTACGCGCTGGATGCGGGCGCCCAGCTCTCCCAGGCGCTCATCGATGCGCTCATAGCCCCGATCGATCTGGCCGATGTTGCCGATCTCGCTGCGCCCCTGCGCGCACAGGGCGGCCATGAGCATGGCCATCCCGGCGCGGATGTCGGGGGACTCCACGCGCTCGGCGCTCAGACGCCGAGGACCGGTGACGATCGCCCGGTGAGGGTCGCACATGACGATGTCGGCACCCATGAGGGTGAGCTTGTCGGTGAAGATCATCCGGTTCTCGAACATCCACTCGTGCACGAGCACCGAGCCCTCGGCCTGGGTGGCCAGGGCTACGGCGATACTGGTGAGATCGGCGGGAAACGCGGGCCAGGGACCATCCTGGATCTTTGACTTGTACTCCCCCACGTCGGCCTGGACGACGAGCCTCTGACCTCCGGGGACGAGCACATCTGAGCCCTCGAGCTCTGAATGCAGTCCGATGCGTTCGAACACGAGCCGGATCATGCGCAGATCGGCGGGAATCGTGTCGCGGATACGCAGCTCGCCGCCGGTCACCCCGGCCAGGGCCATGAAGCTGCCGATCTCGATGTGGTCCGGGGCGATCGTGTGCTCACAGCCATGCAGACGTCTGACCCCGGTGACGGTCAGCACGTTGGAGCCGATGCCCGCGATGTCGGCGCCCATGTTCACCAGCAGCCGGGCGAGATCCTGGACGTGAGGCTCGCAGGCGGCGTTGCCGATGACCGAGGTTCCCGGCGTGGAGGCGGCCGCCATCAGCGCGTTCTCGGTGGCCATGACCGAGGCCTCGTCCATGAACACCTCCCCGCAACGCAGACCCCCAGGGGGAGCCGTGAGGACGATGTCGCGTCCGGAGTCGACGGTGGCTCCCAGGGCGCACAGCGCGTCGAGATGGGGGTCCAGGCGCCGACGGCCGATGACGTCGCCGCCCGGCGGCGGCATGACCGCCCGTCCGAAGCGGGCCAGCAGCGGTCCGGCGAGCAGAAAGGACGCCCGGATGCGCTCGGCCAGGTCGCGGTCGATGGTCATCTCGGTAATCGCGGAGGCACACAGCTCCACCGTGTGAGGGCCGCGCCAGGTCACGCGCACCCCCAAGCCCTGGAGGATCTCCAGCATGTCGTGCACGTCGCGGATGCGCGGGACGTTGGTGATCACCAGCTCGTCGTCGGTGAGCACCGAGGAGGCGAGAATGGGTAGGGCGCCGTTCTTGTTGCCGGCCGGGGTCACCGTGCCCGACAAGGGAACGCCGCCGTCGATGAGGAACTTCTCCATCAGCGGGGGGCGCGACCGCGGGCTCACTGCCTCGGGCTCTCCAGGCTCGACCGGTGCGGTACGCGCGGCTAGCGTAACAGCCATGGCGCTGCTCCTTTCGCCGTAGGCCCCTTCGAAACCTGCTGAGGTCGGCTTCACGCCCCGGCCCATCCCTGACCTG
>JAABUZ0100009512.1_pt1 | contig 11093 bp, 12 predicted proteins | sample 5562091 | NCBI WGS metagenome assembly JAABUZ01 (sample SAMN12813069, study PRJNA571459) | rock metagenome | isolation source: Antarctica rocks | place: Antarctica: Victoria Land, Linnaeus Terrace sud | collected 2015-12-21
CGCCAACAGCCCCCAGGTCCGGCCGCGGCCGGCCGCTCTCAACACCCGTGAGCCCCCTAAGCCGGCCGTCCATCGTCACCGGATCAGCAGAACGGGCCGCTTCACACCAGTCACCTAGGGGGTGGGTCCGGCCGGTCGCCGCCACGCCCACTCCGGTGCGGGCGGGTAGTCCGGGCGCACCATGTACGACGGCCACATCGACCGCTCACCCCGATCGTGCAGCCCTGGGTCGCGGTGCGCCCCGAGCCGGGCACCCGTGACCGAGCGGTCGGCCAGGGCGTCCAGGGCCCGAGCGGCCGCGGACAACCGGGGGTCCGGCGAGGCGGCGCCCAGGTCCCGCGGGTGGGCGAGGCGCAGGCCCTGCCGGCCCCAGGGGTCGACAAGTAGCGACGTCCGTGCCGCGTACGGCGGCAGACCTGCTGCGGCCAGGTCGACGACCTGCATCCGCGCCGCTGCCAAGCGCGGGGCCCAGGCGGCGGGGACGGTCTGCACGAGCTGCACCGAGTCGATCGGCCCGTCGTCGGTCCCCCACCACCGCCTGGCCAGCGCACCAACGACCAACCAGCCGTCGACCCAGGCCGCGTCCCCGATGGCCTGCACCAATGCCGCCGGCGGCACCCCCGCCGCGGCGTCCAGCCCGGCGAGCGCGTCGGTGAGCCGATCCAGCGGGTGCAGCGCCACGAGCGCACATGCGGCGAGCTCGTGCTCGCCGTCGCTGCCGGTCCCCGGCTCGAGGCCGAGGCGGAAGCCACAGGCGGCGAGGACCCGCTCGAGGACGGCGGTGGTCGAGGGGCGCCCGGTCTCCAGCTGCCCCACGGTGCCCGTGCTGGTCCCGGCGGCGGCCGCCAGCGCCCGCTGGTCGAGCCCAGCGGCCCGCCGGGCGAAGCGGACCAGCTCCGGCACCGACGAGACTGCGGGCTCCACCTGCGAGACGCTGCCCTGCCGGCGGACTCCGACGTCCTCCCCAGCCCGACTATGGGGACGACGGCGTGGCGCATGCACAGGGCGGGGCGCCGCGCCGCCCCTCGGAGCACCTGCGCCAGGAAGCTGGGGGGGGGCGGGTCGCTTGCAGCCGCGCCGCCCGGCGGAGCACCTGCAAGCGGCCCGCGAGGTGCTCCGGCCCTCCCGCCGCCAGCAGGACCGACTGCCCGCCCGGCCTACAGTGGCTGGCCATGGCCGAGTTCGAGCACCACCAGCTGTCGCTGCCGCGGGGCACAACTCGCGAGCACGCGCGCACGGTGCTCAGCGTCGCCGCGGCGTACGGCGGCTGGGAGTTGGCCCGGTATCGCGTCTGGCCGGACGGTCGGCGGCAGGTCGAAGTGCGGCGCAGGGTCGATCCGACCCGCCCGCTGGACGCACCGCCGCTGCCGTCGTTCCCCGTTTAGCGGTCTAACTGGCGTCGAGGAATCGGGTGAGCACCCGGGCGCCGAACTCCAGGCTGTCCAGCGGCACCCGCTCGTCCACCCCGTGGAACAGGCCGCTGAAGTCCAGGTCGGCTGGCAGCCGCAGCGGCGCGAAGCCGAAGCAGCGCATGCCCAGCGTGGAGAAGCTCTTGGCGTCGGTGCCGCCGGACAGGCAGTAGGGCACCGCACGGGCGCCGGGGTCCTCGGCCCGCAGGGACTCGGCCATCGCGTCGACCAGGGCGCCGTCGAAGGTGGTCTCCACGGCGATGTCGTGGTGGACCCGCTCGCGCGCGATGTCGGGGCCGAGCACCTCGTCGAGCTCGCGCTCGAACTCCGCCTCGAAGCCGGGCAGGAAGCGTCCGTCGACGTACGCCGTGGCGGTGCCCGGGATGACGTTGACCTTGTAGCCGGCGTCGAGCATGGTCGGGGTGGCGGTGTTGCGCAGGGTGGCGCCGATGATGCGTGCGATCGGGCCCAGCTTGGCCACCGTCGCCTCGAGGTCGTCGGGGTCGAGCTCGAGGCCGAGCGCCTCGCTGGCCTGGTCGAGGAAGGTGCTGACGGTGGCGGTGGTGTGCAGCGGCAGCTTGGCGCGACCGAGGCGCGCCACCGCCTCGCAGAGCGCGGTGACGGCGTTGTCGGGGTTGGTCATCGAGCCGTGGCCGGCGGTGCCCCTGGCGGTCAGCCGCAGCCAGGACATGCCCTTCTGCGCGGTCTCGACGAGGTAGAGGCGGAGGTCCTCGCTGGCGGAGACCGAGAAACCGCCGACTTCACTGATGGCCTCGGTGCACCCCTCGAACAGGTCCGGGTGCTGGTCGACGAGGAAGTGGGCGCCCTTCGCTCCGCCGGCCTCCTCGTCGGCGACGAAGGCGAGGACGAGATCGCGGGGCGGTCGGGTGCCGGTGCTGGCGTAGGCCCGGGCGACCGCGAGGGTCATCCCGACCACGTCCTTCATGTCCACGGCGCCGCGGCCCCAGAGCATGCCGTCCCGGATCTCCCCGACGAACGGGTCGACCTGCCAGTCGGCCTTGTCGGCTGGCACGACATCGAGGTGGCCGTGCACCAGCAGGGCGCCACGGGCGGGGTCGCTGCCGGCAATCCTGGTCACCACCGAGGTCCGGCCGGGCTCGCTCTCCAGGACGGTGGTCGCCAGGCCTACCTCCTCCAGCTGGGCCGCGACCCACTCCGCCGCGGCCCGCTCACCGGGACCCGGCCTGTCGCCGTAGTTGCTGGTGTCGAACCGGATCAGGTCACGGGCGAGGCTCGTCACCTCGGCTGCGGCCTGATCGGCGCGGGTGCTCTGGTCGGTCACGCCGCCATCCTGCCCGGCGGCCTGGGGGCAACCCTGGGTCAGGGCGTCGCGTGGCTGGTGGGGAGGGGGGCCGCCGTCGCGCCGGGGGCCAATGTGGCGCCACTGCCGCCCTTGAGGCCGCCCAGCACGCCCGCGAGCAGTCCCTGCACGTCGACCGTGGTCGCCTCGGTGGGGGCGGTGACATCCGGGGCCTGACCCTTGAAGACCATGTCGAGGGGGAGCTTCTTCCCGCCGAGCTTGGCCATGTCCGCAGGACTGACGAACTGCGTCAGCTCCAGACTGACCTCCGACAGCGTGCCGCCCTTGAGATAGGCATCCAGCGTGATCGTCCTGTCGGGAACGCTCTGCCGCTTGAGGCTGCTCAGCGCCGCCGCGCCACCGGGGACGACCTTGCTGAAGGTGGAGACGACGTCGGTGAACAGCGCCCTGCTGTTGGTCGTGAGGACCAGGTGGTCGCCCTTGTCGGAGTCCGCGCCGCGCGTCGCACCGACGTCCTTCTTCAGCGCGTCGACCAGGGCGCCGGAGATGGCGGCGGCCTGGGTGGGGTCGACGGAAGGAATGGCCGCGCCGCCCAGCTGGGAGGTGAGCCCCTTGAGGGCGGCAATGTCGACCTTGAGCCACTTGCCGTTGGCCGCGTCCTTGACGAACGCATACTGCGGCGGCACCGATGCGAGCTGCTGGTCGATCTTGCTGCGCGGGGTCTTGCTCAGGGTCAGGATCTTGTCCACATCGGCCCGGGCGTAGAGCGCGGTGCCGCCGATGGTGCGCAGCTCGAACAATGGGCTGCCATCGGAGTGGACGAGGAAGGCGGTGTTCACGGCACCCTTCGCGTCGGCGATCGCCGCGCCGTTGGTGCTCTTGCTGATCAGCTCGAAGTCACCGCCGGTGAACAGCTTGGCCTGGTCCGCGGTGAGCGGCTTGTTGGTCCCGCTGGACGTGTCCAGGGCGACCAGGTCGTCCGGGCTGGCGGCGAGCTTGACCACGACGTCCAGGGCCTGCTGCTTGCCCAGGGCGACCAGCCCCTCGCTGAGCGCGGACTGCGGGTCCTTGGCCTTGGAGTCGCCAGCGCCCCCGGTGCCCGCCTGGGCCACGCCTGCCGCGGTGCCGCCGGCACTGCCGGGCACCGGAACCTTCTTGCCGCTCGATCCGCAGCCGGCGGCACCCGTCGCGACGAGGCCGGCGACGAGGGCAACCGGGAGGACCCGGGTCCGGAGGGCCATGCGGGGCTCCTTGTGCTCAGAGGGTGCACGTCTTGCTCGCGTTACGACCGTATCTCCTGCGCGTCCGCGCTACCCCGGGATGTCCAACACCCGACCGCCTCGTGACCAGACCGTCACCCGGTTGGGCCAGCCCGCCGTGGACGGGTGGCGAGGCGCAGGCCCGGCCCGAGCGGGGCTCTGGAGTAGCTGCATGCGCGAGGATCTTGAAGGCCGGGACCTGCGGCGCTCGGGTAACGTGGAAGACACCCGCGCCGGAGCGGGTCACCCGTCCGGGTGGCGGAATAGGCAGACGCGCTAGCTTGAGGTGCTAGTGCCCCAAAAGGGCATGGGGGTTCAAGTCCCCCCTCGGACACATCTCGATCAAGGCCTGACCTCCGGTTTTAGCCTCAACGAGGCCCCGAAAGCGCCTCGTGATGCAAACTGTGATGCGAATGGGTTCAGGCGTGCATCACCGGAGCGCTCCGCAAGCCATGCGGGAGCGTCATGGGACGTCACGGCGACGGGTCGATCACGCAGCGCAAGGCCGCCGACGGCCGGACCGTGTTCGACGCCTGGTGGACCTACACCGACCCTGAGACCGGCGCCCGCAAGCGCGCCGGCAAGCGCGGGTTCGCCACCCAGACAGCGGCCGGCAAGCACCTGCGCAGGGTCACGGTCACCGTTGACGCCGGGACCTACGTCAAGGTCAGCCGGGTCACGCTGGGCGCCTACCTCGCTGAGTGGATCGCCACCGTCCGGCTGAAGCCGCAGACAGTCATCGGCTACAAGGACAAGATCCGGCTGCACATCGACCCACACCTGGGTCACCTGCCGTTGGCCGAGATCCGCGGACACCAGCTCAACGCGCTCTACCGCAAGCTCGAGACCGAGGGATCGCCCGGCGGCAGAGGCAAGCTCTCGCTCAGCACCGTGCGCGAGGTCCACGCCATCCTCTCCTCCGCCTACACCGCAGCGATCAAGGAAGGCCGGCTCGGGATCACCGTCTCCCCCACCAAGCAGGCGAGCCCACCGAAGGCCAGAGACGCCAAGGCCGCCCGCCCGAGCTACGTCACCTGGACCGGGCCACAGGTCCGCGAATTCCTGGCTCAGACGGCGGACGACCACTACGGCATGATCTGGCGGTTCCTGGCCGCCACCGGCTGCCGCCGGGGCGAGGCCCTCGGTCTGAGCTGGGCCGACGTCAACATGGCGCGCGGTACCGCCACGCTTCGCACCACCATCGGCGAAGGCCGCAAGACCGTCGTCGACCCTGACGGCACCGCGCGGGAGGTCCGCGTCCTGACCACCGGGTCCCTTAAGAGCGACCGACCCCGGGTGGTCAGCCTCGACCCGGAGACCCTCGCGCACCTCGAGGCTCACCGAGGCAGACCAGCGGCCTGCCCCGCATCCGCCTGCACGACCTCCGGCACACCTGGGCCACGCTCGCGTTGCAGAACGGCGTCCACGTCAAGGTGGTCCAGGAACGCCTCGGACATGCCAGCGCGACGATCACCCTCGACATCTACTCCCACGTCACCGAAGGCATGGACCGCGACGCTGCCAACACTGTCGCCGCCCTTTTCGAAGCCACGGACGGCGGTCCTTAGGCGTCCGCCATGGGCGACGCGCTCCAGATCTGAGACGTGCCGCGCATCGGGCGCGTGGCTCACGCAGGCGTGGAGTCCGGGAGAGCTGTCGACGGCACAAGCTCCCCGTTGGGGCCGATCACCCGGCGAACAAGCGAGGCGGGCATCCGCCGGGCGGGTCGGAGCACGTAATGGTCGGGCCCCATCACGGGCAGCAGGTCGGCCGGCAGCCACGGCGCGGCCCGAGCCGGGGTGCGGCGCCGACGTTCACTGACGCGCCGGGGCGATCTGGGGAGCAGTGCCCTGAGCTCGTCCCGGTCCAGCGGCCCAGGGGCCGCCTCGTGCAGCATCCCGCCGTCGACGTGCGACAGCTGACCGGCTGGCAGCTGGTCGGCAACGAGCGGTAGGTACTCCGCCCCGAACCAGCTCCACCAGACCGGGTGCGGCGTCAGGCCCGCCCAGACGCCCCGGGCCGCCAGATCTGTCCTCGATTCGGCCTCGGGCCCATACGCGATGCCCCTGCCCGACCACGAAGGCCCCCGCACCACTTCCGCGACGGCGTAGACGGCATGGGTGCGGACAGCCACGGCGACGAAGAAGCTCCGCAACGCGTTGGCCCAGCGCTGATCGGCCAAAGCGGTCCGTTGCACGCTCAGCGAATAAGCACCCAGGGTCGACGAGGAGGCTAGGGAGCCGCCCAGACACGGCGCGGAGGCATCGAAGTACGTCGAGTGCCGGCCGTCGTCAGCCCCGACGAAGGCCTCGGGCCCATCCCGGTCGAGCCTGCCCTGCAGCGGCTCGTAGGTCCCGAACCGCCGAGGCAACGCCTCCGGCAGGCGGCGACGCGCCAGTTCCAGCCACGACTCGGCCGCGGGCTGCGAGGAGGCGGCCACGTACCAGCGCAGATCGACAATGTCGATCAGGCCGCGGCTCACCGGCGGCGGCGTACGCAGCACGCCCCGGTGCCACGTCTGTCCCGTCTGCAGGTCGAGCACTACTCCCCCGCCGGCCGTCGCCAGCCGACGGGCGAATCGCACCGCGTGCGGCACTTCCGGCACCGTCGACCCTTCGACGTGCAGCTCCCACAGCAGCCGTGCGTCGAGCAGGACCGCAGTCACCTCCTCGGGAACGTCCTCAGGCTCGACTGCCAGCGGCCGGGCCAGGGTGAAGCAGTAGCGCCGCTCCGCCCCCCTGACGACCGTTTCCCCGTCCCCCTCCCTGGCCAGACCCGCAGCGGCCACGAGCGCAGCGAGATCCACGTCATGGCCGACATCCGGGGTGTAGACGTGCAGGTCGTAGGACATGGGTCGATCCTGGCCGACCCTGTTCGCACTACACGCCCGTTGAGCTGCTCCTAACTGCCACGGGCGTGGACACCGCCTGACTGGCGATGTCCGCGCCTAGCATGAGAGGCATGAGCGTCGAGCGAGACGAGCTGCATCGGCTCGTCGATGAGCTCCCCGAGGGACAGATCCCGCTTGCCGTCGCAGATATTCAGCAGCATGGGCGGACGACGGCGGCGCGGGCTTGGCCGCCGTCGTGGTTCGGAGCGGCAGAGGGAACGCACACCAACACGGCGGCGAACGTGGACGAATTCCTGCGCGAGGGGTTCGGCCGCTCCGCGTGATCGTGTGCGACACCGGTCCGCTCGTCGCGGCCGCGTTGACCAATGACGACGACCACGTTCCTTGCGTGGAGCTGCTCACAGGCATGCACCTTGCCGGCAGGCCCCTGCTGGTCCCTGGGCCGGTCGTCGCCGAAGTGGGGTACCTGCTGGAACGCGAGGCAGGTCCGCTGGTCGAGGCGCTCTTCCTGCGATCGCTGGGCGAAGGGGACCTTCAGCCCGTCGATCTACGCCCGGCCGACTACGTGCGCATGGCGGAGCTGGTCGCGCAGTACGCGGACCTTCCCCTGGGCACCACAGACGCGGCCGTCATTGCTGTCACAGAGCCCCTGGGGCTCAGCGAGGTGGCCACCCTGGATCACCGGCACTTCAGCGTCGTGAGGCCGCGCCACCGACGAAGCCTCATGCTGCTTCCCTGATCCGCACCTCACGGCCAGCTGCACGACCGAGAAACCCCCCGCCAGTCCGAGCAGCGCCTCGATCTCGCAATCTACGCGGCGTCCGTCTGGTCCATGCTGTGGCCGTCGAGGTAGGCGTCGAGGTCGGACTGCCAGAACCGCAGCTCCCGGCCCGCGCGCGTGAACCTCACCCTTCGCTCGCTGACCAGCCGGTAGATCAGCCGCCGCCCGCACCGCAGGTACTCCGCAGCGCTGGTCACGGTGTGCAGCCGGTCGTCTCTCCGTATGGGCGTGGGCCGGTCGTGCCTGCTTGTCATCGCCGTCTCCTCTGTTGTCCTCTGCCTCCACCAGGTAAGGGACTTGGGTGTGGTCAGCGTCCAAGTTCTGGGTGGTATTGCCGCTCCGCACCTAGAAGAGCCTGTCGTTGCCGCTGCTGAATCCTCCCGGGTCCGAGCTGGAAGGCCGACTCACCTAAACGCCGGCGGACAGCGCAGGCGCCGAGTGCCACCCCGTGGGCGACATGTCAGACGGAGCCGGCGGCGGCAAGGAGCTCTGGGCGTAGCTGAGGATGAGAACCTCAACGCGTTCGGCTGGCATGGCGAGTCGCATCGCCCGCGTCGCCATCTGCACGCCTGGGCGCCCCCGTCGACCGAAGAGTTCCGACATGTTCCCGACGGCAGCGTCGGCGACCTCGCCCGCGACCTCGCTGCTGCGGAGGGCGGCTAACGAAGCACCCACCTCAGCGGCGGAGCTGGCCTGCATGAGCCGTACGACGTCGGCCGCGTCCTTGTCGCTGACCCGATCGACCTTGCCGCTGGCCACGCGCTCGCTGATCTTGTGAGCCTTCGCGATGAAGAGCGCCGCGGGGGCGGCTACGAGTGCTTCGACGACTCGTGTGTCCCCCTCCTCCAGCGCGGCGAGGTGCATGGTGCTGTTGTCGATCAGTGCGGCCTCCAGGCCGACAGACCGGCGAGCCGCTCGCTTGCCATGGCCGCCCAGTCGGGCCCCGCGACGGCCGCCGCTCGGGGCGACGCCGTCGGGGACGATGAGATCGACCGGCACGAGGATCTGCTCGTCGCCCGCGTGAGTGGAAGCCACCCAGATTCCGGGTTCGATGTGTCCACCCGGCTGGCTGTTGAGGTGGATCCGGCTGCCCATTGCGCTCTCGAGCTGCGGGGCGTCGCCGAGCAAGCTCGGATTGACGGCGAGATCACCGTCCGTCGTGTACGGCGCCAAGCCGAGGTCAATGTCTGTCGAGCCTGTCTGGAGGTAAATCGCTTGTGCGCCCACCACGACAATGGCCCGGCGGTGTGGGGCGAGCCCCTCAAGCGCGTTCAACAGCACCCGCCGTGCCGCGACGTACCTCGGATCCACGTCCGGGGCCGGGCTGCCCGGCATCACGGCCTGGTCTCCGATGCGGCGGCGGCGAGTGAGGGTCTCTGCCATCTCGGCTCGTTCTTGGTCAGCCACTCGAGGAGCGCCTCTCCCTCGGCGGGCATACGGCCGTTCCCCGACAGGCAATCCATCGCGACTTGCGTGGGCGCGGCATAGATCAGGCCGTCCTCCGTGGTCGTGCCCTGCCAGACCACCGGGTCGGCAGGCTGAAGGAGGACAACGTCCGTGCCGCTGTCGGTCGGCAGGAGGCCGAGGGGCGTCGCCAACTCGCTCGGGGCGGTGCAATAGATCGCCAGAAGCGCCGGCGCCGCGACCGGGGCCACCCGGACGGCCGCGTAGGACCCCGTGATGACGGGACCCTCAAGCTCTCGAAGGGCGCGGAGGACCGCCGCGGTTCCCCGCTGGGCGACGAAGCTCCGCGCGTGGTTCGCGGAGAACAGGTCGTAGCTCTGGCAGTAGCGGCGCAGGAGGGCGGACAGGTCAACCGCTAGGACCTGACCGCGAGGGCCGCGATCAACGATCCCCTCTCGATCGAGCGTGTCGAGGAGTCTGGAGACGTACCCGGGTGCCAACTCGGCGATGGCTGCGAGCTCTCTGACCCCATAGGGGGGGGCGACGTCGGCGAGCATGCGCACCAGTCGCCCCGCCTTGGGTCCGCGGAGTCGCGCTTGACCCTGGGGTACGGGCAGCGGGTCGCGGGCTGAACCTGCCGTGCGCAGGAAGACCGTGGGGTACTCGAGGTTGATGAGTGCGTTACCGGTCAGGTCCAGGTAGTCGATCCCTCGCGCGACAAGGATCTCTCGCGTGCGCGGACTGAGCCACTCCGCGACGACCAGCAGCTTGACGCCGCCGATATGCGCAATGGCCCCTGCGACACCTGAGAGGAGGGCTTCGGCCTCGCGCGGCGAGACGCGGCGCTTCGCTTCCACGGCGATGGTGGCAGTCGTGCCGTTGTTCCCCCGAATCTCGATGAGGGCTTCGAGGTGAACCCGGTCGTCGGCGCCCGCGACTTGCCGCTTCGACCGCTCCACTGTGATCGAGGACGGGAGGACACCGGTCAGCCAGTCCATTGCTCGATCGATCAGCGTTCTCTCAGATCCCGCGTTCTCTGTCATTATGAATAAGAGTCTAGCACGCGTTGTTTCCTGTAAGCCTCTGTTCCCTGCAACGGAGAACAGAGCGCTAGGAGGAACGTCGCCGTCACTCGAGGGTAGGGGGGGACCCTGGAACACGGCGACACCGATCTTGGCCGCAGCTTCCTCGTGCATCGACGGCAGGACGTGGCTAGGGACGTCGCGTCATGGAGTTCGTCGAGTGCCCGAGCCGCTCCTGCACGATCCGAGGGTGCACCTCCTCTGCAGAGCGAGGGTGGCGTGCGTGTGCCGCAGGTCGTGGAGCTCGATACGTGGCACGCCGTAGCGCTCGCACCTCGTGACGAACTCCCTCCAGAAGTGCTCGGGGTTGAACGGTCGCCCGTCCCTTGCGGGACCTCTACGTGCCATCCCTCCCCCGCCTCGAGGATCTCGGCGAGCTGCCTCACGCGGTGGGTGCGAAGCTCAGCCACCGTCCATTGAGCCAGAGCGACAGCGCGGCGTCCCTTGTCCGTCTTGGGCTCCCCAGTTTCTGGCGCGAACCGCGGACGACCACTACGGCATGCTCTGGCGGTTCCTGGCCGCCACCGGCTGCCGCCGGGGCGAGGCGTTGGGACTGCGCTGGGCGGCGTCGACACACAGCGCCGACCGCCACGTTGCGCACCAGCGTCGGCGAGCGGCGTAAGACCCTTGTCGACCCCGACGGGGCCCAACGTGAGCTCCGCGTTCTGATCGGTGCATCCCTCGAGAGCGACCGACCGCGGGTGATCCGTCTGGACCCCGAGACCCTCCAGCACCTCCAGGCGCACCGAGCACCGGATACCTGCGCACCCGGATCTGCGCGGCTCTCGTGCACCGCCGACCACCAGGTGAACGCGGTCAGCGACGAGGAGCGAGGCTCTCCGTGTGCACGAGGTAGCCGCCGCCGAGACCCACTGCGAGCAGGAGGCCGACGCCACCGGCTAGTGTCCTGCGCCAGTAGTTCGTTGAAGAAGTCGTCCGAGTGAGGCCAGGATCTGGTCGGCGGATTTGCTCCAGATGAACGGCTTGGGGTTCTCGTTCCAGGCTTTGACCCAGTCGCGGATGTC
>JAABUZ0100009515.1_pt1 | contig 11090 bp, 18 predicted proteins | sample 5562091 | NCBI WGS metagenome assembly JAABUZ01 (sample SAMN12813069, study PRJNA571459) | rock metagenome | isolation source: Antarctica rocks | place: Antarctica: Victoria Land, Linnaeus Terrace sud | collected 2015-12-21
TGGCAGCACGCTCACCTTCAGTAGGCAATAGTCAGGCTCAAGCTCTCTGAGAACTTCGTTTGAGTACCTCCACAGCTGATCAGCTCCGAGCCTGTCTACCTATAAAGGCGTGTCAACTCATCAGTATGTGCTGCAAAGTTGAGCGTGCCAGCAGGTTTCAGCATGTTACCTTGACAAGATCTAGTGATCCCGGGTGGTCAGGAAAACTTTTGACCAGTTTTCGTTCAATCTCGTAGTATGTCTTGACCAGCTTGCTGGTTTCGGGATGACGCAGGCCATCAAGTCCGGCACAGCCGTGATATACTTGGCGGAGCAAGCTTTCGGTTTGGTCGAGTTGCGTGCATAGTGCATCCGATATGTTCGACGCAGCCATGGGTTGCTGAGGTACTCCTTCTGCACTCAGCCGCCTAAAGCATCCGATAGACAGGCACTTTCATCAATGATTTTTTGACGCCTCTTTCGACAAGTGCGGTCAACGACATGTTGCAGTGGCAACTGTCCAAGCCGAGTTTGAACTCACAACCTATCAGGGTTTATAACTCTGCCGCACGCACATACGCACAGGTTGATAAACACAGTGTCAGCATGAAAGAAGCAGGGCTGTGTGGCAGGCCAGATAGACAGCAAGCTCCTGTTTTAGCACTAAGCAACTGTTGTCTGAAACAATGACATGACTTTTTGAGTCATACAGCCAAGCACAGATGATGAGATGTGCACAATGTATCTCTTTGCCCTGCAGAAGCTCTTCAATGTCGTGCCACAAGTCAGCACAGAAGCATAGGCTATTGACCTTCACCCTTTGGCTGCATGCTGCTCAGCTTGTCCTGCGCCATCTGAATACAAGGGTCCTGAGACAAGTCTTCAGAATCACGACTACCAGCGACCCAATATTCAGCCTGTGTCACTTCTGGCACACAAGCCAGATCAGGTTGCAAGCCCACCTGCATGTGCAGTCCCAAAGTCTTGCCCAAACAGACCTGTCAAACCGCACAGAGATGCAAGCACAGAGCACATGCACCCTACACAAGTGCTTGCAGCCACATTGTGTTTAATACATGCCAGTCATGCCAGTATATGGAACAATGCAGTCGTCATTGACTCAAAACACAGCTTCTTCCTGTTTTCACTGTGAACATCTTGAGGGCAGGACTAGTATGACTGGCTGCAAATCCTGTCTGACTGACCCAGTGCTGGCTGACCTTGTGGACAGGCATGTGGTTGGGTGTCATGTAGCTTGCTGTTGAGACCAGCAGTACAGAGCCATCACTGAGAGGCACAACACGCTGGGTGACCCCTTTGCCGAAGGTCTTCTCCCCTACTAAAGGCACCCCAGCTGCATCATGCAGGGCGCCTGCCAACAGCTCGCTGGTGCTGGCTGTGCCACCATTTACCAGAATGACCTGCAAATTGCGACCACACTACTGTCATCTGCATGTTGACACCTGCTGTCAAACAGGACTGTAACATCCCTGACATGTGTTGTAGGATGTGTCATGCCATTAAATCATAGGCTCCTTTGAGAAGTTCTTTGACCAAGTGTGCAAGCTTATGTTTGTGTACCGTTCTTGGCATGGTGATAGGTTCGCATGTGTGCAAGGAGAGCATGTGCAAAGCTGTTGGCCTCCATAGCATCACACAATCTTGTCCCAGCATTGTGAACAAAACCAATGCTGCTGTGGCTGTATAGTTCGACCATGCAGTCGGACATGCTGAGCACAATGAGAAGATTCTCCCACCAGTGGCTGTGACACCAGATGCTTTGTGTCCTGCATTTTGACAACTTCCTCCTCGCCTGTTCCAAACCTAACGATGCAGAAGCCATCACCGTCTTTGAGCAGCAGCTGAGCAATGCTGTAGCCTGATCGCACTATGCCACCTGAGTTGTCTCGCAGATCCAGGATGAATGCAGATGCATCATCCTACGCGCAGTAGAACCCAGTCACAACTTTGCTCTGAGCTAAGATCTGGGAGACAATGTATGCTTGGCATTGCAACTATATCTATTGCAGCAGGTATTAAAGGTGTCAATGCATCTCTATTTCTGCAGCTCAATGACTGCCATTCAATCTAATCTGAGGCCTACACAACGCCTATGTTGCACCAGTTTGCATCACTAGGACATAGCAGTAACAGTGTGCATAGGCCACATGACATGATGAGGCAAGCACAGCAGACAAGCATGCTATTTGCGGTTGCAAAAAGCCGTGACAAGTCATTGGTACACAATCGTACACAGCAGGAATTGCACCACGGCACCTGGGAATCTGATCAGAAGTGCCCAGCGCTACAGCAGGCACATCACCTGTGTCATAAGCTCCTGTACAGCATGTTGGACATCAGCTGCAGCATTCTGACTGAAGACAACTATTCTGACATACCCTGTGACTTTGCCATTTTGCCTGCAGGCAGTTACATGATATCCCACAAATGACATCAGCGGCAGCCAGCAACTGTTGTAACAATGTGACATTTTGGCACCTGCCGTACACCGCATGTTGCAAGTCAGGAGGCACAAGGATGTACAACACTTGCCTGGGTTGGAGCAGCTGTTGACAATACATCGTGTGTTGCATCAGTTGTGACTGTGAAAGACTCTGACAATCAGGAGCTGCTGTTCACAGTGTGTTGCAGGCAAAGGCGGCACTGCCTTTTCCCTGCTGTGCAGTGCATCTTGTGGCCAGATTGAAGCCGCCTTGGGTCATTATGTCTTTCACTTGGTATCTTTACTCATAGCTTTGATCTTATAATAGCCTCACATGCACATACAGCAATCTACTCCTACACAAACATTGAGTGGCGGTGTCATCAATGCACCTTGCTCGAGCAATGTTGCAGCTACCTTAAAGCTGAGTACTGGACAGGATGGACCTCAATTGGACCTGGCGCCAGGTGCACACTGTAATTCTTGGGCTGTGGTGAGCCTGGCAGTCCAGATGCTTGTCTGTCAGACTGCCTTGCCAGCTTCAAGTCAGCTTCTTGTTTCAGCTCTTCAGCCCATTCCCTGCAAGACAATGCTGCAGGTGGCCACACTCTTGCATGCAAAGTACTAGTATGAGAAGTGACATGAAGGGTCAATGCCACAAAGCATTGCTGGGTATCCCATAATGAACGAATTTGCAAAGGTATCAAGGTGGTGGAAGCTTGGCGCTGAGAGCGTGCTGATGCTGAACCTACTCCTTGCTTTTGCTTTGAACTTTAAGCCCATTGATTTCCAGAACCTCATCCCCAGGTTGCACCCCTGCTGATTGTGCAGGGCTGTCATTCAGCACGAGTCCCACTTGGAGCCTGTTCTCAGGCGCTGATGCCAATTGCAGCCCAACAGCCTTGATCTGACCCTCAGTTGTATCTTGAAAGGCTGCCGCTTGACGACCTGGCCGCAAGAGCCTGGTGAATGGGTCCCCTGACAAGCCATGAGCACCGGCGTTGGGCAGCATAGTCTGGGCAATCAATCAGTCGACAAGCTGCATACTGTTTAGGGGCAAATGGACTACCAGAAGCTGTGGCAGAATTGCACATGTGATATACAATATACTGCTGCGGATTCAGTGCTGCAACATGCAGTTCTGGCACACAAGATGTTGCGAAAAAGCATGCAGATGGGGGCAGATGAGTTGTCATCCTTTGCATGTGCAAGGCCAGAGCCCCACCAAGCGTTGCCAGCATGCTGTCTGTCACTTTGTATGCATCATCTGCCGAGCTTGTCTTATAGGTTTCATTGATAGACTCCTGCAAGACAGTGAAACAGTTCAAGTCCTGAAGATTGAGAAATTAAGTATTGCCCTGCAGTTTGACGGGACATCAAAGGAACCATTGGGAGCAATACTGAAATCTGCAGATTGTCAAATGACCTGCAACTTATTGCTCCATTTCTGATGATTGAAGTCTGGCTCCATGAATTGGGTTTCGACATAACCTGAGCTGCAGCACAACTTTCACTCAAAAAGCTAGACACGCGATGCGTCAGGGCTCGGTTATAGCCCAGAACACTGAACTTCTTACCCCAAGCTTCTACAAGCGACTTCTGAACCAGTCGTATTTGTGGATCTCGAGATGCTCGAAAAGTTATGGTAAGGTCTTCGCTTGCATTGGCAGGAGATAACGTCACAGCCAAAGCTGACCCCACGGCAATAAAGGCTTTGCACCAAGCAGGAACAGAACGGGTGTCCTCGGGCTGGCGCAGCTGTCGATGAATGCCAACACAGCAGTAGTCTCTGGCTGTTTGCCGAGGTGCGTGCCTGAGGTGTTGGTGGGAACAACAAACCAGTCCAGGCGTGCCTGACCTAACCTTAAACATTCGTCAGAGCAAAAGAGTCCTCAGGCGGGTTGCCTCTACCTGAAAACTATCTAAATGGCTGAGTGCTGCGACACATGCACTCCGAGGGGTCGGAGGATGCAGTCGCGCAAACTGTGGCTAAACTCCGTCTCTGACTTGATCTGATCACTGTGGAGTAAGCGAATAACCGGCCGTGAGATGTCAAAACTACATAGCTACTTGCTTTGAATGAGATCCAGCGCGTTCGCCAACTGACTGTCAGCTCCGTTTGACAAGGAGCGCAGATGTGTCGTTGTCGTCACCATGTATATGCCGAGGTTTTGAAGATCTATACAGGTAAGGCGATTGCAGGCCCGCCCTCGGCAGATTATGCCACATTTCCACATTTGGCTAGCTAGCCTATAGTGCTGATATACAGGCGAAACTACGTTAATATACAGGCGGAAGCAGCAGAGCTTTCATATCTGAACATGTTTGATCAGCTAAAGAGCACAATGTCTGGCCAAGTTTGCGCCATAGTTCAGATCTGAGGCACTGCAGAAATATGAAGACAGTGCATATCAAAACGGTTTGCCTGGTCTTGCTGAGTCAGCCCAGCCCATAAGCTGCTGCTGCTGCAGAGTTGCTGTCTGGGGCCTTTTGCAGCAGCTTCTGAGACATACATACGGCTGTATGTCAGTAGAACACATCAAGGATATCCATACAGCAATACAGCTCACCACGTACAGCATATTGTAACATGCATGAAGCACATTACCGCACATTTGCTTTACAGTGACTTTTTTGATCCAGTCTTGACAGTGTTGTTGTACTCAAACAGCAACACATCATTGATGTGCCACGTGTCTTTGATCCTAAACAGTTTCCCCATTTGCAGCTGCTGCCAAGCTGGAAAGTACCCAGCGATGAGGCTTGTCAACCCAAAGCAGACAGCAGCCATAAACAGTCCAGCTGCAGCTCCTGCTAGCACTTGCAACAAGTCGTGATACCCCAAGTAGACTCTGGAGTACGCTACCAGAAGGGAAGCAGTTGAGTACGCAAATGTTGTGCTGAGTTGACCAAGGCATTGCCAACTGTCCTGGCGGAACTTGTAGCTTTTACGGCAGACTTGCAGGAGCTCCAGGCCCAACAGAAAGAACATGACCTGACAATGGGACGATGGCATGCCAGGCTTGTCACATATGCCCAGTGCTTCACAAGTGCCCACAGGTCGCACTTGGTGTATTGCCTTTTTCAATAAGCGCCCACAAGCTGCAGGGACGTCTGGCAACATCACTCAACTGCAGTAGCTGATTCAAGTGCTGGTCATTGTAGAGCTTCTCGAGAGTTGCTCACCTATGTTGACCAAAGAGCCCAGCAAGAAGAGTCCCTCTGAGATCTCTCTGCACGGTGCCAGCAAAACTTCTGAACCGTCGAAAAGCAGAGACACGCACACAGCTGTGTATGTTGCAACAGTTACCTGCGACTGTAAAACACGACAGTCTGATAGAACAACCCCAAGTATGGAAGCAAGCTGATATGCGCTAATACCTTCCCAACAGTATCTGTCTGGCGATACTTCGCTCCGTCGATGCAAGCAGACCGCAACAAATCACCAACAGAACCTTGCATCACGGTGGGACGGCTGTCAGCGGGCCTGCTGATGATCACAAAGCAACAAATACGTTGACTGGACTCAAAAACTTGATTGCAGAGTCCCACACAATTGCAAAAAGCGTACAGCTTGCAACGCCATCAAAATTACCCCAAGCCAGCCACACGCATGACGAGCGTCATCGTCATGAGGCTTGACAGCTGATACCAGCATGGGCCGAGACTGGCTGAGGCAAGTCTGACCACTGCAAGCTAGCAAGCATGCTAGAACTGATCACTTGCTATACGTCAGCATTAGCTGGAGGCTTACACACTATCTTAATACAGGCTTCTGGGTAGTGGCGTCCTTGGACTGGGGCTGGGTGGTGCAGCCAGCTACTGGTATGTCAAGCGCAACATAGTCAGAGGTAGCCAACTTGTTCAATAGCTGCGCAACAGGTTCCCAATTGGCCCTGTGCTCTGTTGACAGAAGACTGGCGCGCTATACTGCAGATAGTGCTTCAACACCCGAAACTGCTGTGGTTCAGCACCACTGCCTGAAATATGGTAAGCTACCGCGCCAGGTCACAACATCATGTCACCTGATGCTGCCATGCCTATTCTGTCACACACAGCAAACTTCTCAGTTGCTTGCACTTCTGCAGGCCTACCTAGCACAGACAACCTACGTTTCCATCAAAACTTTGTACTGTCGTTTGACAGTGCCAAGAGAAATGCAAAATGGGTGCTGGAGCACATCACAAAAGAGTCCTCATCTGGCAAGGGTAGCAGGTGACATGCGCTTATCTGCCACAAGCTATGAAGCAGATTGCAATGCTGTCCGCTAATCTGCTGACAGCATGTTTTTCTCTGGCAGAGCTGACGTGCGATTCTTTGAGGATGCTGGGCTTGAGCCGCGTTTTCGCAGCAGGCTAGACGACTACAGAAATTCTGGCTTTGATCGAGGCCATCTGGTAAGCCTGCAAGTCCTTAAATTGTGCTCAGACCCGCGCGTATGCACATAACTGGCAAATTTATCTCAGTGCACAAATGAACATTAACTCCCTGTTGCTGCTCATACCGCATATCAGCATGTCTTGACTGAGATGAGCGCTGATACACAGCTTTTTACCTAAGCACCAACGTGAAGGATCACTGAACGGACTGTCAGAAGATCTGCCATTCCAATGCTTTGAGGGCTGCCTGTGTGCCAGATGCTGTAACATGTACTGCAGCATGTGCAAACGCAATTCGATGCCAGTAATGCATTGACAGGCACCTGCAGCCAACCATAAAGGCAACCAGGTGGGCTTGTCAGAGACCTTCAGCATGAGTAATATCTCACCCCAGGTTGGAAAGGGCTTCAACAGGTGAGCTGCTTCTGCTGCTTGTCTGCAGCCCTCCAATGATGTGAGCTTTCTGTATTGTTATTGCTGCAAAGAAATGTGGCCATGAAAGAGGAAGGAGACAAAATTCTTTGGTGGCTGTATTAAACTCTGTCCTTGTACAAGCTGAAGCCTCTTCATGCAGACCAATGATTGAGCTTATATGCTTCTATGTGTCAGTAATGCTGCATACATCACAGCGGCAGTTGCAGCTACTGCTGTGTTGCGCACACTGACAGCATGCCAACTTCTGCATTGCACTTCTGTTCTGATGCTGTTTGTGCGCTGCAAGGCAGAGACTACTGGGCAAGGTTTGAGCGTTTTGTGAAGACACTTGCCTGGAGCAGTGACGATGTGTACATTGTGACTGGGCCCTTGTACGTGCCCCAGAGGACGGTCCAGGGCTACGTCATGCACTATCCTATGATAGGTTTGTCTCATAGTCACAAACATCTCTGCAGCTTACATCTCCAAGCATTTCTGTTCCTGTGTGGGGGATTTTTGTTTGAGCGGCAGCGCCACAGGGACTTTCATTGCTTCCAAGCACCATGCTTCCTGTCTGGTCTGCTAGGCACTATCAGCATGCTCTATCCTGTAATGTGTTCCGTGCTTTACGTCACTGCTGATCCAGTCAGCCTGTGCTTGCTGATGCAGTCTGCTTGTTGAAGAGTTGATAAGCATCAGTGGAAAGCCCAATGTTTTGGTGTCATAATGTGACTGAGTGCAGGCAAGCCTCCCTGTTTGGTGGCAGTACCCACCCACTTCTACAAGGTAGTGCTCGCTGAATCTCGATCCAGGCTGCCCTTTGGAGCCCCAAAGGTGTCAGTTGGGGCCTTTGTCATGCCCAACGACCAGATCCAACCTGACATGTCTCTCACAGCCTTCTCAGTGCCTTTGGAAATGCTGGAGAATGTGGCGGGTGCTGTGCTCACCTCACTCACCTCCTGTCCCTGCTTGTTGTAGCACGTCTGCCTGTTGTGCTTGCTGCAAGGCATCGGCCTGTTTCCTGGTTTCAGCAAGCGTGAAAATTTTCCTTCTCACAGCGTGCACGACTGTCTTGTTGCAGCATGTAGACCCATGACTGCTTCTTTGCATCACAGCGCGTGTGCATGTGCAAGTGCAACAGCTTGCAATGTGACAGCTGTTGTACAAGCTGCATGCAAGCTGCGAATGCATTCACCATGTTCACTGCCAGGCCTTCCATGTTGGCTGCCTTGCGACAGGCCTCATAGCAACAGAGTTGTTCCAAACAACATGGGCTTCTGTCAACAACAATGCCCAGCACATGTTTGTCCACAGTGTAATGCCTCACGCTGCAGGAATGAAGTTCTTTCCCGGTTATGTCAATGACGCACGGCGCCAGGCGCTGGATGCGGCAGCATTCAGATGGAATCAGACAGGCCAGGAACAGAAGAAGCTCTTGAAATGGGGTGACAGGAGTCAGCTGCAGGGTGGCTTGCTCATGCTGGAAGCACCTATCCCACAAGCAGTTGCTCAGAAAGGCAGGCAGGCCAAGCAGCGTCAGGCTCTGCCCGCTGGTGAGACAGCATCAAGCAGAGGCACTGGAGCAGTTGCTTTAGTGACAGGTATGCCAGTCTGGAACTGCTGTCTGGTACACGCCAAGCATGCTTTGATGCACATAGGCCGGTGCGGCCTTGCAGACACGCATCATCCCAGCTCCAGCTACTGTTGGTCAGTCTGATGGCGGTGAGAGGTGTAAAAGTGGTGCAAGGCAGCTCTTGTTTTGTGTTGGGTATTGTGGGCACACATATGATTGACCACGTGGTGCATAAATCATGAATGGCTGAGCCTTATAAGTATTGAGTTGCTGGGCAGCTAATCTGGTGAAGTTTGATGTGCAGGAGCAGCAAATGACACACTGCATATCTGTGATGCTGTTGAATGCAAGTTGCCAGCTGAGGACTGGTTTGAGAGTAACAAGAACAAGCAGCCCAAAGCTTGAAGCAATTATGTTCCTGTCACAGCCAACTGGCGTTTTACTGAGCGGTTTGCTGATTTATTCTGATGCTAGAGCATTGATGTGCGCTTAACACAAATTCCTTTCAAGCATTTGCAAGCTTTCTGCTGCAGCTCAGCCGCTTGATAGTCCAAACTTAGCTACTGGACTATGCTCTCGTGATGAGGCTAGCTGAAATCAGACCAATGAGCAAACAATGCTTGAACATCAACAGTGAAGATTTCATGAGTCAGTTTGGTTACTTTGTACATGTTCACAGCAGATGAACCGCTTTGCTGTGAAAGGGCCACACGGTCAGTACACATATATACTGTATGCCTTGAGGTCACCCCCTGGACTACCAGCCCCGGCAGTATGTTGTCTGAAGTCCATAGGGCGGGACGCCATTTGATGAATTACGAACACCTCCATAGCATTCGTTGCCACGATTTCTGCAACACAGCATGGCATTAATATCGACAATCATCTCAAGCAAGCACGGGGAAAGCAGAATCAGCTGCTTTATGCAAGCATGTGAAGACCGCAATATACATGACAATTGCAATTACAGAGTCTCTTACAACAAATGCATGCTCACCTCAGCACAAGGTTGGTCCAGCACCACTGCACACAAATGGTGGTCCCATCATGCGTTGCACAGCTTGTGAGGTGGAAATTGCTGATGGAGCAAATGTTGATTTCCTTGTGATTACCTGCTACTACCCAGGGCAAGAGGATACCCATAAGTCCCCCGCCAGGTGTTGGCACCAGAAGCATGATAATGCCCAGTGGTGCAAGGTCTGTGAACTGCTCTGGCTGACATGGGCTGGAAGCCCCCCTGACCATAGCAGCCCTCATATGATGCTCCAGATGTGGCTGGCCTTGCAGTGTATGCTGGCGCGGGGGCTGCTCCGCCTTCTGACCTGGAATGAGCAGGAGTGCAAGCATTTCCCATGGGGCTTCATCCACTTGCCATAGGGCTTGTAACAACCCCCACGAGGCCTGATTGAGTCCTCACGGGGCTTGGCTGGGGCCTCGCAGAGCTAGACTGAATCCCATATGCTGCACGGCTGCTGCACTGACCAGCCAGCAGACATGGGTCCTTGCCAGCATGACCCCTCTGAGCAGAGACAGTGCCCAGGTCAAGTTTGGGTACCCCCCTGGATGACTGCTGCTGCATCACACTGGTTGCATTGGCCAAGCCGGCATAGCTGGGGATGAGGCGGCAGTGGGTCTTCTCACCCTCTGGGTCACAAGCCCTGATTGTGCGCTGCGTGTGGTCAGGGGTGCCTTTCATCTGCTCGGGCCTTGGCTGGCATCCAGTGTAGCCTACAGGCATGACACGATTGCATCGAAATTGTTTGTGTGTGTGTGCTGGCAATCTGAAGCGTGCATGGCGTGACATAGGTCACGTGTGAGCTGCAAGGGAAGCAGGCAGGCTGCCTATAGACATACATGCACGTTGGGAATAGAATTAGCTGGTTCGTGCACATGCTGGACTCTGCCATGCAACAGGCATGAAACAGCTGCTTGCTGTGGTTGGCTCATAGTTGCTGATTTGGTGTTGATGGGCTCTTACACTAAATTGAACTTTGGCGCTATGATTTTCCTTGGCAAGCTGGGTAGCGATGCACAACAGCCAGGTATTGAATTGGCCACAGCCTGCCCAGGTTCACAACATGTCTTGATATGCATGACTGCACTGTCAATCGGGCTGACATTATCACAACTGTCACACACCTGGCACGCCACGTGTCCTGGGTGGCCTTTCACCAACGTGCTGATCCCATTTTGTCTGTGAACACTTGAAGTAGTTGTCTGTCCCTAGAATGATGTGGTCTTTCTGAGCTGCAGGACACCAGAAAAGGCATTTACAGCTGTAGCACAGCTTCAGCAGCCACGC
>JAABUZ0100009518.1_pt1 | contig 11087 bp, 12 predicted proteins | sample 5562091 | NCBI WGS metagenome assembly JAABUZ01 (sample SAMN12813069, study PRJNA571459) | rock metagenome | isolation source: Antarctica rocks | place: Antarctica: Victoria Land, Linnaeus Terrace sud | collected 2015-12-21
ACTCGCCCGGGTTCGCCGCGAACTGTGGACGCGACCGGGTTTCGACATCTCCGCAAACGGACCCAGACTGGTCGAAATGCCGCGATCAGCCATCAACGCCCTGATCGGAGCAGCCGGCTATGCCGCATAGATGGCCAAAGTCGAGCTTAGACCGGCCCGCGCGCGGCTGCGCGCTCTTTTCTAAGACCGGCCTGCGCGCCCCTGCGCGACCCGCCCGCCGAGCGCCGCCAGTGCGTCCCGCAACCCCCCCGGCGCCAGCCCAGGCACCTCCACCGGAACCGGCGCCGCTTTCCGCCGCGGCGCCGCCGCAACGCCCGCAACCCCCGGATCCTGCACGAAGCGGAACCGCTCCACCATAACGCGCCCGAAATGCCCATTGATCCGCTCCGCCAGCTGCCCCGTCAGATGCTGCAGCTCCAGCGCGATCGGCCCCGAGCAGGCCAACGTTAGCGTCCCCCCCGTCAGCCGCCGCGGCTGCGTCACCGCCGCCAGCGCCGGGCCGATGATCGCCGTCCAATCCGCCAGCAGCTGCGCCGCCCCGGCCGAGCGCGCCCGAAACGCCGGCCGCGTCACCGCCGGCAGCAACGCCCCGATCGAGCGCGGCCCGCCAAAGAACCGCGCCCTATCCGGAGGCGGACCATCCTTGCGCGAACCACCCTCGCTCGCCATACCCGCCTTGTGCCTCCCATCCCCCCGGCCGACGCACTCCTGGACTGGTACGACCGCCACCGCCGCTCTATGCCATGGCGCGCCGCCCCCGGCGAGACGCCCGACCCATACCGCGTCTGGCTGTCGGAGATCATGCTCCAGCAGACCACCGTCGCCGCCGTCGGCCCCTACTTCGAGCGCTTCATCGCCCGCTTCCCCACCGTCGCCGCCCTCGCCCAGGCCCCCGAGGACGCCGTGCTGCAGGCCTGGGCCGGCCTCGGCTACTACGCCCGCGCCCGCAACCTGCACCGCGCCGCCGCCATCGTCGCCGCCCACGGCGCTTTCCCCGCCGACCTGACCGGCCTCAAGGCCCTCCCAGGCATCGGCGACTACACCGCCGCCGCCATCGCCAGCATCGCCTTCGCCGTCCCCGTCGTGCCCGTCGACGGCAACGTCGAGCGCGTCGCCGTCCGCATCTTCGCCATCGACCGCCCCCTCCCCGCCGCCCGCGCCGAAATCGCCGCCGCCGCCCGCACCCTCGGCCATGACCCCGCCGCCGCCGCCCGTCCCGCCGACTTCACCCAAGCGCTCTTCGACCTCGGCGCCACCATCTGCACCCCGCGCGCCCCCGCCTGCGCCCTCTGCCCCTGGCGCGACCCCTGCAGGGCCCGCAGCGCCGGCACCGCCCCCGACCTGCCCCGCAAACTCCCCAAGAAACCCCGCCCCACCCGCTTCGGCGCCCATTTCTGGCTGCAGGACGCCACCGGCGCCGTCCTCCTCCGCCGCCGCCCCGCCCAAGGCCTGCTCGGCGGCATGCTCGAACTGCCAGGAACCCCCTGGCGCTCCGACCCATGGTCCGAACCCGAGGCCCTCGACCACGCGCCGCAACCAGCGCCCTGGCGCCTCGCCGGCCAGGCCCGCCACGGCTTCACCCATTTCGAACTGCTGATCGACGTCTACCGCGCCGTCACCGCCCAAATCGATGCCCCCGGGCTGCTTCGACCGCGCGAGACATTGCCGCAGGAAGCGCTACCGACCCTGATGCGTCGTTGCATCGAAATAGCCGAAAAATAGTCTCCGCATTCACCACTTCTTAAGAGTTCCAGCGCATATTTGCGTCAGCCCAACAAAACGGGGGCGTGTCCTAAAGCAGACGCAAGAAGGCAAATTTCCATGCCCCTAAACTCCGTTAACACCAACATCGCGGCCCAGGTCGCTCTTCAGTCCCTCAACAGCACCAACACGCAACTGCAGCAGACGCAGAAGCGCATCAGCACCGGTTTCCGCGTCGCCGACGCAACCGATGACGGCGCGGCTTTCGCGGTGGCTCAGCGCGTGCGTGCCGACACGGGCGCACTGACGACTGTCAACCAGCAGCTCGGCAGCGCCAAGGGTCTGGTCGGCACGGCCGTGACCGCTCTGACCAGCATCTCCGACTCGTTCAAGGAAGCGAAGAGCCTCCTGGTTCAGATCGGTGACCAGAGCATCTCGACCGACCAGCGCGCTCAGTATGTGGCCTCTTACCAAAGCCTCGTTTCGCGCGTCGCCAACGCGGTCGATGGGTCCACCTACAACGGCAACTCGCTGCTCGGCACGACGGGTGGGACGGCTCCGTCCGACTTGAAGGTCATCAACAACGAAGCCGGCTCGCAGACTTCGCTGAATAAGGCAGACAACACCAGCACGGCCAATACCTTGGCCGGCCTGATCGGACAGACGTTCACCCGTTCTGCCGGCGTGGACGGCTTCAGTGGCACGGCAACGCAGACCGCGGCCGCTTCGGCACTCGGCGCCAGCGGCGGGTTTGCTACTGCGCAGACTGCTCTGGCCACGCAACTCAACCAGGCCGGCGCAGACTCGCGCTTCCTCGACGCGACGATCTCCTTCAACAGCGCCAAGATCGACAGCCTCAACGCCGGTCTCGGCGCGCTGGTCGATGCGGATCTGAGCAAGGAATCGGCGAACCTGCAGGCTCTGCAAATCCGTCAGCAGCTGGGCACACAAGCCCTGTCGCTGGCGAACCAGAGCCCGCAGTCGCTGCTCAGCCTCTTCAAGTAACCAAAACGACCCGGCGGCGGCAAACCCGCCGCCGGTTTTCTTCAATCGCCAGCGTGAGGCAGACAGTATGTCCAACCTCGTTCTCGAACTTCGCCAAGGGGAGACGATGATTATCAACGGCGCCCCGATCCGCTTTCGGACCAAGGCCCGTATCGAGCTGACAGCGCACGCGCGCTTTCTGTTCGGCAAGCAGATCATGGCACCCGAAGCCGCAGACAGCCCCGCCCGCCGGCTCTATTTCGCGCTCCAAGCTGCCTACATCGGCACCGACGACGAGCGCACCCAGGGTCTGGAAACGGCTCGCACGCTCACGGCCGCATTCAAGATCGCCACCACCTCGACGCTCGCCCGCGACATCCTGGACCGCGCCCTCGCCGCGGCCGAAGCCGACGAATGCTACACCGCGCTCAAACTCGCCCGCCGCATCATCCGCCATGAGGACGCCGTCCTCGGCCGTGGCACCACACCTCTAGAGGAGACCACTTCTTGCATGGCATGACCGCCGCGCGCGCCTATCAGGCCCGCTCCGCCGACCGCAACCTGCGCGAGCAGGAAGCCGATGTATTCCGCCGCGCCACCGCAGCTCTGCGCCAGGCCCAGTCCGGCCAGGAGATCGACCGTGTCCGCGCCGTCGCGGACAATTCCCTGCTCTGGTCCACGCTGGAGATCACGCTCAAGGATCCGCTGAACGCATTGCCGAATGCGCTGCGCGGATCCCTGATCTCGGTCGGTAAGACCGTCCAGCGCGAGATGTCGAGCAAGAAGCCCGACCTGGCTTTCCTGATCGGCATCAACGAGCAGATCACCGCCGGCCTGATCGGCGCCTAGAGCATTTTCCGATCAGGTGGAATCACCTGATCGGAAGTAATGCTCTTCTTATCAGTGAGGTAGAGCACTACTCCCGAGCCAATTGGCTCGGGAAGTGCTCTAGCCCAAAGCGACCCGCCCTGGCTGAAAGGGGCGGTTTAGCTCGGTTGCCAGTGGTAGCGGTCCGCCAGCCACCGACGCAGCTCCAGCATCACCGAGGCGTCGACCGTGATCCGCTGCATGTGTGCAGCGATCACGCCGGCCCCGATCGGCCGCACCGCCGAACGCGCGGCTTGTGCCTGCACCTCCGGCGCGCTGGCCAGTGCGGCGCACCCCTGGCGCCACCAGGCCACCAGCGCCGCTGGCGTTTGCTGCGGCAGCACGAGCGACACGTCGAGCGTCGCCGCAGCCGATACCGCGCCCAATGCGGCCATCAATTCCGGCCCGGAATTCCGCCCCTCCTGACCGATCAGCTCCCAGAAGGTCGGCAACTCAGGGTACGACGGATCCCGCACCGGGCTGCCCTCGGCCGTGATCGCGCCCGACCCGAACACCGGAGACCATCCCCGCTGGGCCAACGGAGCCTGCCGCGCGCGCAGATCGGTGCCGCGGAGAAACAGCAGGTCGAGATCCGGCCGGGCCAGCGGCACGCCCAGCGCCGGGTCGAGCGGCACCGGCTCGATCTCCCGCCCCAGCGCATGCAGCGCGAGCAGCCCCGCCAATTCCGGCCCCGCCACGCTATGCACCCCCGCCCGCAGCCGCCGCCCACGCGCCAGCGGGCCACGGCTGACGACCGCAATCGGCATTGCCGCGCCCCACAGCGCGGTCCACCGCCCCACGTCGAACCGCACCCGCGTATCCCCGGTGAGCCAGCCCAGCAGCGTGGCCCCCGGCGCCAGCAGCGCGGTCGCGCCATCGGGCACGATCCGAGCCTGGAATTGATTGGCCGCCGTCACCCCATCGGGCCCGCCAAGGTTCTGCCACGCGACGCCCGAGCCCAGCTGCAAGCCGCGGCCCATCGGGGCTGCGATCGCCGCGGCCCAGTCGTCCGTCGTTCCGCCCTGCGGCCCGGCGACCAACAGCGTCGGCTTGTCCGGCAGCTCGGCCGGGGCCGCCCGCGCCGTGCGCGAGGCGATTGCTCCCGCCAGCCCGGCCAGCGCAACCCGGCGCTTGATCAGCTCCATCATCGCGTTCCCCTCCCCGTCGAGTGGCCGTAGAACCATAGGCCAACGATCCCCGCGACCTGCCCGCGGCGTCCGTCCGGAGTCAACCCGGCAGCGATTTCACTTACTATTTGCAACCGCAAACTTACGAATCGTAAGCGACCAGCGTCTCGAACGGGACGCCCAGCCTGTCTCGCCCACGCAGGAACGTCAGCTCGATCAGCGCCGCGGCCGCCGGAACCTCGGCGCCGACCTGGCGCAGCAACTGGACCCCCGCCCGCATCGTGCCGCCGGTGGCGAGCAGGTCGTCGACGATGACGACGCGCGCGCCCGGCTCGACGGCATCGGCCTGGATCTCGATGCGGTCCTCACCGTATTCGAGAGCGTAGTTCAGGCCGACGACCTCGCCCGGCAGCTTGCCGCGCTTGCGCAGCATGACGAAGCCGCAGCCGAGTTCGAGGGCGAGCGGGGCGGCCAGGAGGAAGCCGCGTGATTCGATGCCGGCCAGGAGTGCTGGCTTGTAGCCGCCGACGATACTGGCCATTCGCCCCATCGCCGCCTGCCAGGCTTGTGGATGCCGCAGCAAGGTCGAGATGTCGTAGAACAGGATCCCTGGCTTGGGGAAATCCGGCACACCCCGGATATGGTCCTTCAAATTCATCACTTCGCCCCAAAGACCCGCCGCTCTATCGCGCGCGCGCCGGGGCGGCAACCTGGATAGACGCCGATGTCGAGAACGCCGATCGCAACCCTGGCCGGGATCTTGTTCGTTTTCGCCTATATCGCCGCCGCGGTCGTGCTGCCGGAGCATGTCGGGCGGATGCCGTGGCCGGTGGAGGCGGTGTATTGGTGCGTGGCCGGGCTGCTGTGGGTGCTGCCGATCCGCTGGCTGATGCTGTGGGCGGTGCACAAGAGGTAGTGGGCTTCACGGTTGCGTCATTTTCCTGCAACATATCTGCAATGCGTCCTGAGGTAAGGCGCGGCGTCGTTATGGTGAGGGACTGTCGATGAACCGTCGCACTCTGTTGGCCGGCGCCGCCGCGCTCGCCGCCGCTCCCGCATGGGCCCAGACCAGCGCTCCCGCCGGCGGACACACAAGGGTCGTGTTCTGGCACGCGATGAACGCGCCGCTTGGCGATGAGCTCAACAAGCTGGTGGCCGGATTCAACCAGAGCCAGGCGGATGTCGAGATCGTGCCGGTATTCAAGGGCAGCTATGCCGAGACGCTGACGGCGGCGATCGCGGCGTGGCGGGCGGGCCAGGCGCCGCATCTGGTGCAGATGTTCGAGGTCGGCACCGGGTCGATGCTGGCGGCGGGGCCTGCGGTCAAGCAGGCGTGGCAGCTGCTGCAGGAGACCGGCGTGGCGCTCGACACCGAGCAGTATATCCCGGCGGTGCGCGGCTATTACAGCCTGCCCGACGGCAAGCTCGCTTCGGCGCCGTTCAACTCGAGCACGGCGATGCTGTGGTACAACGCCGACGCGTTTGAGAAGGCGGGGCTCGACCCCGAGCGCGGCCCGGCGACGTGGGACGATTTCACCAAGGCCGCCGAGGCGTTGAAGTCGAAGGGCGGCGCAGAGATCCCGACGACGACGGCCTGGTTCACCTGGATCCAGTTCGAGCAGTTCGCCGCCATCCACAACCTGCCTTACGCCACCAAGGCCAACGGCTTCGAGGGGCTCGACGCGCAGCTCGATATCAACAAGCCGGGCTTCGTCAAGCACCTGACCCGACTGCTCGACATGTCCAAGGCCGGCACCTTCAAGTATACGGGCCGCGACGGCGCGCCCGATCCGGTGTTCTCGTCCGGCCAGGCGGCGATCAGCTTCAACTCGTCGGGCTCGCGCGGCGAGATCGCCAAGAACGCCAAGTTCAAGTGGCGCGAGGCGGAGCTGCCGTATGACGCGGAAATCATCAAGCAGCCGCTGAATTCGGTGATCGGCGGCGCCAGCCTGTGGACGATGACGGCGCCGAACCGGACCGCCGCGGAATACAAGGGCGTCGCGCAGTTCCTGAAATACCTGTCCGAGCCGAAGCAGGTCGCGCAGTGGAGCGAGGCGACGGGCTATGTCCCGGTCACCAGCGGCGGCTACGAGCTGATCAAGCAGGAAGGCTTCTACAAGAACAATCCCGGCGCCGACCTGCCAGTCGAGCAACTGCGCCGCGGCACCATGACGCCGAACAGCAAGGGGTTCCGCCTCGGGCGCATGCCGGAGCTGCGGAACATCCAGTATGAAGAGGTGGAGAAGGCGTTCCAGGGGCAGCAGAGCGCGCAACAGGCGCTCGACAACGCGGTCACGCGCGGCGACCGCGTGCTGCGGGACTTCGAGCGCGCCAACAAGACATAGGTGGAGCGCCGCACCCTCTTTCCGGGCCAGCTGCTGCCGCTGTTGCTGGTGGCGCCGCAGCTGGCCCTGACGGCGGTGTTCTTCCTGTGGCCGGCCGGCGAAGCGATCTGGTTCAGCACGCAGCGGCAGGACGCGTTCGGGCTACGGACCGAGTTCGTCGGGTTCGACAATTTCGCCGAGCTTTTTGCCGATCCGCTCTATCTCGAGAGCATGGTGCGGACCGTCGTGTTCTGCGTCGCGGTGGCGGCGCTGGCCATGACGGTGGCGCTGTTCCTGGCGGTGTTCGCCGACCGCGAGATCGCCGGGCGCGGGATCTACCGCACGCTGCTGATCTGGCCGTACGCCGTGGCGCCCGCGGTGGCGGCGGTGCTGTGGATCCTGATCTTGCACCCGCAGATCGGCCTGCTCGGGCGCTGGCTGAACCGGCATGGGGTGGCGTGGGACTACAAGCTGCGCGACGGGCAGGCGATGTCGGTGGTGATCCTGGCCAGCGCGTGGAAGCAGGTGAGCTACGATTTCATCTTCTTTCTCGCCGGGCTGCAGTCCATCCCGCGGGCCGTGGTCGAGGCGGCGCGGATCGACGGCGCCGGCGGCTGGCGGCGGTTCCGCACCATCACGCTGCCGCTGCTGGCGCCGACGGTGTTCTTCCTGCTGGTGGTCAACCTCGTCTATGCCGCGTTCGAGACGTTCGGCACCATCCAGGCGCTGACCGGCGGCGGCCCGGGCAAGGCGACGGAGACGCTGATCGTCAAAGTGTACCGTGACGGCGTGGTGAACCTCGACCTCGGCTCGTCCTCGGCGCAGTCGGTCGTGCTGATGGCGGCGGTGATCGTGCTGACGGCGGTGCAGTTCCGGGTGATGGGGCGGCGGCGTGCGGACTGATTGGGTCGCGCATGGGGTGCTGATCCTGGGGGTGGCGCTGTTCGCGCTGCCAGTCTGGCTGGTGGTGGCCGCCTCGACTCAGGCGTCGGACGTGATCGCGCGGGGCGAGGTGTCGCTGCTGCCGGACCCGGCGGGCCTGGGCGTGTTCGCCGAGGTGTTGCGGTCCGGGGCGTCGGGGGCGAGCCCGGTGGGGCACATGCTGCTGGTCTCGTTCGCGATGGCGGTGTGCATCGCAGTCGGCAAGATCGTGATCTCGGTGCTGTCGGCCTATGCGGTGGCGTTCTTCCGGTTTCCGTTCCGCAACCTGGCGTTCTGGACGATCTTCCTGACCTTGATGCTGCCGGTCGAGGTGCGGATCATCCCGACCTACTCGGTGATGGCCGGGCTTGGGCTGATCAATACGTTCACCGGGCTGACGATGCCGCTGATCGCCTCGGCGACGGCGACGCTGCTGTTCCGGCAGGTGTTCCTGGCGGTCCCCGACGAGCTGGTCGAGGCGGCACGGATGGACGGGGCGGGGCCGCTGCGGTTCCTGCGCGACATCCTGCTGCCGGTGTCGGCGGCCAATATCGCGGCGCTGTTCGTGATCCTGTTCGTCTATGGCTGGAACCAATATCTGTGGCCGCTGCTGGTCGCGACCGACCCGCGGCTCGATACGGTGGTGATCGGCATCGTCAAGATGATCGGCACCGAGGCGGCGGTGGAGTGGAACAAGGTGATGGCCACGGCGGTGCTGGCGCTGCTGCCGCCGGTGGCGGTGGTGCTGCTGATGCAGCGCTGGTTCGTCAAGGGGCTGGCGGAGTCGGATAAGTGAAGTCGGGTAAGTAAATGGCGACGCTGCAGCTGAACGGCCTGCGCAAGAGCTTTGGCGCGACGCAGATCCTGCGCGGGATCGACCTGACGCTGGTCGATGGCGAGATGCTGGTGATCGTGGGCGCCAGCGGCTGCGGCAAGAGCACGCTGCTGCGGCTGGTGGCCGGGCTGGAGGTGGCGACGGCGGGACGCATCCTGATCGACGGGCGCGACGTCACCACGCTCGACCCGGCGGCGCGCGACATTGCCATGGTGTTCCAGAACTACGCGCTCTATCCGCACATGACGGTGTTCGACAACATGGCCTATGGGCTGCGCATCCGCGGGCTCAGCCGGGCGGCGATCGCGGCGCAGGTGCAGGAGGTGGCCGGGCTGCTGGGGATCTCGGCGCTGCTCGAGCGGCGGCCGCGGCAGTTGTCGGGCGGGCAGCGGCAGCGGGTGGCGATGGGCCGGGCGATCGTGCGGCAGCCGAAGCTGTTCCTGTTCGACGAGCCGCTGTCGAACCTGGACGCCAAGCTGCGGGTGCAGATGCGGGCGGAGATCCGGCGGCTGCAGCGTCGGCTGGGGGTGACGAGCCTGTATGTGACGCACGACCAGGTCGAGGCGATGACGCTGGGCGACCGGCTGCTGATCCTGCACGAGGGGCGGCCGGTGCAGCTGGCGACGCCGATGGAGGTGTGGCAGCGGCCGGCGGACATGTATGTGGCCGGGTTCATCGGCGCGCCGGCGATGAACTTCCTGGCCGGGGCGGTGCTGGCGGACGGGCATGTGATGCAGCTCGAGTGCGGCGGCTCGGTGGTGCTGCCGGGGCGGTATGCGGCGGGGCCGATCATGCTGGGGGTGCGGCCGGAGCATGTGTCGGTGGCGGCCGATGGGGTCGCGTTGCATGTGGAGTTGGTGGAGCCGTTGGGGTCGGAGACGCTGGTGCATGGGCGGACCAGCGACGGCGCGTCGCTGCTGGCGAAGCTGCCCGGTGCGACTGCCATTGCGGACTCGCTGACGGTGAGGCTGGACCCGGCGGAGTTGCATGTGTTCGACCGGGTTAGCGGGGCGCGCTTCGAGGCGGGGTGACGAACGCGGCCGGCGCAGAGTTCGGTGATGGGTCGGTCTGAATGTCGGATAACGACCTCACCTCAGCCGCAGGATGGCATCTCGGCTGAACCCGGAAGCGGACTTTCACTCCCGCCGGCTCGAGGCAGCTGCGCGCCTGATGACGGTCTTGTCGGAGCACGTCTGCCGCTCGCAAAGCGGACGTCCTTCGGTGCGGATTGAAAGAAAGATGCACCCGCCCTGAAGGCTCGCACCGTAGTTTCTGGACGCCGCCGCTCTCGGCCGGGGTTAGCTTTTCACGTGATTGACCAGTTCGGCGGCCACTTCGATGACGTCGGCAATCTTGAACGGCTTGCGCATGAAGGACACGTAGCCGGAGCACCGCTCCGCCACGGCAGCCTCCGGCATCGAACTCATCACGACCACCGGGATGGCCCGCAGGACAGGGTCGGCGGCCAGCGCGCGCAGCAGCCCAGCGCCGTCCATCACCGGCATCATGTAGTCGGTGAAGACCAGGTCGGCCCGCTCCTTGGCCAGCACCTCCAGGCCATGTTTGCCGTTGATGGCGGTCAGCACGCGGTAGCCCTCATCGGAAAGGACGGCGTCAAACAGTTCCGCAATCCCGAACTCGTCGTCGACGACAAGCACAGTCGCCATGGCTAGCCCCCACGACCGGACGCGGCGCCGCGATCCGCGACAGCTGCTTCGTTTTCTCGGTTCGGCTCGCCAGGAGCATGGAGCATCTCCGCTATTTGCAGTCCCTCGGAGGTCGGGACGTATTCGTAAAGCAGGGGGTCGAAGTCGCTGTCGCGCACCTTCAGGATGGAGACCAGGCGCAATAGCCGCGAATTCCGCTCGATGTAGCGCAGGAGGATCAGATTGTCCGAGAGCAGGGAAAGCTCGCCCTTGGGAACATGCACTTGGGAGCCGAGAACTTCGGACGCCTCAAGCGAGTACATCGTCGTCACGCCGAGCGCTCGCAACTCGTTCGTCAGCGCGGTGAGATAGTGGCTCATCCGCGTAGAGTTGGCCGCGACCGCCTGCAACGCTCCGAGGCCGTCAAGGAAGAGGCGCCGGACGCCGCGTCGGCGCACATTCTCGAGCAACAGCTCGGCATAGGCGTCGAGGATGCCTCCCGTCGGCGGCTGCCAGAGGATCTCCACGACTCCGCTGTCGAGCAGGCCGCGAAAGGGACGGCACACCTCAGCTGCCTTGGCCGCCAGCCGGGCGGGCGTCTCGTAGAAACCCACCAGGAGCCCGGGCTCCCCCTCGCTGCAGCATGAGAGGAACTGGAGCCCCAGCGTCGTCTTGCCCGCCC